>ERZ779840.2-NODE-2-length-334173-cov-5.584614_pt1 | contig 334173 bp, 210 predicted proteins | sample MGYA00511561_ERZ779840 | MGnify/ENA primary metagenome ERZ779840 (study PRJEB29588, sample SAMEA2162036) | human gut metagenome | biome: human gut; feature: human-associated habitat; material: faeces | place: Denmark | collected 2008/2010 ...
AATATCAATATCTGAAACTTTTGTAGTGATAGAGTGATAGAAGATTTGCAGAAAACTTCGTATGTAGATCACAACCTTGGAAAATTTTGATGCGGTTGTCTTGGATTTTGACATCCTTTTCTATAAATTTTCCCTATTATTTCACCTTTTCCTCTTTCAATAGCGGCCAGTTCGGGTCCGGTCTGTGTTCACGGACCATGATATTTTTCAGTTCTGCTACTTTTTCAGGATACTGGTCCAATATATTGTGCCGTTCCGACGGGTCGGACGCCAAGTTATACAGTTCATAATAGGGCTTGTCGCCGCGGATATTCATGTGGACCAATTTCCACGGTCCTTTGCGTACGGCTTGGCGACCGTTCAGTTCCTGGAATTCGAAATACAGGAATTCATGTTCCTTCTGTCCTTTCCGGTTTTCCAGGAGGGGAAGCATGCTGACGCCGTCCATTTCCTTCTGTTTGGCTTTCGGATGGATGATTTCTTCGAAGGTCGGTAATACATCCCAGAAAGAGCACATAAAGTCGGTTTCCGTATTCGGTTGGACATGTCCGGGCCAGGAAATGATCATCGGGACACGGATACCGCCTTCGTACAGATCCCGTTTATATCCGCGATAAATACCGTTGCTGTTGAAGAAATCGGGATCGGCGCCCCCTTCCATATGAGGGCCGTTATCGCTCGCAAAGATGATGATGGTGTTATCATATAAACCTTTGTCTTTTAACTTTTGGATGATCTGCCCGACATAGACGTCCAGACGGTAGACCATAGCGGCGAAAGTTGCATGTGGATGGAACTGCGAACAGTAACCTCCCTTGCGGAAAGCCGGGCTGCCCGGTTCGGTTCCTTTGTAAGGCTTTTCCGGGTACATACCGCGAAATTTCTGTATGATGCTGTCTTCCGGAACGATCAGCTCCGCATGCGGAATGATGGTCGGATACCACATGAAGAACGGTTCGTCCGGATTCATATTGTCCAGATATTCTAGTGCCTTTCCATGAATAAGATCTTGAGAGTAAGTCCCTTTTCCGTACTGTACATTCAGGTTGTTGTCTTCGAGTTCCACTCGTTTGTCGTTGTCCCAGAGGTGGTCGGGGTAATAACTGTGTGCCAGCAATTGGCAATTGTATCCGTAGAAAGTATCGCAACCTTGATTTTTAGGATCGCCGGTTGAACCGATATAGCCCAGTCCCCATTTGCCGAAAGCGGATGTCTTATATCCTGCATCTTTCATTACTTCGAAGATGGTGCGGGCATCGTCGGGAAGCGGAAACTGCCCTTCCGGATCGAGTTCGAGGTTGCCACGTACAGGGGTATGTCCGCTGTGCGTGCCTGTCAGCAGACAAGAGCGGGAAGGGGCACTGACAGTTGTCCCCGAATAACACTGCGTAAAGCGCATTCCGCTTTGTGCCAGCTTATCGATGTTGGGCGTCTCGAACTTTTCTTGTCCGTAACAACTTAGATCGCCATAACCCAAATCGTCTGCAAGGATAAAAACGACATTCGGTTTCTTGTCCTTATTCTTCTCTGCGTGAATGAAAGGAGTTGTCAGCAAAAGGCCGGTCGAAATTAGAATTGCCTGTTTCATGATATATGTTTTTTGTTAGGATGCTTACAAAGTTATATTTTTTCTAAGGAATAAATGAAAAAGCAATCCGTGAATTTTTTGAAAGATGAAAAATCGTACCTTTGTACAGTCGAACAGATAAAAAGAAAAGAACAGTGGCAAAGATAGTGGAAACACCTTTAATGAAGCAGTATTTCGATATAAAGGCAAAACATCCTGATGCAATCCTGTTATTCCGTGTAGGCGACTTTTACGAAATGTATGGCGAAGACGCTGTGACCGGAGCCGAAATACTGGGTATCGTACAGACGAAAAAAGCGAACGGACCGGGGCAAACGATCGAGATGGCCGGTTTCCCTCACCATGCATTAGACAGCTATCTGCCCAAACTGGTGCGTGCCGGTAAGCGCGTAGCTATCTGCGACCAGCTGGAAGATCCGAAACTCACAAAGAAATTAGTGAAACGCGGTATCACCGAATTGGTAACTCCGGGTGTTTCTATCAATGACAATATACTCAACCATAAGGAAAACAACTTCCTTGCTGCCATTCATTTTGGTAAGGATGTCTGTGGAATTGCATTTCTCGATATCTCTACCGGCGAGTTCCTGACAGCCGAAGGAACCGTTGATTATGTGGATAAACTGCTGAATAATTTTTCACCGAAAGAAGTATTGGTCGAAAGGGGTAGCCGTAAACGTTTTGAAGAGGCTTTCGGTCCTCGGTTCTTTATTTTTGAACTGGATGACTGGGTGTTTACTTCGGAAGCTGCCAACGACCGTCTTCTGAAACATTTCGAAACGAAGAACCTGAAAGGTTTCGGTGTCCAGCATTTGAAATTGGGAGTCGTAGCTTCGGGAGCCATCCTGTATTATCTGGATCAGACGCAACACACCCATATTTCGCATATCACCTCTCTTTCCCGTATCGAAGAAGACCGCTATGTACGCCTCGATAAGTTTACGGTGCGTAGCTTGGAGCTGGTCAGCACGATGAACGAGGAGGGGACGAGCTTGCTGGATGTGCTGGACAAGACCGTTTCCCCGATGGGATCGCGTATGTTGCGCCGTTGGATATTGTTCCCTTTGAAGGATGTGAAACCGATCCATGAGCGCCAGGACGTAGTGGAATATTTTTTCCGTCATCCCGAAGTGAAAGAACTGCTGGAAGAGAAGCTGGAACAGATCGGTGATCTGGAACGTATTATTTCCAAAGTAGCGGTCGGTCGCGTCTCTCCCCGCGAAGTGGTACAGTTGAAAGTCGCCCTTCGTGCCATCGAGCCGATCAAGGAAGCTTGTACGGCAAGCGATGAGCCGAGCCTTTGCCGTATCGGCGAACAGTTGAATGCCTGTGCCCTGATCCGTGACCGGATAGAAAAAGAGATCAACAACGATCCGCCTTCCTTGCTGAACCGGGGCGGCGTGATTGCGACAGGCGTGAACGCCGAGCTTGACGAGTTGCGTGCAATCGCTTATTCGGGTAAAGATTATCTTTTGAAGGTACAAGCACGGGAAATAGATCTGACAGGCATATCGAGCCTTAAAATCGGTTTCAACAATGTTTTCGGGTATTATATCGAAGTGCGTAACGCCTACAAGGACAAAGTCCCTGCCGAATGGATACGCAAACAGACTTTGGTGAATGCCGAGCGTTATATTACCGAAGAACTGAAAGAATACGAAGAAAAGATATTAGGGGCGGAAGAGAAGATACTTTCGCTGGAAGCCCGTCTCTTTAACGAACTGGTACTTTGTCTTTCCGAATATATTCCGCCTATCCAGATGAATGCGAACCTGATCGGTCGTCTGGACTGTCTGCTCTCATTTGCCAAGGTGGCTGAAAGCAACCGTTATATCCGTCCGGATGTGAATGATTCGCAGGTGATCGATATAAAGGCTGGCCGCCATCCGGTGATTGAAAAACAGTTGCCTATAGGAGAACCTTATATTGCCAATGATGTCTATCTGGACGATGAAAAACAGCAGATTATCATTATCACCGGACCGAACATGGCCGGTAAGTCCGCTTTGCTTCGCCAGACGGCTCTGATTACGCTGATGGCGCAGATCGGTTGTTTCGTCCCAGCCGAATGCGCTCGTATCGGGATTGTGGATAAGATATTTACACGTGTGGGAGCTTCGGATAACATTTCGGTTGGAGAATCCACTTTCATGGTGGAGATGAACGAGGCTTCGGATATCCTCAACAACATGTCTTCCCGCAGTCTTGTCCTGTTTGACGAATTGGGACGCGGGACAAGCACATACGACGGTATTTCTATTGCCTGGGCGATTGTCGAATATATCCACGAACATCCCAATGCCCGTGCGAAGACACTGTTTGCCACGCATTATCATGAGTTGAACGAGATGGAGGCTTCTTTCAAGCGTATCAAGAACTACAATGTTTCGGTGAAGGAGGTCAATAACAAAGTGATCTTCTTGCGCAAACTGGTTCCCGGAGGCAGTGAACACAGTTTCGGTATCCATGTGGCCAAGATGGCGGGTATGCCGAAAAGCATCGTAAAGCGTTCCAACGAAATCCTGAAACAGTTGGAAACGGAAAACCGTCAGGAGGGGATTGCTACGGAAAAGCGCAAAGGCAGCATTAAAAGCAAGCCTGTAAAAGGAATCGCTTCATCGGCAGACGGCTATCAGCTCAGCTTCTTCCAATTGGATGATCCGGTACTCAGCCAGGTGCGGGATGAGATCAAGAATCTGGATGTAAACAACCTGACGCCGCTGGAAGCCCTGAATAAGCTGAGCGAGATACGAAGGATTATTACTGGGAAATAAAAACGACTACTGGTGTTTATCTGGGGATCTCCTCACCATAAAAGATAAGGTCTCTCTTATGTCGCATAGGGTATTTATCTGAGAGGTATGTCGAAACAAAATCCTGCATACTGATAGCCATAATTTAAGTACGGATTACACGGAAGTAAAATAATTTATCCGTGAAATCCGTGTCTAAAAGATCGTGATAGATAAAGAGCCTCTCTCTTTTTTTCTTGTCTTTTAACAAACCTGGATAACAGGTATGTCTAACAGGAAAGCTATCTTTTTTAGTTTATCCGCAACATGTCCGATACCGATTGCACAGTGGTGTGAAGGACCCGCCTTACTCCATCGGTTCATAAAGGTGCGGGCTCCGCAACTGAACCTGTAGCGGCTGTTCGTGTTTCCTATGTGCAGGGTGGGTCCGTCGGTCGATTCTCCCTCTGCGATAAGTAAAAATACGCCATCATTATTTTCACATACGGAAAGAAAAGTGACAGGTCCCTGTTTGACGCGCATCTGAATGGACAATCCTTTGCCCGGTTTACCGTGATATACGGGTAGCGGTACGAGGCTGACCTTTCCCTCGGCAATGGCGAAATGAGCCGGCCCGTCATGTCCCCATAAAACAACATCGTCATTGAAGTCTATGGCATACGGTTCAGAGAATGAACCTCCGGCATCTAAAAGAGAAAGGAGCTTCATGGCTTGTACGTTCTTTACTTCGCACTCGCCTGCTACCGGGATGCCGTGTCCTGTAAGCAGGGTATTGCCGGCTATTGCGGAAGTCACGATATTTTCATAATCGTTTCCTTTCCAACCTTCGTAGTAGTAGGCCATTGAACTGAGGTTGTGGGCTTCGGCCAGTTTATCGAGTGCGACAGAGGTGCGGGCAGCACGATCCAATTCGTATTCTTCACAATGCGGGTCGACTTCAAACTTCATGGAAAATTCCAGACGTTTTGCTGTTCGTTCGTCTTCCGTTACAGCATCCCGGTAAGCTTTGAGTTCGCACATTTCGAGAAGCTCTATGTGAGTGCCGAAAGTGAAGGATTGCCGGGTAATGTCGGTGTAAACGTCCAGCATACCGCAATAATAGTGTCCGAGAATACCCATCCGGTTGTTACGCATCCCTTGTACGGCCCTTGCCGCATCGATCCAGTTTTCGATTTCGTTCCATACGTATGGTTCTTCGAGGTAACCGGTCAGGATGTCGTATTTGATGCCGGCACGGTTGAATACGCAGGCAAATTCCGGAGTGGAACAGGCTTGGCAGTGAGCCAGCCATTCGCCGGTCATTTTTCCACGGTCGCCTAATCCGTTGATATAATCGTAATTTATGGCGGCTACGGGTTGTATGTTGAGCAGGATAACCGGAATCTTGATGCGCTGGGCGATCGGAAGGATCGTTGAGGAAAGGGCATAGGTCGAAATAAAGATGAAGAGGATTTCTATGTCTTCACTTTTTAAAACTTCTGCTGTCCGGGCTGCCTTTTCCGGGCTGTCTACCATTCCCCCGTCAATCACGGTTGCCTGTAAGCCGGACATACGTTCTTTTATCATTCTTTGGTAATCCGTCAATCGGGAGAGAAGCCCTTCGAATTGATTCCAATAGGTGTTCAATCCGACTCCGATCAGTCCGACTTTAACTTCCTTTTTTGTTGTATTCATGGTATTCTTCATTATTTATTTTTCTTCACTTTGAAAGTATAAGTACCGGAACCTGTTGTTGCTACGACATACCGATTTCCTTCTTGTTTGCAACTGATTCCGGGGACATCTTCCAATCGTACACCGCTTTCGGTTATTTGTTTCGTGTCGGCAGACGGGAGATAGACGGAGGCTTTGCTGTTTGCCGGTACTTCCACTCGGATGATAAATTCTTTATCGTTGTCTTTCCAGTCGGAAACAATCTGTCCGTAAGGCGATTCGTAGGAAACCTGTGCGTCGCGGACATCACCGACCGGTTCGGGTTTGATGACAATATGCTTAAACCCGAAGGAATCTTCTTTCTGACGGATGCCTCCTAAGCCGCTGAACAACCATTCCATCAGATGACCCAACATAAAATGATTGTTCGATACGAAGCCGTATGCCTGCCAGGATTCGGTGAGAGCGGTAGCTCCGTGTGCCAGTTGCCAACCGTATCCCGGTGTGTCGTACTTGCAGTTCATGTCGTAAATGACATCCGAAGCGCCACCGGCTTCAAGGGCACGCAAGACATAGCGGTAGCCGACGTCGCCTGCCGTCAGGGCGTTGTTGCGTCCGCGGATATCGGCTATCAGGTTATCGAATACCTGCTGCCTGTTTTCCGGAGTCGTCAGTCCCATGTAGAGTGCGACGGCGTTTGCCGCCTGGCTGTTGCGGTCGTAGGTACGGGTGGACGGGTTCCAGAAAGTCCGGTTGAAGGCTTGTTTGATCCGGGCCGCCAGTTCCTGGTACTTGCGTGCATCGTCCGGCTTCCCTAAAAGGTTTGCCATTTTCTCCATCAGGGTGACGTCGTAATAGTAGATAGCCGTTGCCGTTACGCCATTGGAGGTCAGTTGCGATTCTCCCGGACTTTCCGGACCGATGTCGAACCAGTCTCCCAAGCCGTAGGCGATAATATGGTTATCGGCTTTCGAGGAAAGGTAGTCGATGTAGCGTTGCATATCCGGATAATAGGTTTCGATCGGGCGCGTATCGCCATACCATTGGTAGATGTACCAAGGGCTGATGACAAATGTGCTTCCCCATTCCGGCGTATCCTTGAAGCCTCCTTCGAATTCGACTAGTTCGGGAGCAATGGTCGGTATCATGCCGTTGGCTGCTTGTGTGGAGCGCATATCGTTGAATGTCTTTTCGTACAGGCGTGCCAGGTTGTAGCGGTATTGTACGGAGTATTGCATCAGGTGCGCTTCTTCTAGCCAACCCAACTTCTCACGATGCGGGCAGTCGGTTAGCACGCTTGCCATATTGCTGCGGATCGCCCAGTCGATCAGTTCGTATGTCTGATTGAACAACGGTTTGGAACAATGGAAACTGCCGACATCTTCGGCCGAATAGCAAGTATGAAGACCGGTGATTTCCGTTATTTCAGGTAGTCCGTCCGGATTGGGTTGTCCGGCGGGAACAGCACCTTCGACCTGCACGTAACGAAAACCGTAGTAGGTAAACTGGGGTTGCCAACTTTCAATACCTTTTCCTTTCGGTGTGTAACCGAACCAGAAAGGAGCGCCGGACGCGCTTTGGTTTACGGTACTGTCCGGATTCAGCAGTTCGGCCGGATAGAGCTTAACCGGGTGCGTGTCCTTTGAATGCAGGGAAAGCCGTATGATGCCGGAAAAGTTTTGTCCCAAATCGTACACCCATTGTCCTTTCCGGGTCTTGAAAAGACGGACGGTGGGGATTCGGTCACGTACGGTCAGCGGTGCGGAGCGTTGGGAGAGGAGCCGGGTTTTCCAGCCTGTGTCGAGGGCTTTGTTCCAGGTACGGTCGTCGAAACCGGGTTGCATCCATCCGGTCTGTTCTTTCGTGGCATCGTAATCTTCACCGCCGTAAATACTGCTGTAGGTAACGGGGCTTTCGGTTGTTTTCCAGTCTGTACCGGTTACGATGTCCTGCGTACTGCCGTCTGCATATTCGATTTGTATTTTCATCAAGAGGCGCGGAGCGCCATATGAAGCAAGCAGTTTGAAATAACGTTCCCGCGGGATATTGAAAAAGCCGTTTCCCAACATGACGCCTATTGCGTTTCCGCCTTGCTTTAGCTGTCCGGACAGATCGAAAGTGACATACAGCGCACATTTATCATATTTTGTCCATCCCGGATCGAGAAAGTTGTTACCCACCTTCTCTCCATTCAGGAACATATCGAAATGTCCGAGTCCGGAGACATAGGCGGTCGCTCGTTTTACCGGTTTTTGAACCGTAAATTCTTTTCGGAATTGGGGGAGGCGGTACATACCGATCTTTTTGCCTTTGAGTTCCCGGTCCACGTTGGCCAGTCCGTGCAGCCCTATCGTGACGATTTCGTCTTTCCTGTCTTTTTCCAGTGCAATCCATTTGGCATTGCTCCAGTCTTTTTCCGAAAGAAGCCCCATGCCGAAGGTATGGATACAGCTCCAGCGGGAAGGGCTGTCCTCCTTATCCCAACTCCTTACTTTCCAGTAGTAGGTCTGTCCTGCTTTCAATTCTTTTCCTTTGAAAGGAACAAGGATCGAGGCGGAAGAAAGCGTTTTTCCGCTGTCCCAGATATTTCCATTGCCGGCCTGTAGTTTTTCCGGAGAATCGGCCACTAATATCTGCCAGGCCGATTGTTCGAAGTTCCGTTGTTGTGCCTGTATCTGCCAGCTGAAACAAGGTTGTCCTGTTTCGATTCCTAACGGGTTTTCTTCCTGTTCGCATCGCAGGTTATAAACGGAATGTGTGTCCGCTGCCTGTAGAAAGAAAGGAAAAACCATACATAAGATACAAATGTTTAAAAGTCTATTTTTCATGCTGCCGTCCTTTTTTGAAAAAGGTGCCATGCTTTTCCGGAAAAGCACGCACCCTCTTTTCGTGTATGTTTAATGAATTAATTCAAAATCTTCCATCAGCCCGTAATCCATCATCTGGTATTCTTTTCCGGATATTGGTTTGTCTACGTTTTTCCAATGCCAGGGAGATGCCAGGCCGGGAGCCGGATTCCGGTAATGCGGGCCTAACAGGTTCTTCAAACTGCCGATCACATGTACATCGATCGTGTTGCTGCCTTCTTTCAGGTAGGATGTTACATCCAGTTGCCAGGGGTCGAAGGCGATCATACCGGCTTTCTGTCCGTTGACGTATACTTCTGCTACCGTCCCGTTCCATTTGTTCAGTTTGACGGCATATCTGCCTGTAAGGTCATCGAGGGTATATTCTTTGCTATAGCTCATATCCCATGAGTAGAACGGTTGCTTTTGTTCTTTCCAGCTACCCAGTGTGAACGATTCCTGTGGTGCACCGATGCTCCATCCCTCTTGTTCGGGTACGACCGAGAAGTTTCCGATGATGTAGACCGGTTCTATCTCTGCAAAAATACGCATCGGGTTGATGCTGAGTTCTACCGTATTGCTACCTTTTTTCACCTGTCCGCCTATCGGATAAACGCCGAAAGAACGGTCCAGCCACCATTCACCTGGAAGAGCGTTCACGAGATTTCCGTTGATTTTTACGGTAAATAGTTCGGGGCGTTCGGAAACCAGTTTGATACCGGAATAGTCGAAAGCATCGTTTACCGTAAAATGATAGGAGGCCGTGAAGCCGCCATCCTTAAAGTGGTCGCGGTCGAGGATATTCCGTTTGTATTGTACGGAGGTATTCCAAGGATTGCCGTTGGTGAATCCGTGCGCTTTGAAGGCGATATCGGCGGCACGGGAGAAATGTTGTTTCTTGTAAGTCTTTCCTTTAACCGTAACATCGCAAAAGTCAATTGTCAGAGCATTGTCGCGTAAACGGCTGACGGTGGTCCGGCTTGTTGCCGTCACCGGGCTGCTTCCCGCTTTTCCGGGGCGTTCCGGATAGTTTTTAGGGTTCTTGTCAGAACAGTAAAGCAAGAGGCTTCCTGCCGGTTCGATCCGGAAAGATGTACTTAGTATGCCTTTTTCTTTTGAAGACGGATACGTATAGATTTCCCCGTTCAGAGCATCCATTTCCAACATGGCTTTTCCCTGCGTCGAAAGGGTGCCGTCAACAACTTCATCCATAGAAGAGTTGACGAGAAAAACCAATTCTCCGTCTGCAAACCGGCGACGATGGTGATACAGGTTACCACTGTTGAAAGTAATCCTGAAGTTATCGGAAGAGAAATACCGGGCGATTACATCTTTGGATAGTTCCGGGAGTGATGTGACGGTTGTACCGGTCAACAGTCCGGCCAGTTCGTCATTGACAGCCCCGTCTATCCGGGTGGGAGCGGAGAAGGTTATGATCTGTCCACCTTGTTCTACAAATTGTTGCAAGAGGTTGAAGGTAGGCTTGTTTAAGGTCTCCATCATGGGAGGCAGAACGACAGTCGAGTAGGAGGCATTGCCGACGATGAAACGCCCGTTTTCTACCTTTCCGAGGTCTTTGATGATGTTTTCGGAACCGAGGTCATATTCTACCTGGTTCTTTTCCAAAGTTGTAACAAAAGCTTGGAAATTGGTTCCTATCTCCATGAGTTTCGGGGAACTTCCTGCATGGACGTAATAGCTCCATAAAGTCGAGTTGGGTTCCAGAACCAAAATATCGTTTTTCTGGATGCCTTTGCTCATAACAAATGAAAGGCGTCCGTAATAGTCATTCAGTTCGCGATAGTCGGGCCACCAGGGAGAATGATAGGTGAATACCGGCGGATAGTCGTATTTGCGTGCTCCTGTTAGTGTCATATGGGCTAAATGTTGGTTCATGAAGTTGACCCCGAGTGCATACTCCCAATCGCCTAACCGTTTGAAATCTTTAAAAGTTTCGTCCCAACCTCCACCACCATAAGTTTCGCTGAGGGTACGGTTACAACCTGTTTGGTTGGCGGCACTGCGCAATTCTTTTACTGCACGGATATTGCCGAACTGTGCTTGCGGGTTGGTTTCGTCGAACTGGTTGAACAGCATGTCGATAGCGGGTACCTGATGCCAGGCGTACATTGCCATATTGTCCGGTCCGTCGTTCATTTGCGGCCAACCGTGTTCCCAATAGTGTCCGGTCCATTTCAGGTTGTTCGTCTCGCAGTAGTGGTGCCAAGGTTTGGACCAGCGGTCGACAAACATTTGCAACAGGGTTTCCATATAGTTATGACGTACCTGTTTCCAATTGCCCGTCTCTTCGTCCAGAAGGGGAAGTAGTGGTTTTAGATCGTATCCCCACTGTTTCCGGAATACTTCGAACAAGTCTGGTGTCCAGCGCAAGCCTCCGGGACTGCTGATGTTGGGCTCATCTGTGAAGATACCGAAAACAGATTTGCCAAATTCGTCCTTTATTGTTTTTTCGTATCCTTTCATCGTGAGGTCGATGAACTTTTCAGTCACACCGGGTACGAGCAGGTCTACGTAAGAATACCCTCCGTACCAGTCTGATTTGCCTAAATAGGTCTTTTTGTAGAGGTAATATTCTCCTTTTGCTTTTTTATGCTGGCTCAGGGCGTTCGTGATATCTGCCCATTTGTCCCCTTCTTTTTTAAGGATGATGAAATATTCGTCTGTCTTGTCAGGCAGAAGATCTGTTTTTGTCAACTCAAGTCCTTGTCCTTGGTTGTAGGATTCGGGCATATCTTCGGGAACATGTCCTCCGGCAAAGCCGCTGGGATAGGAGTTTTCATCGTAAATCCAGATGTCCAGTCCCATCTCTTTTCCTTTATCGACGGCATAACGGTAGAGGGAATACCATTCGTCCGACATATATTCCGTGATCATGCCCGGACGGGGATGGATAAACGCACCTCCGCAGCCTGCATCTTTAAAGTCTTTCAGCATACGGTCGATTTCAATTTCTGTAACTTTTCCGTTCCAAACCATAAAAGGGGCTGTACGGTACTCGGATGAAGGGTTGGAAAACTGGGCTTCCAAAGTGGAAAAACTGTCTGTCGTTTCCGCTTTGTTGCCACTGCAACCAGTCGTTCCGAGAGACAGGATACCTCCTGCGACGGTATATATAAAGTTTTTGATAATACGTTGTGTATTCATGGTGCTAATAGTAAAAAGACCTCTACTACAAAAGTAAAGGTCTTTTTGTTAATATGATAATTAATAACCTGGATTTTGTTTGAGCTGGTCATTTAATTGCAACTCGTTATAAGGTATCGGATAAAGCAAATATTCCGGCTTTATCTGATAGGTACGTTCAGGAAGTTCCGTATCAATCGTTTTGATATATTTTCCGTAGGCAGTCATTACTTCAATAGCTTTTCCTGTTCTCAATAAATCATACCAACGATGGTTCTCAAATGCGAGTTCGTGACGTCGCTCATTGGCAACTACCTCGGCATTGATTGTTGTAACAGCAGGTAAACCTGCACGCGCACGTACTTGATTGACATAGGGTGCTGCGTCTCCTGCACGTCCTTGCTCCACCAGACATTCAGCTAACAATAACAGGCAGTCCGCATAGCGGTAAACAGGCCAGTTATCGTCTGTATTTTCTATTTTGGAGTGTGCGTGACGGTATTTATTGATAAATGGATAATTAACTTGATAATCATTGATCTTGGGATCACCGACTTTTAGTACATCAGCTACGACTAAGGCGTTTGCTGCATCCAGTGTACCGACTGCAACAGCGATAGATGGGTCGACACGCAGGTCTCCAGGTTCGTAAGAAGCGATCATTTCCGGTGTCGGAACATTCCAGCCTCCTGTCAGTAACGTACTACAATCCGGAACACCTGTAATAATTTCTGCATTCGTTGTTTTGGGAATAAAGTAGTATAACCAATCACTTTGCTGTCCCTGATCTCCCATTTGATACTGGATTTCGAAAATCGATTCTTTTCCGTTCTTTTTGGATGTGTCATATATATCGGCATAATTGGGAAGTAATTCATATCCCATATTCATGATATCTTTTAACTGCGTTTCCGCTGTTGCATAATCTCGATCTGGCTTTGTCATTAATACATAAGCGTAGAGCATTTTGGCAGCTCCTTTGGTTGCAGCACCATTTTGCGGGAATTTGACCGTAGGAAGTTTCTCTATGGCATCTTTCACATCATCAACGATGGCTGTATAGATATCGTTAACAGATGAACGAGGTAAGAATGCGTTGTCCGCTCCTGTCACTTCTTCCAGATGCAAAGGGACGTCTCCGTAGCATTGCACCAATTGGAAATACATGAAAGCACGGATGAATTTAGCTTCTCCGATCGTTTTATTTTTGAAATCATCGGGAAAAGTCGTCCCTTCAATGCGGTTCAGAATGGTGTTGGCTCTTGAAATGCCCGTATAACATGCATAATACATTTCATTTGTCCATTGGTTCTGGTCATCTACAACAAAATCCGCGATATTTTCACGATACAAGATGTGTAGACCACGGTCTGCTTTATAGCGGGTGTAATGTGTATTGTCGGAACGCATTTCTCCCATCAGGTATCCTTGTCTTGCCGATACTCCCCGTAGAGCGGAATAGGCTCCGTTCACTGCTTGAGTGAATTGCTCTTGAGTTTTAAAGAATGTCGCATCATTCGGATAATATTGAGGCGTCAGATTCAGAAAATCTTCCGAACAAGAAACCAAAGTCAACAATGCAACAACTAAACTAAATATCTTTTTCATGATCTTTCGCTTTAAATTTATAATTTGTTTTTCTTTCAGAATGAAATGTTACATCCGATACTGAATGTTCTTGGAACCGGGTAAGTTGTACGATCTACTCCTAAACCGTTCCATCCCATATCTTCATTCATGGCTATTTCCGGATTCATACCTGGGTATTTAGTGAATGTGACTAATTGCTGAGCTGTTACATATACCCGGAGTTTAGAGAGGTATTGACTCGGTTTAATCGGAATTGTATAGCCCAGAGTGATATTCTTTATGGTCAAATAAGAAGCATCATATACCCAACTGCTATTATTGAAGCGGAATAATTCCGTGGTACCGGCTTTTGTTCTCGGAACCTGTCCGTCACCCGGATTTTCCGGAGAGCGCCAACGATTGGCAACTTTTTTCAATACATTGAAACAACCGTCGATATTCAAGGTATGTTCGTAGTTTGAATTGATAATGTCACCACCTACTTGTCCACTGATCAGAATGCTCAGATCGAAGTTCTTCCAGGAAAATTCATTTGTCATACCATAAATAAAATCCGGATTCGGATCACCAATTTTTACACGGTCATTGTTGTCGATTATACCGTCAGGAACACCGTTAGGACCACTGACATCTTTCATGCGGACCGTTCCGATCTCAGATGAGGCGTGCTTTGGTTGGGAATTAAACTCTTCTTCGGTCATATATACGCCGTCAAATACATATCCCATGAATATACCGATAGGTTCTCCTACTGCTAAACGGTTGAAATCTTCCTGATTGGAATATCCACCTTTTGGGGTGTTGTTTGTTCCCATTTTGGTTATTTCATTCCGGTTGAAGGCTATATTCAAGTTGGTAGTCCATTTGAAATCACCGACAAGATTACGAGATTGCAAAGTGATTTCATGTCCCCATGCTTTGTAATCACCGATATTGGAATAAATGTTGGAAAAGCCGGAAGCTCTTGGAATATCGACTTGATACAAAAGTCCATCGACTTTTTTATTATAATAGTCATACATCAAATAGATACGATCGTTTAGGAAACCGATATCGACACCTAAGTCCAGTTGCTTTGTTTCTTCCCAAGTAAGAGCATTGTTCCCTAAATTACCTAATCCTTTTCCCGGAGCTAAAGAGCCACCTAAGACATAGTTATAAGTGCTAACTCCCGCAATATATCGGTAATTACCAATGTTGTAGTTACCAGTTAGTCCATAACTGGCCCTTATTTTCAGGTAGTTCATAACATTGGTTACTGGTTCCATGAAGGCTTCGTCAGATACAATCCATCCGGCGGATATGGAAGGAAAATTTGCATATTTATTGCCTGCCCCAAAACGGGAGCAACCATCTCGGCGGAATGTCGCCTGGAGTAAATAGCGGTCTTTGAAGCTATAATTCGCGCGTGCGATGACAGAGGCTAATGCCCATTGCTCGATGTTGTTGTCACCGTTTTTTGTAGCACCGGCACCCATCCAAGGAATATCATCACTTGGAAAGTCAGTTGCTGTTAGCTGGTTATATTCGTTGGAATATTTTTGTGCACTATAACCGACCAGTGCATCTATATTATGGTTTCCGAATTTATGGTTATACATCAACATATTTTCGATAGTCCAACTATAGTGGAAGTTGGTGTTGTATTGTCCACTTGCTTTTTGAGGGGGAGCAGTAAACATGGCTCCACCGGCTGTCGAAGGTGTAAAATCTCTATAGTTCTTGGCACCTAAATCGAAACCAGTCTGGAATTTATATTTGATACCGTTCCATATATCCAGTTCTGCAAAAGCATTGCTTAATAAGGCCAAATCCTGTGTTTTACTTGTTTTTTCATGTAAAACACGTATCCAGTTAGGTTGAGGGAACATCCCTGGAGAGTTTAGAGAAAGAATAGGTTCTCCATTTTCATCGTAAGGATTTACAGTTGGGTCAGCCAAGAACGCAGCACTTAATATCTGCCAACCTCCGTCTGTATTTTGGTTGTTTTTGATTTGCAAGGTGGGAGCTATGTTCAGTCCTAATTTTAAGCGGTCGTTTACTTGATAATCATTGTTTGCACGTAAAGAGTAACGTTCGAAATTAGAATTGTACATAACACCGTCTTGGCGGAAGTAGCCTAATACGATAGCTGTATTGAACTTGTCTTTATTGGCTGTCACACTGATACTGTAATTCTGTGTGGCGGCATTGCGTGTCAGTAAGTCATACCAATTGGTACCAGTACCGTATTGGGATGGATTTTGATATTGTTCTGGAACTCCTCCGGTATAACCTTCATATCTGGCAGCATCTTCGTAGTATTCTTTTTTGTATTGGGCAAATTCTTCCCCGTTCATAACATCCGGAGTCTTTAGTCCCTTTAAAGTCTGAATACCGAATGAAGCATTCACATCCACTTGAGTTTTACCTTGTTTTCCTCTTTTCGTTGTGATCAGTACGACACCGTTGGCGGCACGTGATCCATACAAAGAAGTGGCAGCGGCATCTTTCAAGATGGAAAAGGTTTCGATTTCATCCGGATTGATACTGCTTAGGTCCATATTGATAGGGATTCCATCGACCACGAATAAAGGTGAACTACCACCATTGATAGATGCTGCACCACGGATACGGAATCCCATACCTTTACCCGGCTGTCCTGTAGATTGGTTAATTTGTACACCTGCTACCTGTCCTTGAAGTTTTTGGGCAAATTGTCCTACAGGAAAACTTTCTAATTCTCCTGCATCTATCTTGGAAACAGATCCGGTCAAATCCCTTTTTTTCTGTGTACCGTAGCTAACGACAACAAGTTCGTCCAGTTGGTTTACAGTTTCTTGCAGAACGACATTTAATGTTTTCTGGTTGGAGACAGGGATTGTTTTTGTTTCATATCCGATAAAACTGATGGTGAGTATTTGATTGGGGTTAACATCAATGGAAAAATTACCGTCCATGTCTGTAATGGTACCGATGGTGGTGCCTTTGACGGAAATGTTTGCACCTGGTATAGGTTCTCCTTTTGCATCGATAATCCGTCCGGACAGTTTACCGTTCGTTTGTTCTATACCACTGATGGAATCTGTGTTTGCATGAGCTTTTGAAATCACATATCCGGGGCTTAAAAATACTGATAATAGTACAGCTTTAGGCAATAAGTTGCTGTATATCGATTTGATCATAATATTAAAATTTAATTTAACAGTTGAAATACTCTAATTTTCTCTACAAAAACTTTTTAGGTGTGTTATTTACTTCTCTCCATAGGCTAATGATTTAAGATTGCAATTGAATTTGTTCTGGTAGAACTATGAACTATACAGTACGGATAGTTGTAAAAAAGTAGGCTCGATTATCGGTTTTGGCTTATCTGTGGAGGTTATTGGAGTCTTCTGGAAGGGAAAAAGGAGAATATCTTTTTTGAAAGAATATCAATTTGACTAATTTTAATATCATTTTTGAAAACATCTAGTAGTTTTATATAGCTAATTTTGTCACGGTAGCAAACAACAGACAAGAATAGCCTTAGTTCTACCAGAACTAAGGTATTCACAAAAGCATAATTATCTTTTCGGGATATTTATACTTTTCCGGTTTTAGTTGTAACTGATCGTTACCTCTTTTTTATCGTTTTGGGAAAAACTTTTCGCCACATCTTGTATATCCTGCAAGGTGAATTTGCCTGTTATCCGGATGACCACATAGTCTGAATCTGTGTCGGCCAGCATGATCATTTCGTTGATTAGGTCACCGTTCTGGACGATGTAGAAAGAGGCGCGTGTATCGTTGTCCTTGACCCGCATCAGTTCTTCATGTGATTTGCTGATAAGGCTGCTGAATTCTTTTCGCATCTGGTCCCGGACTTCCTGCTTGTCGGAAGTGACGATTTGGAGGTTGTTTATTTTCCCTTTCAGATTCATCAGGTTGAGGCCACCACTTTCTACATTAGGGATCATGTCGAACATTTTTTTGGAGATGAAGACGGATGTAACATTATCCATATCGGCATATTTTTCGAACAGTTTATCCTGGGCAAAGCACAAGCTGGTGCAACAAAGAAATAGGATCAGGAATGTATTCTTGGATTTCATAAGATTAATCGTTTAAATGTTTGTTTAAAATATTGTTTACTTTATCTATCTCCTGCCCGGCGTTATCCACCTGGCTGATGCCTTTGTTGAGGTTCTGCGAGAGTAGGAGTAAAGCCTTTTCGGCAGCGGCGGCGGCATCTTTCGGATTGGTGTAAGTGTCGCTGAGCCGGTCGTAAGCTTGATATGACGATTCGTATTGTAAAAAGCTGATGCACAACAGGATGGAGGCGGCAACTCCACTTAACCAATATAAAGTCCGTCTACGGGTCAATGAACGGGTCTTCTTTTCTTCCGTGGAAGCCCAGGTGTCGATCTGCTTTTCCAGTCTACGGGAAAGTCCTTCGGGTAAAGCTTGTTCCTCTTGGAGGGCTTTATTGATCAGTTCATCTATCTTTTTATCGTCCATATTCATATGTATAATATTTTTCAAGTTGTTCCCGAATTATTTTTCGTGCCCGGGAGAGTAGCACCCGTATGTTGACGGCACTCAGGCCGGTGATCTGTTCTATCTCGTCCATCGAACAGTCTTCGATCCCTCTCAACCGGAGAACTTGCCGCTGATTTTCCGGCAGGCGGTCGATCAGGTGGCGGATTTGCTGTACTTTGTCTTGTCTTTCCAACTCTTCGTCCGGTGAAGAAGCGGTAGAAAGAGTGACAGCTTCGGTGACATCTGCGTCGCGCCTGTTAGCACGGGGTGAGCGAAGGAAATCGAGGCAGAGGTTCTTGACCAGCGTCACGCAGAAAGCTTCCGGATTTTGGATATCGGTCAGTTCATTCCGCCGGCTCCACAACTTATAGTAGGCATCTTGCAGGATATCTTCGGCATCGGCCTTGTTTTCGACCAGCGCATAAGCAATCCGGAAGAGCTTGGGATGGAGGGGAAGGAACAGCCTTTTAAAGTTCTCAACATCCATCTTTGTGGTCGTTTATTACTTTTTCGATGTCAGATGGTTTGATCTTTCCTTTGATGCGGATCAGGGCATCGTCGCCTCCATCGGTTGTCAAGATTACCAGTTCGCGGATGATGTCTTTGTCAATACGTACCATTACTTTCGTGCGGTTGCCCTCTTCGTTGGCATTGACCATTGTTTCGTAATTCGGGTCTTTCAGTTTCTTGATGGCAGCGCGGAGATCGTCTTTGACGGTATTGCCGCATTCCTCGAAAGAAAGGACTTCGATGCTTTTTACACCCATCGTCTCGGTGAACAGGCTGCTTATTTTCATCAGGAACGGGCCGACCGTTACGTGGGTTACGTTTTTTTGCTTGGCAAAGTCGTTGAACAGTTTGTCCATGCTCTGGCTATATCCTGCTTGGCAGAATAGGATGAGGATCAGGATTGCGATGTATTTTTTCATCTTTCTAATGTATTAATCGTTACTTATTCCGTTAGTTCCGGCTCTTCAACGCGCGCTATTGAAGAGCGTTCATTAAGTAGACGGGAACGGAAAAGCTGTTGTTACAAAGAAAGAGAAAAATTTATGATTTTTCCTTACTTTCTGCTATTTCAACGAAATAAACGCTCGAACAAATCAGGAGGACAGCTATTAATTGGGACCAACTGAAGCGATCTTGTCCTAATGCCAGCGAGGTAATGGCTGCCACAATCAGGATCAGGTAACCATAGATGGCCACCAGTGTGGTTTTCAGATATTTTAGTCCGACCGGTATTAACAGGTAACTGATAACGGTCGGGAAAATCAGGACGAATGCCAAGACTGCCATCGGTTTCCAATGGATCGGGAACGTGAAAAGTGTTGCTTCAAATCCTGTAAATCCGGAAACGATGATGGCGGAGAAAGCCGCACCGGAAAAGGTGTACCGCAGCATTGTCATAACTCCTACATGCTTCAATATTCGGTTGCTTGCAATCAGATAGATTGCATAAGCCATGGAACTTAGCAGGCAAAGCAGATTTCCGGTGAAGGCATCGGAAGCCAGGTCATCGTTTTTCTGGGTCAGGATGCAGAGCAATGCGCCACCTAATCCGATCAGAATACCGGTTATTTTCATCTTTGTGATTGTTTCTTTAAAGAAAATGACAGAAAGAATGAATACCCAGATAGGTTGTAAACTGGAGAAAATGGAGCTTGATACAGGGGTCGTTTTGCTCAATCCCAGCAAGTAAAAGAACATAAAGCCATAAATGCCGAGCGCCCCCAACAGGAATAAGAGAATCTTTTCCCGGCGGGTGGAAGTCTCCGGTTGGGTGAACAAGCCGATAATCCAAAACGCGAGGGCGGCAAACGTACAGCGCAGGGTTACACCCGTTAGCGGACTTATCCATAATGGTAGGAGATATTTCAACGCATTCATATTCAACCCGCTGAAAGTTTTGGAAATAATCATGTAAATATTGGCTTCTCTTATTTTATTTTTCACGATGCTTGGGATTTTATGTTATACTTGTTTGATGCGGTCGTCGAACAAGAACGAATCTTGTTTCAGGTAGGCCCATGCGGCAGCTATCAGGGCAATGGCCATATTGAAGATGAAAGCGAACTGCTGTGTCTCGATATGGAGCATATCCTTGAGTATGTTTATAATGAAAGGGCAAAGAAGAATGGCCAGATAGTTCATGGCCATAACGAATGCCAGTGCAAGCGTCACTTTTTCAGGAATAGCCGTGCGGGTCGTTTTGTCGTAAGCTATCGGTTGTATGACACCATAGCCTAATCCGGTAAAGATACAACCCAGCCCGATCAACCATTCGGTGCGGGAAACGAGTATAAGCGCCATTCCGACAGAGATCGAGACCATACAGGCAAATTTGGTCTTTTTGCCGAAGAAGGAGACAATTTGATTCAGTATAAATCCCGGCAACATGATAGCCAAGAAAAACAGCGAGATCATAATACCCGAATTACCGCTGGTAAAATGATATTCTTTCATCAAGAAAGGAAGATTAAAGCTGATGATGATCACTAAGTAAGTAGCCAACCCATAGAACGACATGATCTGCATCAGGTGGGGAATCTGTATACCGAATTTCCCGAAACTGCTATCGGCAGGCCTTTCCGTTCTCCGGCTAGTGGTGTTTATACCTATACCGGGATACGGTGAAATATTCTTTTTCAGATAGAACGAGAGAACGATCGAGATCAGCGGAAACAGGTAGACGACAAACGGCAAATGCCAGTTCACCTCTGCCAGATACCCCGTCAGAACGGTGGCCAGCACTAACGTTATATTCGTAATGGCGGAACTGAGCCCGAACTGTTTCGTACGGTATGTTCCTGTAAAAAAGCGGGAAATCAAACCGGTGGAAAGCGGCACGATCAATCCGGAACCGATCCCCAATAATGCGCTGACTGTTATCAGTTGCCACATTTTTGTGGAAAGCATGTACAGGATGCCGCTCAACGAGAAGATTACCAGTCCCACTTGCAACAGAAGGACATTATTGATCTTTTCCGTCAGTTTGCCCGACAGGATGATAAAAGGGATGATCAAGAGGGAAGGAAGCGATGAAAGCATCTGTATGTCCAGTTCTGTGGAATGCGGAAAGATTGCAGAAAGTCTTCCTAAGATTGGGGAGACAGCCAGGCCGGGCAGTGCATTCAGTGCCGATATCGACCATATGCCTATTAGCGTGATAAGAGGAATCGTCCCCTGTCCGGTCTGTATTCGCATAATCGTTTCGTTACATCATTTTTTATTGTATTGAAACAATCCCGAATAGTGAAAGTTCATTGTTTTAATAAACCCCAAATATCGTATGTTTAACGAAAAACGCAGAACAATTGCGGATAGTAGCTGTTTTTGCCATACAATCGGCCGAAACAAGTCGATAACGCCATTATTAATTAAAAACAAAAAGACATGGAAGATTCTAATTTCAGAAAAGGTGATGCCAAGACAGCAATCTTTGGCTCGGAAAAGATGCTACAAGCCTCTCCTGTAGACAAAATCCCTGATGGTCCTACCACCCCGGAAATCGCGTATCAGATGGTTAAAGACGAAACGTTTGCACAGACACAGCCCCGCTTGAACCTGGCGACATTCGTAACTACCTATATGGACGACTATGCAACCAAACTTATGAACGAGGCGATCAACATCAACTATATCGATGAAACGGAATATCCGCGTATTGCCGTCATGAACGCCAAATGTATCAACATCGTAGCGAATTTGTGGAATACTCCCGAACAGGCAAAATGGAAAGCCGGTGCATTGGCTATCGGTTCGTCCGAAGCATGTATGTTGGGAGGTGTCGCAGCTTGGTTGCGCTGGCGTAAGAAAAGGCAAGCCGCCGGTAAGCCTGTGGACAAGCCGAACTTCGTTATTTCTACCGGATTTCAGGTTGTATGGGAAAAATTCGCCCAGCTTTGGCAGATCGAAATGCGCCAGGTGCCTCTGACATTGGAGAAGACTACGCTCGATCCCGAAGAAGCATTGAAGATGTGTGATGAAAATACAATCTGTATCGTGCCGATCCAAGGGGTTACATGGACAGGTCTGAACGATGATGTGGAGGCTTTGGATAAGGCACTCGATGCCTACAATGCAAAGACCGGCTACGATATTCCAATTCACGTGGATGCTGCTTCCGGCGGTTTTATCCTCCCATTCCTGAAACCGGAATTAAAGTGGGACTTCCGTTTGAAATGGGTTCTTTCCATCAGTACGTCCGGGCATAAGTTCGGTCTGGTTTATCCGGGCCTGGGTTGGGTTGTCTGGAAAGACAAGTCATATTTGCCCGACTCCATGTCATTCAGTGTAAATTATTTGGGAGCCAATATCACACAGGTAGGTCTGAATTTCTCCCGTCCTGCCGCCCAGATCCTCGGACAATATTACCAATTTATCCGTCTCGGGTTCGAAGGGTATAAAGCAGTTCAGGAAAACAGTATGGCGGTTACCCAATACTTACATGATCAGATCGGTAAGATGGCTCCGTTCGTGAACTACAGCAACGAAGTCGTGAACCCGTTGTTTATCTGGTATCTGAAACCGGACTATGCGAAAAAAGCGAAATGGACCCTGTACGACCTGCAGGATAAACTGAAACAAAGCGGTTGGATGGTTCCTGCCTACACATTGCCAAACAATCTTGAAAACCATGTCGTGATGCGTATCGTTGCCCGTCAGGGATTTAGTCGCGACATGGCTGACCAGTTGCTGAATGATATCACAGGAGCTGTTGCGGAACTTGAAAAACTGGAATATCCGACTCCTACCCGTATCGCACAGGATAAGAATCAGGAAGTGAAAGGTTCTGTGTTTACTCATACGGGTATGCCCCATAAAAAGAAATGATCATGAGTAAAACAATTTCCGTTTCACAGATAAAAGAAGCGGCACAGGAGGCTTACGAGCAGTTCAAGGATAATACGGGTGGCAAGAATGCTGATTACATCCCTTATCTGGCTAATATTGACAAGAACTTGTTCGGTATCAGTATCTGCTTGTTGGATGGCAGAACCATTACGTTAGGGGACTCTTCCTACTGTTTCGGGATCGAATCCGTTTCGAAAGTACATACGGCTATCCTGGCACTTCGCCAGTACGGAGCCGAGAAAGTGCTGAAGATGATCGGTGCCGATGCCACCGGTCTTCCTTTCAACTCCATCATGGCGATCTTGTTGGAAAATGACCATCCTTCCACTCCACTGGTAAACGCCGGAGCGATCACGGCTTGCAGTATGGTGCAACCGGTCGGTAGTTCCGACAAGAAGTGGGAAGCCATCGTTTCCAACATCACCGACCTTTGCGGGAGTGCTCCGCAACTGATCGATGAACTGTACAAGTCAGAGACTGCCACCAACTTCAATAACCGTTCTATCGCCTGGTTACTGAAGAATTACAACCGTATCTATGACGATCCGGATATGTCGCTCGACCTGTATACTCGCCAGTGTTCGTTGGGTATCACAGCCGAACAACTTTCCATCGCCGCAGCAACGATTGCCAACGATGGCGTGAACCCGGTTACAAAGAAACTTATCTTTGACGCTTCTTTGTCGCCTAAAATCACATCCTTAGTGGCTACGGTCGGTTTCTATGAACGTACGGGAGACTGGTTGTACACTTCCGGTATTCCTGCCAAAACGGGTGTTGGCGGCGGTGTCATGGGGATCATGCCCGGACACTTCGGAATCTCCGCCTTTGCGCCTCCATTGGATAGCTCCGGCAATTCGGTGAAAGCACAATTGGCGATCAAATATATAATGAATAAACTGGGGCTCTCCATTTTTGGCAGTACCCGGTTTACAATCACCGGTTAAAACGGTTTATTCTTTTAGTTGACGAGCCTCCACTCCCCTGAAATAATAGGGAGACGGGAGGCTTGTTTTTTGCGGGAATAGTTTTTCATTTGAAATTCCAGTTCATTTTAATCTTGCATTTTGTTCGGCCTGACGGTTTTTGTTTGACAACAGAAAGTATGTGATAGGCAACTTGTCCGGTTATTGCTTCTGTTTTGTCAGCCTGAGTAGGAAAAGCAAAGAGTTGCGCAGTATTTTGGCGATGACGACCGTCTTCATGGTAATAGATCGGCAAATAAATGGGAAAAGTACGTTTTATATTCAAAAAGAAGAATATTTGAATTCTTTCATCGCCAGACCTGCCAATTGTTAAATAACTTGTTTTTTACAATAAGTAGTCTTGAATTTATTTGTCTGTTTGGGTGGAACCGGCCGGTTTGGCTTCTGATGCTTGTCCGGAGGAGACGGGATGCGTTTGATTATAATAATCTTCTTTTTTCTTGTTTGCCGATTGTACTAGGCTCGTGACATAGACCGTGAAGATCGGGAACATCATCATGCCGAGAGCGGCCAGCAGGACCGACAAGATACGCCCTGTAGGCGTGATCGCGATGATGTTCGAACCGACAGTCGTCACGTCCATGAAAGCCCACCAGAGGGCGTCGCTGTAATCCTTTACTTCAGGGTTCACCTTTTGTTCGATCACGAAAAAGATCAGGCTGGAGAAATAGACCATTGCCAGCAACATCGTCAGGTAGGAGACGAAGAGTCCGGAGGCTCGGTTCGAAGTTAGCCAGCCGACGACGATCGCCAGTGCCCATCCGCTGCGTACGAGCGGGATGAAACGTAGGAAATAGGTCACTTCGGCCGAGAAGGTGAAATCGTAGTAATTGATAATATTAAGATAAGGGATCGAAACCAGCAGGAAGAGGAAATGGGTTTGCAAATAATGAATTTTATCTTTTGACAGGAAAAACTCCAATATGAAATCGGCGATGAAGAACATGCAGATCCAGAACTGCGTTTTCAGATACGAAGTCTGAGAGATGAACGGTATGTTGTTGAACGTGTCGATCGAAATATCCACAATCAGGAAAAGCGAGAGTAGCAATATCATCACATGAAGCACTCCGTAAATGCCTCGCTTTTCATAAAAAAAGTCATTGAATGCAGTTCTCATTGTCTTTAAATATTTAGTATTTATTTTGTAAATCATCATTTACATTTTATCCGATGAAACAGCAAAATGACACCTTTTGTTTTTAACACTTGTCTGTTAATTAACCAAGTTTGACATCCTGTTGACAAACTAACACAAAAAGGAGTTGTTATACTGTCAATACAAGTAAAACTAAACAAAACAAAATTCACATTTTAATAGTAAAATTCATGGCAAATATTGGAAAAGCAGTAAAACTTGGAGTATTTACTCTTGCGATTATGAATGTCACGGCAGTCGTCTCGCTCCGCGGGTTGCCTGCTGAGGCTGTGTATGGACTGAGTTCAGCCTTTTATTATCTGTTTGCGGCAATCGTGTTCTTAATTCCTACCTCGTTGGTAGCAGCTGAGTTGGCTGCCATGTTCCAGGATAAACAGGGCGGGGTGTTCCGATGGGTAGGAGAGGCCTATGGAAAGAAATGGGGTTTCCTGGCTATCTGGGTACAATGGATTGAGAGTACGATCTGGTATCCGACCGTATTGACTTTCGGTGCTGTATCCATCGCCTTTATCGGGATGAACGATGCGCACGATATGACGCTGGCTTCAAACAAAATGTATACGCTGGTTGTCGTATTGATTATTTACTGGCTCGCTACGTTTATCTCTTTGAAAGGTTTGAGCTGGGTAGGTAAAGTGGCTAAAGTGGGTGGCATCGTCGGTACGATCATCCCTGCTGCCTTGTTGATTATCTTAGGTATCGTGTACCTGGCTTCCGGCGGTCATTCCAACATGGACTTCCACAGCAATTTCTTCCCCGACTTTACGAAGTTCGATAACCTGGTGCTTGCTTCCAGTATCTTCCTTTTTTATGCCGGTATGGAAATGGGCGGTATTCATGTGAAAGATGTCGAAAACCCTTCCGTCAATTATCCGAAGGCCGTGTTTATCGGTGCGCTGATCACGGTGTTGATCTTCGTGTTGGGAACATTTGCATTAGGTATCATTATCCCGCAGAAGGACATTAACCTGACTCAGAGTTTGTTGGTCGGTTTTGACAACTATTTCAAGTTTATTCATGCTTCTTGGCTGTCGCCGGTTATCGCAGTTGCATTGGCTTTCGGCGTGTTGGCAGGCGTATTGACATGGGTGGCCGGTCCGTCAAAAGGTATCTTTGCCGTTGGCAAAGCCGGTTATCTGCCTCCGTTCTTCCAGAAAACAAATAAGTTGGGTGTGCAGAAAAATATCCTGCTGGTTCAGGGCTTGGCTGTTACATTCCTGAGCTTGTTGTTCGTGGTTATGCCTTCCGTACAAAGTTTCTATCAGATTTTGTCACAGTTGACAGTTATCCTTTACCTGATTATGTATATGCTGATGTTCTCTGGTGCAATCGCATTGCGTTATCGGATGAAGAAAGCCGGTCGTCCGTTCCGTATCGGTAAGAGTGGCAACGGTCTGATGTGGTTTATCGGCGGCCTTGGTTTTTGCGGTTCATTGCTTGCCTTCGTACTGAGTTTTATTCCGCCCAGTCAAATTTCTACAGGTAACAATACCGTTTGGTTTGCCGTGCTGATTATAGGTGCTATCGTGGTGGTAGCCGCTCCGTTCATTATCTATGCTGCCAAAAAACCGTCTTGGGTGGACCCGAATACTGCCTTTGAACCGTTCCATTGGGAAGTCGACAAACAGGTAGAAGGAACTGCTGCGACTGCTACAAGTATAGCTTCTGAAACAACGGCTTCCGCTTCTAAAACATCGGATCGCAACACTGTAACCGGCATATCTTCTTCCGGAACGTCAGGCAAGATCTAACCGTCAGGCTTGCTCCGGCCTAAGCTGGTGAGCGTTAAGGGCAGAAACCGGAGTGAGAGATAAATTATTATTTTCCTGAAAATATTATTGATTATAGAATGAAACAAGGGTAGTTCACGATGTATGGACTGCCCTTGTTTATTTAAGAGACTAGTATCAGGAGATGTGAGTGCTCAAACAGTTACATATTGGGGGTTCCGTAGCTTGACGAGTGCATGGAATATGATACATTCAGTTACAAGTTCATCATGCATAAATATTTTTGTAAATGAGAAGTGAGATGAAAAGCGGCCCCGTCCTGGTTAAATTTGAATAGAGGTGTGTTGTTGGCGATAAGTTGAGAAGGGATAAAATGGGCGGGGCGCTTTCATATGTCTTTTGAGTGGCGATATTCGGCTGTTACACCTGACATAACCGAACATAAAATAAAACTTACATTACAGAATAGTATTTTCCATATTCCCTTCAACAGGAAGCCATTCGCTGGTACTTACATTTTCGAGTGTGATGTCTTTACCGTTGAAAAGAAGGTTGTAGATATATCTTTTTCCTTTTTCCCACTTCGTATTGGCGGGAATTTTATATTTGAATGTCGTTTCGTTGATGGTGAAGAGCACTTCCACATCTCCGTCTGTTCTGATACGCGATGTGGGGATTACCATTAGTTGTTGCGGCTCGTCCGGTATCTTTTTCAACATGCGCGGAGTATTCAGTTTCAGTCGGGTAGAGGCATTTGTCCCGGCACATCCGCCGATATTTCCGGTTTTAATGTTCATCTTACCCCTGAAGCAAAGAGCTGTACCGCCGGCTTTGTTTCCGATCTGTATCGCATGGAGTAGGAAGCAGCCTTCTGCTTCCGGTGTCATTCGCAGTTGGAAGCTCAGGAGCGAAAGCGTATGATTCATGTTAAGCAACGCGACTGGGGAAATCTGGTTGACCGCTCGTTGCCCGCTGGCCTGTATCCCGTACATGTAATCTTTCGTCAGGGAAGCGTCTGGCGATATGCGGACCGGGATATTCTCCGGGTCGAAATTAACCTGCGACTGATACGGGTAATAGGCATAAACGGTGACTGGTTCCTCGTTCAGATAAATATCGGGTGATTGGCGCCAGTTCAGCTTGTTGTTTACCAGAAAGGCTTCAGCCCGCACGTTTTTGTAATCCGGATTACTATCGTAGATGTTGCCGGTACTTTCCGAGACGACATGCAACCCGATGACCGATCCTCTTGTAAATTCTTGCATAAAATTAGGAGACTTTGTTGTCAGCACCTTTGTTATTATTCTTAAAGGTTGCTCTTTCATGCCTAAATTTTCAATGAGTCCCGGGTCGTAGTCGTTTGTGCAACTAAAAATACTAACCGCCGTCATCATAAATAGTAGTAATTTATTCATTCTTTGTATTATTTTTGTGAAGTGATTGCAGGTACAAAGATCAGTCAGTTTGGAGAGGTAGAGGGTGCATTCGGTATAAAACCACGATGAAATCGTATAAAACCACGAGGTGCAAATTATCTACAGGCATCAAATTGTCTACTAATGGTTCAGATCAACTATTTAATGCTTCAATTTGTTTACTTGATACGAGGGATATATTATGTTGGACAAAATTCAGTTTTTATTAAGCTTACAGATCATCGGATTCTGTATCTTCGGTGGAGCTACCCTATTGCTCCGGGCCGGTGATAACCGGGCGAAAAGGATATTAGGGTGGGGTATGTTTTTGTGGGCTTTTCTGGCTGCCATAAGGTTGTCTGTGAACCTTTACCTGCATAAACCGAAAGAGGCTTTCCATCCGGATATATTGATTATGGGTGCTTTGGTAACGGCAACGCTTGCTTGTTATGTGATTGAGGTCTTACGGCCCGGGTTTCTTACCTGCAAACGTTTTTTCTTATTTATCAGTCCGGTTGTTTTTGGTGGACTGGCTTACCTGACTTATCGTTTGTCGGGAGGTGAAATTCATACCTACTATTCAATAAGGGAGGTTTTCGAATACTTGAATATGGATGTTTTGCTTCGTATGACAGTCTTTCTGCTGACTTTGTTTTATATGATTCTGCCCGTTTATCTGATAGCAAGGTACAGTAAAGACTTCAATGTTTTTTTAGCAGAGAATGTTTCCGATCCGGAAGAATATGATTTGGAATGGTTAAGGAAAACCATGATAATTTTGATTGTTCTGTATGGTTTCTATCTTGTCTTATTGCTGACCAATACACCATTGATGTATGTGATCGACAAAACAGTCCTGTTGTTCGTTTGGTATTATTTCTTTTATAAGGCGCTATTTCTGAAGGTAGTTGTTTTGGAGCATTCTTTTAAAAGCGGATGGGATCTTCCGTATCAGGAGGACGACAATGACGATGATGAACACAGGGTTCTCAGTAAACGCTATGCAGAGGAAGTAAGTGCATGGTTTGAAAGAGAAAAACCGTATCTTCGCGAAGATTTACGCCTGACGGATTTGCAACGGATCTTCCCTATCAGCCGTTCTTATCTTTCCCAATTGTTTAACCGGGAGTTGGGACAATCGTTCTCCGATTATGTCAACCAGTTCCGGATCGAGGAAAGCAAGCGCTTGATGGATGCCGAGCCGAATGCCAGTATACAGGAGATTGCCGAACGTTCCGGATTCCATTCGATCAGTACGTTCCGGCGGGCTTTCCAGAAGTGTACGGGCACGATCCCGTCGGAGTATAAGAATAACAAATAAATACATAACGATCTTTATTCTACCATGGACACTGTTCAAACTACTACTGCCAGACCGCATATTGTCTGGCTGGATGTTCTTCGTCTTGTCGCCATCTTGATGGTGATTGCCATTCATTGCACTGATCCGTTTAACGCTTCGCCTGAATCGCGTGCCAATCCGGAGTTCAATTTCTGGGGTTCTGTTTATGGCTCCATGCTGCGTGCCAGTGTGCCGCTTTTTGTGATGATGACCGGATTTCTTTTGTTGCCGGTCAGGCAAGAGGCTTCTGCTTTTTATAAGAAACGCATTCCACGTGTGTTGTTTCCATTTCTGATCTGGTCTGTTTTGTTTGATCTGGCGCCCTGGTTCATCCAGTGGATAGGAGGCAGCCCGGAACTGGTGACGGACTTTTTCCCTTGGGAACCGAACCCTTCGGCCTCGTTTGTAGAGGCGTTGAAGACGATCGCTTTGATCCCTGTAACCTTTACGGTCTATGCGACGCCAATGTGGTATATCTATGTGCTGATAGGACTTTATCTGTATATGCCGGTCTTTTCCGCATGGGTGGAAAAGGCGTCGGATAAGGCGAAGCGTATGTTTCTGGCGTTTTGGTTTATTTCGTTGTTTATCCCTTATCTGACGGAGTTTGTTTCGCATTACCAGTTCGGAACCTGCTCATGGAATTCATTCGGTCTATTTTATTATTTTGCCGGTTTCAACGGCTATTTGCTGTTAGGACATTATTTAGGGAAAAGAACGGATTGGTCGCTTGGCAAGACTTTCTCGGTGACGGTTCCGCTGTTTTTAGTTGGCTATTTTATTACATTAGCCGGCTTTCGCTATATGACATCCGATCCGAACGTGAGCGAGGAGGGGATGGAGTTGTTCTTTACTTATTGTTCGCCTAACGCATTGTTGATGACGGCTGCCGTTTTCTTGTTGGTACGGAAAGTACGGATTACTTCGCCGGTTATTTGCCGTGCCCTTGCCAATCTGACCAAATGTGGTTTTGGCTTGTATTGCGTGCATTATTTCTTTGTCGGTCCTTCCTATATGTTCGCGCAGTGGATTGGAACACCTATTCCGGCCTTGGTTCCTGTTTCGACCATTCTTACCTTTATTTGTTCATGGTCATTTACTTATCTGGTGAGTAAGTTGCCACATGCGAAATATATCATAGGCTAAGGTGCTTTTTTATTGTTCGGCTGTTTGTACAAATGATGTTAAATAGACATTTGAGGTGAATAACGTATCTGTTTTACCTCTATTTTTGTGTTGTAAAACATAATTGTGCAATACTAATGCGGGTGTGTTTTGCATGAGTCGTTTTTAAACAAAAAGAGAGAAGCTATGAAGAAGTTTTTTAGAAAGTGCCTCAGATGCCTTGAAATATTAGGTGAATATGGAATGCAGAAATATGGTATGAAATAAGAGGTAAATGTGTGTTTGGTAGGGAATGTCGGTACGGCATTCCTTTTTTTATTAGAAATGATGTTTTTCTATATAATGTAAAAGCTTGGCGGTGCGTTAAGCGTGGGGGTAGAATAGTTTTGACACCGCCAAGAATGCTTATTTGGATGAAGGAGAGGAGAGGCGGTAACTGACGAATGCGACGCGCCTACTATCCGGAGCCCAGGAATTGACATTGATTGTGCCCTGTCCTCCGAATAACTTGACTAATGTTTTTGGCTTTCCTCCTGTGGCTGGCATAATCCTAAGTTCAACGTTCTTATTGGGAAGATGCTGCCCCGGTTCCAGATCTCCTTTATAATAAGTGATAAAGATAACGGATTTACCGTCAGGCGAGACATGAGGAAACCAGGAATTGCGGGTTTCGTCAAACGTCATCTGGGTTTGTTCGGAGCCGTCTTTCTTCATTCTCCATACTTGCATCAAACCCGTGCGTACGGAATTGAACCAGATATATTCTCCGCAAGGGGAATATTCGGGACCATCGTCCAATCCTTCTGCTGTCGTCAGCTGTCTTTCTTCTCCTCCTTCAACTGGAATAACGTAAATGTCATAATTGCCTTTCCGGTCGGCACAATAGGCAAGTTGCCGTCCATCCGGGCTCCATCCGTGTAGGTAGCTAGGAGCAATCGGGGTGATCAAGCGAAGTGTCCCTCCTTGCATCGGGAGGGTATAGATGCGTGATTTGCCGTCTTCTTTCGTCCCGTGGCTGATAGCTATCTGCTTGCCGTCGGCAGCTATGACATGGTCGTTGTTGCATCGGGTGGCAAAGCCAGTGTTTATCATTTCAGGTTCGCCGGGCGAATCGGGGGAGAGTTTGTACAGTTTTCCCCCGCTATTATACACGAGCCACTGGCCGTCGGGTGTCCAGTTTGGAGCTTCGACACGGTAGGGGAATTCTTTGACTACGGTGCGCCTGCCGTTTGTTACGTCCAGTACTTCCAATATGCTGGTTACGTCGTTTTGTTGGGCGGATGCGAGCGACGTGAAAGCCGCTAAGAGAATCATACAACAGGTTTTCATAATGATTGAGAATTAATATGCGCTGAAAGATACTAAAATTAGCCGGGACGATAATGACCGTAAGGGATTAATTTTTTCTTTTCCTTGATTTTCTTTAGGTAGCATTGATCCAGGAGCAGGGTGCGGTTTACTATTTTGTGCACTACCCTGAAATTGTGGTCTATCAAGATAATGCCTCTTGTCCGGGTGCTTTCGGTGATGTGCATACGTATTTCTTCTGCAGCAATAGGAGAGGCGTTGAACGGTTCGTCCAGCAGGAGATGGCCTGCTTTGCTGTAGAGGATAAGTTTGGTTACTTTCTAATATTTCATAGAATGTGATAGGAGTATCTATAAAACAACAGGTGTGCTGTTGATTAAGTATAGACAGCGCACCTGAAAATGAAAATTATTTGTAAAGAGAAGATTTTACCACTTATTATACAGCACCACTTCGCGAGTACCGCGTACGCTCATAGTCGGAAACCAGAGATCTTCTGCTGTCAGACCGCATTCGTCGACGGCTTGCAGGCAATATTCCAGTTTGCCGAAATCGGCATCGACATTGTTCGTCCCAAAGGTGAACTTGATTCCACGCTCTTTCGCTTTGCGGATGATGTCGAAGCTTGGAATTTTGTAGCGTGCGTTGATTTCGAGTGCAATGTTATGTTTTTTCAATACATCCAGGACGCGGTCGATACGCTCATCGGTCCAGTATTTGGCATACTCTGCATTCAACTCTTCCGGCAGGAAGGTAGGATTGGCATAGATGTCGGCCGGCTCATTGGTAAGGATCTTGACGGTCTGGTCCACCAAGTGATCCATATATTGTTCTTTGGTAACACCGTCGTAGTGTACCTCTTCGGGGCGGTATATCCTTGACAGACGTCCTTTATGGTCCACAATGGTCATTCCGTCGGTAAAGAGATAATCGAATACGCCTAAAGCCTTCTGAGAGAAGGTGGCTGTCCACTTACGGCCTTCACCTTGCACACCGCGCAGGAATGGCATGTCTTTTACTTCGTTGTAGTATTCGTACACTTCCTTGTCATCGGCAAGCATACGGCCTACGCCGCCCTCACCGGCATTGGGAGCCACACCGTAGTTGATACCGTAGTTCATTGACATGGCGTGCGCCATCTCCTTCGTCAGGCCGCCTTTCAAATGCACGTGGTAATCTATCACGGGGAAGTTTTGCTGCTGGAAACGGATCACAGCATCGTTCTGTTCGTCTATCCGTGGCATTGTGTCTGCCTCATTGACCGCGTCTTTTTTCAAGCGGGTCATGTTGAGGTTACGAAAGGCTACATCACCGCTCATACCTTTTAATGCAATAGAACCGTGGCTGAGCAAGCGCCCGGCATACTCTTTTGTACGATAAGGGTGTTCGGGTTCGGTATAGCATACTACTACCGTATCGTTTATGGCAATCATTATGTTATGCCCGCGTACAGCAATTTCAAAGTCGAACCACTTCCCGTCTTCAGCTAATGAACGGTAGAGGTTACGCACGGATGTGAGGCTGCCGCTTTTACGTGTGCCGTCGATGGCTCCGTTTCGGAATGCTACCTCATAGCCTGATTTCCCGTCGGTATGATGGAACAACAAGGCCGCTTCCGCATTTTCCCCGGTGAGAGCTTGCCCGGTAAGTATAAAGTTCTCATATTCTCCTTCAGCAAACCAGGTCGATCCGGCTGTCACGGTTATTTCATTACCGTCGGCAGTTCCCATTTCGGGACTGCTGAAACGGTCTAATGGTTCTGCAACGTTGTATCGTACGCAGCTGGTAAGCCCTAAGATACTTATCAAGGCCACTATTAATGCTGTACTGGTTTTATCAATCATAATGTATTTTGTTTTAGGAAATTACACATTAAAGCGGAAATGCATGATATCGCCGTCCTGAACGATATATTCTTTTCCCTCGACACTCATCTTTCCGGCTTCTTTTACAGCAGATTCCGAACCGTAGGAAATATAATCCTCATATTTGATGACTTCGGCGCGGATAAAGCCTTTTTCAAAGTCGGTATGGATCACACCGGCGCATTGCGGGGCTTTCCATCCTTTATGGAAAGTCCAGGCACGACATTCGTCGGGACCGGCGGTCAGGAATGTTTGCAGGTTCAGGAGTTTGTAAGCGGACTTGATCAGACGGGCAACGCCGGATTCTTCCAAACCGATCTCCTGTAAGAACATCTGGCGTTCTTCGTAGGTGTCGAATTCGGCAATCTCGCTTTCGATCTTGGCCGCTACGACCAATATTTCAGCTCCTTCGTCTTTTACGGCTTCGCGGACAGCATCCACATATTTATTACCGTTGACTGCGCTTGCTTCATCTACGTTACAGACATACATTACCGGTTTGTCGGTCAACAGGAATAGATCGTGTGCGATCTTCTGCTCGTCTTTCGTATCGAAAGAAACGGTGCGGGCACTTTTACCCTGTTCCAGTGCTTCCTTATATTTGCAAAGTACTTCATAAGCGATTTTAGCCTGCTTGTCACCGCCTGTCTGAGCCTGTTTCTGCACTTTGGCAATACGGCTGTCAATGGTTTCCAAGTCTTTGATCTGCAATTCGGTGTCAATGATTTCCTTGTCGCGAACCGGATCAACACGGCCGTCCACATGAACAATATTGTCGTCATCGAAGCAACGCAGTACATGCAGGATTGCATCTGTTTCGCGAATATTGGCAAGGAATTTGTTTCCCAGCCCTTCTCCTTTGCTGGCGCCTTTTACAAGGCCGGCGATGTCTACGATTTCCACCGTAGTAGGGATAACACGCTGGGGATGTTCGATTTCTGCCAGTTTGTTCAAACGTTCGTCCGGTACGGTGATCACGCCGACATTCGGTTCGATCGTACAGAACGGGAAGTTAGCAGACTGTGCTTTTGCATTCGATAAGCAATTGAAAAGAGTAGACTTTCCTACGTTGGGAAGTCCTACGATGCCACATTGTAATGCCATTCTATTTTGTTGTTATGATTTATTCAAACTTTGTTTCCAGACTGCAAAGATATACAATCTTTTGTATTTATGTTGCCGGATACAGGCGAACCGGATATAGAAAATATTGTTTGGGCGAATAAGCGGGAGAGGAATTTGAGTCTTTTAATAATCCAGTATGGCCCGAACCTGCCGCTTTTCCTTTTTGGGGCATATATCGAGGCGGCTGTTTGCCATATTGAATGCTACTCCCAGATCGATCACGCTGTTGTCTTTGCACCAGTATTCCTCGTCGTATAAAAAAGTTCCTTGATACTTGGCGAGGAACATGTTGAATTCCCGTTGCCTGGTGTGCAGTAATACCAGATTGAGCATATCCGGCAGATGCCAGTTGTCTAAGGTCCCTTCGGAAATGGACTCGCAATAGATCAAGGCATCGAAATAATCGAGTGTCTGTTCCCGTATCTCCATTACCGAACCTTTATAAGGGGCTATATCGGGTTCTATATGCTGACCGGGAGAATCTGCTCCAGCCTGTATGATCACGCCGTTTGCATAGAGATCTCCGACTGCCGGAACCCGGAAAGGGGGAAGATGGATACCTTGCGCGATCTTATATCCTTTTTCGGGGTAATAGTAAGTGAAATGGCTCAGTGATGTCGTGAGGCGGATGGAACGGATGTGGCTGGCTTCATCCGGGATAGCGATTGAAATACCCCGATTCAGTATCTCTGTATCCGGTGTTATGTAACGATACAAGGGGAACTGTCCGGATGTGAATTCGAACGCTACTTTTTGTACGGATGCCGGAAGATTGTCTGGGAATATGAAATACATAATTTTCCAATTGCTCCATCTGTCCCCCTAAGACGGAAAATATAATAAAAGCGTGGGAACTGCCATCTATCCAAGCAAGAGGTATCGCCAAACACCTATCCAGCAGATAGACAACAGCCCACGCTTGATGTTTATATATTATGTATATATATACAAAAAACGTGAGGCAATTGTTGTCTACTGTCCTTGCTGGATGAAAAATTGGCGATTTTCTTGCTTAAGGACAATATGATAACGCTTCTGTTTTACTATGTGATATTGCAACTCCTTGCAATAAATTTCACGACAAAGATAGTGTATAAATGCTGTGATTTATAAACTTTATGTGTTTTTGTTAATGCGCTTCCAGCCAGTTTACCCCTTCACCGCAGTCGGCGATCAAGGGAACTTGCAGTTTGATTGCATTTTCCATTTCATCCAACACGATTTGTTTCACTTTTTCCAATTCGTCTTTGTAGACGTTAAAGTTTAATTCATCGTGTACCTGCAGGATCATCTTGCTCCTCAGACCTTCGGTTTCGAAACGGTTGAAGATGCGAACCATGGCAACTTTGATGATATCGGCTGCACTGCCCTGGATCGGAGCGTTGATCGCGTTTCGTTCGGCATATCCCCGTACGATCGCGTTATGGGAGTTGATATCCGGCAGGAAACGTTTGCGTTTGTAGATCGTCTCTACATATCCTTTTTCTTTCGCCACCTCGATGCTTTCGTCCATGTATGCACGGATGTCTGGATAGGTTTTGAAGTATCCTTCGATCAACTCTTTTGACTCTGCGCGTGGGATGCTCAGCCGTTCGGCCAACCCGAAAACAGAGATTCCGTAGATAATGCCGAAATTGGCCGTTTTCGCTTTCCGGCGCATGTCGGAAGTGACTTCTTCAACCGGAATACCGTATATCTTGGCGGCTGTGGCGGCATGAATGTCGGCTCCGCTGCGGAAGGCTTCTATCATGTGGGCATCCTGGCTCAGATGAGCCATGATGCGAAGTTCGATCTGCGAATAGTCGGCGGAGAAGAAAATACAGTCTTCGTTTTCGGCTGTAAAGGCTTTCCGGATTTCACGTCCCAACTCATCGCGTACCGGAATGTTTTGCAGGTTCGGATTGGTAGAACTGAGGCGGCCGGTCGAGGTGACTGCCTGGTTGTAGGACGTGTGGATCTTGCCGGTTTCCGGGTTGATCAGTTCGGGCAGGGCGTCGATATAGGTGCTGAGCAGCTTCTTCAGCCCGCGATATTCGAGCAGCTTTCCCACGACGGGATGTTTGGAACGCATTTTTTCCAGTATTTCTTCACTCGTGCTATAGCTGCCTGTCTTTGTCTTCCTCGCTTTCTCTTCTATCTTGAGGTGATCGAAAAGGACTTCGCCGACCTGCCGGGCGGAATTGATGTTGAACTTCATTCCTGCCAGTTCGTAGATCTCTTTCTCCAACTTCTTGAGTGCGGTCGTCAGTTCCTCGGACGATTGTTTCAAGGCGACGGTGTCAAGCGTCACTCCCGTATATTCCATTTCAGCCAATACATATATTAAAGGCATCTCGATGTCATAAAAAAGCGATTCGAGTCCTTCTTTTTCCAGACAGGGGGTAAAATAGTTTTTCAGCTTGAGCGTGATGTCCGCGTCCTCGGCGGCATATTCGGCTACTTGGGCAACCGGGACGTCACGCATGGTAAGTTGTTTCCTTCCTCTCGGGCCGATCAGTTCCTCGATCCGTACTGTTTTATATTTAAGGTATGTTTCGGCGAGGTAGTCCATACCGTGACGCAGTTCGGGATTCAGAAGGTAGTGGGCGATCATCGTGTCGAATAGAGGGCCGGCTATCCGGATTCCATATTTGCGGACGACAAGGATGTCGAATTTTATATTTTGTCCGATCTTGAGAGATTTCGGATTCTGCAGGGCGGGGGAGAAGTGGGCAAGAACTTTGTCGGCTTCTTCGCGGGCTGCCGGAACAGGGACGTACCAGGCCTCGTTTTCCTTCACGGCGAACGACATTCCGACCAATCCGGCCTTCAATGGATCTATACCATCTGTTTCCGTGTCAAAAGCAAAAAAATCCTGTTCGTTCAAAAACCGCCCTAATTCTATTCTTTTTTCCTCTGTATCAACAAGATGATAGGTGTGAGGAGTGGACTTTAAGTTCGCGAGAGTCGAATATTTGGGAACAGCCGTAGGTTCGGTCGCAAATTCTTCAAAGAGCGAGCCTTGAATCGGGCCTGCCGGAGCTGCTTTTTTTCTTGTACCGGTTTTTGCTGGCGCCGGTGCTGTTTTGGACTCCGTTTTGACTTTTTCCGGCTCTCCGCTCATTCTGTTAATAAATGTTCTGAATTCTAATTCAGTGTAAATCTCTACGAGACGTTCCTCATTCATCTTTTCACGGATGCATTTGGCGGCATCGAACCGGATCGGTACATCCGTCTTGATTGTTGCCAGGAATTTGGAGAAGCGGATCTGCTCCATGTTTTCCATGACCTTCTTTTGAAGGGAGCCTTTCAGCTTGTCGGTATTCTCCAAAAGATTTTCGATCGTTCCGAATTCGGCCAATAATTTCTGGGCGGTCTTTTCACCGACACCCGGACATCCGGGGATGTTGTCGGAACTGTCGCCCATCAGTCCTAAAAGGTCGATCACCTGGTCGACGGATGTCAGGCCGTATTTGCCCAGTACTTCGGGTACGCCCATAATCTCGTAGTCACCGCCGAAGCGGGGGCGGTACATGAATATATGTTCGGATACCAGCTGGCCGTAGTCTTTGTCCGGTGTCATCATATAAACTTCGAAACCTTCTTTTTCGGCTTGCTTGGCAACCGTGCCGATGACATCGTCGGCTTCATAGCGCGGAACTTCCAGTATCGGGATATTGTAGGCTTCTATGATATCTTTGATGAAAGGGACCGACTTACGGATATCTTCCGGCGTCTCTTGCCGTTGCGCCTTGTACTGTTCGTAGGCTTCGTGGCGGAAAGTCGGACCTTTCGGGTCGAAGCCTACCGCAATATGGGTCGGGTTTTCACGTTTCAGGACATCTTCCAGACTGTTGATAAAACCGAAGATGGCCGAAGTGTTCATGCCTTTGGAGTTGATACGCGGGTTCTTGATAAAAGCGTAGTAAGACCGATAAATCAATGCATATGCATCTATGAGGAATAACTTCATCTCTTTTAACACGTTTTAGTGTGACAATTGTCGGTAAATGTACGAAAAAACTCGCTTACTCGATACTTTTTGTTACTTTTGCGCATCTTAGGATCAATTATGAAGGATAGAAGTAAAATAGAACAACCGGTTGCCGTAGAGTTTAAACGTTTTAATGATGAGTTTGCTGCTTCGCTGCGAAGCGAAACGAATCGTTTGCAATCGGCTATTGACCAGATACTGAATGCGAGCGGAAAACATGTCCGCCCCTTATTAGTACTTTTGACGGCTAAAGCATGTGGGCAGGTAACGGATAATACGATCAATTCGGCTGTTCTGTTGGAACTGCTTCATACTGCCACACTGATTCATGATGATGTGATCGACGAGACAAAACAGCGTCGCGGGGTTCCTTCCCTGAATGCCATATTCGATAACCGCATTTCTGTCTTAGTGGGCGATTATGTCCTTTCCACCGCGTTGATCCGTTCCATCCAGACAGGTAATCTGCAAATCATAGGTATTGTTTCCAATCTCGGACGCGATCTTTCGGAAGGGGAGATCAAGCAGTTGGAAACGGCCGAAGAAAGCATCATCGACGAATCCTGCTATATGCAGGTGATACGGAAAAAGACGGCCATGCTGCTTTCCGCTTGTGCCGAGATCGGTTCTATTTCTGCCGGAGCATCCGGTGAGATGGTGGGAAAATGCCGTGAGTTCGGTGAATATTTAGGTTACTGTTTCCAGATCAAAGATGATATCTTCGACTACTTCAAAGAGGCGAATATCGGCAAACCGACCGGCAACGATATCCGGGAGGGAAAGGTCACGCTCCCCTTGCTGCACGCGTTGCAGACGGGTAGGAGAGAAGAGGCAGAACATTGCCTTCATATCATAAATGAAAAAGACTTTACCACAGAGAATATAGATTTGCTGATTGATTTTGCGAAAGCGAACGGGGGAATCGAATATGCTGAACAGCGTATGCAGGTATATCATGACAAAGCGGTCGAGGTTTTGATGACACTTCCTGAATCGGAAGCACGCGAAGGTTTGCTGCTGCTTGCCGATTACATCGTAGAACGCCGTAAATAGATTTTCGCGTATTTACTGTCACTCTATCACTTTTTTTCTTGCATCCTTTGTATATCAACATGTATTGAGTGTGATAGATGCTCTTTTCATCTATCACTCCTGTGTCACTCTCTATCACACTTTTCTTTTCGTTTAATACGTTATAGGTTGAAAATCAATTTGATAAATATGCCGAGGGAAAGTTAGGTTTGCTGCTTTATTGTCAGTATCTTTGCCAGATATTACTTAAAAACAGTGACTATGACAAAAAAAGAGGCGATTAAGCTCTTCGAAGAGCGTAAAGTCCGGACCGTTTGGGACGATGAACTGGAAAAATGGTACTTTTCTATTGTAGATGTAATAGGCGTGTTAACCGACAGTGTTGATTCACGTAAGTATTGGAATAAGCTAAAACAGCGGCTTAAAGAAGAAGGAAATGAAACGGTGACAAATTGTCACCAGTTGAAATTAGTAGCCGAAGATGGAAAGAAGCGACTTACCGATGTTGCCGATACCGAACAACTTTTCCGCCTGATTCAATCCGTCCCTTCTCCCAAAGCCGAACCTTTCAAAAGCTGGATGGCGCAGATTGCAAGTGAAAGAATCGCTGAATTGCAGGATCCTAAATTGACGATAGATCGTGCTATGTGGGAATATAAACGTTTGGGATACTCTGACAGCTGGATCAATCAACGATTAAAAAGCATTGAGATCCGTAAGAACTTGGCGGACTGGAAGAAGGGGTACAGTTCGCTTCTTTGACCGATATTATCACAAAGACTTGGTCTGATAAGACAACGAAAGAATATAAGGCGTATAAGGGGCTTAAGAAAGAAAACCTCCGGGATAATATGACTAATACGGAGTTAATCTTGAATATGCTTGCCGAAGCTTCTACAACGGAACTTTCGCAAGTAAAGAACCCTCAAAATTTCGATGAAAACGCCTCTGTAGCGATGGAAGGCGGCAAGGTCGCCAAAGTGGCCAGGCAGCAATTGGAAAGTCAGTTGGGACGTTCTGTTGTCTCTCCCTTGAATGCGCATAGCACCTTGGAAAAACTTCCGGAAGATACAGAGAAAGATGAATAAACTGCTTATATAAACACGACGACACCCGGATGTAGGCGATCCCTGCATCCGGGTGTTCGTTTAAGGTAGATCCGGGTGTAGCGGGTGGGAACATCCGGGTGTAGCCGAATTTATGTCGTTATCTTTGGAAGAAAAGACTATGGGTTTGTGAGAAATATCCCGTTGCTTTTCTTCTTATTTTCCCAGACGGTGTTCGATGTCTTCCACCAAACTGCTGGCTCCTATGCGGAACAGGTCTTTATTCAACCAATCGTTTCCTAATACTTCCTTGACGATGGTATAGTAGCGGACAGCTTCTTCTGCCGTGCGGACACCGCCTGCAACTTTAATACCGACACGCTTTCCCGTGATGGAATGGTACTTTTTCAAGACTTGGCACATCGTGTAAACGGCTTCCGGAGTGGCTCCCGGATAACCTTTCCCTGTCGATGTCTTGATGAAGTCCGCACCGGAATAGACTGCGAGGACAGCCGCCTTCTGAATGCTTTCGGGAGTCTGGAGAGCACCTGTCTCAAGGATGACCTTCAGTTTGGCATCACGGCAGCTTTCTTTGATCTCTTGAATTTCTTCGCTAAGTTCGTCATAATTTTCTTCGAGGAAATAGCCTAAGTTCATGACAACGTCGATTTCATCGGCTCCCTGCATGACGGCCATCGCTGTCTCGGCAATCTTTATTTCCATGAAGGTCTGCGAGGAAGGGAAACCGCCTGCTACGGACGCAATCTTTACCTCCTGTGCGGAGAGGGCCTCTTTTACCGTCTCAACAAACAGGGGATAGGTGCAGATGGCGGCAACGTTGGGTACGTCGGGGCGGGTTCCTTCGAAATCGTTCACCTTGTCGACCAGTTTCCAGATGCTCTCTTTCGTGTCGATACTGGTGAGGGAAGTCAGGTCGATGAAACCGTGAATCTGCTTCAAAACGTCGGGAGTGAAGTTGTCGTTCCCATGTTTTCCGAGCAGTGTTTTTACCCGTCCGGTCACTTCTTCCGTTGTGCCGGCCGCCTCGAATTTGGCGAATGCTTGCTGGTATTTATTGGTGTGGAGATGTTCGGTGTCTTCATCATGATGGTGATGTCCGCATCCACATTCGTGATCGTGTTCGTGTACCATAATCTTATAGTTTTTTATTGTTTATATGTCGTTCTTTATCCCGGTTCGTTTTCTTTTGCAGGTTCTTTTCGAAAGCAGCCGTCAGGTCGACGCCTGTCTGGTTGGCAAGGCAAAGCAATACCCATAGGACATCGGCCATTTCATCGCCTAAATCGCGGTGTTTCTCGCTCTCCTTGAAAGATTGTTCACCATATGTGCGGGCCATGATGCGGGCCAGTTCGCCGACTTCTTCGGTCAGAATGGTCATATTCGTCAGTTCGTTGAAGTAGCGGACACCATACGTTTTGATCCAGCTGTCCACCTGCTCCTGTGCCTGTTTAAGCGTAATTTCTGCCATATCTTTTCATTCTTTGTTTTGTGAGTCGATCCAGATCGTGACAGGACCGTCGTTCACCAGTTCCACTTTCATGTCGGCGCCGAACGTGCCGGTCTGCACTTCCTTTCCGATCTGCAAGCCCATCTCGGCGCAAAAAGCCTCGTACATCGGAATGGCTATGTCCGGTTTGGAGGCATGGATATAGGAAGGGCGGTTTCCCTTCTTTGTGGAGGCGTGCAGGGTAAACTGGCTGACCACCATCACTTCGCCTTCCGTTTCGACGACAGAACGGTTCATAACGCCGTTTTCATCGTCAAAGATGCGCAGGTTGGCAATCTTCTTGCACAACCATTCGATATCTTCCTGCGTGTCGCGGTCTTCAATACCGACCAGTACGAGCAGACCTTTCCCGATTTTGGATTTCAGCTGTCCGTCTATGGTTACGGAGGCATGCTGTACCCGTTGTATCAATGTTCTCATATCTTTATTTTAAACCATTTAATAATGCTTTTGTTTTGGCTTCTCCGATTACCTCTTTCAGTTCGTCGAAGCCGGCTTCACGTATTCGTTTTACGCTCTTAAAATGACGTAAAAGTAATACTTTTGTCTTTTCTCCGATCCCTTTTATCGTATCCAATTCGGATTTTGTCTGGCTTTTGCTGCGCTTATCCTTATGGAAAGTGATGGCGAAACGATGCACCTCGTCCTGTATTTGCGTGAAGAATTTGAACATGAAACTTTGTATCGGCATGCCGATCGTTTCGGGAGGAAAGCCGAACAGGAGTTCCGAAGTCCGGTGTTTCCCGTCTTTTGCCAGCCCGGCAATCGGAATATCCAAGTGCAGTTCGTCCTGGATCACTTCGCGTACGACTTCCATTTGCCCCTTTCCACCGTCGGTGATGATCAGGTCGGGCAGGGGAGTCTCTTCGACGATGGCACGCTGGTAGCGGCGACGTACGACCTCTTTCATGGAGGCATAGTCGTCCGGGCCGACAACCGTTTTGATGTTGTATTTCCGGTAATCTTTTTTCGATGGTTTCGCCATTTTGAAGACGACACACGCAGCTACCGCGTCGCTTCCCTGTATATTGGAATTGTCGAAACACTCGATATGAACCGGTAATTTGGGGAGATGAAGCGTCTCCTGTATCTCTTTTAAAAGACGTGTGCTGCGTTGCTCCGGGTTCAGTTTCTCCGCTTGTTTCAGCTTGTCGACCTTATACTGCTTCACGTTCATTTCCGATAATTCCACCAGCTTCTTTTTATCTCCGCGCTGCGGAACGGTGATCGAAACATTTTCCAGTTCTATATCCAACGGAAAAGGAACGATGATTTCGCGTGCAGTGCTTTTAAAGCGGTTGCGCATTTCGATGATCCCCAAGCTGAGCAACTCCTCTTTCGACTCGTCCAAACGCTTTTTATATTCGAACGTATAGGCTTGCACGATCGCCCCGTTGCCGATATGCAGGTAATTGATGTAGGCGGAATTCTCGTTTTCGGCCAACGAGAATACGTCTATATTGTGGAGCATCGGGGTGACCACTGTCGATTTGGAGCGGTAATTCTCGATGACTTCATACTTTTCTTTGATCTTCTGTGCTTCTTCGAACCGCAATTCTCCTGCCAGTTTCTGCATCTCTTCGTACAGATGTTTGCTTATTTGCGAGATATTCCCGCGTAGGATTTCCTTTATTTCGGAAATGTTTTGCTGGTATTCCTCCAATGTCTGCAATCCTTCACAAGGCCCTTTGCAGCGCTTGATATGGTATTCGAGGCATACCTTATACCGTCCTTTCGCAATGGATTCGGGAGTAAGAGGATATTTGCAGGTACGTAGCGGATACAGTTCTTTCAGCATTTGCAGCATGACCTTTGCCGTATAGATGGAAGGGTAGGGACCGTAATAGCGCGAACCGTCCCGTACGATATTCCGGGTTTGGAATACGCGCGGGAAATATTCGTTCTTGACAACGATGGACGGATAGGTTTTGTCGTCTTTCAGCAACACGTTGTACCGGGGACGATATTGCTTGATCAGGTTATTCTCCAAAAGAAGTGCATCCTCTTCCGTGTCGACAACAAAATATTTGATGTCTCGTATCTGCTTGACCAGGACACGTGTTTTGTTGCTGTCGTGTTCTTTGTTGAAATAGGAGGAAACGCGACGCTTCAGGTTCTTAGCTTTGCCTACATAGATGATCGTTCCCTTCTCGTCAAAGTATTGGTAGCAGCCTGGCGATTCCGGTATGACGGAAAGGATGTTTTTTATATGTTCCTCGGTCGCGTTCATTTCTTTTTGCATCTGTTTCTATCCTATTTTCAGTCTTTTACGCTATTGTTGTTAAAGTAAATGTTTCACGTGGAACATTCCACGCTCAGCGTCCCAGCATCACCAGAAGGATATTGATGTCGCTTGGGGAGATACCCGGAATACGGCTTGCCTGGGCTATCGTGTCTGGGTCTATCCGTGTCAGTTTCTGGCGGGCTTCCGTAGACAAAGACTGGATCGCATTGTAGTCAAACTTGCCTTTGATATGGATATTTTCCAGGCGGTTTATCTTGTCGGCGATGATCTGCTCGCGGCGGATGTAGCCGCTATACTTGATTAATATTTCTGCCGCTTCGATGATCTCTTCTTTTCGTGAAACAGGGACCTTGTCCAGCTCTGTCCGGAATGCCGGAACCAGTTCCGCGATATTCTCCAAGGTGATCTGAGGACGTGGAATCAGTTCGATCAACTTGCATCCGTGTGCGAGCGGGGTAGTGCCCAACGCCTCCAGGCCACTGTTTATATATTGCGGTTTGATGGAGTAGTTTTCTGCGAAAGAAATAATCGCATCCCGGCTTGCCTTTTTCTCTTTCAACAGATCGTAGCGGTCCTGCTTTGCCAAACCGAGATGATACGACTTTTCCGTCAAACGCATGTCTGCATCATCTTGGCGGAGCAGAATGCGATATTCTGCACGTGAGGTAAACATACGGTAAGGCTCGTCCACGCCTTTTGTGACAAGATCGTCGATCAGTACGCCGATGTAGGCTTCGTCGCGTCCTAAAACGAACGGTTCTCCGCCGTGGCAATTGATATGTGCGTTTATGCCGGCCACCAATCCTTGTCCGCCGGCTTCCTCATATCCGGTCGTCCCGTTGATCTGTCCGGCAAAGAAGAGGTTGCGGATTAGTTTTGTTTCCAAATTATGGTGGAGCTGCGTCGGATCGAAGAAATCATATTCGATAGCATATCCCGGACGATAGATCTGTATGTCCCGGAATGCCGGTATCTGTTGTAAGGCACGTAGCTGGATATCCAACGGAAGGGAGGAGGAGAAGCCGTTCAGGTAATATTCCTGTGTGGTTTCGCCTTCCGGTTCCAGGAAAAGTTGGTGTTGTGGCTTGTCCGCAAACGTTACGATTTTTGTCTCGATGCTCGGACAGTAACGTGGGCCGATGCTTTGGATTTGTCCGTTATACAACGGGGAGTCGGGGAGACCTTCGCGCAGGACTGCATGACAGGCTTCGTTGGTGAACGTTGTCCAACAGCTAAGTTGTTTCAAAACGCGGTGCGAAGTGTCCATATAAGAGAACTTATGGAAGTCGTTTTCTCCGGGCTGTTCCGCCATTTCATCGAAGTGCACGCTGCGTGCATCGATACGCACAGGTGTTCCGGTCTTCATCCGTTCGGATTTGATGCCTAATGAGACCAGTTGTTCGGTCAGTCCGGTTGCCGCCGGCTCGGCTATGCGGCCGCCTCTGATTTGTGTCCGTCCGATATGCATAAGCCCGTTCAGGAAAGTACCGTTTGTCAAGACTACGCTTTTCGCATGGAACTCGACTCCCATATCCGTTTTTACGCCGCATACGGTATTTTCGTCGAGCAACAGTTCGCGTACGGTATCCTGCCAGATGTACAGGTTCGGAAGGTTTTCCAGTATTCCCCGCCAACATTCGATGAAACGGGCGCGGTCGCTCTGGGAGCGCGGGCTCCACATGGCCGGTCCCTTGCTTTGGTTCAGCATACGGAACTGGATGGCTGTCCGGTCCGTCACGATCCCCATATAACCGCCTAAAGCATCGATTTCGCGGACGATCTGCCCTTTGGCGATACCTCCGACTGCCGGATTGCAACTCATCTGTGCAATCTTGTTCATATCCATTGTAATGAGAAGTGTCTTTGAACCCATATTGGCGGCCTGCCGCTGCGGCTTCACAGCCTGCATGACCGGCACCTACCACGATTACATCGTAATTGAAAGTCATTGTCCTAATTGTCTTTGTTTCTTTTGCAAAGATAATAGTTTGTACGGGATTTTTTTATATTTGTGAGTCTTGGAATATTTAAGTAATACTAAAGGAATAAGAGTATGGAAACCCGGATATCTTCTTCTTCGATGGACAATGCCAATAAAATAAAAACGTCTGTCATGCTTCTGCTTTTATATGGCATCTGTATATTTCCGGCTTGGGATGGCAATCTGTCTGTTTTGTTAGGTTTGTTTGCCGTCAGTTCGATCCTTTGTATGCTTACTCGAGGATTTATGCCAAACCGTTTTATTGTGGATGGAGAAAAACTGGTGATAGATGCGTATTTTCGGAAGACGTATATAAACATAGAGGAAATCCTTTCGGCTCGCGAGGTCGACCGGCTGGATTTAGGAATAATGATCCGTTCATTTGGTGTCGGTTGGTTGTTTGGTGATCTCGGATATTTTTCTTCTACTGCTATCGGACGTGTAAAAGTTTTTGCCCGGCGTTCTGATAACCGTATTCTGATTACGACTTCCCGCCGTGGTAACTTTATCATTGCACCCGATGATCCTGAATTTATCCATTATCTGAACCAAGCGATACTTTGGAGATAGGGAGACAATACGACCCTATCCTATCATAACCGCCAGTGCAGCGTTTTACTGGTTCTGAGCATCTTATACTTATGATTATAAGTCTAAAAGAAATGATATGAAAAAGTATGTACTTTTGTTAGGGCTGTTGATACAAGCTGTGTCGGTTTTGGCCCAGGAGACGTCTGTCGGGAAGTCGATATTCTCCGTTCATGCAGGGCCTTCCTGGTATTTGGGGAAAATGATCGGGATCACGAACAACTCCGATGCTTATCGGAATGATTTGCGGAATGGGATCGCCTGGGATGCCAATTATTATTTCTTGGGAGACAAATATATCTTCGGTTCGTTTAAACTCGCTCCCGGACTTGTCTATCAGGGTGGACGTTATAAAAACACTCATGACGAAAGTTCCGACAAGATCCTGATGCATTATATCGCGCCTCAGCTTGCCTTGTTTATGGTGAAGCAGAAATACAATCTGTCTTTATCGACTGGGGTGGGATATCAGCATTATAAAGATAAAAGTTTTGTGTACGGCAAGCCGCGGGATGTGTCAATGAATAAACTGGCCTATAATCTGTCGGCGGGAGGCGAGTATCGTCTTTCTCCGCTGGTGGGGGTTTCTGCAAAATTGAATTGGATCGTTACCTCCTCCGAGAGCTATTCGGTCAGGTATCACGGTCAGAAATGGCAGGTCGAATCTCCTGAATTGAGCGGTGGCGGAGGATGTTTCTCCCAATTATCCTTATTGTTCGGTATGAATTTACACTTTTAATCAGATACGGTTATGAGACATCTGTTATTTATCTGTTTGTTGCTGTTTTGTGTGGCCTGTGAAGAGAACGAATCGGTCGATCCGACGATCATGCCCGAAGCTACTACGACCGGGGCGAATACATTTGGTTGCTTGGTTGACGGCTGGGTGTATACAAGCGGCCGGTGGGGGATGCCTGCTGCGGAATATTTGGAGCGGGAAGAGGGCTCCAGCGTGACGGTTTCGGCGCAGGTCGGTCTCGGTTCGTATATCCGTTTTACGATTACCGACCCCAAGGAGGGAGAAACGCTTCCTTATGTGAATCTCTCTTTTGAAAATCAAAATATGGAAGATGGCAAGGTCTACATCTCCCGTATGTCGGACGGTGTGTTCAGCGGCACTTTCGAGGGAGGACGTATTACGGAAGGTCGTTTCGATTTGAAATATAAGGAATGAGCAGTTATTTAGATGGCTTGGTTTATAATTGTTTTAATACTTCCATCACATAGTTTCGCCGTTGGCGGGAAATGCTGACCGAGGCTCCGTCCTTCATGCGTATATATCCACCGTCGCTTTTGATGAAACTTTTGATTTCATCCAGGTTGATCAGATGTGATTGGTGGACGCGAAGGAAATGGTAAGGGGCCAGTAGTTCGTCAAACTCCTTGAGTGTCTTCGATACGATCAGTTTTTCTCCTGATTTCAAATAGAAAGTCGTGTAGTTGCTTTCTGATTCGCAACGGATGATGGAACCAATTTCTACAAACTCTATCTTATCGGCGACTGACAGGGCTATTTTCTTTTGTTTGTCCAATGCTTGCGTGTTGTGCAGGAGGTTCTGCATCCGTCTGTTTTCCTGTTTCCGGAGGACGATGTGGACTGCCTTGTCTACGGCATGCGTCAGTTCTTCCGGGTTGATAGGCTTCAATAGATAGTCGAGCGCACTGAAGCGAATGGCCTGGATCGCATAGCTGTCGTAAGCGGTCACGAAGATTACCTCGAAAAGAATCTCAGGAAGACTTCTCAAGAGGGAGAAGCCGGTATCGTCGCCTAACCGAATATCCAGGAAAAGGATATCCGGTTTAGCTTCGGGCAGTACGGTGCGGGCTTCGGTGACGGAGCTGCAAATGGCCGATATTCTAATTTGTGGACAATGGTTCCCGATCATGCGAAGCAGGTTCTCCCGGTTCCCCTGCTCGTCATCTACGATTGCTGCGGTTATTTTGGTGTCCATATTTTGTCTTATAAAGGGATGGATAGCCGGACATGGCAACCGGAAACAGATTCTTTTTCTTGTCTGTTTTCAATTGTAATGCCGATTTCCGTATTGTATAAATCTTTTAATATCTCGAACTCGTTGCTGATGGCACGGATACCGAAGCCATCTTCCGTCTCTGTTTCCATTCCGGGACCGTCATCTATGATGTCGATAACCAGCAACTGGTCTTGCAAAGATAATCGAATTATGATTTCTCCCGTACCCCGAGGAGCGATTCCGTGTTTGACGGCATTTTCGATGAAGGGTTGTATCAGCATTCCCGGAATCTCGATCGCATCCGGTTCGATATTTTTGCCTACCGCCAGCGAATAGGAGAAGGGGAAACGGAGTTGTTCGAGCTTCAGGTAGAGTTGTAGTTGCTCTATCTCATCGGAGAGGGAAACCAGTTTCTTTTCGGAAGTCGCCAGCACTTTCCGTAGTAGGCGTGAAAAGTCGATCAAGTATTCGTTCGCCTCCTGATTGGCCGATCGGTTGATCAGGTTCTGGATCGAACTGAGCGCATTAAAAATAAAATGCGGGTTCATCTGTGAACGGATGGCGCGTAGTTCGAGTTCACGGATACGGCGGCGGTTACGTTCCTTCTTTTGCTTCCCTTTCACCCTGGAATAATAAGCGATACCGATGATTGCAGCGATTAAAAGCGTACCTAATACTCCTTCTTTGAATCCTTTTAGAAAATCGTTGAAAGATTCGTCTTCCCGTTTCAGGTCGTTTTGAATGATTTCTAAGGCGGGTTTGGGATCAAATCTCCAATTCGTAAATTGCCGATGGAGGATGGTTCCGTCTTCACGCATCAAGAGGGTAAAGCTTATATTGCCTAATACCGCCTTCAGATTCTTCAATTGTTCTTCCGAGATTGCTTTGTAGGGCTTTACCCGTTTGGCATTATCGGGACGGAATCGGGAATATAATTCAAGGCGGACCACGGAGGATAGCCCTTCTTCTTTGAGTTGTTTCTGCAAGTCGAGTGCATTTTGGAGGTTACTGGGGGAAAGTCCGTTGTCAGATGATAGATGTAACAGGACATACTTTCGGTCGCTTCCTTTTTTCAACTGAAGGTTGTCGGTTATCAATCCGGTTTCCCGAATATTCTTTCCAGCTTCAAAAGGCAATAGTTTATCGTATGTTCTTTTTACCGGATTGGTCAAGGTGGTATCCGGGCAGGAGCGGATGAAATCGTTGTAATCCTCTTCTATTCCGGATAGCATATTGTTGTGCATTAACTGTTGTAGAGTTGATCCCGTTGCCATATATTTAGGAAAACCGGAAAAGAGTTGTTTATTTAGGCTATACTCTTCCTGCGGGGATAGTTTTCTTTGCTTGTTCAAGCATAGGTTGTCGGATTTGAACTCTTGTCTCTTATAGATTGAATATGCGTACAGGAAATAATAGTAGGTTGCTGCACCTGTCTTTTGCAGGCTGTATGCAAAGTCGATAAGTGGATTGACCGATGCGAAATGAGGAGCTTGCCAGTCAAGCAAACCGCTTTCTTGCCAAGCCTGTTTGTCGGTGGCCCTCATATAAAACTCGAGGACAAACATCCCTTCGAAATATCGCTCCGAACGTTCGAACACCTTTCGCCAGTATGGATCCAAATGCTTGAAATCCTCCTCTAATGCAATTTGAAAAAGGGAATCACGGGTTTGAAATGCTTTTTTTACCTGGTCAGGAGTGATAGGGGCCAAACTGTGCATGTCAGGGTCATATATGTCCGCGAACCGCCGAATATTGTATTGGACATTGTTCTGTTCGCTTCCCCGTCCCTGATAATGTCTTTTGTGAGTCGTGGCAAATAATTCTTTGTCTTGCGTGATGGAATCCCCCGGAGTGAGCAGGAGCGTCATCCGTTCGCCCACTTTGTATTCTGTCGGGTAGGCGATGAATATCTTTTTGTGGACGGTCGAATCTTTGGACAAATCAAAATAGACATAGCTACACGTAAACTCCGTATTCGGAGGAAGGGAGAATGAAGCGTCGATGACCCGTGTGTTTTGTGTCAACAGGGGCATCCCGTCTTCCTGCCAGCCGATCAGGAGATTTTGTGCCGCTGGTGCAAGCAGTTTGTCCAAGAGTAAGGAATCTGGGACGGTCGTTTCCGGATAGGCGGACAACCCTGCCTGTCTTACTCCGAAAGGAACATAGTTTTTCGAGTAAGAAAAGATTGTTTCTTGCCTGTCTAAAGTATGTGCTTTCCGGCTTTTCCGATCGTATGTGACGCGCAGGAACCGTTTGCCGATCATCTCGTGATCGAACGTAAAGTCCTGCTGATAACGGCTGTCAAAATAGTAGAAACCGGGCTTCTCGGTATCGTTCCGGCAATCGTATAGGTTCTTGAGCGTAAAATCAAGGGTGAGGGTATGTTCATTCAGATCCGTGACGGTCGCCCTGAAGATGACTCGTCGGATGTTTTCCGCTCGCCAGGGAACCTTTTCTTCGATGCCCGGAGCCACGTAGGGATAGTAGTGGACGGACTCGATTTCCATCCAATCGCTCTTTTTCAAAGAGTCGGGGGTATAGGGAACGGACGTTTCAGCCGAACCGCTGTTTACCAGGAAAAGGAGAAACAATAGGAGTGCTGTTTTCATACCTGTAAAAATAAGATGAATAATTGAATTACCCTTCAAAGATATCCCGTAAAGACCGCTTATTATTGACTTAATGAGCGGATGGTTGTTTTGAATGAGTATTTGAAATAAAAGTTTGTTGTATATTGTTTATTTTATTTCTGACTTTGTGAAAAGGATGGAATTATGAAAACTGTAGCAGCCACTTCTTTCAATCAGCCCTTTAGCTTTCCCCTTTTATAATCTCGGATAAGATCCGATGCTTCTAAAAATTGGCAGGACGGGATTTTGCCGTTTAAAGGTTTTGATTTTAATATATCCTAAGGATTACTTTTTGTGTTTGACCAACATAATCACCCGATTGTCATCCTCTTCCAATGTCGCAGCGACTTCTTTTAGTTTGCCTTTCAACTTCCCTTTTTTATAGTCCTCGCAAAGGTCGAAAGCATTTATAGTTGCCCATAATTCACCTTTGGAATTGATAGGGGTCAGCATGACCATATAGAATTCTTTTTTATAAGAATAATCGCCATTGTATATGATATACCTGAAGAAATCCTTTTCCTCTGTATCGTACACAAAGTAGGTTCTCGGAAAGCCTTCTTCTTTGCTGAAATCATATACGTTCTTTATACTTTCCATGAAATAATAACGATCGGAAACCAACTTTAAAACCAAGAAAGATTCTGGATTCATAATGTGAACAGGAGGGGTTCGCACGATAAACGGGCGCAAATTGTAATCGGGCATTAATGTGTAGATCGTGTCTGACGAGGGTTCTAATAGAATCCAATTGCCATTGAATGGGATTATTCTACTGTATTCGCCCGGTCCGGCAGCTCTTGTTCCTCCTTCATGTCTTAAAAGTTGAAGAAATAGCTTCTTTTCTTTAAATGGGGTTCTAATCTCTTTGGTTATGTTTCCGTCTTGCTTCGATACGAGTAGGAATGGTATCTCTTGATTGCATTCATCGTAACAAATCAGATTCTCTTTATCGTAATTAAATATATCCAAATAAAACTGGGTATCACCATCTTGTTTCTGTTTGATACTTCGTTTAAAATTTCCCTCCAAGTCATAGACCTTTATTTTTCTTGCCAAGAAATCGTTAATAAACATTTCATTGTTTTCTTCATCCAATGTGACACTTCTACAAGAGATGTATTCTTCTCCTCCTTGCCCTTTACGATTTATCTTACGAATGGCTTTTCCGGTCCGGTCATACACAAAAATATCACCGTCATCCCTATAGTTCTTTACTAATATGAATTCTTTACCTATAGCCTGCACAAACCCTTGATTAACAAAATCATCGTTTGTTTCCAGCGGGATATATTCTACATCCATGAAATCTTGAAGAGCCAGTTCCTTTTTGGGAAAAGAATTATTGGTTACATCTACTGTGATCAAGTCGTCTGCCGTTTGATCCAGTCTTTTGCAACCTGTCGTTATTAACAGAATAGATAGAAAGAAAATAGTTGTGCCTTTCATGCCGGATCATTTATTATTGTTACCAATCCCTTATTTGCCTGTTTCCAGGTATCCAAATCTATGTGATAATATCGGGGGAGTATCCGGCAAATAAGCAAATAGCCGTTTGGTATGAGTATTTGGGTAGTGATAGTGAGTAATCGGTTTTGGGAGCATTGCTCCGGTAATCTCTGTTTTCACCGGAGCATGTGCAGGCTTTTATCAGGCACACATATCATACAACCTCTTCAGTAGTATCCTTAACAGGAAGCGGCTCCAGACATTTCTTTTTACCGGGAAAGTTAACTTTCCCGGCATTCCTCCGGCAATATCGCCAGCGCTTTGTTTTCGTTGGCTTCCATGATCTCACGTTCTCCCGGACCTTTATCGTTGATGCCGCAGAGGTGGAGGATGCCGTGGATGATGGTACGGTGGAGTTCCTCGTTGTAGGGAGTGTTGAAGGCTTCGGAATTAGTCTTCACCGTGTCGAGACTGATAAACAGGTCGCCGGAGATCTTATCGCCGCTCGTATAATCGAACGTGATGATATCCGTATAATAATCATGTTGGAGGTACTGGCGGTTTACTTCCAGAATCTTCTCGTCGGAGCAGAAGATGTAGCTGATATCGCCGACCTTCTTACCGTATGTGGCGGCAACTTCCTTTACCCAGTTGCCGACCGCTCTCTTTTTGATTGCCGGAAGCTTGGTGTCTTCCGCGTAGAATGCTATTGCCATATTGTCGTTCTTTTTGTGTTTTATCTTGCCGAATGATATGTTAAAAATATTACCCACTATATTAATTCCGAATAAATGCACTACTAATCCGATTTACATGGGGTGGCAGTATCATTTTGATAGTAGGTGAAAGATGGATTCGTCATACATTTCTTGTCGTTTCTACTGTTTGTAAATTGTTATTCCGACCCGGTCGATAATTTCCTGATGCCTCGATGTAAGCCCTAATCGTGTGCTTGTATTTCCAACCATGTATGCAATGCTTTTAGTAAAGGGAAATAGCTTGTTTGAATGTTATTCGCCACCGACAGAGCCGTTTCTTCGTCATACGTGTGCGTCGTCAAATTCCGGTCATTCAAGGCTTGCAACCATAAATCGCCCTCTTGGATGTACCCGGATTGGAAGGCTTGCAGGAAAAATTGTTCGGTTCTTCCCGTATGATTTGCATCGCCTTGCTTAATCGGAGGAAGGCTTTGTCGAAATTCTGAAAACGCTGTTTCCAGCGGATATCTTGTTGTTCCATACTTTATTGCTATGTTAGATAGGACGAAGATACGAATTATTTTCAGGTAAAAAACAGATACGTCATAGTGACCGCTGCCACCGCCCCGGCTAAATCGGCCAGTAGCGAACAGGGGATCGTATAGTAGGTGTTGCGGATTCCGACACTGCCGAAATAAAGGGCGACGACGTAGAAAGTCGTGTCGCTCGATCCCTGCACGATGGAACAGAGGCGGCCGATGAACGAATCCGCGCCGTAGGTGTTCATCGCATCCAGCATCATACCCCGCGCCCCGCTGCCGCTGAGCGGTTTCATCAGCATGGTAGGCAGACCTTCCACGAACTGCGTGTCCAGCCCTGTTGCCGAGACTCCCATGCGGATGCCGTCGATCAGGAAATCCATCGCTCCCGAAGCCCGGAAAACGGCAATGGCGACCAGCACGGCGATGAGGTAGGGGATGATCGTCACGGCAGTCTGGAAACCCTCTTTCGCGCCTTCGATAAAGGTGTCGTATACGTTGATTTTCTTGCGGATACCGCTGATAATGAATCCGCATATGATGGAGAAAAGCAAAATGTTGGCAAACAGGGTGGAGTAGAGGGAGACCGATTGCTGGCTCATCATCCCGAAAAGCAAGGCCAGACCACCGATGAACGCGATCATCCCGCCGAAGAAAAGCAGCAGGTTCCGTTGCAGGATGTTGATCCGTTGCTTGATACAGACCGCCAGTATGGCGACCAGGGTAGAAGAGAAGGTCGCGAGCATGAGGGGCAGGAAGACATCAGCCGGGTTTGTCGCTCCCATCTGTGCCCGGTAGGTCATGATGGAGACCGGAATCAGTGTCAGTCCCGAAGCATTGATGCAAAGGAACATGATCATCGGATCGCTGGCTGAATCCTTCTGCGTGTTCAGCTCCTGCAACTCTTTCATGGCTTTCAGTCCCATCGGCGTGGCGGCATTGTCCAAGCCTAACAGGTTGGCGGAAATGCACATGAAGATAGAACCTGTTGCCGGATGGTCTTTCGGTATTCCCGGAAAGAGCTTGCTGAACACGGGTGCCGTCAACCGGGCAAAGGCCTGTATCACGCCCCCTTTTTCCCCGATTTTCATGATGCCGAGCCAAAGAGCCAAGACTCCCGTCAGTCCGAGGGATATCTCGAACCCTGTCTTTGCCGAAGCAAAAGAAGCGTTGATGATATGGGTGAAAACTTCCGTGTCTCCGCCGATGACTAATTTGCAAAGCGCCACCACGAAAGCAATCAGAAAGAAAGCGATCCAGATATAATTTAGAACCATAGTAGTTGTTGACAGGTAATAAGATACTTGTTAATGGTTACAAAAATAGGAAATAATCGGCTTTATCGGAAAAAGAAGGCGGGAAATGGCAGGCTAACCGCACCAAAATAGCATTGACAAAACGGGGCCGTTTATGGCTAAAACGACTTTTTTCGCCGAAAAAGATGCAAAAACAGGGCATAAAAACACTTCTAACATGGCGGATAAACATCCCCACACCCCCGTAAAGGTCTCTCACAGACCCGGGTCTGCACCTCTCCCGCACCCGGGTCTCCATGATGGGTACACCCGGGTCTCAAGCGGCTTTGCAAGCTGTTTTTGACAAAAGAAAAGCCTGTCTTGATGAAAAAAGAAGCCGTTTTAACAGGTTTCGTACCTGTTCCCGAACGGTCCTTGTTTTTATCGTCCAATTAATACACAGCACGTTATCGTTTTTTGCCATGATGGTTATGACAGATGAATGATAGTTCAAAACGGTAACTATCATAACATAATATATTGGTTTAAACCGATACACATGCGGATATGATAGTATGATAGTTGCTTTTGCAAAAACATTCATGCGATTAGTCCGTATCGGTGGCGAAAACGGATGGACGCTTTATGATTTTGATGCGGTTGCCCTGTGCGAAATGGCAGATTGTTTGTTTAGTTGTAAAAAGCTGATTACTTTTGGAAAATGTTTTTTGTGTTTAATCAATTCAAATTTAGTGTATAATATGATGAATAAAATCGGGTTAACCTTGCTGCTTGTCTGGTTGGCTGTGAGGGCTATTGCTGCCGATTATTCCTATGATCGTAATGTCCCGTACCGTGGAAATACAGGTGATGAATATGCTTCTAAAATGTGTCGTCTGGATATTGCTTACCAGCCGGATGTACAAAACGCACCGGTCGTGGTTTGGTTTCATGGCGGCGGTTTGACCGGCGGAAGTCGTGAAATCCCTTCCGGGTTATTAACGGACGACATAGTAGTCGTAGGTGTCGAATACCGCTTGTCGCCGCATGTGGAGACGATGGAGATCGTGGACGATGCCGCTGCTGCCGTTGCTTGGGTATTCGATAATATAGGAAAATACGGAGGCGACACCTCCTCCATCTATATTGCCGGCCATTCTGCAGGCGGATATCTGGTCGATATGGTCGGATTGGATAAGAAGCTGTTGGCGCGTTATGGGAAGGATGCCGACAAGCTTGCCGGGATCATCCCTTTCAGCGGTCAGGTGATCACCCATTTTGAAACACGCAACCGGCGAGGGCTGAAACCTTTGCAGCCGACGATCGACGAAACGGCTCCCTTGTATCACGTCCGTCCGGACTGCGCCCCTATCCTGATCCTTTCCGGAGACCGTGAGAAGGAATTGTATGGCCGTTACGAAGAGTCTGCCTATTTCTACCGCCTTTTCAAACTGCTTGGCCATCCTGATGTGACACTTTACGAATTGGGAGGTTTCGACCACGGCAGTATGTGCGCCGCCGCTTTCCCTTTAGCCGTCCGGTTTATCCGTGACCATGAAAAGAAGTGAACATCGAATAATTTTATATTTTTGCAAATTTAAAAAGAATAGTTATGACAAAGATATTAGTTACTTACGACATGTTCCGCGAAGGTTTTACCGAGCTGGAAAGCAAGTATGAGGTTACTTTTCCCGAAGGAAGAGATTTCACGTACGAAGAAGTTTTAGAGATGATTCCGGAGTATGACGTGTTGTGCTCGATGTTCGATTTCCCGGTAAACAAGGAATTGATCGACCATGCCCCCAAACTGAAAATGGTGGCAAACTATGCCGTCGGTTACAATAATATCGATGTCGCCTACTGCCTTGAGAAAGGAATCACGGTTGCCAATACCCCCGACCCCGTGACGGCCCCTACCGCTAATCTCGCACTCGGCCTGATGCTCGATGTGGCACGCCGCATTACCGAATGCGACCGTAAGCTGCGCCGGGAAGGTCTTGGCATGAAAGTCGGCGTCTTGGAGAATTTAGGTATCAACGTGACTGGGAAGACGCTGGGTATTATCGGTATGGGACGTATCGGGAAAGCCCTTGCCAAACGTGCGAATGCCTGTGGCATGGAAGTACTCTATCATAACCGTCGCCAACTGTATGTCGAAGAAGAGACAAAGCTGAACGTGACATACGTTTCCAAGGAGGAGCTCCTCTCCCAATCCGATTTCGTCTCCCTGAATGCCCCTTATACACCGGAAACCTACCATATCATCGGTGAAGCCGAGCTGAAGCAGATGAAACCGACGGCCGTCCTGATCAACACTGGCCGTGGTCCTTTGGTCGATGAAAAGGCTTTGGTGCAGGCGTTGAAAGACGGGACGATTCATGGTGCCGGTCTGGATGTATTCGAGTTCGGCGATTATCCCTCGCCGGAGTTGCTGGAAATGGAAAATGTCGTCCTTACGCCCCATATTGGGACGCAGACACTGGAAACGCGTATTATCATGGCGCGTACGGTTTGCAACAATGTAATCGGATTCTTGGAAGGCGACCGTCCTGTGTCACGGGTGCTGCGTCCATGACGGCGGAGTTTGTGCTGAGTGAACTGCAATCGGTCGGTTCACCCGAAAAGGCGGCCCATCTGAGCCGATTTTTCAAGACCGGACCGGGGCAATATGGCGAAGGCGACCGCTTTTTAGGGGTTGTCGTTCCGCAAACTCGCAGTATAGCGAAAGCTAACAAAGCGATGCCTCTCGATGAATTGCAGCGCTTGTTGGATAGTCCCTGGCATGAGGCCCGTCTTTGCGCCCTATTGGTTCTGGTCTACCGTTTCCAGGATAAGAAGACACCGGAAGCTGAACGGGAAAAGATGTATCGTTTCTATCTGAAGAATACCCGCCGCTGCAATAATTGGGATTTGGTGGATTTATCCTGCCGGGATATTGTCGGCGAATATTTGGTGAACCGGGACCGTTCCGTCCTGTATGAACTGGCTGCCAGCGATAACCTCTGGGAACAGCGGATTTCGATTGTCTGTACTTGGGCTTTTATCCGCCGTTCGGATTTTACCGATACGTTGGCGTTGGCCGAACGGTTGATGACGCATAAACATGATTTGATGCATAAAGCCGTAGGCTGGATGCTCCGCGAAGTGGGCAAAAGAGATCGGGATACCCTCACCGACTTTCTGGAACGTTATGCGACACAGCTTCCGCGTACGGCTCTTCGCTATGCCATCGAGCATTATCCCGAAGACCGGCGCCAGTATTTCTTAAAGATGAAGTAAGGGATGGACGAACAACTGAAAGCGAAATTGAAGGAATGGGCCGGGATCTATAATGTGAGGTCTTTTATATCCGATGATCCGGTTCAGTTTCCTCATCGGTTTACGGAGAAACGGGATATCGAAATATCCGCTTTTATCACTTCCTGGATCTCTTATGGACGCAGGGAACTGATCCTCCGCAAGGCGGACTGGTTACATAGCCGGATGGGTGGAAGTCCTTACGAATGGGTATTGTCCGGGCGGTACTGGGAACTGGTTTCGGATGTCCCAGCCGGCAAACGCGATACGTTTTATCGCTTTTATACGCATTCGGACCTCTGTGCCCTCTGTGGTCGGTTGAAAGAGATATATCAGCGGTATGATTCATTGGAAGATGCATTGGCTGCAAGCTCTTACCCGAATCCGGTTTTTAAATTGCAGGATCTCTTTTCCGGCATAAACGGTATTCCGGTGATGGGCGGCACTTCTGCCTGTAAACGCCTGGCTATGTTCCTTCGCTGGATGGTCCGGACCGATGGAATCGTCGATTTCGGGATTTGGCAGACTGTCTTTCATCCCCGCCAATTGATTATTCCGCTGGACACGCATGTTCACCAAATTTCACTGGAACTTGGTTTGACACAGCAGCGAACCGCCACCCTGAAAACGGCGCTTGAGATAACCGAGGCCCTGTCGCATATCTTCCCGGATGATCCTTGCCTGGGCGATTTCGCCTTGTTCGGATATGATATAAATAAGGGAAAATAAGTGGTTTTGGAAGGCGCTGAGTCTGATGATTTCGGTTGATGGCTTGTTGAATCCCCTTTGTTTTAAAATCATAATGCAAAAAGAAAGATGGAAAGAGAAAGAAATAAGATAACTTCCGTTTGCGTGTATTGTGCCTCCAGCACGCAGGTCGCTTCGGCATATCGGGAGGCTGCAACCGAGTTGGGACATCTGTTGGGCGAACGGAACCTGAGAGTGATCAACGGGGCTGGCAATTCGGGCCTGATGTGTGCCGTGTCGGATGCTGCGCTGGCTGCCGGCGGGACTGTGACCGGTGTAATCCCTCGTTTTATGGTAGAACAGGATTGGTGTCACAAGGGGCTTACCGATCTGGTCGAAGTCGACAGTATGCATGAGCGCAAACAACGAATGGCTGATCTTTCGGATGCCGTGATCGCTCTTCCGGGCGGATGCGGCACTCTCGAAGAATTGTTGGAAGTCATTACCTGGAAACAGTTAGGCTTGTATCTCAACCCGATTGTCATCCTGAATATAAACGGCTACTTCGATCCTCTTTTGGAGATGTTCCGCCGGGCCGTCGACGAGCATTTCATGCGCCCGCAGCATGCAGCACTTTGGACGGTCGCCTCTACCCCGGCCGAAGCTGTCGAACTGATTTTTTCGGAACCGGTTTGGGATGCAAGCCTTCGTAAGCAGGCTTTGGTCTAGCCATAGTCCGTATCCGTTTTGCCTGTTCTATTTTATGCAATAGGCCTCTGTAAATTCAATTCTCGTGTTATCCGGAGTCTGGAGATTCAGCAACCAACGCTTTGTTTTACCGATGGAGGGGCGGTTTACGATTTGTCCGTTTCTTCTCTCTTTTAAGATGTAGATTGTTTCCTGCATGTCCTCGACCAGGAAACATGGATGGCTGAAATTTTCATCGCAGGGTGAATAGTGTTCGATATTCTCGGTACAGTCGCCCAGACCTAGGTATTGGATAATGCCGGATTGGGTTTTGTCCAGCGGATATCTGACGATTTCTTTGCATTTCAGTATCTTTACCCAGAAAGGATCCTGTTCGTCGATCTTTTCGGCGTATAAGCCTGCATGGTGTATCCTTTTGGATATTCTGTTTTCAGACAAAAATTTCCCTTTTGATTTCCGGTGTAGCCCGTCTGCTTTCAGATCGATAAATTCGACATTGTTTCCAGCTGCATCTTGCGTGACAATGACTTCGTTTCCTGCCCCGTCCGTGATACATGGAGAAACTTTCACTCCTTGCGCTTTCAAGTAGTGTAACATGTCCGGTACCGACTCTGTTTCCAGTGATACAGAAACGAGGCGTTTTTTCTCTTTTGCTTGTTTATCGACGATAAATTCTAAAAACTGTCGGTCGTTTATCTTGAATGACACGACTGTTCCTGAAGGGGACGGGTAGGAAAAGGCTTCGTCAAACCCTAGGAAACGCCCGTAATACTCTCGTGCCATCTCCATATCACTCACGAGGAATGTCATTTTGGCAATTCCCCATACGGCAGGGCGTTGTACTTCCTGGGCTATAAGCGAGCATATGGAAATTAATCCGGTGAAAAGGATTGTAAATATTCTTTTGTATGTCATATCAGTCGATTATTTTGATTTGAAATTGTTTTCCTTCAAAAGTAATAACTAATCCGTTGTATGTTCGTGCTACGTTGATTTTTACGTTTGCCGGAACACGGTCTTTTGTCCCGTTTACATATACGACAACTGGAGTGTGAGGCGGTACACCTGCTTTGCTTTGCCAGGAGCAATAAGCTCCTAACCCTCCGAAAAGATGTGTATGTTTCCATCCCTTACGGGGTGTGAGCAAAGTGGAATACAGATTGCCTTCTGGTGTGCAAACGGCCTGTATGGTTGAGTAATAATCTCCGCCGTGAATACAAAGTCCTTGTTTTGATGGGGTTTCCTGTAACGTGTCGCCGTTAGGAATGCTGATTCCATACCCTCCGACCGATAAGTATAGCGGATCGGGATAATTGTGCCAAAATATGTGAACTTCCCCGTCATTTCCGATCAGTGTATGGGTAATCAGTTCGTCTTTCTGGAATTCCGGCGTGCGATCCTCTTTTCCAATGGATTGCAGGTGATATATGCTTGCGATATGATCCGGTTTTATAAATAACGTCCGGCTACGTAATCTGTACATCCACTGTTTTCCGTCATAGGAATATCCGGTTCGTCCTGCCCCTATATCTTCTCCTCCTTCTCCTGTCAGACAAAAGCCTATTGTGGCTGAATAGGCATGTTGGTTATATTTGACCGGGCTTTGCCAGATTGTTCTATCAAAAGGTTGCCCTGCCGGATATAGACGGGCGTCTCCGTCAACAGGACTTACGTTGAGGGAGAACTGTGCTCCTTCGACAGCGACTTTTCCTCCTGCTATATCTGCTGGCATCGGTTCTTCTTTTACCTTCCAGAATGGATGGTTTTCTGGAAGTAATAGGCAGCACAGACCATGCATGGCGAAGTAGGGATCACCTGGGACAATATAGTTTTCAGCAAGGCTTTGGTTTTTGCCTAAATAGCCGATATTCAACAGCCCGTTTTCTCCCATGCATCCATTTTCCCAGAAGTATTTTAAATTACCAGACAGAATGCGCCTAGCTACTCCCGGAGATAGTGTGCTGTTCCCGTTTATCATAGCCCATCCGATGGCAGCATTACTGGCAAACCGGTATGTCAGTGATCTGCCCCAGGGAATATGCCCTCCGTTACGGGCATATTGGTAAGGTACGGTTTTCAGAAGACGTGAGGAGATATCTTGTATCCTTTTCCCGAATTGCTCTTTCCAAATGGGGTCGTATTGATAAACCATCTGATTGAATAACTGGAATCCCCAGAAATTGTAATAATCGAATCCCCGGTTGTTGCCGTCTATGAACCAGCCATCTCCCCTGTACCATCCTAAAAGCCTTTCCATCATTTGAGTATGATGCGCCCGGTTGGAGTCGATTCCGTTCCCGTATTTTTCGATAAGATTGGTTGCAAATAAGTGAAAAAAATAGTGGTTGTTATGATAAGTCGTGTTGAATGACTGTTTTTGAAAGAATTTGATCAGGTTCTTCTTCTGTTCGTTCGTGAGCGGGTTCCAGAATCGTTCAGGACAGGCGTATATACCTAATGCGAACGATACTCCTATTTGGTCGTTGGGATCGGGATCTCCCCAATACCCTTCGCTCTTTGGATCTGTTCCCCTTGTTATGGCGTTTATAAAAGGCTTTGTGATAGAACCTTTGTATCCCGGAACTTCATCTTTGCCTGTTGCCGTTGTGTAGATGATGACACCAACCATGATGCGTTCCATGATTCTTGTCTGATTTTCGTTTCTGAAATCTTCAAGCTCCCGGTAGGCACCGGTGGATTCGGGCAAACTGAATATGCCGGTTTCCGGGTTTACATAGTTTAAAGCTCCGGCTATCAGCTGTTCGTTTATTTCTAACCAGTGTGCTCTTGTATACCCTGTATACGGGCTTGTTTGCCGGTCTTCCTTTGCATTTAAGGAGGCGGCGGATAACATATGGGTTGAAAATAAACCGAAGCAAATAATGGAGATAGATATAAAGAACTTTCTCATGGTATTAATTTAATTGATTATACGGATATTGTTTCCCACATACCGTCTATATAATTATCCTGCATCCAAGGAAGATTCTCATGACGATAGAACGGTTCAAGCTGTACGGCTAGTTCTTTCATCTGTTCTGGTGACAGTTCCTTGAAATTGCGAAGGATTTCCAAGTTGGAATTTACTACCGCTTTACTGTCCATACCGATTACGACGGCATCCGGCCCTTTTAGCGAAAGGGCATATCTGATGAGATCGGAAGCATGCAGTCCGGGGATCGTCTCCTTGGGACGTACAGCCTTCATGATGAGTACGCCCATTTTATTTTTCTTACCGGCGGGAACAGCAATTTCCTGGCGGGGTGAAGGTTGCTTAGGGTTCCAATGGTTCATAGCGACAAGCATGCTGTCAAAATCTCCCCTGTTTGCCAATTCTTTTAAAGCCTGTGCATCACCATGTCCGGAAAAACCGATAAAACGGGTGATGCCTTCCTCCTTCAACCGATGGAGAATGTCGATTAAATGTCCTTTACGGCTCATTTGATTGACATCCTCGATGGATTGAACGTCATGTATTTTCAACATATCCAATTTATCCGTATTGAGCCGTTTTAAACTCAGTTCAATTTCTTTCATGGATTCTGCTGGCTCGCGGGCTGTCACTTTGGTCGAAAGAAATATCTCTTTCCGCCTGTATTTGACTACTTCTCCTACACGTACTTCACTGATAATATGGCGGGGAGATTTTTTCTTTCCGGGAGGAACAGCGATGGTATTATCGTAGGCGTGTGCCGTATCCCAATAATAGAAACCGTTGTCAAGAGCATAGTTTAGCATCTCGTACGCTTCTTCATCTTCGTCGATATGGCAGAACCGGCTTCCCAATCCTAAAACCATTTTAGGGATGATGACACCTGTTTTTCCCAGTTCCGTAGTTGGCAATCCTTTGGCATCATAGGGGTTCTTTATTCTTGCCAGATCCATCGATACAGAAGCTAAGCTGTTTGCCGTGATTAATGAAATCCCCGCGCCGACTACTCCTTTGATAAAATCTCTTCTGTTGAAATCTTCCATTTCAGTTTTCTTTAAATTACTGAATAATTGGGGTTGTGTCGAAACTGTCCTGTTCCCGCGCCTGACGCGGGGACAAGGGGATTTCGACACAGCCCCATGATTTATTTTCTTATTTCCATAGCGGATGCTGCTCCAGATTCGGATTCCTGCTTAGTTCGTTAACCGGAATCGGATATACATAATATTTCTTGTCTGTTCCGATATCGACCCCTTTGCGGGCAACACGCTCTTCCATGCAGTTCATACGTTTATAATCATACCAAAGATGGCCCTCGTAGCATAATTCAACGACCCGTTCCCAGATGAGCGCTTTATTGAATGCATCCTTGTCCAAATTAGTAATACCTGCAAGACCGGCACGTTCCCTTACCCGGTTGATACCGTAATATTTGTCATAGGAACCACTGAATCCGGCAGCGTTATTGACCGCTTCAGAGTGCATCAGCAACACGTCTGCGTAGCGGGTGAAATGGTAATTCAGGTTGGAATTCTGATCACCGACCCCCGTCTCTTCCGGATCAATGTATTTCCAAGTATGTACCAATCCTTTGTTTACGTCAAAGTCTTTTCCCCATATTTTTTCCTCTCCTGTTTTTGTGTCGATGAAGGACAAGATGATGTTGGTGGCAAGACGTTTGTCTCCTGGATTATTCTTTAACATGTCTTCATAGAAGTTCATCGTCCCTCCAAATGAGGACCAGCCGGCCATACCGCAAACGTTCTGGTCACGTATGCTGGACATATTTACCCAATTCGATCCGTTTAGATTCTGCTGAAATTCGGCATCGAAGATGTATTCTTTGTTGTGCTCTCCGGCTTCTTTGAAATTCATGGCATAGTTGGGATCCAGGTCGTAGTTTCCCGATTTGATGATATCTTCGCATTTTGCAGCTGCCAAAGCATAATTTTCTGTCTTGTTCCAGGGATATCCGGCCATTGTCAGATATGTTTTGGCTAGAAATGCCTGAGCGGCCCCTTTGGTGGCACGTCCTACGTCTGTTCCAGTATATGAATCCGGCAATGCAGATTCAGCAAAGGTTAAATCTTCGATGATTTGTTTGAATACGGCATCGTTTGTCCCCATATTCGGAAGGTTTTGGTCATCCTGTTCGGATGCGGTAGTGAGCGGTACATTATCGAACAAGCGTATGAGGTAGAGATAAGCAAGCCCTCTCATGAATCGTGCTTCTCCTTCTAAACGCTTAATTTTGGCAGGATCGCCGCCGATATTCGGAATGTTTTCAATCGCTACATTTGTACGAAAAACGACCTGGTAGAAGAATTTCCAAACTAATTCTATACCGTCCGTATTAGGAGTCCAAGTATAGAATTCGAATGCGAGTCGGTAAGGTACAGTCGAGGTTTGAGCAGATGAACATTCCGCTGGGTATTCTCCGATCATTAATGCGGCTCGGTGAAACGAGATATCATTGTCTTCAGAGGATACGAGCCGGCTGTATATGGCATTTACGGCAGCTTCCGCATCTGCTTCCGTTTTGTAGAAGTTGTTTGGAGAAAGAAAATCGTATACGTCTTCTTCCAGGAATTTATCAAAACAGGAAGTCATTAGCCCCATTAAAATAAGGCTAGAAAATATGATCTTATAGATTGATTTCATAACAAATCTGATTTATGAATTATTTAAAAAGCAATGTTTATTCCCATTGTAAAAACTTTACTTGTTGGATAGGCATTGTAGTCTACGCCTAACTGACGGTTATTTTGTCCCTTACTGTTCACTTCCGGATCAAAGCCCGAATAGCCGGTTATTGTGAACAGGTTTTGGGCACTGACATAAAGCCTTAATGACTCGATGTGTTTCCGGATCGGGAAACGATATCCCAATACGATATTTTTTAAGCGGACATATGAGCCGTCTTCGATCATGTAAGATGACAGTGGCAGATAAGCATGTGGTGCAAGGCGTGGGGCTGGAATATCCGTTTGTGTGTTGGTCGGAGTCCAGTAGTTCAGCATATCCCTGCGTTGTGAAGCAAATGGAGATACCATCGCATACTCTCCGCGTCCGAGGTTCATGATGTCGTTTCCAATGCTTCCGTTAATGAAGATACTTAAATCGAAATTCTTGTAGGTGAAGTTGTTTGTCCAACTGAAAATGAAATCTGGATTCGGATCTCCGATAACCGCCCAGTCTTCACGGTCGATTTTGCCATCTTGGTTCAGATCCTTGAATTTAGGAGAGCCTAAACCGTCGGTCGTTAATGCTTTCGGATGTTTGGCAACTGTTTCACCATTAGCATTGACGATAGTGGCATCCATCATTTCCTGATTCTCAAAGACACCGTCATAAACATAGTATTTCCATATACCTACCGGATAATTTTCTTCCAGCCAGCTACCTTCTACTCTCAGGTGTCCGGAGAGGTATCCGTCCGGTCTGCCCGGTGTTACGTCCGGCATACTCAAAACCTTGTTTCGGTTCATGGAATACATAAGTGTGGTATTCCAGGTGAAAGCACCCGGTTTATTACTGGTGATCAGGTCATAGCTGACACTGGCTTCGATACCCCAGTTACGAAGTGTCCCGTGGTTGCTGAAGATGGAACCGAACCCGGAAGAAAGAGGGATTGATACGTTCCAAAGAAGGTCCTTCGTCTTTTTGTAATAATAGTCGACATTGAAATTCAACCGGTTGTTCATAAAGCCGAAATCTACACCAAGGTCTAAGTTCGAGGTGGTTTCCCATTTCAAGTTTGAATTCGGAATCTTATTTGGTGCGAATCCGGTTGCCTTATCACCGCCCAGATTGTAAGAATATTGCGACAAACTGGCGACGGAAGAGTAACTTCCGAATCCCTGGTTACCGGTTAAACCGTAACTTGCACGTAATTTCAGGTTGCTGAGCCAGTCTGCCTCTTCCATGAATGCTTCTTCCGTAACGCGCCAGGCCAAAGCAGCCGATGGGAAGAATCCCCATTTGTTATTGACTCCGAATTTGGAAGAGCCGTCGGCGCGTCCAGTCAAAGTCAATAAATACCGGTCTGCATAGTTGTAGTTGATACGTCCCAGCCAAGATGCCATCTGGGAAGACCATTTGGATGAGGTCGGGGTTCCTTTGGTCGTGCTTGCCGAACCCATGCTGTTATCTTCCAAGACATCGTTAACAAAGCCGGAAACGATCGTCTTTCCCTTTGTTTCTTCGTCATATTGGATAGTCAGGCCGGCAACAGCGTTGATGGAATGCTGTCCAAATTTTTTCTGATAGGTTAACAAGTTCTCGTTCAGATAAACCGAACGTCTGTTCCAGCCTTTGGTCGCGATGCCGTTATCACTCTCTCCCTGAAATACGGTAGAAGGAAGATAAGAGTCACGAAAAGCATTTGAATAGTCGGTACCTCCGCGTATTTCGAGTGCAAGTCCGTCCGTGAGTTTATTCAGATTAAATTTGATGTTGACATTTGCGATGACACGATTGATGGTCGACTTGTCTTTTGCCAGTTCTGCCAAGGCATAAGGGTTGCCTGTTGTTACTCCGTAAGGAGTTTGGTTCATGGTCGAAAATGTCCCGTCTTCGTTATAGACGTACATGGTGGAAGGGATTGCTAACGCTCCGTTGATCACACCACCCCCTTGTGCACCATCACCCTCGGAAAAGGCCACATTCGAAAAGGTCCGGCTCGCAGTCAGCGATGTCTGTACGTTGATCCAGTTCGAGATTTTAGAATCAACATTGGCTCTCAGGGATGCACGTTTCAGATCTGAGTTGATCACAATACCGTCCTGATTGAAGAAGTTTCCGGTGACGGCATATTGATTGTTTTCGGATCCTCCACTCAAGCTTATCTGGTGATTGTGCATGAGAGCTGTACGGAAAATCAAGTCTTGCCAATCCGTACTGTTATTCCGGTAGTAAGAGGGTTCTTTCCATTTCTCGTTTGCTCCTCCGTAAATAGGAGCAACGCCTCCGTTTTCGGCTGCAATATTAGACATGGTGGCAAATTCTTCGCCATTCATCATCTCTATTTTATTGGCAATGTTCTGGACTCCGAAATAACCGTCATACGTTACTTTGGTTTTTCCTGTTTTCCCTCGTTTGGTGGTGATCAGGACGACTCCGTTTGCTCCACGGGAACCATAGATGGCAGCGGATGACGCATCTTTCAATATTTCAATGGATTCGATATCATTCGGATTGATCGTTACCATTCCGTTGTTGGCGATTGCACCGTTCTGGTTTCCTTCTGCCATCGCTCCTGCTCCGACGGGGAATCCGTCGATTACATATAAGGGCTCGTTACTGCTGGAAAGAGAATTTCCGCCTCGTACACGGATGGAGACCTGGCCTCCCGGAGCACCGGATGTATTGGTGACCTGTACACCGGCAGCTCTTCCCTGGATACCTTGGTCTAAGGAGGTCATCGGCAGCTTTTGCAATTCTTCCGATTTGATCGATGATATGGCGCCAGTCAAGTCACTTTTCTTAACCGTACCGTAACCTACAACGACGACCTCTTCAAGAGCTTTGGAATCTTCTATAAGCGTAATGTCGATGGTCGATTTGCTTCCTACGGCGACCAGCTGTGGTACGAAACCGATGTAGGTAAATTCTAATATCGACTTACTGTCGGGTGCATTGATGGAATAACGGCCCTCCAAATCTGTGACAGTACCTTGCGTACTCCCTTTTACAACTACATTTACACCGATTAGCGGTTCATTGTATGCGCTTTTTACGACTCCTGTCACTTTCTGTTGAGCAAACATAATAGTCGTGCTCAACAAAAAAGCAAGTATGATGCCAACTTGCCGAAATGATTCAATGATCTTTTTCATATAATGCTAATTTTAAGTTTAACAATGTTTGATTGTCTCCTTTGTCAAGCCTAAAATTATTGATAAGATATAGATGACGGTAGAATAAAACGGTCGTTAACTAATACTTTTTTGCATATTATGTCTTCTTTGTCATAAAATGCCGATTAGTACAATTGAAATGCACGCAGGAAAAAATCTCGTCAACGGGATAATGATTTTTGCAGATTGCTTATTGTCAAAAATACGCAGAAACAACTTGCAAATCCCTGATAAATATTTAGCGAACGGTTATTTCAGAGGCAAAAAGAATGGGCGTTTGGAGGTCGTTTTTTCGTGAGGTGCGCAGAGAATTGCGGCAACGGCCGTCTCCATGGCCGTGAAGTCAATGTTATATGCTATACATTCGGTAGCTCACGATAACGAAGACGGTTGTTATGGCGATGAAGACGGTTGTCATGGAAATAAGGTGCCGAATGTCTTGAAAATATCTCTCGGGTGTTTCGCATATTACACTTTCCGGCTACTTTCCGAATTTTCGATTTTCCAGGAGTTAAGGTTTTCCGGAATGCCGGAAATACCGAGAAATAGGTTGACATATGCAATCTATTTCGGACGGAATGGGTGGGTAATTGTCATATGTGTCAGGAAAATCGACTTAACGATGTGAAAAAGTAGATCGAAATGGATCGTTTTTTTCTTGAAATGGGAAAATAGCGAGGTTATTGTAAAAAAGGGTGCATGCTTCCGGTAAAAAAGATGCATCCTCTTGCCAGTGGACAGTTCGGGTGTTTATTCTTCATCAGACTTTTTATGATGGCGGAAGACAAATTCAGACGGAGATTCTCCGAACTCTTTTTTAAAGATTCGTGAAAAATAAGAGGCGTTGTCTATTCCTACCCGATCCATAACCATACTGATAGATATGTCTTCTTCTGCCAATATTTGGGCGGCCTTTCTTAGCCTGTAATTACGAATGAATTCGACAACAGACTGTCCAGTCAGGGCTTTTACTTTGCCATAAAGCGTACGCCTGCTCATTGCCAGAGTGGATGCGATCTGTAAGACATCGATATTGGCATTAGACAGATTTTTTTCGATAACTTCTGTCAGTTGTTTCATAAACTCGGCATCTCTTTTATTTATAGACGTGTCGGTATCATTCGTTTGCGCAAAGTAGTGTTTGGCATAATATTCCCTTATTCTTGCCTGTTGTTTGAATAGATTGGACAGGCTCAATAGCAGAATTTGTTTGTTAACCGGTTTTTTCAGATAGATATCGGCCCCGGAGTAGAGCCCTTCTATTTGGTTCTCATCTCCTGTTTTAGCGGTTAATATAACAACCGGTATGTGGGAACTGTCAATATTCTCTTTGATCTTTTTACTTAATTCGATACCATCGATTCCTGGCATCATAATGTCTGTCAGGACGAGATCGATATTTTTATTTGCAAGTAGTTCTAAGGCTTCCTGGCCATTCGCCACTTCTTCAACGTTATAGTATTCCCGGAGAGTTTCGGATAAGAGTTCTCTCAGATCATTATTGTCTTCCGCAAAGAGAATGTTCTTTTTCTTTGAATCTGGTAAGGGAGGGGTAATCGGACTTATCTCATGATCCATAAACTTGGAATTATTGTCGAGCTTACTCTCTGGATTATGGGGATCGGCTTTATTATTATTATGAAAATCATTTGCTTCATAAACAGATGCGTCGTCAGGAAAACCGATCACGATGTCGGAACCCAGATCTCTTTCACTGTAGACGGCAATATATCCTTTGTGTAATTCAACCAGGCTTTTGACTAATGCCAGCCCTATACCTGATCCTAAATGCTGTGTTCCGCTCGATTCGCTGACTCTGTAATAACGTTCGAATATATGTCGGATAGAAGCTTCTGAAATACCGACTCCACTATCACTTATGACCAATCCGAAAAGATTTCGAGTTTCATTTCCCGATTGGATGATGATTTTATTCGCATGCGTGCTTGTGAAATTCCTGATGTCAGATAGGGTCTCGACTTTTATGTATCCTCCTTCTGGAGTATATTTGAATGCGTTGTTGAGCAGATTCAGAAGTATTTTTTCCATTATTTTTTTATCAAAATAATAATTTGCAGCAATAGACGGGTCCTGTTCTACCGTATACCGTATTCTTTTCTGTTCTGCCGATTCTGAGAAATCGGAGCAATTGTCCGATACGAACTGATTCCAATTACCGATTTGTATATTGAGTTTGATTTTATTGTTCTGTAAAGAACGGAAATCCATTACTTCATTTACCAGAGCTAATAATCGTTTTGCATTATTTTCAAGGATCGATATGTACTTCCCGGCGAGATTCCCGGCTTTGATCGGTTCCAGTGCTGCGAGGATGAGCGAAAGAGGTGTCCGAAAATCATGTGAGACATTTGTGAAGAATGTTAATTGTGCCTGGTGGTATTCTTCTTTTTGTTCTCGTTCCCGTTCTTCCAGATAGTAGTACATTTTAAGCTTGCGCTGGTAGTTGTAGTAACGGATGAGTGCATAGAGAATGAGCAAAACTAAAAGAATATATGCGGCAATTGCCCAGTTGCTTAACCAGGGAGCTGGTTTGATAATGATTTTGAGAGAAGTCAGTTCACCCCATACCCCATCATTGTTAGCGGTCATGATTTCAAAGTTGTATGTTCCTTTTGGTACTTTGGAATAGGAGACAGACCGATGGCTGGCATCCGTCTCGATCCATTTGTCGTCATATTTCTCCAGACGGTACCGGAAACGGTTTTTGCCCGGATTCAAGTAATTCGTAGATGTAAATTCGAAAGAAAAATTATTCTGGTTGTAATCGAGCACCAGTTCTTTTGTCTGAAAGATGGAAGATTTCAGAGGTGAGTTCTTAGTATTGGGAATGACGGGGATGTTATCGAGTAAAAAGTCGGAAAGGATTACGGTGGGCTTATAGTTGTTATAAGAGATTTTGGACGGGCTAATAATAGAGAATCCCTCATTTCCTCCGAAATATAACTCTCCGTTGGTCGATTTGAATGTGGAGAAAGGATAATAAGTTTGTCCCTGTGCTCCGTCGGCTTTATTGAACTGTTGTAGCCTGTTGGTCTTGATGTCCATACGGAATAAGCCGTTATCGGTTCCCAGCCATATATTGCCTTCATTGTCTTTATTGATACTGTAAATAGAGTGGACTTTATATTTTGACAAATCGGCTTTTAAGGACAGGCTCCGGTTCGGGATATCGTAAATAAGTAGGCCGTTACCGTGTGTTCCTATCCATATGGAGTGTTTGTCGTTGTCAACGTAAATTGTTTGGATGTTCATGCCTTTTGGATTCTTGATATCCGAATACCTGTAATCCGCCACTTGTACATGGTGGGTCCGGACATTCATGATTAATAACTGATAGGCGGAAGCGATCCAGAGGGTATCGCCATTTCCTCTTCTGATATCACTGATATTTCCATTCGATTGAATTGGAGGAGCTAGGAAATTAATATGTTCCGTCATATTATCCTTGATTGATAAATAGGTCAGGAAATCCCGGTTCATCAGATATTTTATCCAAAGTCCGGAGTCGGCTTCGGCAACAATTCTTTCAACATGGTCGTTTATCAGCATGTTGTTGTTGAGTGTGTAATGGGTAAAGTGTTCGTTCCGAGTATCGAGACAATCCAAACCTCCTCGTGACATGCCTATCCACAGTTTGTTGTCGGTGTATAAAAGGCTCTGTATATTATCATAAGAAAGGCTGTTTTCAGTAGGATTATGTTTGAAGTGAGTAAAGCTCTCGGTTTGTTTGTTGTACCGGTTAAGTCCCCCACCTTCCGTCCCGATCCATAAGAATTTTTCATCTTCGGCGAAACTACTGACGACCGAATAGCTTAAATCGTCTGTCCTCCCGTTGAATGATTTCAGGCTTTTCTGTTCATCAAGGTTAATGAAGCAAAGACCTCCCGAATAGGTTCCGAACCATAGGCATCCTTGTGTATCTTCAGCAATTCTCCAAATAGAATTGCTAGGTAATCCGTAAGGATCAGTTTTTTCATATGAATAATGAGCAAATTCGTCGGTTTCCGGATTCAGTATATATATTCCCCGTTGTCCGGTAATCCATATATGGTTGAATTTGTCAATAAATAGAGCCCTGGCGGAAACTCTCGTGTCTCCCGCCGGATAAAAGAAATCATGTTGTTTGATTGGCTGATAGCTGTTGGTCGAAATAACGACCAGGCCTTTACTCTCGGTCAGGGCATAGAGTAAGGAATCTGTTTGGATAATGTCGGCAATATTGTATTCGGGAATATGAAGGACCTCTTGAAACCTATTTCTCGTTTCGTCATATAAGTAGATTTTTCCTGTTGCTGTCCCGATATAAATCTTGTTATGCTGGGTACAAATGCCTGAAACGTCGGGTATGTCGCCCGTTTCCGATTTTATAGCTGTAAACCGAAAGGTTTCCCGATCAAACAAACCGATGGAAGAAGGATTGGATATCCATAACCTTCCTTTCATATCCTCTTTAATGAGTGAGCATCTCCCTGGTTGCAGACGGTCGAAATTATCGGTCAGTGAATTGTATTTGAGTAGTCCGTTGCTGGTTGTCACGTAAAGGTCGCCTTCCTTATCGATCTCCAATCTTTCGAAAGTCAGTGAGGCGAAGGGAATTGTCTTATTGATTTTTTCTGTATAAGGTTTAAAGGTGTATCCATCGAACCGGTATAGGTTGTTGACAGTCGTCACCCAAATAAATCCCCATTTGTCCTGCCGGACGTCACGTTGTCCGTTTATGCTTAGTCCTCCGTCGGGAGATATCCGTCTGATTTTGTAGTTTGATTCTATTTTATTAGGGAGGCTACTTGCTGCGGACAAATGTGCCAATGTTATGATCGCAAGAGAGAGAAGAAGTATGATTTTTCTGGACATGACAAAATAGTATTACTTTGATTCAACCGATAGTGAGACAAAGTTATAGAAAGATATGACAAATTAATCATTCTTGATTGTTATTTTGAGTGGTCGAGTATTTTCGGGAGAGTATTATAAGTTTAAACGCATTAACCTCCGGTGTGCGGATGCCCGGTTTTAACTCTCCGCCAATTATGATTACCGTGTTGGCATTGTTTGCGATGCCGGCACCGGCACGTGCCAGTTCTTCGTAGTTGCCTAAGTGGGTCCAGTGTTTTGTGAAAGTATTGTATTGTAACAGGGAGGTATTGAATTTATACCAGTCGGCAGGATGTAGCAGATAATCCGGCTCGGGGTGGTTTAGGGCGTCGCGGAAACGGTCGTAGTTCACGCCTCCTACCAGCAGGATGGAGCTATCGCCTGATGCGATGGCGCAACCTCCTGTAACGGTACGGTGGGAACCGCCTGCTAAAGAAGGCAGGAATCCTTCATTTCTCCACTGTTTTGTCTTCGGATGATAAGAAAGCATATCTGTGCAAACAATGGCTTCCTGATGGGCGGATGCAGGCTGGAAACCGCCTGCCAGATAAAGTCGTATGCCATCCTCAGATTGCTGTGCCGTGAGGACAGGCTGTACTCGGGCAGGTCCGGGGAAATCCGGAAGCCGGACCCATTCCTTTTGAAGCGACGGTGTTAGCTGTAATGAAAAGAGTGGGTTCGTAGGGGCGGTTTGCGAACCGTCCTTACCTATTGGAACCGTTTGTGGCTTGCCCTTACCCCCGGCGACATACAGGCAACCATCGGCGTATGTGGCCGAGAGATTATCCAACGGCATGGGAAGTGGCGGCAGTTTGGTGATATGCAATTGTTGTTTTTCCCCGTCCCAGTTGACGAAGAAGACCTGTCCGGAGACCTCTTTATTGTTATTTCCTCCGATCCATACGAGCCCTTCGGGGGTTGTGACCGATGCCCCGTAGGCAAGCGGTATTGGCAGTTTGCCGATCCTTTTCCATCCGGCATGAGATCGGGCGGTTATATCTAATGCATATATATTGCGGTAGTATTCTTTTGTTCCCCCTTCGGCCGCCGGTTTGCCGGGGAAGTTGCATCCGCCGGCCACGAACAACTGCCCGCCACTGACACCGGTAAACGGAGCAGATACGCCTAATGACGGGCTTTTTTCAGTGCCGGGTAGGTCGGGCAGCCGAAACCAGCTGACCGGAGCCGCTTCCGAACGGAATGTCGAAGCCGGCAACCTCGCTTCGTTCACTAAATTGGCACGGGTGAAAGGTTGCCAGCCGTAACGGACGAATTTCGGATTCCGGATTTGGCCGCTCCATACTTTTACTGTCTTTCCATCGATGATTTGTGCCTCCGCGGGGACGAATAAACCATCGTGTTCGGCTATCTCGAAAGTACGCAGTTTGTCGCCGTCGGAACTGTGCATGCCTTTTCCGTAATCGAATGTGACATAGGCAGTGCTGTCCTTGAATATCACCGATCGGTAGAGTGGGCCGGAAGGAATGATCTCGTGCCCGTATGTCTTGTTGAGTGCCCAGTGAGCGAGGCGTTCCCCTATCTCCCGTTTATGGCGCGGGTGGACATCCAGGGAGTCGCCATGGTCGCTGCTGACCGCCATGCCGCTGTTGGGGATCGATTGGAGCATCCGGCGCTGGCTGTCTCGGAACCAAGGCCAGCTGGGACGGTCGATGCTGGATAGTTGCACATAATAGAAAGGCAATTCTTCCGCCCAGTTCTCCCGCCAGTTTTTTGTCAAAAGATGGAACAACTTCTCATGTGCTTCCATATTGTGAGCGTTCGATTCTCCCTGATACCAGATGATACCCCGTATCGGGAACTTTTCGAGCGGCTGGATACCGGATTCGTACAAGTAACAAGGCTCGTAGGGATGCCGTTGCTGTTTGTTCGTCGATTTACGGATATTGAGGGCGGCGCGTTCCCGCGCCCAGTCCTGGATAAAATCATTCTGCTTCCAGTCGTAGAGGATGTCGGGGAATTCGAATTCCAGCGTCTTGCGGTCTATCCAGGCTTCCGCCGGTGAACCGCCTATGGCGTTCAGGATCAGTCCGACCGGAACCTGCAAGCTGTCTGACAACATTTGCCCGAACGCAAAGGCGATAGCGGAGAAACGGTTCGCCGTCTCTTCGTTGCATTCCTTCCATTCGGTATCCCGGTAATATTGGAGCCTGTTGAGGGAGTCCAGTGTCGAAATGTCCCATTCCACCGCATTTGTCAGCCAACGTGGTTTCATATCGAAAAGACGGATTTGCGGTTTCCTTGCGGCAAATTCCAGAAAAGCCTTTCGTTGGCTGTCAACGGCACTGCTCACCTGAAATGCCATATTCGACTGTCCGGAGCAAAGCCATACTTCGCCGATCAGGATATTCGTATAATCCAGTTTCCCTGATTCGGCGGAGATACTCAACGTGTACGGGCCTCCTGCCTTCATCGGTGGCAGGATGACCGACCATTTCCCGTCCGAGGCCGTTATCGCTTCGCCTTTCTGTCCGGCGATGCTGACCGTCACTTTTTCTCCGGCATTGGCTGTTCCGGCTATCCGGAGCGGTTTCTCCCGTTGGAGTACCATATTGTCCGAATAGATCACGGGCATTTGGAGACCACCGTAATTTCCGGTCAATGCCCGGTAGACCGTCCGTGCGATGATTCCGGCTCCTTCGGCTGTGGGATGCAAGGCGTCGGGCAAGAGGTCAGGGCGGTCATAAAGTTCTGTATGCAGGTCAATCAGTCCGGTGTGGGCGAGTACTGCGATATCTTCAATGTTTTGTTGTATCTGCCAGTACCAGTCGCGTGTGCCCGATTTGAAGCGCGTATGGCGGTGGGAGATCGGTGTCAGGCGGCAGATCCATATTTCACACTTCGGGTTCGCTTGCCGGAATGCATCGATCAGGGTCAGATAATCCTTCGTGAAGTCATCCCGGTAATTCGGCCAGTCGCGCGGATCGGTGTCGTTCAGCCCGAGGTGGATGACGACCCGGTCGGCGGCAAAGTCGAGGGCGGCCTTGCATTCCTCCTGCTCGTTGTAAGGACGGTGTCCCTTTCGCAATAGCGTCGCCCCGCTTTTTCCGAAGTTGGCGACTTCGTATCCGTTGCCCAACATTCGTTGGAGCTGGGCGGGATAACTGTTCTTTTCGCGGTTCTCAATTCCGTGACCATACGTTACGCTGTTGCCTACACAGGCCACCTTGATCTTTTGCGCCTGGATCGTGGCACTAAATACGATGAATAAACAGAGCAGGATATTTTTCATTTGCTTATCGTTTCTTATCGGGTGAATAGACCAGGCCGTCCACAGCCTTTTCACCATCCGGTGTGACAAATACGAATGTGAACATCCACTTCGGCAAGCGGATTTCCGGCGCGGTGAACTTTCCGACCGGAAGTTTCATGAATACCTTGTTCCATCCTTTCTGCAGATGGACAGGCATGGGAGGACGCACGACACAATTCTCGTTGCCGAGCAGCACCTCGTTGGATTTGGTCCGGTGCGTTGCCGTCCATACCGGAGGCAGGATTTCCCGGTCGTTGACCCACACTCGGCTTTCCCGGTAATCCCATTTTCCCGGAAGTGGCGGCAAGTCCATTTCCGAACGGCTGTAGTTCTGAAACTCTATCCAGGCGCCTACATCCTGTGCTTTAGGCGAGTAGACCCAGGTCCAGGCATACGCCGTGTGGTTCTCTTGCGGCTCTTTGTAGATCCCTGGAACAAGCGTCCCCCAGACATGGCGGAGGTAGATGCCTGCGCCGATCGCATCCTGTGTCCCATACATCTTGTTTTCGTATGTATAGTGGGATTTCAACTCCTTTTCGGGCGGGAATGATGCCGTCAGGTCGCCTTGGTTCGGGAACGCGTCCGTAATACGCCACTTGACGTTCGTTTGTTTGACGTAAGCGAACGGGTATCCCCCGAAACAATGTTCCTTATGCCAGAGCAGGCGGTTCTCGAAATCAGCGAAAGACTTGAACGACTCGCTGTCTTCCGATGGTAAAACCGTTCCTTGCTTGTCGAAATATTCAGTTCCACCCCCTCTCCACGCACGTTCGGCCATGGCGAGCATATTCGGGTAGAAATTATTCTGTTTGACGATATCGGCTTCCGGCTGGATCATCCGGTCGTTCCAGATTGCCAGGATCGTGCCTGCAAGATCATCGCTGCCCTGCAGCTCGTTGTAGATGCGGCTGTTGTAGAGGGCGAAGAGGTCGGCAAACGTGTCGAAATGGTTCAGATAGTGGAAACGGGAGTCGATCGCCGGAATCCCTTTCTGAGCTTTTCCTTGGTAGCTCCACAGATGCGTCATGTCGATCTCTCCCGGTTTGTAGCGCCATCCCGGATTCCAGGAGATCACCTTTTTCCCTTTGGAGCGGACATAAGCGACCATTTCGGGTACGAAATTCGGATGGGTGAACTGCACCTCGTCTGTCCCGATATGCAGGTAAGGGACATCGAACGTTTCGCAAACCTCGTCGATCAGGAGTTTCAATATCTTCATCCCTTCCGGGCTTTGCATGTCATGGCGGAAAGTACGGACGAAAGCGGCACTGTGTCCCGGCATGTCGATCTCCGGGATCAGCAGGACATGATGTTGCTTGCAGAAAGCGGCCAATTCCCGTGCCTCTTCCAGCGTGTAGTATTTCCCTGGCTGGCGGGTCGTGTTGACGCTGTCGTTCAGCATCGGGAACACCTTGCTTTGTAGGCGCCATGCCTGATTTTCCGTCAGGTGCCAGTGAAAGACGTTTATCTTGTAACGTGCCAGGATCGCTATTTCCCGTTTCAATTCGTCCGTCGAGATATAGGTGCGTCCTACATCCTGCATGAAGCCGCGGATGCGAAAGGCGGGCCAGTCGGTGATCTCGCATCCGGTGATTGCAATGCCGTTGCCTTTCTTTTCCGTCAATTGGCGTAATGTCTGGATTGCCCTGTAAACGCCCGTTTCGGTGATGGCTTCGATCTCCACTCCTTTTGATGTGACACGCAGTTTATAGGCTTCGTTGCGATTGAGAGGGATATCGGGGAAATCCTCCACCCATTTGACCGATAGTGCCGGATGGCTTGACGGATTGCCCGTTATCTTATTGCCTGCCGGTTGTTCCATGCCTATGGAACAAAAGTTTTCCGTAAGGGAAACAAAAGTTCCCCTATATTGAAACTTTTTCCCGTTCCATGCCACTTTCTGCGGCCATGGAAGCAAATGAGGGATATTGGCAGCACAGGCAGCCAATATCCCTATATATAAACTTATCAATATGAAGAGTATGCGTTTCATGCAGGACTACTTGACCAGATCGGTCAGTTTGACAGCTTGAAAAGTCATATGGGCGACGCTCGATTCGTAGAAGATGCCGACTGTCTCCTTGTCGATCATGGACAGGCAAGAATAACCCCAGCTTTCGTCTTCGTCCAGTGTCACTTGGTTGGAAAGCGGCCAGGTCATGCCTCCGTCGGTACTTACTTTTATGGTAATATGGTTACGTCCCTTCGTCGTGTTCGGGTTGGAGAAGATCAGCAGGTCTTTCCCCGTGATGTTGTCTTTAGCGTCCACGTGGATGAGGCTTGCCATACAAACCGGTTCCTGCAGGGCACTGCGGCTGGACGGATGTTCATACCAGGTCTTGCCCAAATCGCGGGTGGTGGCCACGGCGCGGCTGCCTCCCCGGTTGTCACGCATGTTCAGCATCAGGACACCCGGTTCGACCTCGGCTACCTGCGCCTCGGTCGTGTTCGTACGTGCCAGATTATGCAGATGCCAGGTGGTTCCCCGATCTTTGCTGTACATGATACCGGCGTTCGGTATACGGGTGGAGTCGATGAACTGGATCGGGAAAACCAACGTCCCGTCTTTCATCGTGATACCCCGGCCTGGTCCTTGCAACAGGAAGTACCAGGAAGGATCTTTCACCTGCGGAGTGATGTTGATCGGCTGGCTCCAGGTCTTGCCGTCGTCTTCGCTTTTGACGAGCATCAGCTGGGCGGTGCTGTCGGCCGACATACCCGGCATGGAATTCCACCAGGCGCGTCCGTTCCCCATGCCATGTGTCCAGGCAGCAACGATCCAGATCGTATTTGTCTTTTCATCCACCAGGATAGACGGGTCTCCCACACCGTTCTGTGCGTGAGGCAGACCGCCCGTTTCGCCGAACGTCATCGCAACACGCATCGGTTCCCAGGTCTGTCCTTTGTCGGTGCTGCGGCTTACCCCTATATCGACCATTTCCTGCAGGTCCACACTGCTGTTGTAGCGGATATCGTACACGCCCAGAAGCGTCCCGTTGTTGGTCGTTACCAGCCCCGGGATACGGTAGGCCGAAGCCCCGTCGTCACCGGCGTGGCGGACACCGATTCCCATGCGGCGGACATCTGATTTGCCGTCCCAGACAATTGTCGCCGGCATATTATTGATTTCAGCCATCGGCATCTGGACAGTAAAGGTCGTTAACAGGGAAGCCTCCGGTTTCATCTCGATACTGATCCAATAGTAGTTGACTCCTTCCACCATCGGCTGGTTACTGGTGAAGGTCACGACATTGGCGATATCAGTTACTTCGCTCTGCTTGATGGAGTAGGCGGGATTAGCAGCCTTTGTCTTGCCTTCTGCGTGACTGGAAATGTAGGAAACCGGACGGTAATGCTTTCCCTGCCGGGAGGTCGCTTCCGTTCCGCTATAGAAAAAGCGTAGAGCCTTTATGTCGTTTAAGTCGATTCCTTCTTTGAATTGCAGGGAAAGCTTGTTGAGTACATCCCCTTTGTGTGCCTGTACACGCATTTCCACCAGGATATTGTCTGTCCGGTCAATCAGTATCGGGATCTGCGGCTTTCTGACAAACAAGCTGTCGGCGGCAAAGGCTGTTTGCATGAAGAGAAGGAGGCTGAAGTAAAGAAAGATTTTTCTCATGATGTTTTTTGTTGATTGGGTTATTATAAAAATAGGATTTCCAAAGATAATGACATTTGCAGGAAAAGTCAATACCTTTGGAAACCTTACAGGTTTTACTTGTCGGTCATGTTGACCGTTCTCGGACGTAAGAAGATGACTTCCACCACTAAGGCTACGAATACCAAGCTGGCCATCATTGCGAAATCATGCCCTAAGTTACCGGCATCCGTCGACTCGCCCAACAGTTTTGTGATGATCGCTCCGGCAAATACCCTGGTCATGTTCATAATGCCGTAGGCGGTCGCCCGGTAGCGTGGCGATACGAACTGGCAGAGGATCGGCATGTTGTTGGCGTCGAAAATACCGAAACCGATACCGAAACAGAGTCCGCCGCCTACAATCATGGCGAAACTGTCGCCGAATCCTAACAGCAGGAGTGCCGGAATGGTCAAGGCAAGCCCGATGGAACCGGTATAAATGCGTCCCCGTACATTCCGCTGAATCCATTTGTCGGACAAGATACCGCCCGCAATCACTCCGATGAAGGAAGAGATCGCGATCGTGAAGGTGGACAATGGCCCGGCTTCCGACATATCGATGGACAAATTCTCCGAAAACAAAGTCGGTAGCCAGTTTTTAGTCGCCCAACCCGGCAAACTCGAAGTGGCGAAATAGAGCAGGATGATCCAGAATGAAATGTTGACGAACAACATCCCCATTCCTTTTATAGCCGCTTTCACCGGACTCTCTTTCGGGCCGGGTTCCGAGTCAAGCTTGGCGACCGTATGATCTTTTTTCTCTTTCAGGAAAAGAATCAATACCAGACTATACGCGATTCCGATAATCCCGAACCAGTGGAAAGTCGTTTCCCAGCTGTATGCTCCTGCGATCGTTGCTCCGAAGCCACCCAATGCCTGTCCGGTGTAGAGCCCGGTCATGTGGATTCCGACAGCTAATGATCGCGTTTTTTCCTGATGATAGTCCGTGATCAGCGAAAGTCCGGCAGGGATGTACAAGGCTTCGCTGACTCCCATAATGGCGCGGAGAACATAAATTTGGTTGAAATCAGTCGAATATCCCATCATCAGCGTGACGAACGACCAGACGAAGAGACTGCCGACGATCAGCCATTTCCGGTTGATCCGGTCGGCGATCATGCCGGCGACCGGGCTCATCAGGCCGTATATCCACAAGAATACCGCCATCAGGCGTCCGAAGTTCGTGGCTGATTCCAGTTCGGTAATATCGATCATCATGGCAGACTTCATGGTTGAAAGCATCTGTCTGTCCATGTAGTTTAACAAAGCCACGCCCCAAAGCAGAGCGACAACGATCCAGGGATAGTATTTCTTATTGTTTGTCATAGCCCTGAATTTCCTTACATAAAAGATGACATTTCAAAAGCATCCGGGGAATATGGAACGGACCTTTGTACATGTTTCCCTTTGCCGGCTGCGAGAGCGTCCCGTCGTAATGGAAATAGCCGAACCATTCGCCGTATTCCTTGTCTGGAAAACGGGCATACGTGTATTCGTTTATCTGCTTGTGCATTTCCAGGTATTTGGGATCGCCTGTGGCTTCATAGGCATACAACGTGGCGATGATGGCTTCGCACTGTGGCCACCAGAACTTCATGTCATGCCAGTATTCCTGCTGCGGGCGGTTCTTGCAATCCCTAAAATAGGTGATTCCACCGTGTGTTTTGTCCCAACCCCATTCCCAGGACCAGTCCAGGATCGTGAGCCCTATCTGCTTCAGGTGCGGGTCCCAGTTCCGGTGCTTGGCCTCTTCGAGGATAAACCATGCCGTTTCGATGGAATGGCCCGGATTGATGGTCCGGCCGGGAATCGAATCGATAAATTCGCCGTTCGGCCCGACCGTTTCGAGGATGGCCTTAAATTCCGGCTTCATGAAATCACGACGTAGTTCGGCTATCGACTCGTCGATCTGACGTGTCAGGACAGGATCGTCTACTGCCTCCCGGATGCGGGCGGCAGTATCGATCAGGATCATGCAAAAGGAATGCCCTTTTGCAACGAATCCTTCTCTGAATTTGGGCTCTAATGCGCCCGGTGTGTTTTTGTAATAGAGAATCTGTTTGAACAGCTTGACCGCTTTTTCAGCATAGCTCTTGTTACCCGAAGCGATCGAATATTGAGCCATGGCGATTGCGGCAAACGTTTCGGAAAATACATATCGGCGTTTTCGTACGGGAGTTCCTGTTTTAGTCACCTCGTAAAACATGCGGCCGTCTGTATCGAAACAATATTTCTCGATAAAGTCGATCCCGTTTTTACAGGCTTCCAGCCATTCGGCCTGTTTTTCGAGGTTGTTGTAAGCATAAGCGAGAATAAAGGCGAACCGTCCCTGGAACCAGACCGATTTGTTCGTGTCCAGTAGCGAACCGTCCCGGTCCAAACAAGTGAAGTAGCCTCCGTTCTCATGATCGATACCGTATTTCAGCCAGAAAGGCAGAATGTCGGTCAGTAAATCATTTTTGTATTTTTCGCCCCAATATCCGAGGTATTCGGACGGTTTTGTTGTGTCGTTCATGGCGTTTATGGATTTAGAATTTATTGCATCTGTCGAAGAAATGAATCGCTTCCAGTTCGGCTTTCATAGCGGTCTCTTCCGCATCTGTCATATTCTGGAACGGTGTCCGGTTTTTACCTAAATCGAGCCCGATCAGCTTCATGATCCGCTTGCCACCCACGATATTGCCGCGATAACGACAGATCACGTTGATCACTTCCTGTGAGAAGTTCTGGCGTTCGCGTGCTGTTTCGAGGTCTCCGGCAGCCCAGGCTTCGAGTATCCCGGTCAGTTCTTTGCCGTTGTAGTTGGTTGTCCCGCCGATGCCGCCTTGTGCACCGCCCATTGCCAGGCATGGAAGGATTGTTTCGTCCTGTCCGTGAAGCATATCGAATTTGCCGTCTTTATATAAGCGGCACTGGTTGTATTCGTAAAGGCTTTCATATGTATATTTGATGCCGGCGAAGTTCGGGATACGCCCGTCCACCGCTTTCAGCAGTTCGACCATCGGTAGGAAAGCGCCGTTGAAAGCCGGGATGTGATAGTAATAGAAAGGAAGTTCAGGTGCTCCGGAAGCGATTTCTTCGCAGTATTTCACCAGTTCTTCTATCCGGTTCACTTTCGGGAAAGGAGAGGCCATGGCTCCGATTCCCCAGGCTCCGATCTTTTGGGCATGCGCAGCCAGCTTATGGCTCGATTTTACGCAGGTGCTGCCTACGTGTACGATGACCTTGAATCCGGAAGGCGCCACTTCTACCCATCTTTCAGCCAGTTTCATGCGCTCTTCGTCGGTCAGCATATAGCCCTCTCCCGAAGATCCGTTGATAAACACTCCCTTTAAACCGTTTTTGACCAGAAGCTTGGCATATGCTTCTATCGGTTCGTAATTTACTTCTCCGTTTTCGTAGAACGGTGTGAAAGGTGCATCAATTAAGCCTTTAATCTTTTCCATTATCTGAGCGATTTAATGTGTTTTACTGTCTGGTATTCTTTAAATACCTGGCAAATATAAATAAAATATTTTAATAATATAGCCTTGATTAAAATATTATTATAGATAATGGCCTAAAGAAAAGAATGTTTTATTAATAATGTATCATACCGAGTAGCTTACTTCTTGATAAGAGGCATGCTCCGAATGCGCCTGCTCTTTCTCCTAATTTGGATATTTTGATTTCTGTGTCCTGATTGACTAAGTTAAGCGAATATTTACGGATGGCGCTCTTGATCGGCAAACTGATATACTCGCCTGCCAGTGAAAGTGTTCCGCCCAGTATGACCAGTTCCGGATTGAAGATGTTCATCAGCCCGGCAATACCTTTTCCTAAATTTACGCCCATTTTTTCGAGAATGTCGATGCATAGCACGTCTTCTTTCCTCACCGCTTCGAGCAGGTCGCCGAGTGAGATTTCCTCTCCGCTGTCCAGTTTCCCGGCGAGTATGGTGTTGCTGCCTTCCCGGTAACGTTCCATCAGGATACGGTGGAAAGCCGATCCGGAAGCCTCTGTTTCGAGACAGCCTTTCTTGCCGCAATGGCATAGCACCTCGTTTTCGAACATGCAGAAGTGTCCGAGTTCCCCGGAAAATCCGGATTTCCCGTAGTATAAATTGCCGTCGATGATGATGCCAAGTCCCAGTCCCCACGCCATATTGACGAACAGGATATTCTTTTCTCCCTGCACGACTCCTTTCATATATTCGCCGTAGGTCATGGCTCGGCTGTCGTTTTCAATGAAAACCTTCGTCTGCAACCGTTCTTCGAGAATCTGAGCGAGGGGTTTCTCTTCGAAATAGAAAATGCTGTAGCTATAGCCCGATGCTGGGTTCACGCGGCCGGTGATATTGACTCCAATCGCTAATATCTTATTCCGTTCGACAGGCAATGAAACGATGAAATCGTCAATAATCTTGCAGAATTGCTCCAGCGAGGCTGGTGTATTTTCAAGTTGGTATGGGATATTTTCTTCGAGTTGTACTTTGTCGCCTTTGAAGTCGATCGCTGCAATATTCAACTTGTCTTTCAGCATATCGACTCCCACGAAATATCCGGATGCCGGATTGAGGCCATAGATGTTCGGTTTGCGTCCTCCGTTGGTTTCCTGCTTTCCGAAGTCCAGGATATAGCCGTCGTCCTGAAGCTCGGCGACCAGTTTGGTGACGGTCGGAATACTCAGGTCCATTTCACGGCCCAGATCGGCAATGGTCGCATCGCCATTGGCAATATAGTAATGGATGATCTTCTTTTTCAGAAGTTCATTGCGGTTGTTATTATCGGAAGACAGTAAAAATTTTGTATTCATGGCTATAGAATATTATAATATTGAAATGGCTTCACAAAAGTATGTAAATTTTTTTCAAATATATGGTTGTGAAAATAAAAAATTCAGAGTAATCGTGCCGGAAGGTTCCATCCTACCATCATGCATTTTAAGGATAATATTATGATTGGGAAGACAATCAAATCTGCCTTTGACGTGCCGGTCGTCGTCAAAGCCGCCTATGCTTTCAAATACTTCGATCTGGCCCTGACATACAAACAGGGTACTTGCAATGTAATGAAAGGAGTCCCTTATATGAAATCGGGACGGACACGTGATCTGCAAGTTTCTATCTTTGTCCCGATATTCCGGTGACACAAGTTCAGAACCCGGTAATTCTTATTATCTTTGCCAGTCAAAGTAATAAGAGTATGGAAGATGAATTTGATATAAGGGATGCACGGGTTCCGGAGAGCGAGCGGGAGTATGAGAATGCGCTTCGCCCGCTTTCGTTTCATGACTTCAGCGGACAGGCCAAAGTGGTCGAGAATCTGAAGATTTTCGTGATGGCGGCCCGGATGCGTAAGGAGGCGCTTGACCATGTGCTGTTGCATGGACCTCCCGGATTGGGAAAGACTACGTTATCCAACATTATAGCGAATGAATTGGGAGTCGGCTTCAAGGTGACTTCCGGGCCGGTGCTGGATAAACCGGGCGATCTGGCGGGAGTGCTGACTTCGCTGGAGAAGAACGATGTCCTTTTTATCGACGAGATCCACCGGTTGAGTCCGATTGTGGAGGAATATCTGTATTCGGCGATGGAAGATTACCGGATCGATATCATGATCGATAAAGGGCCGAGCGCCCGTTCCATCCAGATCGACCTGGCTCCGTTTACGCTGGTGGGGGCGACGACTCGCAGCGGTTTGCTGACAAGTCCGCTCAGGGCACGTTTCGGGATCAATATGCACCTCGAATATTACGAGATGGAGACGCTGACGAAGATCGTGCTGCGTAGTGCCGATATCCTGAATGTGAAATGCGAGTTGAGTGCTGCACGCGAGATAGCTTCCCGTAGTCGTGGTACACCCCGTATAGCGAACGCGTTGCTGCGTCGTGTGCGTGATTTTGCACAGGTGAAAGGATCCGGAGAGATCGATAAGGCGATTTCCTGCTATGCTCTGGAGGCATTGAACATCGACCGTTACGGCCTGGATCAGATCGACAATAAGTTGCTGACGACTATCATCGACAAGTTTAACGGCGGACCGGTAGGATTGACGACTATCGCGACTGCCCTGGGAGAAGATCCCGGAACGCTGGAAGAGGTTTACGAGCCTTTCCTTATCAAAGAAGGCTTTATCAAACGTACGCCCCGCGGCCGCGAGGTGACGGAGTTGGCTTATACCCATCTGGGACGGCTTCGCCCCGATGGAATACAAAGTTCATTATTTTAATTGTCAATTATCAATTGTCAATTGTTTTTAAGTTATGGCAGGAGGAATGAAGCGTCTCGCAGGGGAGACCGCAATTTATGGTGTCAGCAGCATTGTCGGGAAATTCCTGAACTGGATGCTGGTTCCGATGTACACGCGTGTATTGGCTACCGAGAGCGATTTCGGGATTGTGACGAATCTGTATGCCTGGACAGCCTTGTTGATGGTGATATTGACGTATGGGATGGAGACCGGCTTTTTCCGGTTTATGAACAAGAAAGAGATCAAGCTCCCGATGCGGGTGTATGCGACGACGTTGTTCAGTCTGGCGTTCACTTCCGTCCTGTTTATGGTGTTTGTGTTCAGTGCGCTGACGCCGGTCAGTAACTTTCTGGGATATGGTGCACACCCTGAATATATCGGGATGATGGCGGGGATTGTGGCGGTGGATGCCTTCTGTTGTATTCCGTTTGCTTTCCTCCGGTATCAGGGGAAGGCGGTTCGCTTTGCGGCGATCAAGCTGCTGAATATATTCCTGAATATCGTATTGGTAATATTCTTCCTGATCGCTTGCCCGTGGCTGTATGAATGTGCGCCGAGGTTGATAGGCTGGTTTTATATGCCCGGCTATCAGGTGGAGTATATCTTTGTCAGCAATGTGGTTACTTCGGTGGTGACGTTCTTGCTTTTGGTGCCGGATATGATACCCGGCTTGCGTGAGAAAGCCAGTTTTGTGTTGCTGAAACAGATGTTGAAATACTCGTTCCCGATCCTGATTTTAGGGATTGCCGGGATTTTCAATCAGACGGCGGATAAGATTCTGTTCCCTTTCCTGTTCGAAGATAAGGATTATGCAGCTACCCAGTTGGGGATTTATGGAGCCTGCTTCAAGGTGGCGGTGGTGATGGTGATGTTTATCCAGGCATTCCGGTATGCCTACGAACCTTTTATCTTTGCCAAGAATAAGGATGACGATAATACGAAAGCATATTCGGAGGCAATGAAGTATTTCATTATCTTTTCGCTGATTATCTTCTTGGGCGTGATGTATTATCTGGATATTCTGAAATATTTTGTGGACGCCAAGTATTATCCGGGATTGCGTGTCGTGCCGATCGTGATGCTGGGCGAACTGTTCTTCGGGATCTATTTTAACCTGTCGTTCTGGTATAAGTTGATCGACCAGACGCAATGGGGAGCCTACTTCTCGACGATCGGCTGTGTGGTGACCGTGTTGATGATCGTGTTGCTGGCGCCGGTTTACGGTTATATGGCGTGTGCTTGGGCTTCGTTTGCCAGCAACCTGTTGATGATGATTCTTTCTTATGCGATCGGGCAGAAGAAGTTCCCGATTCAATACGATATAAGATCAGCCGTTATTTACGGCATATTAGCGGTTTTATTCTATGCAGCTGGGATGTTGCCCCGGATCGATTCGGAAATCCTTCGCTTGGGCTATCGCACGGTTCTACTCCTGATTTTCCTGGCAATCATCATTAGACGCGATCTTCCGTTAAGCGAATTGCCTTATATCGGGAAAAGGTTTGCATCTAAGAAAAACTGAACTAATTAAATGATGATTTATGGGGCACGTCTGCCAAAAGAAAACCTGTTGGCTATTTGTAGGGATTAATCGGAAGCCGTAAAATGAACCGAGCTCCCCCGGTGTAACAGGTATCCAGTTTGAGGGAACCGTTGAGGCGTTGGGTGATGAGGCGGCAGAGGTAGAGGCCGAGGCCCGAACCGGGGATAAAGTCGTCGTTCTTGGTGAAACGTTCGAAAATCCATTCGCTCTTGTCTGCCGGAATTCCGCATCCTGTGTCGGTAACGCAGATACACATTATCCTTCCTTCTTCTTCGGGTCGGTAGGAGAGCGTGATGCTTCCCTGATTCGTGAACTTGTTTGCGTTGTTCAGCAGATGGGAGATGATAATGCCGAAATGATTCGGGTCCGAATAGATCAGGTCGTTGCTTTTGTCACCTTCGACCTGGTAATGGATATCCGGCTTCTGCTGTAACTTTTTCAATTTGTTCATCTCGTGGTGACAGAGCAGGCCGATGTGGACCGGTTCCAGTGGGAGGACCTCGTTGCTGCTGTCCAGTTGGGCGATTACCAGCACATCGTTCATCATGGAGGTGATGTTGTGGCAGTTCGTATAGATGATCTTGCTGAATTCTTTTTTCTCTTCCGGGCTTATACCGTCGCTGGTGATCAGTTCGGCAAAGCCATTGATCGCATTTAGCGGCGTGCGCACTTCGTGGCACATATTCTTGATAAAGGCGTTCTTCATCCGTTCGCTTTCCTGCGCCTTTTCACTGGCGATGACTACCAGCCGGTTCGACTCCTGCAACTCCTTGTACAGCGATTTGATCTTTCCTAAGCGGAAGAATATGAAGATTCCGAAGCAGATCGAAAGAATGAGCAACGCGAGGAATAGATATAACTGGCTCCGGCTCTTTTGCAGGTCTATTTCCAGTGCCTTTTTCTCGACCACCAGCTCGTCCACATGCTTTTTGATCTCCAGGTCTTCGACTTTGTTTTCCATGCTTCGTGTGCGTGCGGAATCCAGGAGTACGGAATATTCCTTGTAGGCTTCATAGGCATCTTTGTATCTGTGCAGACTGTCGAGACAGTCGATTTTGTCTTTTAGTGTCAGGACGATGTTTTCGGTCAGGTCGAACTGGAAATCGCCGTGGCGGAAATAATAGATGACCGAATCGTTGTAATCTGCGGCTTTCTGGAAATCCCGTATTGACTTATAATAGTTGAGCGAAGTAAAATAACGGTCATATTCAGCGGAGAATGCAGCATCTTCAGGATATTTCCTGTTCAAGTCGATGAAGTAGTTGAAATAGTAGGTTGCCATATCTTTCCCGACTGTTTCTGCTGCGGTAGCCAAAGTGGAGTAGGCGTTCAGCAGATGCCGTTTGCTTGTGTACGGGCGCTTCTTCATCTCTTTTGTGTCTGCATATTCCTTTTGCATGTTCAAGTAGCGGAGGGAGGCTTTCACCCGATTTTCGGGAGTCGCTTCCATAAGGCTCAGTATGTTGAGCGTATTCAGGCGGAACAGATACGAATAGCGGAGCGGGATGTTGTCCGACAGTTCGATCAGGTTGTTCATGTAGTAACATACCTCTTTATAGATGGCATCCTGGTTTTTCGGATCGACCCGGTTGCTGTTCGCCATACCGAGGAGATAATAGTTCGATATTTTGTCAAGAACCGGCATGTCTTTTTCCGTTTCGAGGCGGAGTTTGTATTTTTCAATCAGTTTCATCCGGTCTTCGCCTTTGGTGTAATAGACAACACGGACATCCATGATCGTTTTCATATACGTGACGAGGAAATCGCGTGCTTTCCCTTTCAGCTCCCTTTCGGCTTCGGCGAGATACACCTTTGCGCTGTCTTTGGCATCGGTATTCACGTAAAAGCGCAAGATTTCGGTCAGGGCCGCTTCCTTATAATAGTCTTCGTCTTCTTCAAGTGCGAGCCAATAGAGCTGTTTGGCATATTCCACCTGTTCTTCCTGTCGGGAAAGATCCATCAGATTAGTCATGATTTCCAGTTTTTGCAGAGGAGAAGAGGCTGACGGCAAGGCTTCCGACAGTGAATCTTTTACTGCTGTATTTCCCTCCGTAGCGAGGGAAAAAGCGAGTAAGTATATCAGGAGAATGTAGTATTTCATCTTGTTTACCGGGATTTATTGAGAGTGTTCGTTGTCGTTTCTGTGTTGTGCATTTGCAAAGTTACGTGAAAATCAATAATTATCAGGATATATACTCCGCTTATTTTATGTTCACAGCTCTTATTTTTTATTTCGAGATACTATTTCTATCTTTGTGCGGTTTAGGCGATGTGTTAAAACGGTTGTGAGAGAGTGTTAGCCATTATAAAGGCCGTTTTACGGGATGTTCGTATACAAACGTTGATTTTAATAGGATGGAAAAAGGATTGTTGCACAAGCAGATTAGGGACTTCTTTGTCCGTAATTTCGATGTCCGTCAGGAAAAAGAGGATGAACTCGAAACGATCGAGTCTATCCGGAAAGGCATAGAGTTTAAAGGGACGAACCTTTGGGTTCTGATCTTTGCGACCTTTGTCGCCTCGCTGGGTTTGAATACGAACTCGACGGCGGTGATTATCGGTGCGATGTTGATCTCCCCGCTGATGGGGCCTATCATGGGGTTCGGCCTGGGACTGGGAATCTCCGATTTCGACCTGATCAAGCGTTCCTTCCGTAATTTTGCCACGGCGACGGTATTCAGCGTCATCACTTCGACGCTCTTTTTCCTGATTTCCCCGATCAGCGAGGCGCAGAGCGAGTTGCTGGCTCGTACGCAGCCTACCGTTTATGACGTCTTGATTGCCTTCTTTGGCGGCCTGGCGGGGATCGTGGCGAGCTCGACCAAGAGCAAGGGGAATGTGATTCCCGGCGTGGCGATCGCTACGGCTTTGATGCCGCCGCTTTGTACGGCCGGATTCGGATTGGCGAGCGGTAACCTGTATTATTTCTTCGGTGCTTTCTATCTCTATTTTATCAATACGGTGTTTATCAGTCTGGCTACCTACGTGGTGGTCCGCCTGCTGAAATACCCGAAGAAGGTCTTTTTAAACAAACAGCGCGAGAAGATCGTGACGAGATATGTCGGGGTGATCGTTTTCTTTACCATCGTGCCGAGCCTTTTCCTGAGCTACAACCTGATCCGGGCCAGTTACTTCAATGACCGGGTGCGGACGTTTGTCGCGGATGAGTTGAGTTTCCCGAACACGCAGATATTGAGCAAGACGGTGACCGATACCAGCGACAAGAAAGAGGTGAAAGTAGTCCTGATCGGCGAGACTGTGCCGGAGACGATGATTGCGAACGCCCGTGCCAAGATGCCGAAATACGGCTTGAAAAACGTGGGCCTTGTCGTGCAGCAGGGTTTCGGGCAGGAAGCCACCGACATTAACGAGTTGAAAAGCCTGCTGATGCAGGACTTGTATAAGAATAGCGAAGAGGTTCTTCGGGCGCAGTCCCTCCAGATCGATTCGCTGAAACGCGACCTGAACAAATATCACAGTTACAATCATCTTACGTCCGAGCTGATGCCGGAAATGAAAGTCCTTTTCCCTTATATCAAGGAAGTCTCTTGTGCGCATACCTATCTGATGGATATGGATAGCATTAAACCCGATACCGTCCTGTTAGTCTACCTGAAAAGCAAAGAAAAAGTACGTGAGGCGGAACAGGAAAAGATCAAGAAATGGCTTGCCGCGCGTGTAGAACAAAAGAAAATCAAATTAATTATTGAATAACGAACAAAGAATGAATCGTATGAAGAAGTTGTGGGCAGTGTTACTGCTTCTCGTTGCTTCAGGCCAAGTGTTTGCCGATGAGGGCATGTGGGTACTGAAAGAGTTGAATAAACAAAACCTGGAGAGGATGAAGGAGTTGGGATTTACTCCGTCTTACGAACAATTGTACAGTGAAACTGACCCGTGTGTAGCCAATGCCGTGGTGATCTTCGGAGGAGGATGTAGCGGTATCACCGTCTCTAATGAAGGACTGATTTTCACCAACCACCATTGTGGTTTCGGTTCGATCCAGCAGTTAAGCAGTGTGGAACACGACTACCTGAAAGACGGTTTCGTTTCCCAGAGTAAGGAAGAAGAGTTGCCGGTTCCGGGCCTGACGGTCCGCTACCTGCGTGAGACGGTGGATGTGAGCGATCGCATTAATTCACAGATAGCTTCGATCAAGGAAGAGCACCTGCGTCTGGCCGCAGCCGACTCGATCGGGCAGGCGATGGCCGATTCTGTAGGAAACACGGAGTTCCAGGCTGCCGATGTCGTGCCTTTCTACAATAATAACAAGTATTTCTTGATCGTCTATGATGTCTTCAATGATGTCCGCATGGTATTCGCTCCGCCCAGTTCGGTCGGAAAATTCGGCGGCGATACGGACAACTGGATGTGGCCGCGCCATACGGGCGACTTCTCCGTGTTCCGCGTATATGCCGGAGCCGACAACAAGCCGGCTGCCTACAGCAAGGATAATAAGCCATACCAGCCTAAATACGTGGCTGAAGTGTCATTGCAAGGTTATCAGGACAAGGATTATGCGATGACGATCGGTTTCCCCGGCAGCACGGACCGCTACCTCTGTTCATGGGGTGTGCAGCAGCGTATCGAGGATAGCAACAAGCCTCGCATTGAAGTGCGTGGCATCAAGCAGGCGATTTGGAAAGACGCGATGTTGAAGAGCGACGAGGTGCGCATCAAATATGCTTCCAAATATGCCGGCAGCTCCAACTACTGGAAAAACTCGATCGGCATGAACAAGGGGCTGGCCAACCTGAAAGTGATCGACCGTAAACGCGAAGAGGAAGCCGCTTTTGCCGCTTGGGTGGCACAGGATGCAAAGCGTAAAGAGGTGTACGGCGACGTGTTGAACCTGTTGGAAAAGGGATATACTTCTTCCAGTGAATATAAGAAGATCTCCACCTACCTGGGCGAAGCGTTCCTGAGCGGCGCCGAGATCGTGAAGCTGGCGCGCATGATCCAGAGCGTGGATGTGAAAGGTTCTACCCCTGAAGAAATCGATATTTTCCTCGAAGACAATATCAAGTCTTTCTTCAAGGATTATGACGCAAGCCTTGACCGGAAGGTGCTGGCGGCTATGATGAAGATCGTAAAGGAGCGGGTTCCGGCAGAGAATCTTCCGGATATCTACAAGAAGGTGGACAAAAAGTATAAAGGCGATTATGAAAAGTATGCCGCCGATGTATTCAAGAAGACATCCATCCTGTCTTACGACAATATCGCCTCCATGCTGAAGGACCCGAAGAAATATGCGAAGCTGAAGAAGGACCCGGCTGCCGAGTTGAGCCTGTCCGTCCTCATCTCCCTTTTCGAATTGCAACAGCTCACGGGTGATTCTTATTACGATATCGCTAAGGGCGAACGCCTCTATTTTGCTGGCCTGAAAGAGATGCACCCGGAGAAGGCTTTCGCTTCGGATGCCAACTTTACGATGCGTGTGAGCTACGGTTCCATCGGCGGCTACCGTCCGTACGATGCTGCCTGGTATGATTACTATACGACCCAGAAGGGGATCTTCGAAAAGGAAAACCCCGAAAGCGACGAGTTCTGGGTGCAACCCGAAATCCTCAACTTGATCCGTAGCAAGGACTTCGGCCAGTATGCCAACAAGGACGGCGAATTGCAGCTTTGCTTCCTCTCGAACAACGACATCACAGGCGGTAACTCCGGCAGCCCGGTGTTCGACAAGAACGCCCGCCTGATCGGCCTCGCCTTCGATGGCAACTGGGAAGCGATGAGCGGCGACATCGCCTTCGAACCGGATTTGCAGCGCACGATCAGCGTCGACATCCGCTATGTGCTCTACATGATCGACAAGTGGGGGAAATGCCCGCGGCTGATTGAGGAATTGAAATTGGTGAAATAATAGTGGGGGCGGATTCCTTTTGGCTTGATCAGAAAGCGACCAAAGGAAGTTTACCTGAATATATTATATTAAAAAAGTGCCGGGAAGGATGGAGTGAAACCTCCTTTCCGGCACTCTGTTTATATGACAAGTGTGCTTTTTCTGTTTTATCAATCTTGCAGACATCCACATCACAATTCAGCAATAAGAACGGCAGCAGCCATTTCATATAAATGTTTTGCAAAACCAACCATCATACTATCATATCCGTTCGTATATTGGTTTAAACCAATATGTTATGGCATGATAGTTGCCATTTTGAACTATCATTCATCTGTCATAACCATCATGGTAAAAAACGATAACTTCTTGTGTGTCAATTGTACGATAAAAACAGGGACCGTTCGGGAACAGGTGCGAAACCTGTTAAAACGGCTTCTTTTTTCATCAAGACAGGCTTTTCTTTTGTCAAAAACAGCTTGCAAAGCCGCTTGAGACCCGGGTGTACCCATCATGGAGACCCGGGTGCGGGAGAGGTGCAGACCCGGGTCTGTGTGAGGTCTTTACGGGGATGCGTGGATGTTTATCCGCCATGTTGGAGGTACTTTTATGCCTTGTTTTGGCATCTTTTTTGCCGATGGCTGTTTTTTGGGCTGTAAACGGAAAGTATGGAAAAGCCTTTCCGCATCCATACGCTCCTTCTCACACTTACGGCGTTCATCGCCGAACAGGTCAAGATGAGGATGCCTACGTTGTTTCTCCCGCTCAATCCACTGGATAGTAGATGGCTACAAATGTACAACACATTCAGGAAGAATCATACTGTTTGCCGGATTGTTTTTTACTCCCGTGAGGTAAAAGGATATCTATTGTCTGAAGTAGTGAAAGAAGAATGATAACTTTGTGTCAGGTTAGCCTTAATAAATAGAATTTTATCTTTAATTTTGTGATTACTTAATTGCTAAGTTTATGAAAACACAAATACTCAAGGCAACCTTACTTGCTTTTATCATTTTCTTTTCTTGTCATCAGGCAAATCAGCAACACCCTATACTGGAGCAAGCCGAGAAAGTTATGTCCGAACATCCGGATAGCGCTTTATTCTTGTTGGAACAGGTTACAGCCCCAGAAAAGATGCCGGAGCGCGATTATGCCACTTGGTGTTTGTTAATAACAGAGGCGCGTGATAAGAACTATATCGAACATACTTCGGATTCCTTGATCAATGTCGCAATACAATACTTCGAAAAGAAAAAAGATATAAACCGACTGGCCGAAGCTTATTATTGTCAAGGCAGGGTTCTTTCAGAACTGAGCGCTTCGGAAGAAGCCTTAACTGCTTACTTAAAGGCAAAGGAATTGGTACGAGAAACATCTGATCGAGATTTGGAGGCGCGTATCAATAATCATTTAGGGACTTTATACTGGAAAAATAGAAAATTTAAAGAAAGTTTAGTTTGCTATCAGAAAAGTTATCGAAATTATAAAATATGTAGGGATACGATTGGAATAATTAATACAATGCAAAATATTGGAGAATGTATGCGTGAGTCTGGACAACTTGATAGTGCTGATCACTATTTAGATGGTGCTTTAAAGCTTGCTAGACAGGGAGGTATTACATCTTATACCGCTTATTTATTGTCCTCTTTGGGCAATATATATACAGAAAAAAAACTATATGAAAAGGCTTTGGCATACAAGAAAGCTTCTTTGAACTATTCAGAAAAGAGAAATACAATCTATTCTTGCTATTATTCTATCGGAAAATTATATGGAAATCTACATAAGTTGGATTCTGCATTGTTATTTGCAGAGATGGCTCTTGCGAGCACTGATTTATATGTGGAGTGTGGTGCTAACTGGCTAATATATACTTTATATGTAAAAAAGCAGGATTATAAGAAAGCATGTACATATAATGAACGTTACCTTTTACTCCGGGATTCAATCGAACAGGTATATCAACCTCAAAAATTGGCGAAAGTAGAAGCTTTATATAATAAAGAGCGTTTAATCAGCAAGCAAAACCAGCAAATGCATACAGCTCGTAGCAGGCAAGATTTCCTGCTTATCTGCTTTCTTTGTGCTTGTCTTGCAATAGGGATAGTCTATGTGATCATGTTCCAAATAATCAGTAAACATAAATTGAGAAATAAAGAAATACAGAAGCTATTGCAGAAAAATGAAAGTCTTTTGCTGAGCGATAAGCAGGAGATGGAGAAAAAAGACATCGCTTTGCAGACTATCCAGAAGCAATTGGAAGAGAACCATCTGTTAATAGACTCCTTGACTGAGACAATCCAGACATTGGAAAATGATAATTTATCTCAACTGGAAATATACAAACAGCAACAGGAAGAGGCTAATATCGAACAATCTAAACTTCTCAAAGAGAAAGAGACGATTCTTAAGCAAAAAGAGGAATTAATAAGCAATAAGGATATACTACTTAGACAGAAAGATACACAATTGCAGTCTATATTAGAAAAAAATGGAAAATTAGAGCAACGTATTCTTCTTTCAATAAAAGAGAAAGAAGAATTGGAAAGACAAAGAAGTGTACTAAGCCAAGAACTGGATGCAAATGTAAAGGCGCAAAAACAACTGAGCCTGGATTGGGAGTCACTGCGGCTTCAGCAAGAAGAACAATTGCGAAAAGAACAAGAGGTAGCCGGTGAACTCAAACAAAAATCCAGGATGTATGAAGCATGGATACAAAAATTGATTCATCAAGATGAATTTTTGCTTAATCTATCCGATAATAGACAACAATTGTATCCTTTAAACTTTAATAAGGATGTGTTTTATGAGCATTTTTCTTCGGTATTTCCTGGATTTGTAGAATATTTGTTCATACAGTATAAATTGGATGAGCGAGAATTGTTAATCTGTTGTCTGGTTAAACTGGGGGTAAAAACTGGTAAAATTGCGACTATACTAAACTTAGCACCAGATACGATCACAAAACAGAAAGCCGAGATAAAAGAAAAATACTTTAATGTGTCTGAAAAGCAAAGTTTAGACCGATTTCTCGAAAAATTATTATGGTAAAATCCGGTTTTTTGTCTGGTCGAATCCGGTTTTTGAAAGTAAAAGTGAATTTTTAATGTATGAGATCAGATTTATATGTCTGAAAATTAGTAAATTATTTGTTTTTTATTCTATACTGAACTTATTTTTTCTAATCCGGTTTTTTTTGTGTTTTATGTCTGAAATTTGCATTAGAATTTAGAAAGGTAAGAGTTATGAATAAAAATTTGCTTATTTTTATGGATGGTATTGTATGTTTATTTTTTCTGACTTCAGAATGGAATAACATGCTGTCCTGATTATGTGAAGGTTCTTTTATGATTAAGAGCTAAGCATGGTCAAGGCGGTTTTAAAATTTTGTAGGATACAATGAAAGCATTATTCATAATTGTTTTATGTTTATTGAATACATTATTAGAGGCTCAAAATATTTGTTTGAAGGGGCGTCTTGTAGATGAACATAAAAATGCGGTCTCTTCTGCAACAGTTCGCTGTTTCATACACGATTCAGTGTTTGTAAAGGGAGATATCAGTGATAGTACCGGTAATTTTTCAATAACAGCACCTGTTTCTCCTTCTGGATATAAATTGGTTATAAATTATATTGGTTATAAGGAACATGTCCTTCATACAAAGGGCGATTTGGGTGAATTGCAGTTAGGTGATATTGTTTTGATAGAAGAAAGTAATAAGCTGGATGAGGTTGTTGTCACCGGTCGACAAATAACGCGTACTACTGATAAGGTCTTGTATTTTCCTTCCAAAGAACAGTTACGTCATGCATCGGATGGTTATAAAGCATTGGCATTAATGATGATACCGACATTGGATGTCGATCCGTTTACAAAAAAGGTATCGACTATTCAAGGAGAAACATTGCTCCTCATCAATGGACGGGAAGCTTCGAGCGATGAGATCCGAAACCTGAATCCCAAAGATATTCTCCGTATTGATTTTTATGATCAACATCATCCTGAATATCCGAATGCGAATTCTGTTGTCGACTATATTTTAGAACATCATGATAGAGGAGGGATGGTCGCTATGAATGGGCAACAGCATTTGAATAAAGGAAACGGTAGTTATGGAGCTACAGGACAGATTTTTAACAAAAAGTCCGAGTTTATTGTTTCAGTTTCAGACAGCTATAATAATTATACTCCTAAACGTGGCTATGAAACTTCGACTTATTTAAAATCGACAAAGGAAACGATCGTGAATGAAGCTTCAAGTTTACCCTCTCCTCAAAATAGTAATAGTATAAATAGCTATTTTAATTATCTTTACCATGATAAGCACAATCAACTTTATACAACTTTAGTCTTGAATCAGGAAAAATTGGATGAGGATGATTTAAGTATGCAAACGTACAGCAATGACCCGGTCCGGTATAAAGTGGATGACAATTCTTCTTCTCATAATTTTAATCCTGCTTTGAGGATAGAATATACCGGGAGTCTAAAACACGAACAGTATATACGTTTCCGTTTAAGTGGAAATTACAATCAGAATAAGTATGACAGACAGTATGAGGCTTTACAAAATGACAAAATTACTTTAGCTTATAATACACATGCAAAAGAAAATAATTATAGGGTAATTCCTCAACTGATGTATAGGAAAACTGTACGAAAAAGCGATGTTCTCTTTGTCCTGTTGAACTATGACCATACTTATGCCCATACTCAATATGAAATCGATGGACAGCTTTCGGATGATTACCAAACAAAGGGAGAAGGGAGGTTGACATTAGGATATGCTTTTCGGTTAAAAAATAAATTGAAAATGACTGTTCAATGGGCCGATCAGTTGACTTATATCGATAATAAGAAAGAATCTTCTTTACAACATTTTTTCAGTCCCGGACTTTTTATGACTTATATGATTAATGAGAATAATTCGATACGTTTTACCACGGCTCTTGAATCGGGTGATCTTGGGTTGCAATATCGTTCTTTAACAGAGCAAAGAATTGATAAATATCAGATACGCAGAGGTAATCCAGAGGTAAAGGTATTGAAATTTTATTTGACGGGTTTGACTTATTCTTTAAATACGCCTGTTTTCAATCTTACTTATCATACTTCGTTTGAAGTGACGACAGATGTCCCTTATGAACGAGTATCTTATGATGAAAGCCGGAATTTGTTTATACATGATTATGCCATAGCTAAATCCGGATTTGATTTAGTGACAGGTCCAAGAATGAAGCTAAAAGTCATACCTGGAAAATTGACATTCGATTTGGCCGGATATTATAAAAAACGAGTTATACATGCATGGAGAAAATTAGATGTCAATTGTTTTTATGCTTCAGCTAAATTGTTGTTTATATATAAAAATTTCATGGCTTCCGGACAACTCATAACTCCCCAAAAGAATTATGATGATGTCGGAGTTTTCTATCGTACTCCACTTATCTACAATTTTAACGTAGGATATAATCTTAATAATTGGAATTTTGAATTAGGAACACGTAATCCATTTTCTACTTTTGTAAAAAAGAGAGAGTATATTTCGGATATCTATAGCTCATATTCCCGGAATTATGGTCCGAAAATAAACGATCATGTATTTTATGTGAATGTGAGTTATCGGTTCAACTGGGGTAAAAAGCATACATTTAAGCAAATAGAAATAGAGAAGACAAGAAACTCCGCCATATTGAAAGCAAATGAATAATTAATTATAGATATGATTTTTTCGGAAATCGATAAGGTTCCTTGTCATGTTGCATGAAACGAGGGGTTTCATTTGCAAGATAATGTTGTTGGTATCTATTTAAATTCATTACTTTTGTAGGAAAGAAAAACAAAAAATGTCATGAAAACATTCGATCAACTAATCATCACGACCGGCTTTTTGGCGTCTGCCTCTCCTGCGATGGCAGACGAAAAGCCGGAAGCCGACTCTGGACGCCCGAACATCCTTTTCATCCTTTCCGACGATCATACCTCGCAGGCGTGGGGAATCTATGGAGGAATACTGAGCGAATACGTGAAGAACGAGAATATCCGCCGCCTGGCGGCCGAGGGGTGCGTGCTTGACAACTGCTTTTGCACGAACTCGATCTCCGTGCCCAGCCGCGCGGCTATCATGACAGGCGCCTATAGCCATCATAACGGGGTCTATACGCTTGAAGACAGGCTCGATCCGGCTTTGGACAATATTGCGAAACGCATGCAGGAGGGAGGGTATCAGACGGCCCTTTTCGGCAAATGGCATCTCAAGACGCAGCCGTCGGGTTTCGACACCTTTTCGGTTTTCCATGACCAGGGGGAATATTGGGACCCGCTTTTCAAGACCGCGGAGGGCTGGATAGACGATGATAAAGGGAAAAGCGGCAAGATGGAGAAGGGCTTCTCGACCGACCTGGTGACCGACAAGACGATCCGGTGGATCCGTTCGCGCGACAAGGACCGACCCTTCATGATGTGTTGCCATTTCAAGGCGACGCACGAACCGTGGGATTTCCCCGAACGGTTGAAACATATTTATGACGGAGTCACGTTCCCCGAACCGGCAAACATGATGGAGTTCGGGCCGGAAGAATCCGGGCGTACGTTCCCCGGACAACCGTTGGAAGATATGGCCCGCCGATGGGGGATCGCCTCGAAAGACCCGGATTCCTGGTGGTGCAAGTATCCGGAACTGCCTTTCTCCATAGAAGGAATGGGCAAGGAAGATGCGCGCCGGAAAATCTATCAGAAGTTGATTCGCGACTACTTGCGTTGCGGAGCAGCCATCGATGACAATATCGGCCGCCTGCTGCGTTTCCTCGATGAAGAGGGGCTGTCCGAGAATACGATCGTAGTCTATGTCTCCGACCAGGGTTATTTCCTCGGCGAGCATGGCTTTTTCGACAAGCGCATGATGTACGAGGAGCCGCTTCGCATGCCGTTCGTTATCCGCTACCCGAAGGAGATCCCGGCCGGGACGCGCAATTCCGACATCATCCTCAATATTGATTTTGCCGCTACGCTGGCCGACTATGCCGGGGTGGACGCCCCGTCGTGCAGCGAAGGCCGCAGCTTCCGCGACAATCTGAAGGGCGAGACTCCGCGCGACTGGCGGCAGTCCATGTACTACCGCTACTGGACGCACCACAAGATCCGTCCCGCCCACATGGGCATCCGCAACCATCGCTACAAACTGATGTTCCTCTACGGCGATCCGCTGAATGCGACCGGATCGGATAAGGCTCCCGTCACGCCGTCGTGGGAGTTCTACGACCTGCTGTCCGACCCCCACGAAGACCATAACGTCTACAATTCCCCCGCTTATGCCGGTGAAATCGAAAAGATGAAGCGCGAGCTGCTGAAACTCCGTCGCGAGGTTGGCGATACCGATGCCGCAACGCCCCGGATGCAGGAGATACTGGATGAGTATTACTGGTAAGAGACAGGAATGCTGGTAAAATCGAAAGATCATCCATATCTATAGGCTTTTTATCTATTTTCTTTTTAGATGAAAAGGCTTTCCTTTGCCCCATATCTTAATTCGTAATGATCATGAAGATGAAAATAATGACACATTTTTGCAATTGCGCCGCTCTCGCGCTGCTGTCTCTTGCCGCCTGCACGGAGATTCCCGGTGACAAGAGCAAGCCTGAATGGAAAGAATCTGCTTCGGGAGTATGGGAAATATCGGTCGGTAAACCCGAAAAGTTGAATCTGCTGAGTGAACTTGGCCTGCATCCGAAGTGGGATGCCATCAATGCGATGCCGAAAGCCGATCTGCCTGTCGACCGCGACGAGATCCGCTTCGAGGAAGTGGACGGCAAAACCTATATCCGTTTCCCGCTTGACAAAGGGGAAAAGATATTCGGGCTCGGCCTGAACTTCAAGACGGTCGAACAGCGCGGGCGGATCCTCGAACTGCATGTCGACCATTATGGAGGTAAGGATAACGGACGCACTCATGCGCCGGTTCCCTTCTTCGTATCCAGCAAAGGTTACGGAGCTTTTATCAACTCCGCCCGCTATATCAAAGCCTATGTCGGAACCGGTGTCCGCAAGGATACGAAGAATCCGCCGGAGGTGCAAGACCGCAATACCGATCCCGGTTGGAGTGCGCAGCCCTATTCCGATAACCTCGAATTCCTGGTTCCTGCCGAAGGCGTCGAGGTGGTGCTGTTTGCCGGACAGGACATGCAGGATGTCGTGCGCCGTTTCAACCTCTTCAACGGAGGGGGCGTGTTGCCTCCGAAATGGGGGCTGGGTTTCTGGCATCGTGTCCCGACTCTTTTCACTGACCGGCAGGTGCAGGACGAGATTGCTGAGTTCCGGAAACGGGGTTTCCCGCTTACCGTGATCGGTCTCGAACCGGGCTGGATGAGCCGCGCCTATCCTTGTACCTATGAATGGGATGCCACCCGTTTTCCCGAACCTGGAAAGTTTGTGAACGACCTTTTGCAGAAGCATATCCGCACGAACCTCTGGTTCAATCCCGGTGTCTCTCCGGAATGTGAAATAAGGGACGCCATCGAGCCTTACACGGCTTCCCATACGGAATGGAACGGCCTGGTTCCGGATTACCGGATGCCTGAGGCACGCCGGATCATGCTGGATCATTTCAAAAAGCACCAGTTGGATTTGGGTGTCAGCGGGTATAAGATGGATGAGAACGACGGCTACGACAACTGGTTGTGGCCCGATGTCGCCACCTTCCCTTCCGGTACGTCGGCGGAACAGATGCGGCAGATCTACGGCTCCCTGATGCAGCGCATGACGACGGATCTGTATCACGAGAAAAACCAGCGCACCTACGGGCTTGTGCGTGCCGGGAATGCCGGAACTTCCTCCTTCCCGTATGTGATCTATAACGATTATTATAATCACCGCGACTTTATCACGGCGCTGATCAACAGTTCGTTCATCGGCGTGCTGTGGACGCCTGAAGTCCGTGCCTCCAAGACTTCTGAAGAATGGTTGCGCCGCATGCAGACCGTTTGTTTCTCTCCGGTCGCCATGCTGGATGCCTGGGCGGACGGGACGAAACCGTGGTCTTTCCCTGATGTGGAGAAGCAGGTGAACGAAATCTCCCTGCTCCGTATGCGCTTGATTCCGTATCTTTACACCGCATTTGCCGGTTACGCTTTCGAGGGGACGCCTCCCATGCGCGCCATGAACCTCGAACCGGGCTACGCCGCCGATGAACAGATCGAGAAGGGCAAGCTCGACGGGACGGAGAATCCGTATGCTATGGCGGTCAAACGTGAGGTGAAGGATCAGTTCATGGTCGGCGAAAACCTGCTGGTAGCTCCTCTCTTTGCCGGCGAAACCGAACGGAAAGTCATCCTCCCGCAAGGCCGATGGTATGATTTTTATACCGGAAAGTTGGCAGGGAAAGGCGAAGTCATTACCGTTTCTCCCGGCCTCGACCGTATTCCTGTTTATGTGAAGGATGGCGGGATCGTCCCGCTTTGTCCGCCTATAACTGAACTGGACGGTACGAAACTTCCGCTCGAGATCCGCCATTACGGTTCCAAGCCCGGTACTTTCCGCCTGTATGACGACGACGGGGAAACCTATAATTACGAGAAAGGCGAATATACGTATCTGACCATCACGGTCGATGTCGCTCCGGACGGTAGCAAACAAGGAAAAGTCTCTGTCCCGGAAGGCCGCGAGATCTGGTCGTATAATGGAGAATATACGTTCCGCTATATGACGGAGTAGTTATCCTTTCTTCATCTTTTTATACTCCCGCGGCGGCATCCCCATGATCTTGCTGAAAAGGCGGGAGAAATAGTAGGTATCTTCGATGCCGATCTTATAGCAGACCTGGTTCACCTTCATGTCCGTAAAGTCAAGAAGCTGGCAGGCCTGCTGTATTTTTAGCTGGTTGAAGTAGGCTAGCGGTGCGTAGCCCGTCCGCTGGCTGAACAGGACAGAGAAATGGGAAGAAGAATAGCCCGTGTGCGCGGCGATTTCCTGCAACGTCAGCTTTTTCTCGATGTTCTCCTTCATGAAATGGATGGCAGCCGTTACGATATCGTTCTTTCCCGTTTCGTGGCGGACGGCGTCCCGGTACTGTTGCAAATAGCGCAATGTCCCGAGGTAGTGGTAGAAGATGGAGCAGGCGTAGAGCAAGTTTTCATGGCTGTACCCCATCTCCAGTGTCCGGAGTATCTCTTCAAACATATCGATCCGGTTGCTGATGCGGGAGTGCATCCCTGGTTTGATCTCTATCGGGCGTGTGCACTGGCTGGCGAAATGGGGAGCCAGCTTTCCTTTAAAATGAATCCAGTAGATCGTCCACGGCTCTTCCTCGTTGGCCCCGTAAGCGTGCGGTTTCCCTGCCGGCAGGATGAAATATTGGTTGGCGGTCACCTGGAATTCCTCTCCTTCCGTCCGGTACCAGCCCGATCCCTCTATACAATAGATGAAAACGAACTGCGTGATCGGCTCCTGCCGTTCCCGGAAATGATGCCACGCTTTCGGATAGTATCCGATATCGGTAATGTGTAAAATGGAGGAAATAGGATCTTCCTCCATTTCGTGGATAATGGATTGTGGAAGGACAAGTGCCCGTTCTCCGCTGAAACCGTCTTTTCTTTTGATCATGATATGTTGATTTAGGAATGATGCAAACTTACGATTAAAATCGGAAGATTGTCCATCTATATCGACCTTTTATCTATTTATTTTTCTTCGGAAAGGTATTTACTTTGCATTTGTATCTTAATCATTCAATATTAACAAGTAAATGATGATTTATGGGTGAAACTTGTCCCCGCGTCAAGCGCGGGAACGGGACAAATCGATAAATCATCATTTACCGCAGATAACTTAATTACTAATTATCATGAAGCAAACAACAGGCTATTTATTATTGATCTGTCTCGTCTCGGCAATGGGCGGATTACTGTTCGGTTACGACTGGGTGGTGATCGGAGGAGCCAAGATATTTTATGAACCCTTTTTCAACCTGGAAGGTTCGGCAGCCCTTCGCGGCTGGGCAATGAGCAGCGCACTGATCGGCTGTTTAGTGGGAGCTTTGCTTTCGGGTGCTTGGAGCGATCGCTACGGGCGTAAGAAAATGTTGATCGCGGCCTCTTTCCTTTTTGTCGCTTCGGCCGTCGGGACTGGGGCGGTGGACAGTTTTTTCTGGTTTGTTGTCTACCGCATTGTCGGAGGATTCGGTATCGGTATTGCATCGAATGTCTCTCCGGTTTATATAGCCGAGGTTTCCCCGGCATCCGTCCGTGGTAAGTTTGTTTCGCTCAACCAGCTGACGATCGTGTTAGGTATTTTGATGGCTCAGTTGGCGAACTGGCAGATCGGCGAATATTTTACGGCCGGCAGCGAAACGCTGAGTGCGGAAAGTATTGAATGGGCCTGGCGCTGGATGTTTTGGGCCGAGTTGGTTCCGGCGGGATTGTTCTTTGCCCTCTCCTTTGTGATTCCCGAAAGTCCCCGCTGGCTGGCTACGGCCGGACGGTCTGACGAGGCTGGTAAGATCCTCGTGCGTGTAGGCGGTACGGACTATGCTGGGCAGACACTCTCTGAATTGGGACAGTTGAACGAAGACAAGAAGGAAAAGGCCAACTGGGGGGCGTTGTTGCAGCCCGGTGTGCGCAGTGTACTGGTGATCGGGATCGTACTGGCTGTTTTCCAACAGTGGTGCGGGATTAATGTGATCTTCAATTATGCGCAGGAAATCTTTTCGGCTGCCGGTTATGCCGTGTCTGATGTCTTGATGAATATCGTGGTGACGGGTGTGACGAACGTGATCTTTACGTTTGTCGCCATCTATACGGTGGATAAATGGGGGCGGCGCACGCTGATGTTTGTCGGTTCGGCAGGTCTGTCGGTGATCTACTTTATTTTAGGGACCTGCTATTTCTTAGGAGTAAGCGGCTGGCCGATGTTGCTCTTGGTCGTTTTGGCGATTGCCTGTTATGCGATGTCCTTGGCGCCGGTGGTCTGGGTGGTGCTTTCCGAAATTTTTCCTGTCCGCATACGCGGGATGGCAATGGCGCTTTCCACTTTCTTTCTTTGGGTGGCTTGTTTCTTGCTGACCTATACCTTCCCGATCCTGAACGAGGCGGTCGGCGCTTCGGGTACGTTCTGGCTGTATGCCGGGATCTGTTTGGCCGGTTTCCTCTTTATACGGGCTAAACTCCCTGAAACCAAGGGCAAGACACTGGAAGAACTGGAAAAAGAATTAACGAAATAAATTAAGAATATGGCAGTGAATGTAAAAGTTTGGGAGGAAGATATCCTTCTTCCTACATACGGCATCGGTAAACCGGAAAAGAATCCGATGTTCCTGGAAAAACGCGTGTATCAGGGTAGCAGCGGGGTGGTCTATCCCTATCCTGTGATTGAAAAGATCGAAGATACCTGTGAGGACAAGTCCTATCACGCCGTGTATCTGGAAAATGAATATATAAAGGTAATGATCCTGCCTGAATTGGGGGGGCGGGTACAGATGGCGTACGATAAGATCAAGCAGCGTCATTTCATCTACTACAACCATGTGATCAAACCGGCTCTGGTCGGTCTGACGGGGCCTTGGATCTCTGGTGGAATCGAGTTTAACTGGCCGCAGCACCACCGTCCGAGCACGTTCCTTCCGGTGGATTACTCGATCGAGAAAAAGCCGGACGGCAGTGTGATTGTTTGGGTTAGCGAAAGGGAACGGATGTTCCACCAGAAAGGTATGGCCGGGTTCACGTTACGTCCGGGCCGTGCTGTTCTGGAAATACAAGGGAGGGTGTATAACTCGACTCCTGTTCCGCAGACGTTCCTCTGGTGGGCGAATCCGGCGGTTGCCGTGAACGATCAGTACCAGTCGGTCTTCCCCGGCGATGTGAACGCCGTGTTCGATCATGGAAAGCGGGATGTCTCGCGCTATCCCATTGCTACGGGAACCTATTACAAGATGGACTATTCGGCAGGTGTCGATATCTCCCGCTATAAGAATATTCCCGTGCCAACGTCCTACATGGCGATCCGTTCCAGATATAATTTTGTCGGCGGCTATGAAAATGATACCCGTGCCGGTGTCCTGCACGTAGCCGACCATCATGTCTCTCCAGGCAAAAAGCAGTGGACTTGGGGAAACGGCGATTTCGGGCAGGCCTGGGATCGCAATCTGACGGATGCGGACGGTCCTTATATCGAACTGATGACGGGAGTCTACACTGACAACCAGCCGGATTTCACCTGGTTGCAACCGTATGAAGAGAAGACCTTCACCCAGTATTTTATGCCGTACAGGGAATTGGGAGTGGTGAAGAATGCTTCTTCCGACCTGTTGATGAACATCGAACCGGAAGGCAATGTTTCCCGCTTGAAAATCTTCGCTACTTCGACGCAGAAGGATTTGCATATCGTGGTTATGAAAGGAGAGAAACAAGTCCTGGATATCATTCGGGATATCACGCCTGAAACGATCCTTGAAGAGTGGGTTCCGGTCGACACCCTGACCGGTGTCCGCGTCTCCATCTGCAATTCGAAGGGGAAACTCCTTCTGTCTTGGGAACCCGAACCTAACGAGATAAAGGAAGTTCCCGAACCGGCAAAAGCCGCTCTCGATCCGAAGGATATCCGGACGACGGAACAACTTTACCTGACCGGCTTGCATCTTGAGCAATATCGTCATGCGACCTATTCCGCAACCGACTATTATGAAGAGGCGCTCAGCCGTGATCCGGACGATGTCCGCAATAATAACGCAATGGGATTATGGCTGATCCGCAAGGGGCAGTTTGCAAAAGCCGAACCTTATTTGCGTCGTGCTGTCAAGACACTGACGGAAAAGAACCCGAACCCGTATGACGGAGAGCCTTTGTATAATCTCGGATTGTCGCTTAAATACCAGGGCAAGACGGATGAAGCCTACGACTGTTTCTATAAAGCCTGTTGGAATGCGGCTTGGCAGGATGCCGGATATTATTCGTTGGCCCAGTTGTCCGCTTCGAAAGGCAATTGGGAGGAGGCTTTGTATGAAATCGATAAATCCCTGCTTCGCAACTGGCATAATTTGCGCGGTCGCCATTTGAAGGCTGTCGTTCTCCGCCATCTCGGACGTGTGGACGAGGCGTTGGCTTTGATCCGGGAATCCCTCGCGATCGACCGCTTCAACTTCGGCTGTAGTTTTGAAGAGTATCTGTTGACGGGCGAGAAGGCTGTTCTGGATGACTTGCTCGTACGGATGCGTTCGGAAGGGCATAACTACGAGGAATTATCGCTCGACTATGCCTCTGCCGGCTGCTGGGAAGAGGCTCTGAAAGTGGTTGAGGTGGCTTTCGAAGTCGTTGTCTCGGAACGCACATTGCTGTATTATTATAAAAGTTGGTTTTTATTATCCTTAGATCGTCTGAAAGAGGCCGAAATGGCGATCTGCGTTGCCGAGCATCAACCGGCTGACTGTTGTTTCCCGAATACCCTTGAAGCGATTATGGCTTTACAGGCGGTGATCCGGTTTGCGGATGTCGCACCCAAAGCCCATTACTATTTGGGTAACCTGTGGTACGACAAACGACAGTATCCTGAAGCTGTAGCCGAATGGGAGAAGTCGGTCGAACAGGACGATACGTTTCCGACAGTTCTTCGTAACTTGTCACTGGCCTATTTCAACAAACTGAATAAACAGCAGGAAGCAGTGGTTCTGCTCGAAAGGGCGTTTAAGCTGGATATACGGGATGCCCGCATCCTGATGGAGCTCGACCAATTGTATAAGCGCCTGAACCGTTCCCATGCCGATCGTTTGGACTTGTTAGACAAGTTAAAAGATGTGGCTTTCTCCCGTGATGACCTTTATCTGGAATATGTCACCTTATTGAACCAGCTAGGACGCTACGAGGAGGCGATCCGCATGATCGATGCCCGCCGTTTCCATCCCTGGGAAGGAGGAGAAGGGAAAGTCCCAGCACAGTATCAGTTGGCACGTGTCGAGTTGGTAAAAGCCTGCCTGAAAGCCGGAGAGAATCAAAAAGCATTGGACTTGATCGAAGAATGTTTCATCTATCCTCATAACTTAGGCGAGGGGAAACTCTATGGCGCCCAGGAGAACGATTTCAATTACTACAAAGGTTGTGCCTTGCAAGCATTGGGACGTGAAGCCGAGGCCCGCGAACTGTTCCTGGCCGCCAGCATCGGGAATAGCCAGCCGGCAGCCGCCATGTACTACAATGATCAGAAACCGGATAAGATCTTCTATCAGGGATTGGCTCTCCGTAAGTTAGGACGTGAAGATGAAGCCCGCGGCCGCTTTAACCGGCTGATCGACTTTGGTGAAAAACATTTGTTCGACACTTTCAAGATGGACTATTTTGCCGTTTCGCTTCCTGATCTCCAGATTTGGGAAGACGACATGGACAAGAAGAACCGCATCCATTGTAACTATCTGATGGGGTTGGGGCATCTCGGACTCGGCGACCTCGACAGGGCAGAACGCTATTTCCGTATCGCCGCCGGAATGGATAACAACCACCAGGGAGTACAGATACATTTGAAAATGGTCGGAAACCTTATATAGTGTAATGGACGGACTGATAAATGAATTACTTAAACTGATAGGATTATGAAGCAGGTAAACATCTTTTTATTGGGGGCCTTGATGAGCCTGGTATTCTTTCTGTCCTGCAAGGAGACTTCTTCCGAACTGTCTCTGGCAGGTGAGTGGCAATTTGCTTTGGATCCGGCTGATGCTGGAATAGGGCAGGAGTGGCAGAAGAAAGGCTTGGCAGATGTTGTCCGTCTGCCGGGGTCATTACAAGAGCAGGGGAAAGGCGATGATGTCAGCCTGGATACCCGGTGGACCGGACAGGTTGTCGATAGCTCCTGGTATAATGCTCCCGAATATGCCAAATACCGGCAGCCGGGTAATATCAAAGTGCCTTTTTGGCTGAATCCGGACAAGCATTATGTCGGTGTAGCCTGGTATCAGAAGAAGGTGAATGTTCCTTCCGGTTGGGAGAACCGACCGGTAGTACTCAGTCTTGAACGGACGCATTGGGCAACCACTCTCTTTTTGGACGGCAGGAAGGTCGGGGAGCAGAACTCCTTACAGACTCCTCACCGCTATCTCCTTGAAGGGTTGGATGCCGGTGAGCATACTCTTACGCTGCGTGTGGACAACCGCCTCTATGCTGACGTGGGGATAAATGCGCACAGTGTCTCCGACCATACGCAAAGCAACTGGAACGGCATTATAGGCGATATGAAACTATCGGCAAAACCTTCTCTGTATATCGGATCTGTACGGATCTATCCGGATATAAAGAAGAAACAAGCGTTGGTAAAGGTACAACTGAAAGGAAATACCGGGAAAGGAACTACTACGGTCGTTATGCAGGCAGAAACATTGGAAGGTAAAACCGTCGGTAATCCAGTCCGTTTCGCTGTAGAGGCGGGAGAGGGGGCGCCCGCTCATGCAGAGGCTACCGTTGATCTGGGAGAAGAAGCCCGGCTTTGGTCGGAACATAGTCCGAATGTTTATAAAATGAAAGTCTCCCTGGAATCCCCGGATGGCATCGATGAGGCAAGCTACAATTTTGGTTTCCGTGAGTTCAAGGCAAACGGTACGCGTTTCGAGATTAACGGGCAGCCTGTTTTCTTACGTGGTACGCTCGAATGCTGCATATTTCCACTGACAGGGTATCCCGCCATGCAAAATGATTATTGGGCGAAGATCTACCGTACCTGCAAGGAATACGGCTTGAATCATGTCCGTTTCCATTCCTGGTGTCCTCCGGAAGCCGCTTTCCATGTGGCTGACAGTATGGGAATCTATCTGCAAGTGGAATGCGGTGGATGGGCGGAAGTCGGTAGCGGCAAACCGCAGGATCAGTGGTTGAAGGAAGAAAGTGATCGCATCCTTGAAGAATACGGCAATCATCCTTCTTTCTGCATGATGGTCTATGGCAATGAACCCGGTGGGGCGGACCAAGTGCGCTATCTTTCCGGCCTGATCGATCACTGGAAGAAGAAAGATCCCCGTCGTGTCTATTCAAGTGCCGCCGGATGGCCTTATGTGGAGAATGCCGATTATTGGAACACCCCTGATCCGCGCATACAGGCTTGGGGCGCAGGCATCAACAGTATTATCAACCGCGAGGCTCCCCGGACGGATTACGATTTTGCCGGTAAGATCCGGTCGAATATGCCGACTGTCAGCCATGAAATCGGGCAGTGGTGTGTCTACCCCAACTTTAAGGAAATAGAGAAATATACTGGTGTACTGAAAGCCAAAAATTTAGAAATATTCAAAGAGACTTTAGCAGGGAAAGGCATGGAAGATATGGGAGAGAAATTCCTTTATGCATCCGGTCGTCTGCAGACCCTCTGTTATAAGGCGGATATCGAAGCGGCTCTCCGTACACAGGGTTTTGCCGGTTTTCAACTGCTTGACCTGCACGATTTTCCCGGACAGGGGACGGCCTTGGTAGGTGTGCTTGATCCTTTCTGGGACGAGAAAGGGTATGTGACGGGTGAGGAATACCGTACGTTCTGCAACAGTACTGTTCCGCTGGCTCGCTTCCCGAAGATGGTCTGGTTGAATAATGAAAAACTGGAAGTTCCGCTGGAAATAGCCCACTTCGGCGAGAAGCCGCTTCCCGAAACAACGATCCGCTGGACTGTTTCGACTGTGGATAAGCAGGTATTGAAGGAAGGCTCTTTCACGCGTGAGATACCCTTCGGCAATTGTATTCCGGCCGGGACGATTGGCTGCGACCTTTCTGAGATCGAAGAACCTTCCCAACTTCTCGTCTCTGTCCGAATTGGAGACACGGATATACGGAATCAGTGGAATATATGGGTTTACCCGGCAGTGAAAAAAGAGGTGAGAAATCTCCCGTATATCACGACACGCCTGGACCGGATGACACAGGATAAACTGAATAAGGGTGAATCTGTCCTGCTGCTGACTTACGGGACTGTTCCGCCTGAAAAGGGAGGCGACATAGTCGTCGGCTTCTCCAGTATCTTCTGGAATACGGCTTGGACCCGCGGACAGGCTCCGCATACACTTGGTGTCTATTGTGATGCAAAACATCCGGCATTGGCTGCTTTCCCGAATGAGGGAATGAGTGACTACCAATGGTGGGATCTGATGAACCGTTGCGATGCCATGATCTTGGATGACTATCCGAAGGATTTCCGCCCGATCGTCCATATTGTCGACGATTGGTTCACGAATCGCAAACTCGGAATGCTTTACGAAGCCCGTGTCGGGAAAGGCAAATTGTTGGTTTGTGGCGCCGACCTGCAAAACGATTTGGATAAACGCCCGGCGGCAGCCCAGTTCCGGCAAAGCCTTTTGGAATATATGGCATCCGAATCGTTCAACCCGTCGCAGGAGTTAAAAATAGAAGACGTATTATACACTAAATAAAAGTAAAGAATGAAAAGACTCTCTATGTTGTTGGTCGGCCTGTTTGCCTGTCTGACGGTTCAGGCGGCACAGACCGACCGGATGGATCTCTCCGGCCTGTGGCGTTTTCAGTTAGACCCGATGGGATTCGGCAAGACCCCCGGATCGGAATTGTATTTGAGCAAACTGACGGAAACAATCGAGTTGCCCGGTTCTATGGATGAAGGGGGCAAGGGGATCCGGAATATTGTGGCCCATGTGGATCGCCTGAGCCGCAAGTTCGAATACTGCGGACAGGCGTGGTATCAGCGTGAAGTCGTGATACCCGAAGAGTGGGAAGGAAGAGAAATTATTCTCTCGCTGGAACGCTGCCATTGGGAGACAGCTGTCTTTGTGGATGGCGAACCGGTTGCAACCGATGAACGCCTTTCCACTCCGAACCGCTTTATTCTGACAAAACAGTTGACACCCGGTTTGCACACGCTGACACTTTGTGTCGACAACCGCCTGAAATACCCGATGGACCAGTGGAATCACGGGACAACCGAATACACGCAAACCAACTGGAACGGTGTTGTCGGCCGGATGGAGCTCATCGCCAAACCGTCCTGCTATATCGGGAAGATGGATATTTATCCTAACCTTGAAGCGAAGAAGGTTAAAGTATGCCTTGCCCTCCACGTTTCCGGAAAACAGGCAGAGGGAGAACTCACCCTCCGTATCCGGGAGAAAGACGGTAAAGAGGTCTGCCGGACAGTAGTCCCCGTGTCTCTTTCCGGCAAAGATGAGAAGATCGAGCAGGAGCTTGCTTTAGGCAGGGACATGAAACTGTGGGACGAGTTTTCTCCTGCTTTATATGATTTGACTGCTACTCTTGCGACGGAGGCAGGCGAGGATACTTGCACGTCTGTCTTCGGTATGCGCCACGTGGAACAAGGCCGGCATCATATCCGTGTGAACGGTCGCGATATTCACCTGCGCGGTGTCCTGGATTGCTGCGTTTTCCCGCTCACCGGCTATCCGGCCACGGATGTGAAGGAGTGGAAACGTATCTTCAACACAGTGAAAGATTACGGTATGAACCACGTCCGCTTCCATTCCTGGTGTCCGCCGGAAGCCGCTTTCGATGCGGCGGACGAATTGGGACTGTATCTGCAAGTCGAACTTCCGATGTGGATCAAGGATGTCGGGCAGTACCCGGCTCGTCGCGATTTCTTCGAGAAAGAAATGTATGCCATATTAGACGAATATGGCAACCATCCTTCCTTTATCCTTTTTTGCAACGGTAATGAGAACGAAGGCAATTTTGCCGTCCTCGAAGACCTTGTGAAGAAGGGACAGGCTCGTGACAACCGTCGTCTCTATTCCGCCTCTACAGCTCGCACGCATGTGAAGTCTGATCAGTATTATGCCTCTCACGTGGCTGCCAATGTCGGAGAAAAGAACAAACGTTGGATCACTGTCTACGAAGGCAAACCTTCCACTGACTGGGATCGCAGCGAAGAGTCGGCCATTGATGTGCCGGTCATCGCACATGAGACGGGGCAGCGTTGCATGTACCCTAATTTCGAGGAGATGAAGAAGTATACAGGCGTTCTCGAACCTCGTAACTTCAAAGTTTATCAAGACCGTCTCGCCAAGAACGGCATGCTGCATCAGGCGGGTGAGTTCTTTCGGGCGACAGGCGCACATACCGTACTTCAGTATAAAGAGGTGAACGAAGCGTTGTTGCGTACCTCTACTTCCGGCGGTTTCCAGTTGCTCGGTCTTTCGGATTTTCCCGGACAAGGGAGTGCCTTTGTCGGTATCTTGGATGCCTTCTGGGAAAGCAAAGGGTTGGTAACCCCTGAGAAATACCGTGAATCATGTGCTCCGATCGTCCTGCTGGCGCGCTTTCAGAAGCGTGCTTACACAAATGCGGAGACCTTTACTGCGAAGATGGGCATCTATCATTTCGGTCCCGAAGCAATCCGTAAAGGGCAGTTGACTTGGCAGCTCGAAAGCGAAAGCGGAGAGATTGCGGCAAGCGGCAAGCTGGGCCATAAGGAGATCCCATTCAGTACGGTCGATTCTTTAGGAGTTATCCATATCCCGTTGGACAAGATCACGATTGCCGGACGCTACACCCTGAAAGCGCGTATTGCCGGAAATATCCGTAACGAATGGGACATCTGGGTCTATCCTGCCGTCAAGCAGCCTGCCTCTGAAGGTTACAAATATGTCCGTCGGTGGACTGAGGCTAAGGAACTCCTTCAAAAAGGCGAGAACGTCCTGCTGATCCCGGACAGTTGTGCCGGACGGAAGACGCATTTCGCCAGCCATTTCTGGAACCCGATCATGTTCAACTGGAACCCCATGATCGTAGGGACGCGCATTGAACACCGGCACCCGGTTTTCCGCGACTTCCCAACCTCTTACTATGCCGATTGGCAGTGGTGGGATATTCTGAACTACGCCACGGCTGTCGACTTGACCGATATGCGTGCCTTGACCCCCGTTATCCAGAGTGTCGATACCTACGAGGTTAACCGTAAGCTCGGTGTCTCGTTTGAAGCCCGTGTCGGTAGCGGCAAGCTGTTTGTCCTTGTGGTCGATCCGGTTAAGGATATAGAGAAACGCCCGGCCATGCAGCAATTGCTGACATCAGTCCGCAACTATGTCGCTTCCGACCGTTTTGCCCCGACTGTTACCCTGCAACTTTACGAACTCGATGCTTTGTTCGACTATAACAAAATCCGGGAGACGGAAACTCGTTCGGACGAAGCTGTCAAGCAGTTATTAAATCAATAAACCGTATCTTTGCAGGAGACAAAGAAAGAATAATATCGATTTAATACGAATGAAAAAGGAATTTTGGCTAACTTGCATAAGCGCATGCCTATTGGCTGCCTGTTGCGAAAAGGAGTCACTGCCTGTCACACCGACAAGCAGTGACTTGCAGTTTGGTCACTTGGCCAAGACTTGGGATGAAGGAATCCCGTTGGGAAATGCCACAGTAGGAACATTAGTCTGGCAACGCGATTCTGTGCTACGTTTTTCGCTGGATCGGACGGATCTCTGGGACTTGCGCCCGATGGATAGTATTGCAGGACCGAACAATCGTTTTGCCTGGGTCTGTGAGCAGGTGAGGAAAGGGGATTATCTGCCGGTGCAGAAGAAGTTCGACCACCCCTATAATGCTTTGCCTGCCCCGTCTAAGATACCGGGGGCGGCTTTGGAGTTCCCGTTGAATATCGGGAAGGTTTCTTCCGTACATCTTTTCCTCAATAATGCCCTTTGTGAGGTGCTTTGGGAGAACGGGACGAAGTTGCAGACGTTCGTCCATGCCAGCGAGCCGGTCGGATGGTTTGTCTTCGAGAATCTGCCGGATACGGTTTCGCCGGAGATCATTGCACCCCGCTACAGCAATCCGGATGAGATCGCAGGCGACAACTCGCATGCCGGTCCGGCCTTAGGACGCCTCGGATATAAACAGGGGACGATACAGAAGGAAGCCGGTACGACCACTTTCCATCAGGAAGGGTGGGGAGGCTTTTCGTACGATGTAGTCGTCCGTTGGCAGCAGAAAGGCGGCACGCTCAGCGGCGTATGGAGCCTGACCTCTTCTTTGGCCACCGACCGGGCCGACCAGGAAACGGCAGAGGCGATGGAGCGTGGCGTGGAGGCAGACTACCGCTCGCATATGAACTTCTGGAAAGGCTATTGGACACAGTCGTCCGTCTCGCTGCCGGATACGCTCCTGCAGAAACAGTACAACAACGAGATGTACAAGTTCGGGGCGGCTGCCCGCGAGGACTCTTATCCGATCTCCCTTCAGGCAGTCTGGACAGCCGATAACGGGATGTTGCCGCCCTGGAAAGGAGACTACCATCATGACCTGAACACACAGTTGAGTTATTGGCCTGCCTATACCGGCAACCATTTGCAGGAGGGGATGGGCTATCTGAATACCCTCTGGAAACAGCGTGACGTGTATAAGAAATATACCCGCGAGTATTTCGGGACGGACGGGATGAATGTTCCCGGCGTTTGCACCCTGACCGGCGAGCCGATGGGCGGATGGGTACAGTACTCCATGTCGCCGACGGTCAGCGCATGGCTGGGACAGCATTTCTATCTGCACTGGAAGTATTCGGCCGATCGCATTTTCCTGAAAGAGCGGGCCTACCCGTTTCTGAAGGACGTGGCGACTTATCTCGAACAGATCTCCACAGTCGATGCCGACGGAGTACGCCGGTTGCCGCTGAGTTCCAGCCCGGAAATTTTCGACAACTCGATCAATGCGTGGTTCAAGGATATGACAAACTATGACCTTTCCTTGATGCACTTCGCTTTCAATGCCGCTTCCGAGCTGGCTTCCGAATTGGAGCTGGCAGACGAGGCCGCCCACTGGAAAGCGATCGGTGCTCAACTGCCCGATCTGAACCTGGATGAAGACGGGGCTTTGACCTTTGCAAAAGGTTTCCCTTACGACCAGTCGCACCGTCATTTCTCCCACGCCATGTCGATCCATCCGCTCGGCCTTGTTGATTGGAGTCAGGGCGAGAAATCCCAGGAGATCATAAAAGCGACCTTGAAGAAGCTACAGGATTTCGGGCCTGATTACTGGTGCGGCTATTCCTATAGCTGGTTCGGGAATATGAAAGCCCGTGCTTTCGATGGGGAAGGGGCTGCCGATGCACTGCGCACCTTTGCCGAATGTTTCTGCCTCCCGAATACGTTCCATGCGAACGGCGACCAGACGAAAAGCGGAAAGTCGAAATTCACCTACCGTCCGTTTACTTTGGAAGGAAACTTCGCCTTTGCCGCCGGTATCCAGGAGATGCTGCTCCAGAGCCATACGGGCGTTATCCGGGTGTTCCCGGCTGTACCGGTTGCCTGGCAGGATGTATCTTTCGACAAACTGCGTGCTATGGGGGCTTTCCTTGTCTCGGCCGAAAAGGTGGCGGGGCAGGTGCGGCAAGTCCGTATCTTGCCCGAACAGGGCGGGACGTTGCGTCTGGCTATCCCTGAAGGATGCAAAGTCGCTTCCGTAACGGGCAACAAGGGAGATAAACTGGAGAAGGAGGGAGTCCTGATTCTGGAAACAGAGAAAGATAAAACAGTGACAGTACAATACAATTAACTTATATGAAACACGTAAACAAGATTTTAGCAGGATTGATAACCTGCTGCGTTATCCTCCTGTTCTCAGGATGCAGTCCCAGACAAGGGGAGAAGCACGATTTTTCTATCGGGAAGGGAACCTTCCTGCTGGATGGCAAACCATTTGTGATTAAGGCGGCGGAGATACATTACACCCGTATCCCCGCCGAATACTGGCAACATCGTATTCAGATGTGCAAGGCGCTCGGCATGAATACGATCTGTATCTATGCGTTCTGGAATATCCATGAACAGAAACCGGGCGAGTTCGATTTCAAGGGGCAGAACGATATTGCCGCTTTTTGCCGGCTGGCCCAGAAAGAAGGCATGTATATCATGTTGCGTCCCGGCCCTTATGTCTGCTCTGAGTGGGAGATGGGCGGACTGCCCTGGTGGCTGTTGAAGAAGGAGGATATCAAGCTCCGTACCAACGATCCCTATTTCCTCGAACGGACGAAGCTGTTCATGAACGAGATCGGCAAGCAGTTGGCTGACTTGCAGGTGACCCGGGGCGGGAATATCATCATGGTACAGGTCGAGAACGAGTATGGGGCATATGCTACCGACAAGGCGTATATCGCCAATATCCGCGATGCGGTAAAAGCAGCCGGCTTTACCGATGTTCCTTTGTTCCAGTGCGACTGGAGCTCTACTTTCCAGTTGAACGGCCTGGATGACCTGGTCTGGACGATCAACTTCGGGACAGGAGCCAATATCGATGCCCAGTTCAAGAAGTTGAAAGAGGCACGCCCCGATGCTCCACTGATGTGCAGCGAGTTCTGGAGCGGATGGTTCGACCATTGGGGACGCAAGCACGAGACGCGCGATGCCGGGGTGATGGTTTCCGGTATCAAGGACATGCTGGACCGCCATATCTCCTTCTCGCTCTATATGGCGCACGGGGGGACGACTTTCGGACATTGGGGCGGTGCGAACAGCCCGGCCTATTCCGCCATGTGCAGCTCCTACGATTATGACGCCCCGATCAGCGAGGCGGGTTGGGCGACTCCCAAATACTACAAGTTACGTGAACTGCTGACACAATATGCCGATTCCGGTCAGGTCATACCCGATGTCCCGGCAGCTTATCCTTTGATCGAGATCCCGGCGTTCACCGTCGGCGAAGTGGCTCCGCTGTTCGACAATCTGCCTGCTCCCCAGGCTTCGAAAGAGATTAAACCGATGGAGCAGTTCGACCAGGGTTGGGGAACGATCCTCTACCGGACGACTCTGCCTGCCGTAAAGGAAGGAACGACCCTGTTGATCGATGAGGTGCATGACTGGGCACAGGTCTTTGCCGATGGCAAACTGTTGGGCCGTCTGGATCGTCGCAGAGGTGAAAACACGGTGGTGCTGCCGGCTTTGGCAGCAGGAACGCGCCTGGATATCCTGGTAGAGGCGATGGGACGTGTCAACTTCGATGTTGCCATCCACGACCGTAAGGGGATTACGGATAAGGTGGAACTGATCAGCGACACCGGCAGACAGGAACTGGAAGACTGGCAGGTTTACAGCTTCCCGGTCGATTACGCTTTCGTACAGGACAAGAAGTATGCAGCGGGAGACAAACTCGACGGACCGGCTTATTACCGGACTACTTTCGAGCTGGATGAAGTCGGAGACGTGTTCCTCGACATGCAGACCTGGGGAAAAGGCATGGTTTGGGTAAACGGAAAGGCGATGGGCCGCTTCTGGGAGATCGGACCTCAGCAGACTTTGTTTATGCCCGGATGCTGGTTGAAGAAGGGAAAGAACGAGATCATCATCCTCGACCTGTTAGGCCCGGAAAAGGCTGTAGTGGAAGGCAGGAAGGAACCGATCTTGGATATGTTGCGGGCTGAAGCCCCGGCTACCCACCGTGAAGAGGGGCAGACGCTGAACCTGAAAGGTGAGAAACCGGTTGCCAACGGTGCGCTGAAACCCGGAAACGGCTGGCAGGAAGTGAAGTTCGGCCAGACTGTCAAGGGCCGCTATTTTTGCCTCGAAGCATTGGATGCACAGGATGGCAAGGACAATGCCGCTATGGCCGAGTTCTATCTGTTGGACGAAGACGGCAAGCCGCTCCCCCGCCAGCATTGGAATATCTCCTATGCGGACAGCGAAAGCACGCAGTGGGGTAACTTCACTGCCGATAAGATCTATGACTTGCAGGAATCTACCTATTGGAGCACGAAGCAGGGAGACAAATATCCGCACCAGGTCGTGATCGATTTGAAGGAAGAGCAGACGATATCCGGTTTCCGCTACCTGCCCCGTGCAGAAGAAGGATTCCCCGGCATGATCAAAGGATATAGGGCGTATGTGAAAGCTACACCTTTTGCGATGTAATTCTGTCTTCGCTCTTCCGGGCTAGCACAGGAACGAATAAAAGAAAAAAGGTTATAGGGAATTTTATTTTACCCTATAACCTTTTTTCTTTTACTTTATAACGTATATGATTTTACCTTACAAGGTATATACTGTTTGTAGACGAGCCTTAGAAAATGTCTATTCCAGCAAGGGCGGCAGCCTCCGTACGGGCGGCGATTTCCGCTGCTTCCACTTGGACGTAGCGGGCTTTTACCGTTTGCTTGAAATGATGGTAGCGTTTGGACGGGTCGTTGATTAGGTTGCCGAATTCGAAGCGTTCCACCTCTTTCCAGTTTTTCCCGTCGTTGCTGATCCGGATGATACCGGCTACTGTGCCCTTACCGCCTTGTTTTTGCGGGGTGAAGGCAAAGCCGCTTACCGTTTGCTGGCTGCCGAGGTCGATGGCAAGGGATTGCGCGGTCTTGTCGGCTATCTTCCATCCCTTCTTGACCAGCCCAAACCGTTCTTGTAAGATGGCTCCCTTTTCTCCGTTCAGGATGGCTACCGCTTTCAGTTCGCTGTTTCCCATCAGGAAAGGTGCTTTATATTCGGTAGAGCCTGCCGATGGTTCCGTTCCGTCTGTCGTATAGTAGATCTTGAAACCTGCGTTCAGGTTCTCGGCAATGTTCTCACCGTGTGCTTTCCAGCCGAATTCTTGTGCCATCGGTTCGATGGTAACCAGGCCGTCTATGCTTCTCTGTGCGCTCAACCGGGGCGGACGGGCTTTGTAGTGATGGGCGGAGATGGTGCAGATGGCGGGTGTCAGGCGGGATTCGAGTATGCGGACCCGTATCTTGTCCGTCGTGACATCCGGGAAACGCAGGATTCGTTTGTAGCCGATGTTGGTGGCATGGGCGATCTCTTTCCATCCTCCGTCGATCCAGGCATCCACGGCGTGTTTCTCTACCCGTTCCCCGTTGGTGGCAATCGCTTCCTGGAGAACCAGACGGTTGAGGGTGACAGGTTGGGGAGTGGAGATGACGATTCCCGCCCCGTCCTTATCGGCCGTCACATAGGTGTCTGCATTTTGGTCGAGCACCTCTTTCGGGCCTTCTGCCTGACGGAACAGGTCGGTCCCGTAGGTTTCCCGGATTCGCTGGCCGGTTTCTTTCAATACGGCTACATCCGTCGGAGAGAATTTTCCGTTCCGGTTGGGCGGGATGTTCAACAGGAAAGTGGAGTTGCCTCCTACGGCGCGTTCATAGATGTCGAACACATCGTCGGTGCTTCGTACTTTCTGGTGCGTGTCGTCCCGGTAGAACCAGCCTTCGCGGATGGAAGTGTTGGTTTCGGCCTGCTGGTAATGCAGGTATTTGGCTTTATAGAGCTGTTCACGGCTTCCGAGGTCTTTGTCCGTCATATCGGCGAAGTTCGACATCGTGTCCGGATTTGCCTGGTAGGGGATCACGTTCCACTCGGTCGACCGTGTGCCGCCGGCTTCATTGCCGCACCACCGGACATCTTCCCGTCCGAAGATAACGGCATCGGGGGCAAGTGCCTTGATCAGTTTTTTCCAGGCGGGATAGTTGTAGGTCTGTCCGCCTTTCCGCTTGGGATGTGCCCCGTCGAACCATACTTCGTGGATCGGGCCGTATTCGGTCAGGATCTCGAAGAGTTGGTTGAGGAAGTATTCGTTGTAGTCGTCCACTACGAATTCGAAACGGGTCTTGTTGGCAAAAGGCCGTCCGGGGACTTCCCGCGGGATGGTCCGTTTGGTGTATGGGCTGAGGTTGCCGTACAGCCCTTCCGGGTTTTCGATATGGTACAGGTCTGCCGGTGACAGATAGACGCCTAACTTCAGCCCGTACTTGCGGCAGGATTCCGACAGGTCTTTCAGGATGTCGCCTTTGCCGTTGCGGAAACCGGTGGACATGATGCCGTGTTTTGTGTAACGGCTTTGCCACAGGACGAACCCGTCATGGTGCTTGACCGTCAGGATCACCATTTTCATGCCGGCGGCTTTCATGGCCTCGCACCACTGATCCGTGTCGAGCTCTTTCAGGTCGAAGACTTTCGGGTCTTCCTTTCCGCTTCCCCATTCCAACCGGGTAAAACTGTTCGGTCCGAAATGGATGAAGGCGATAAACTCGTTTTGCAATGCCGCCAACTGGTTGGGCGAAGGCACGACATGGGCGGCTTTCGCGATGATGTCCGCATGGCTGTCGCCAGCTTCGACCTTGATCGTGTTCTGAAATTGCATCTGCTTGTCCTGGGCTTGCCCCTGTAGGGACAACATGGCTCCAAGCAGGAGGATAAAGGTGTGTTTCATGTTTATAAGCGATTATTATTGAATAGTGAAATTATTTGTCTCAACGACTTGTCCGTCCCGGAGGAACACGACCTGATAACCGGCCTTATCCGTCCATTCTCCCTTCTTGGGGGTAAAGGCCAGTTCCGTTTTCTCATACGGTTTTAGCGCCTTTATTTTCCGACTGCCCATTAACATTCCGTTCTGTTTGACCTCGATGGTTGTCTCCCCGGAGGCCGAAAGCCCGAAGTTCCGGATTTCGACTCTGACTTCGTTTTTGTCTTTCCGGTAGACGGGACGCAAGCTGGACAGCAGGGGCGGCGTATAATCGGCATACGGCAGGCTCGCATAGCCGAATAGCATCTTTCCTTGCTTGTCTTTCCCGATCATCTTCGGGGCGAACTCATCCGGTGTGATACCGCTTCCCCGTCCGTCGAACGTGAGGATCAGGTCTTTTCCGGAGCTTTCGGTCCGGATCACTTGGCTTCCCCGTCCGAAGTTCACTTCGTTGTATGAACCGAACCGCAGGGACGGCACATCGATCTCCCGGACCGGATCGAAGCCTTCTTCCGCCAGGATCTTGACCTGGATGATTTCAGTGGAGGCTGTTATCGGTGTTCGGTTCAGGACGGACAATAACATCCCCTTGTTCATCGGGATACAGATATTCTTCGAACTGTGGTTGTCATTGCCATGATCATCCCATTTGACGGTATCGATGACGGCAAAGTTCATCTGCTCTACACGTCCTTGTTTGTCTTGGAATACTTTAGGACGTTCGTATTTGAACCAATGCTCGACATGCCCGTCCCGGTGGAAGGAGATTCCGGGTACATAGGCTTCCCCTTGCTCCGTCACCCAGTGGATGCCGTCTTTGGAACGTTGGTAGAAGGCGATACGCCCTAACCAGTCATTCACAATCAGGTGGTATTGCAGGGAGTCCCGCCAGATGACCGGGTCCTCGAACTCTCCTTTGACAGGCGGATAAACCCGCTTTTCCGTGATCTGCTCGTAAGGGGCGATGCCGTCTTTGCTGATCCAGATGCCTCCTCCCCGGCAAACCATCAGGTAGGAACCATCCTGCCTTTTGGCAAAGCTGAGGTTGCTCAGTCCCTCGATGATCTTCCGGTCGCGGGGATTGAACGTGAACTTTCCGTATTGCCAGGGGCCATTGACCTGATCGGCTATATAATATCCGTCGATGACATATACGACGACCCGGCCGTCGTTGAGGACGAAAGCCTCCGGGTTATGCCCTTTCCCTATCGTGTCTTGGATGGTGAAAGGCCCGTGCAGGCGATCGCCGGTCGCATGATAAACGGTTGAATTGGGCCATTCCATATGCCCTTTGGGAGCGCTTTCCGGCCATCCGCATACGAACAGGTGGTATTTCCGGTCCGGCGTTTGCAGGATGTTGCCTCCCCAGAAGGAGATATCGGGACGTTCGATACCGTTATCGATATACCGGGGGCGTACGCTGTCCGCTCCCCACGTGTCCCCGGAGAGCGTGCCATCGGGCATGGCTTCGAAGCGGTCCATATAGCGTCCGCCTGTAATGAGGTGCTTCCATTCTGCCGGCCGTTCTCTTTCCGTGATTTGGGCGATGAGTGGCAGGGGAGCCAAACAGGCTGTTGCTAACAGTAATTTCAATTTTTGTATGTTCATATGCTTCTGTATATACGATATTTGCCCAGCAACGATTGTTACAAGGCAAATATAGCAGTCTTTCTTCACATAGTTAGTAAATGGATTCGGGTTTTTCCCGCGAACTTGATTGTCCGGCAGTCAGAAACCGGGCGATGACATCAGGAGACGTATGCGGTGCGGGATTGAAGGCACCGGATTTCATATATTCCACGAGGCTGTGGAGTAACTGTTTCTTTTCGGGGCTTCTGGCTTGCTCGCGAAGCAGATCCATGCTGCACATGATCAATTTCCCGTTCAGGCAGTTTGTCTCGAACAAATTGGCCAGACGACGGTTGTTGGCGAAGTTGTCCACACATTCGACGAGGGGAGTCACTTCGGTATACAAGCTGTCGATGCAAAGAGTCTTCGACTCTGTTGTGAGCCGCCACCATTGCCAGTCCGTATGTCCTTCGGTCGGGAAGTGGGCGAATGCCGGATGGGCAGGATCGAGCAGCAACCCCATTGTCCCGGCTTGCTTGGGGAAATGCACCGGACTCCAGAAAACAGGGACGAACTTCCCTTCCAGTCCTTTCAATGATTCATAAGGAGGATTGAACAGAACTTTCTTCCCTTCTTTCAGAGCCTTTTCGGCGACAGTGAAACGGTCTGTTATGACGATGTTTCCTTTATCGACGGATAAGGTTGCCGGATATACCCATATTTTCCATTCATTTGTATAGGCTGTTCCTTTCAGCGTAGCCGACAAGGTCAATTCCTTTGCCTCTGTGATCTTATCTAACGGACAGCGGACAGAACCGGTCATACTGTTCTCCCCGACAGGTAGCGAGCGTGCCGGAAATTCTCCCTGTGCAATTGCTTTTCCATGTCGGTCGGCTAATTTCCAACCGATAATGCCATTGTTAATCGTTTTGTCGCTATAGTTCACCACTTCGATGTCGGCTTCAAACGGTTCGTCAGTAGTATATACCGCTTTGGAGAAACGAGCCAGCGGAGTTACCGGGGCGCAAGACTGGCGGAAGGTAGCCGCTTCTGTCACCCCTTTGCTTTCCCAAAAGGCATTCAGCAGGCCGACGAGAGCTGTTCCCTGTCCGGGGAAATCATGGAGGTCGAGTAGTTGGAAGCCGCTGATTCCAGGTGTTTTCATCGCCCTTTCGATCTCTTCCTTATAGAGGAGGGCGGCTAGTTTGCCTGTCGCCATCAGGTAGTCGTCTGCTTTGTCTGCTAATCCTTTCCTTTCAAGGTCTTCTTTCACTCCTTTGAAGTTTAGGGGGTCCAGTATACCGATATATTTCTCGATCTCTTTCAGGTCGGGATAAACAGCATATTGACCTATCTCGTGTGTGATTAGCGGGACCTCCATACCTTCGACCGATGCGGAGTAGTCTTTGTCGAAGCGAGGGGATTCCGTGTTGAATACCCCTTGCCCGCGTACCCATCCTTTCCGGGTCCATTGGGTAATGAAAAAGTCATCGTTCGTTTCCGGCCAGTCGCCATGCCCTTTCTCGAAAGTGAAGGAGGTAGTGGTGTAGAGATGGCGCGGGTCCTTTTCTTTAACATGATTCAGGAGTGAGCCCAAGAACTCGAAGTCATATTGCAGCTCGTTTCCAAGGCTGAGTAGACAGAAAGAGGGGTGGTTGCCGTATTCTTCCAATATGCGGTCAGCCTCGGCATATAAATAGGGTGCTCGTTTGTCTTTACATAAATTGGTGGACCAGAGCGGAAGTTCTACTTGCAGGTAAAAGCCCAGCGAGTCTGCCACCTCGAATGCTGCTTTTGGCGGGCACCAGGAATGGAAACGGAGATGGTTCAGTCCCCATTCGCGGGCAGTCGTGAAGACCTTTTCCCAACCTTCGTGTTCCATCGGAGGGTATCCGGTAAGCGGGAATATGCAGCACTCCAATGTACCTCTGAGGAAAATCTTCTGATCGTTCAATAATAGAGCCGGCCCGTTCTTTTCCAAATCCCGGAAGCCGAATTTGATTTCTTGGGTATCTTTGTAAGGGTCTGTCTGGATAGATGCCCGAAGGGTGTACAAGGTAGGCGTGAACTCGTTCCATACCTTTACTTCGTCTTTGATCGGGCAAATCAGTTCGAGCCGGTTTTCTCCAGGCTGAAGTGTCACGTGTTGTTGTACTTGTATAACGGGATCTGTTGCCGTCCGGATGTCGGCATTCAAGGAACCGGATGTTGCCGCTCCCGTATTGTTTACGAGGCATTTTACTTTTACTTGCTTGTTCTTATAATCCGGGTATGCCTGCAAATTGCGGATCGAAACGGCATCCTTAGCTGTCAGGGCTATTTCTCCGATTATCCCGTTCCACATGATCTGTGTCTGGTTTGTATAAGCATGCGCCATATCGCCTGCTGTGATATCATATCGTTTCCGGTTATCGACGCGGATCGTGATTTTGTGCTTGCCGGGAGTCAGGTGTTCTGTCAGGTCGTACAGGTGCGGAGCGACCAGGCTTTCCTGCATGCCTTCGACCTGTTTGCCGTCCACCCATACGGATGTTTGCCAGATGACGCGTTCCAGTTTGAGTTCGATCGCTTTTTCTTTCCAGCCGGAAGGTATATCGACTTCTTTGCTGTACCAGGCCGGCCCGACATAACTGTTTTTGCGGGTGAGGTGGAGGACTTGCGGCTTTTGGATGGCAGGAGCCAGTTTGTTTGGCGTTCCGTATCCGGCATCGTCAGTTGTTCCGGGTAACAGGATCGTGTTCTTAAAGTTCTGTCCGGCCCAGTTCTCATTTATTCCGGTATCGGTACTGTCTAATGCAAATTCCCACTCTCCGGCCAGGGAAATGTGGGAAGGATTGTTCTTACATGAAAACAGGCACATCAGAAGGCCTGTCAGCAGGAGGTAAATGTTTATTCGTCGCATGAATCAGGTATTAAGTTTATCGTATGCAAATTAAATTCTTTTCCATAGTCTAAAGAATAGACTAAATAGGGATTATAATGGAGAATCTTTTTATAGCCTTTGATGGTGGAAAGTGTCAAAAGGATCATTTTGTTGTCAGCGGAGGCTCTTCTTATTGCAAAAGCTGACTTTTTGTTCAAGAAGGGTTCCGTCTTGATACAAAAGGATCATTTTGCGGCAAGAAGAAGCCCTTCTAACTGAAAAATACAGCTTTTGTAACAAGAAGGGCCTCTGCTGACAGCAAATTCTATATTTTGTGTCAAGAAGAGTTCCTTCTTACTGCAAAAGCTGCATTTTATACCAGGATGCTTACCGGATAGCCGGCATGTTTGCTTCTGTCGGCCAGTATGGATTCTGGTAAATAGGAGAATCTTCTACATTGCCGGTGCTCGATGTGATGTCGAAATGCTGGATATTATATGGAGTCAGATAATGTGCCATCGACCAGCGATATCCGTCCTTTGCGATGTTGTTGTTTACTTTCTCATACGGACGGAGGTATTTGCTGCGTGTCGGTTCCGAAACATTTGATTTAGGATTGTCCATGCCATATACCAATTGTGACGTGCCGTCTTCATTTTTATACCAGTTCTGCATTTCACCCCAGATTTTGAATCCTTCAATGTGGTAAGGTGTGTTGATCATCTGGTCCATCGCTCTCCAACGGCGTAAGTCCATATAGCGTAAGGCTTCTGCCATAAGTTCGCAACGACGTTCGCGGCGGATGTTATATAGGGTCGGATCTACCAGTTGTCCTGCCGAGTATGCGCCCCAGTCGTTCAGAGCTTCCTTCGTCATATCTGTCGCACCGATTGTTTTGTTGTAATCTGGATCAATATGAGAGCGTTCGCGTATCTGTCTCCAATAACTCTGAGCTGTTCCGTCTAAAGCACCGTCCCGTTCGTAGCAGGCTTCCATGTAGTTGAGCAAGGCTTCCGTGCCGCGGAATGCCAGAGCACCGGTATAGTTCTGAGTGTTGTCGCATTGCTTCTGTTCGTAGCTTCCGCCTTTACGCAGGGCGTAACCTGTAGAATAACCTTTTTCCGCGTTACTGTTCAGGATAACCGGATAGGGTTCGACAGGCACAGCCATGTCTCCTCCTGCCGCTTCAAACAGGATGTTCTTTTGTCCCGGTTCTTTGAGGAAAATGGAAAGTCGTGAATCACGCTCCTTACGCACGTCGGCGATTGTTTCATCGCCTTGGTAACCGCTGTTGGGCGAATAGATCGGCAGACCGTTGGCCATCAGGAATCCTTCTACCATACCGCGTGTAAGTCCGATACCGTAGTTCCCGTGTTGCCCAGCCGTCACGACATTGTGTGTAACCCCTAAGGCTTTACTGTAGGGACGCCATAATAAGACTTCACTGTAACCGGACATATTCTCTGCTGAAAACATATCCATATAAGGGTTGGCGGCTTCTGCGGCGGATTGCTGTACCAGTCCCGTGTTTTCAACCAAAGTAATTTCGTCTCCTACTGCTTTGGATGCTTCCATCGATTGTGTCAGGAAATAGTTGATTTCTTTGTCTATATCTCCTGTCGGGAACTGATAACCGGCATTATAGTCTTTACTTTTTCCCGGCCATTCCGGTCCATTGGGCACAAATGCCGTGTTCTTAAAATATTTCAACCAGGTTCCTTCAAAAAGGGCGACACGCGATTTAAGTAATAATGCTGTTTCCTTGTTTATACGCGTTTTGTCGGTTCCTTTGCCCGATCCCATCAACATGATTGCCGAGTCGAGATCGGAGAGGATGAACCGCGCCACCTCATTGCGGGGCGAACGTTTGCTAGCTTCTATCAGTGGTTCCATCTGGTCGGGAACTGTGTTGCGCACGATCGGGAAATCACCGAACATCTGATAGCGTTTGAAATATTCGTGTGCCCGCAGGAAGTAAATTTCACCAATGTATTGGCGAATTTTGGTTTCGTCTCCGGAAAGTGTTTTTCCGTTATAACGGGGCAGAACGTTTTCGAGGAAATAGTTGCAGCTGTAGATAAACTTGAAACGATAGGGGTCATCATCCATTTTCTGCGACTGTTTGGTTTTCCATTGTCCGGGAATATACCGGTCGTTATAATCGAAACTAGCTTGGTTGTCGGTGTCTTTGTCTTCACCGAAAATGCCGTAGCCATAACTATGTCCGGGCAGTATGTCTTTGTATAGTCCGTTTGCATACGATGCCAGTTGCGATTCCTCCACCAGATATTTATCCGGTGAGATCGTGGCTTGGGGCTCCTGATCCAGGAAGTCGTTGCAGGAACTGAAAATCGCGATTAATGCGGCTCCGGTTACATATTTGAATATATTGATCTGTTTCATGATGCTTTTGTTTTGTTATAAAGTTACACTTATACCGAAAGATATCGTTTTGGATAAAGGATAAGCATTCCCGTTTTTATCCGTATCGTCACCTCCTCCGATTGTTTCGGGGTCGAACATGTTTGCCAATGATGTACCGGTCCACAAGTTTTCACCAGAGACAAATATGCGTAGTTTCGATACATAGAACTTGTGTGTCAGGTTTGCGGGCAAGGTATAGCCTAACTGGACATTTTTTAGACGAATATAGGCTGCACTTTGCAAATAGGCGGTCTGTTTTTGTCTGTTCTTACTTGAATCGAATACAGGACGAGGGTAGTAAGCATTTAAATTCGCAGGGAGATCGTTTGATGCTTCTGCACGAAAATAGTCCGCATGTTCTACGAAACCGGTAGAATGCCAGAGGCTGGTCGCTCCCCAAAAATAGGCACTGCCTTGCCAGTAATCGCGTTTCATGACTCCTTGGAAGAAGGCGCGGAAATCAAATCCTTTATAATCGGCATTCAGGTCAAGGCCGAATAAATAGCGCGGGGTATTGTTACCGATCTTTTTCATATCGCCCATATCGTCATATTTGTTACCGCCATTATCGATTTTACCGTCTCCGTTCAAATCTTTGTACATGATGTCACCGGCGTCCCAGTTCGTTCCTAATGCGTTTTGCCCTCCGTTCGGAAGTGAGGCCAGGTGCTGGTCCATCTCGTCTTTCGATTTGGCAATGCCGATCGTTTCGTATCCGTAGATATCGCCCATCATCTGGCCTGCCTGGTATTTGTCCAGTGTATTGGTCGGGTTGGGATAACGGGTGATTTTGGTACGGGCATCGGATAGTATGAACTTGACTCCATATCCCAAGCCGTTCTGCAACCTGTCGTTCCAACTGACATCCAGGTCGAAACCATAAGTCTTCAAGTCCGTATTGTTCGTTTTGGGCACTTCCAGGCCAAGGATATAAGGCAATTCGGGGGCCGGACCTACCATATCGAGCGTCATGCGGTTGTAATAGTCGAACGAACCGGTCAGACGGTTGTTGAAAGCTCCGAAGTCGAACCCGATATTCCAGTTGCGGACACGTTCCCATCCCAAAGACGAACTGATAAGGCCCGGCACTTCTGCCGTATTCGGCTTCATCCCGTTTTGCAGCCAGTCGCCGTTGCTTGCTTTTACGGTCAGTACCCGGTAAGTCGGATACCACTCTTTCGTGTTCTGATTTCCTAATTCGCCGTATGATCCGCGTATTTTAAGTGTCCCTACATACTCAGCGACCGGCTCCCAGAAACTTTCACGTGCAATGTTCCATCCCAAAGAGAAAGAGGGGAACCAGTTCCAGCGTTGTTCTTTCCGGAAACGGGATGTGCCGTCGTATCGCAGGTTGACTTCAGCCAGATATTTACCTTGGTAGTCGTAGTTGATACGTCCGAAGAAACCGGCCGTAGACCAGGCATATCGTGCTCCGTTCGTACTCGGAGTTATCGTATTTCCGTAATAATCCTGTCCGGTGGTTATATCGACTTCCGGTTGTCCCGGAACGATAATGCCGTCACGCTGCAATCCGAATTCGGTCTTTTTTAACTGCTCTGCTTGGAAACCGACCATTCCTTTGAAATTATGTCCGGATTCGAGGCTATGGGAGTATTCCGTGTAAGCATTGATGTTCATGTAGTTTTCTTTGAGTTGGTCTTCATGGACATTTGAGCTTGAGTCATATACATACGGGTTTCCGTGGACATCATGGTTATACAGGTATTGTTTGTCCCAATGGCGGTTGGCCGACATGATCCTGTAATTGAAATCCACATGGGTGATCCAGTTCTTGACCGGTTCTAAGATTAATGAAGCCTGTTGGTAGATATTGTCGGTCTGGGTTTTGTCTCGTCCTCCGTCTCTCAGTCCCAAGGCGGGAGAAGGGGAGGAATACATATAGCCGTTATCATCATATACCGGCAATGTCGGCCATCCCTGTCTCGCAAGATCTCTGAATAAGTCGCTCTTCAATGCGGAAGGACGTCCGAAATCTTCACGGGTGAAACGGTTACTGTAGTTGAGCTTTGCCCAGTTTGTCAGTATAAGATTAATCTTGGCTGTTGTCGTGTAACGGTTATAGGTATCCTGATTGAATTCCATCAAACCATTTTGATCAAGATAGTTCATGGAGAGATAATAATTGATTTTTTCCGAACCACCATTTAGGCTCAGGTTATGCTCCTGCGAAAAAGTATGGTCACGGTAGATCGTATCGTACCAGTCTGTATTGGCGTTACCGGCCGTATAGCCGTCATACCAGTAATCTCCATTTGCAAGACTGACCGTGGATAATTTACCATCTCGATAGTCCTTGATACGTTGTAAATGTTCCGGTTTAAAATAGGCTCCGTCTCCTTTGTTAAAAGCTGCATCATTGTAGAATGTGGCAAATGTGTAAGAGTCCATTTGTTTTGGCATTTTGACAGGACTTCCCCATCGGAAGTTGTTGTTGTAGTTGACGGTCGTTTTACCGCTCTTTCCGCTTTTGGTTGTTACCAGAATAACCCCGAACGGTGCACGTGAACCGTAAATGGAAGAGGCTGCCGCGTCTTTCAAAACAGAAATATTCTCGATGTCTTGCGGGTTTATGGAGTTGATATCGCCCTCCATGCCGTCGATCAATACCAATGGTCCGCCTTCCGACCCCTCGCCGATAGTACCTGTACCACGGATACTCATATCCATCTTTTTGTCCAGTGTACCACTTGTGGTCGAGATCTGCAAGCCTGGGACCATACCCTGAAGGGCTTGGACTGCATTCTGGACAGGACGCGATTCCAACGCTTCTGCGTTGACAATGCCGACTGACCCTGTCAGGTTTACTTTCTTTTGTGTGCCAAATCCAACAACAACGACTTCATCTAGTTTTTGTGTGTCTTCTTCCAGTGTGATTTTTAGAATTGTTTGTCCAGTGAATTTAACTTCTTGTGTGACAAATCCGATGTACGATATCTGTATGATATCGCCGTTTTTCAGACTTTCCAATGTGAACTGCCCGTTCATATCGGTCATGATGCCATTTGTGGTGCCTTTCACCACAACAGAAGCTCCGGCCACCGGGCCGAAGCTATCTTCTACTATACCAGTGATTTTCCCGCTCTGTTGGGAAAAGTCTACATTCGGTTGTCCGGGTGTTATCCCTGCGTGGCTGGCTACAGGATAACTTAATGCACCGGCTAACAGGATTAGACTGATCGGTTTCAAGTTTTTCAACATACCTTACGTGTTTAATGATTAAAAAAATTAGATCTATCTTATTTTGTTTATTGCCATGACTTATTTGAGTGAATTTATTATATATCAGAAATGGTATTTTAATGTCGTGTTAAATTCTGTACAAAGTAATGCTATTATAAATACGGATAAAATGGATTAAGTTATTATAAGCATGGATTATTTTATTATTTTTAAATCTGTTCGATGTGTTTTGATTATGACATATATGTATGTTTATCAATTGTATATTGTCTGTGGATGTGTTATGAAAATGACTTATGTTATAATATAGTTGTTGTAATAATTTAAAAAAAGGCTCTTTTTGAATCTGGAAATGTGTGGATATTTAGGAATATAATCATAGAAAGATACAACAAAACGGAACTATATATGATTGTCCTTATCCATGTTTTAAATTTGTTTAATGGTCAATAAATGACTTCGGATGCAGGTTTTGTAATTTTCTACAAACTCCAGAGCCTTTGTTTATCACCTTACGGATTCTTTTTATGCCTGGTTCTGAATTTACCGGGGGAGATACTTTTTATTTTGGTAAAGACGCGTGAGAAATAGAGTGGGTCGGAATAACCGAGTAAAGACGCGATCTGGTTTATCTGCATGTCTGTAGTGGTCAGCAAGCTACATGCCTTTTCTATTTTCATCAGTGTGAAATAAGAGAGAGGGGCGATTCCTGTTTCTTTTATGAACTTGCGGTAGAAGTAAGAGGTCGAGTAGTTTACATAGGACGATATGTCTTTTAGTGTTAATGATTTGTTTATATTTTCATGCATATAGTAAATAGCCCAGTTGATGATACATCCCTTATATTCGCTTTTGGAAGTGCCGGCTTGGCTTCTGTTGAACTGGTTCAGATAAAGGAGGGAGGATAAGAAGAAGTTCAGGCAAACATTGGCATAATTGATATTGGCTGTTTCGAACCCATTCTTAAGAGTTGCATACATTTCTTCAAAAAGATTCAGGCGTTCCTCAATCTTAGAATCCAGTGAAAGATTCAAACATGTCGGCTTATCAAATCCTGTTGCATAGAGGCTTGCCTTTTTCCCTTTGAAATGTAGCCAGTAGATGCTCCAGGGGTCTGTATCATCCGCCTCATACTGATGCCTGACATTCGGTGGGAGAATAATAAATTGATAAGGATGCAATACATATTCTCTATCTTCGATCCGGATATGTCCGCAACCTTCCTTGCAATAGATAAACAAGTATTGGTCGCACCCGTGAGGACGGTCGAAATAATGATGGGTTGCCCGTGTGAAATAGCCCAGGGAATAGATATATAAGTCTCCCGTTAACGGATTTTGATCCATCGTCTCCAATAATGGTAACGGCAGATAAATAAACCTTTCCCCTTTGAAACCGAGTGCTAACTTCATGTGCTTTGCGATATGTGCTGCACAAATATAGTGAAAAGCAATAATAATCCATGTTAATAACAAGTTTTATCCATTTCAACCCCCGGTTACATACTGTAATTTTGTAACATTATCTGGGTAATGAACAATATTTAATTTGAATAATGTTATGAAGTATAATTGTTTAATCATTTGGACAGTCCTCTCGTCTTGTTTTTTACCGGGGATGACGACACATGCACAAAAAATGTCTGTTTGTCGGGAGATACATGTAAGTTCCATGGGGGCTGATATGAATAACGGAACACTCTCATCTCCGTTGAGAACGATCCAGGCGGCTGCGGAGCTTGCAAAGCCCGGCGATGTCATAACCGTGCATGAAGGTGTTTATCGGGAACGCGTGAATCCGCCACGTGGCGGCGAGTCGCCGGAGAAAATGATCCGGTATCAGGCGGCTGCCGGAGAAAGGGTGGAGATCAAAGGGTCGGAGATTATGAAGGGATGGAGGCATATCGACCGGAATACCTGGATGGTCAAGATCCCGAATACGTTCTTCGGATCATTTAATCCATATGCCGATACGGTTCACGGCGACTGGCTGGAACGTGGAAAATGGTGTCATACGGGAGAGGTCTATCTTGACAATGTAGCTCTTACCGAGTCTGAAACGTTGGAGAAAGTGGTTTTTACCGGAGCGGATCAGGCATTGTGGTTTGCGAAGGCAGAGGATGATACTACTTATATCTGGGCCAATTTTATAGATCGTGACCCGAACGAACAAACGGTCGAGATCAATGTACGCCAGTCCGTCTTCTATCCGGAGAAACCCTATATGAACTATATTCAGGTAAAAGGATTTATAATGAGCCATGCCGCAACCCCTTGGGCGCCACCGACAGCCGAGCAGGTCGGTTTGCTTGGGACACATTGGAGCAAAGGCTGGATTATAGAAGGGAATACGATCAGCCATTCCAAGTGTGTAGGGATCACCTTAGGCAAATATGGTGACGAGTGGGACAACAAATCGGAGTCGGCCGAAGCTTTCGTCAGGACAACGGAGCGGGCTTGGGAAAATAACTGGAACCGGGAGTCGATAGGCAGTCATATCGTAAGGAATAATCGTATCTCCGATTGTGGTCAGGCGGGTATTGCCGGCAGTTTAGGCGCCATTTACAGTGTGATCGCTGATAACGTGATCCATGATATAGGCTTGAACCAACAATTCTGGGGATATGAAATAGCCGGTCTGAAACTGCATGCTCCCGTGGATGTGACCATCAGCCATAATCATATTTATCGTACGGAAGGCGGTATATGGCTGGATTGGATGGCACAGGGTACGAGGATTACCGGAAACCTGTTGCACGATAATAAAGTGCAGGACTTTTCCCTGGAAGTCAATCATGGTCCGATCCTGGTGGACAATAATCTGTTCTTGTCGGAAGAGCTGGCACAGGTAAAACTTTCGCAAGGAGTAGCTTTTGTTAATAATATAATTGCCTGGAAGATATGGCCGACAGGCAAGGAAGACAGCCGGGAAACCCCTTATCTGGTCCCTCACGGGACGGAAATAGCCGGGCTTCATACTTGTCCGTGCGGAGATGCTACATATTATAATAATCTATTTACGCGTGTAGACTTGACTCCGTATGACGAGTGTCTGCTTCCGGTCAGGATGAAAGGGAACCTGTTTTTGCAAGGAGCCGTTCCCTCCAAAATGGAAATCGATCCTCAAGTCGATCCGAACCATCATGCCGGTATCGGAATCGTCGAAGAAGCTGATGGCTGGTATTTGCAGATGAATGTGTCGGAAGACTGGGCAAGGCAGAGAGGCCGAACGCTTGTCTATCCCTCCGAACTTGGAGAAACAGCCATTTCCCATCAGTCTTTTGTTGGAGGAGCGGAGACTCCGAAAGTCTTGAATAGGGATTATCTGGGTAATAAAAGAAGCCGGAAAAACTCGTATCCGGGGGCGATCGAGTTTGAAAAAGGAGGCATGCAAAAGCTTAAGGTCTACTGATCGGCTGCCGCGTCTGGGAGCAGTTCCGTTTTGTGTTAGTTTTCCTGTTTTTTGTTCCTGGCAGGTGTGTACTCAATTAGAATAGAGAGGAGAAAGATGTTGGGATTGTCCGTACTTTTGCATATCAGATAATGTAAATATAAAACGAAAACCAATATGCGTATGGTCAATCTATGTAAAAACAAGCTGTTCAATACCGGGCTTATGCTCTTTTTGTGCCTTGGCTTGCAGGCCCAGAACAAGGAGATGCGGCGGGTGGCTACGAACGACTGCGGAGTAACGAATACACAAGCTTTCCTGATCAAAGGGGATGACTATACATTGCCGGATTCTTTCACGGGAAGCAAGGAGGCGAAAACCTGTAATTTCGGCGGGACGGTCATCTATGCTTTCGATCAGATGGATATACAGGCCGATTACCGGATGGAGGTGGTCTATCTGGCTGACAACCGGAGGGAACAGCGTATCGTGGCTGACGGCAACGAAGTGCAGGGGCCCGTCGTACTTGAAAAAGGGAAGGAGCAACGCTACATGATCGACCTGCCGAAGAAAGCCTACGCCTACGGACAATTGGTCTTGGTGTTTGAAGCCTTGAAGGGAGATAATGCGATTGTTTCGGAGCTGAACCTGTATTCGTCCAATCCGGCCCAGCTGAAACCTTTCGGGAAAGAACGTAAAAAGGAATTGGTGCATACCCAGGCTTATACGGTGGATACGACTGTTTGTGCGGAAAAAGTTTTACCTGTATATACCATCAAGCCCCATCAGGTAGCCGGTGTCTATAATCCGGTCCTGTCCTTAAACGGGACGTGGTTGTTCAATGAAAAGCCTGCTACCCGTTTTTATGAACAGAAACAGAACGGGCGGGACTGGAAGCCGATCGTAGTTCCGGGACAGTGGTCCATGCAAGGCTTTAAAGTCGATTCTGCCGGTTTCGGAGGCTATCAGACTACATTCACATTGCCGGCGGATTGGCAGGGAAAGCAGGTGAAACTGCGTTTCGACGGTGTCTCCAGCGAGTCGGTCGTGTATCTGAATGGAAAGGAAATAGGTTCCCATATGGGAGGAATGACTGCTTTTGAACTGGATGTCACGAAAGGGCTGAAGACGGGTGAGAACCTGTTGGCTCTGCGGGTTTGCAGCGAGTCGTTGGCAGACATGTTAGGGAGCCTGACTCAATATGCGGCACATCAGTTGGGAGGCATAACCCGTAAAGTGACGCTCTTTGCCGTTCCGGATATCCATTTGTCGGACCTTCGTATCGTGACGGAGCTGGACGATGACTATAAAGATGCAGACTTGAAAGTCTATCTGTCGGTAACGAATAGCTCGGATGAGATACAAAAAGATGTATCGGTTCGCCTTTCCCTTTCCGGACTGCCTGTTGTCCTGAGCCGGCATATTCCGGAGATTGCCGCCGGGTCTTCCTGGAGCGGTTGGCTGACTGGCAAAGTCGTTTCTCCGGATAAGTGGGATAACGAGCATCCATCTTTATATACGATGAAAATCGAAGTCGGAACCTCGGACAAGGTTGTCGAGCAGATAGAGAAACGTTTTGGCTTCCGCGAGATTCGGATACAAGGGAATCGTTTGCTGGTAAATGGCAAAGCTGTCAAGTTGAGAGGGGTTTGCCGACATGAAATGCATCCGTTGACCGGACGTGTGATGAATCCTGCCCTGGAACGGAAGGATGTCGAGCTGTACCGGGATGCGAACTGCAATTTTATCCGTACTTCCCATTACCCTCCTTGTGAAGAGCTGCTCGAAGTCTGTGACGAACTGGGCATGTTCGTGGAAGTGGAAGCACCGGTCTGCTGGATCGGTCATCATGCGAATGAGAACTGGAAGGTGCTGAACTATCGTGATCCTAAATACTATCCGTATGTATTGCAGGCGAATATGGAGATGATCCAGTTCTACCGGAACCATCCTTCCATCATCTTCTGGTCGATGGCGAACGAATCGTACTGGAATAAGGAATTTGCACAGGTAGAGGTCTATATGGAAAAAGCCGATCCTACCCGTCCGTTCACGTTCCACGACCAGGCCTATGGCGGGTTCAACAACCAGGGCAGCACGGCCCCGATCGCGAATATCCATTATCCGGGTCCCAACGGATATAAGGTCGCCGCCAAAAGCGACCGGCCGATGACGTATGGCGAATACTGCCACCTGAATGTCTATAACCGGAGCGAACTGGTGACTGACCCCGGCATCCGTAGCGATTGGGCATTGGCGCTGGCTCCTACGTGGGACAATATGTATAAGACACCGGGCGTTTTAGGCGGTTCTATCTGGTCTGGTATCGACGATATTTTCCAGATGCCTAACGGGGATGCAGTCGGCTATGGCCCCTGGGGACCGATCGACGGCTGGCGTCGCCCGAAACCGGAGTACTGGGATATGAAAAAGATATACAGTCCGGTCCGTGTGACGACCGAGGCGCTATCTCCAGCCAACGAACTGGTCATCGATCTTGAAAACCGGTACACCTATACAAACCTGGATGAACTGCGTATCACGTGGACGTACGGAGAGGAGAAGGGAACGACCTTCGCAGACCTGGAACCCGGTGAAAAAGGACAACTTCGCATCCGGCTTGCCCATCCCGAAAAGGCGAATGAACTCTATCTGTCTTTTGCCGATCCCCGCGGCTTTACTGCCGATGAGTATTTGATCCCTGTCGGCAGACAGGTACAAAACGAATTGCAGGCGTTGCCAACTGCTTCTACCCGCTTGAAAGAAAAGAAAGACCGCTATGTCATTACCGGAAAAGATTTTAGTTGTGAGATCAGTCGTGTATCCGGGCAGATACTCTCGGTGAAGAAAGGGAAAAAAGAAATATTGAACGGTGGACCGTGGCTGATGGCCTTGCCGTTGACAGGTGGCGGATGCTACCCGAATCATAATGCCAATACGCCTGTGTTCAATGACCTTTGCTCGGACTGGAAGGTAGAAAAAGTAGAGGCGGTCCGACAGGGTGATGACGTCTTGGTAAAGGTGGCAGGCGCTTATAAAGAGTTTTCCGGCTCTTATGACCTGAAAATAAATGCAGGAGGCGAACTGTCGGTAACCTATTCGTTCGATGCCCTTGAAGAGGTGAATCCGAGGCAGTGGGGACTGGTTTTTGAAGCTCCTGTTTCTTATGATAAGACCTTCTGGCGCCGGGATGGCATGTGGAGCGTTTATCCGGCCGACCATATCAGCCGTCCGGTAGGTGAAGCCTGTCTCTTTTATGAAGGACTCCCTGCGAAAGTCAATCCACGTACGGAACCTGCCTGGTCTTGGAGTATGGATTATAACGAACTGGGAAGTAATGATTTCCGTTCCACCCGCCGGAACATCTGGTATGCCGGTCTGAAAGACGGAAACGGCAGTAAGATTACCGTCCCTTCCAATGGCAAACAGCACTGGCGCTCCTGGTTGGAAAAAGACAAGATCCGCTTCCTGGTTGCCGACTTTGTGACGGCAGGAAACGAGATGTTCCTCAGTAGCTATTATGCTCCTTACCGCAAGCCGTTGAAGAAAGGAGACCGGATCGGTGGAGAGATTGTGGTGAGAGTGGAATAATCGTGAAATCGTCCATCCTAATCTTGTTATTGTCTATTTTTCGTGCAATAGGTTATTGCTTACTTTGTTGCATCTAAGAAAACAGGATTGATTTATTATTGATGAGGTTATGTGAGGGTGTTTCTTAAATAAACAGGGCTCTGACGCTGTATAAGCGATAAATGCATTTATCCCGGTACTGAAGGTTTTTTACCTTCAGTACCCAAGATCCCTATACAATGATTATTAGAAATTTAGAGAGAAAACATGTATGCCAAAAAGAAATCCGGCAAGATAAGCCCGGCTTTTGAAATCATTCAAAAATGTGAGAAGATTCATTTATGCGGCATAGCGCCGTATTTCTTGTTAATTATTTAATTCCATTATTATGAACAAAACAAATGGTGTAAATTATTTCAGATTTCTGCTCGTCGGAGCTGGAATCTTGTGCGTGGGAAGCACGCCTGTTTTTGGAGAGACTGTTACTTCAGATAAGTCTGATATCATGAAAATATCCATTACGAACGATTCCCGGATATCAGGTGTCGTAGTCGATCAGACAGGTCTTCCGGTTATCGGCGCAAACGTGTCCGTGAAAGGAACGACGAACGGGACGATTACGGATATGGATGGAAAGTTTGATCTGGAAGTCCCTGCCGGAGCCCAATTGGTCGTATCTTATATCGGTTATATCACCCAAGAGTTTGCGGTCGGCAATAAAACGACTTTCCAGATTGTATTAAAAGAAGATACTCAAAACCTGGAAGAGGTTGTCGTTGTCGGGTACGGAGTCCAGAAAAAGGTGAATATGACAGGCTCTGTAGCGGCCATTAATTCGGAATCGTTGGCTAACCGGCCGGTAACCAACGCCTCTACTGCATTGCAAGGGATGTTGCCGGGTGTAACCGTCGTGCAGAACAGCGGGCAGCCGGGTAAGGATAATTCTTCGATCCGCATCCGTGGTGTCGGTACGTTGAATAATGCAAACCCGATGTATGTCGTGGACGGTTTGATCGTTTCTACGATTAATGATATCGATCCGAACGACATCGAGAGTTTGTCTGTATTGAAAGATGCCGCATCGGCGGCTATCTACGGTTCGCGTGCCGCCAACGGTGTCGTTTTGGTGACGACAAAGAAGGGTAGCAAGAAAGCGGCTACTTTGAAATATGACGGTTATGTGGGATGGCAATCTCCGACTTCTCTGCCTGAATATCTTCCTTCCCATGAATATGCTGAACTGTATAATATGGCATTGCGCAATGAAGGGAAGAGTCCGGCTTATTTGCCTGAAGAAATAGAGAAATTCAGGAACGGCAGTGATCCGGACAACTATCCGAACACCGATTGGTTAGGCTTGTTTTATAAAGATAAGGGGTTCCAGCATAGCCATCGTGCGGAAGTGAGCGGGGGCAGCGAAACGACTACCTATATGTTCTCCCTGGGATATCTGGGACAGGACGGTATCATTGAAAATTCCGACTTCCAACGTTATAACTTGAGAGGAAACATCAATACTCAGATTAATAAGTTCTCTGCCGGAGTCAATTTCTCTTATACTTACGGAAACACGAATGAACCGATCAGTTCTTGGACCGGGGATTTATACCAGATCTTCCGCCAGATAAACCGTATTGCCCCGTTCGTTCCTTATAAATATTCGAATGGCTATTACGGTTACATTGCCGACGGCAGCCCGATGGCTTGGGTTGAATCGGGTTCGATCCATAATCAGAAATACTATACGACCCGTGCTGTTGGAAATGTTGGGTATGAGATCATAAAAGGATTGAAGATACAGGAAGTGATTGGCTACGAACATACGGGAAGTTCTGACGAAAAGTTCCTGAAGGATATCCAGTACTATAATTGGAAAACAGGCGAACCCAGCCAATATCAGGGGCCGAACAGCCAGACGGATGACCGTGAAGATTATATGATGCTCAATCTGCAAACCTTATTGACTTATAACAATACGTTCGGTAAACACACCATTGGCGCTTTAGCCGGTTTTTCGCAGGAATACAGCCGCCGGGACTGGACGATCGGCAAACGCATCAACTTCCTGAATAACGATCTGTGGGAACTGAATGCCGGTTCACCGGACGGGCAGACTGCAGAAGGTTCGGCTAATGAGTATGCCCTACGTTCGTTCTTCGGACGTGTGACGTATGATTATGACAACAAGTATTTGTTTGAAGCCAATATACGCCGGGACGGTACTTCTCGTATCAACCGGGATACCCGCTGGGGGACTTTCCCGTCTTTCTCTGCTGCATGGCGTATTATCAACGAGCCGTTTATGGAACCGGCGCGTGATATCCTGTCCGATTTGAAGATCAGGGCCGGTTGGGGAAAACTGGGAAATCAGCAGTTAGGTACTGACAACCGTAAAGCGATCGAATACTATCCGTACCAATCCGTGTTGTCACAGAAAAACTATGCATTCGGCGGTAAAGTGAACCAGGGAGTCGCTCCGGTCGATGGCGCCAATAATGATCTGAAATGGGAAACGTCCAAAACGACTAATATCGGTCTGGATATGGGATTCCTCCAGAATATGTTCACGTTGACAGTCGATGCGTATTGGAAAAAAACGTATGATATCTTGATGAAACTGCCCGTAAGCACGCTGTATGGGTTGGAAGCTCCTTATCAGAACGCCGGAGAAGTGACGAATAAAGGTATAGAAATGCAATTCGGATATAAGTATTCGAATAAAGACTTCACCTTCAATGCTACAGCAAATGTCGCTTATAATAAAAATGAGGTGACGAACCTGCACAACGAGGGCGCAAAGATCTGGGATGGTTTCAAATTCAAACAGGAAGGACGTCCCATCAATTCATTCGGCGGTTACGAAGTACTCGGTATTTTTACGGACGAAGATGATCTGAAGAACAGTGCCGTTATCAATCGTGAGCAGGCCGGGTTGGGCGACTTGAAGTACAAAGATCAGAATGGTGATGGTAAGATTGACGGTGAGGATCGTGTTTATTTGGGTAGCTGGGATCCTTCCTGGACATTTGGCCTGAATTTGAGTGCTACATGGAAAGGTTTTGATGCTTCTGTCTTCTTCCAAGGAGCAGCCGATGTGAAAGGTTTCCTTCAGAATGAAACGGTCGGACGCTTACAGGGTAATACGGCTAAGCCGACCGCTCTGTTCCGTGATTCCTGGGATGCGGAAACCAATCCGAATGGTAAATTCCCTCGTCCGTTGACTACTTGGAGACAGAATGATTCGGAAACGAATCCATCAGACTTTTGGATCATCAATTCGTCTTATTTGCGAATGAAGAACATTCAGGTCGGATACACATTGCCGAAGAATGTCTGCGACTTTATACGGGTTCCGAGAATCCGCATTTATTACAGTGGACAGAACTTGTTGACTTTTACCGGATTTAGTGATGGCTTTGACCCCGAAGCACCTGTCGGTGCCCGTGGTTACTATCCACAGGTAAAAGTAAATACGTTTGGATTAAATGTAACCTTTTAAGTAGATATGTCATGAAAAAATATAGTTTATATGCTGTCCTGTTACTGTTCATAACATCTTGTAGCAGTGATTTTCTGGATCGGAATCCATTGGATCAACCGTCGAATGAAACATTCTGGAATACGGAAAAAGATGCGTTGGCTGCTGCGACCGGCTGCTACGAAGGGTGGTTCAGTATGGATGAGGTGGTCTATTTCGATTGTGCTTCCGATAATGCTTACAATCCTTTCCCGTGGGAAGGTTGGCAAGTGCAGGCTACCGGTTATGCAACGGCTAACGATTATGGGCAGAATTATATGAAGTATGATAAGATTGTTCGTTGTAATAACTTCCTTGCCAACATCGACCGTCCGGAAATGAGTGAGGAGATACGGAGCCGCCTGACAGCGGAAGTCCGCTTTTTAAGGGCTTGGCATTATTTTCTGAAAGTGACTCTTTACGGGGATGTGCCTTTGGTAAAAGAAGTGCTGGATGTCAATAATTCATACCTGCCTCGTACTCCGAAAGCCGAGGTGGTGAAATTTATTTTGGATGAATTGAACGAGATCGCTCCCTTACTGCCGGAGACGTATGCCAGTAGTGATGCTGGAAGAGTCACCAAAGGTGCTGCTCTCACGCTAAAAGCCCGTATGGAGATATTCGAAGGCGATTATGCGGCCTGTGCTGCCACATGCGAGCAGATTATGAAGTTGGGGTATTCTTTGTTCCCTGATTATAGAGGTTTGTTTAAGATCGCCAATATGGGTAACGAAGAAGTGATTCTGGATGTCCAGTATGTGGAAAATCTGGCGAAGAACGGGATCCTTGGTGTAATGCCTCCCGCTTCTGTCGGAGGCTGGTCTTCTATCAATCCGACTCAGGCATTGGCGGATGCTTATGAATGTATAGACGGAAAAACGATTGAAGAGTCTCCTTCCTATAATCCTAAAGACCCGTATAAAGACCGTGACCCCCGTTTGGCCGCTTCTCTGATTTACCCGGGCTGCCTGTATGAAGGCAGTTATTTTAATCCTATCGACATTAAAGATCCGACCGGCGACTATTATGCGCCTTACGGGCGTTCGAAAACCGGTTACCATCCGCGTAAGTACATCGATAATTTGGGTGATTATGCCGATATGTGGAACACGGGAATGAATGCGATCGTGATGCGTTATGCCGAAGTTTTGCTGATGTATGCCGAATCGAAGATCGAGTTGAACCAGATAGACGCTTCCGTTTATGAAGCGCTTGATGCGATCCGGACCCGCGCCGGTATGCCGACAGTAGATAAGGCGATCTATAACAATCAGTCGAAGATGCGTGAACTGGTACGTCGTGAGCGTCGTGTCGAGCTGGCACTGGAAGGTCTTCGCTGGTTTGATATCTGTCGTTGGAAAATCGGTGAACAGGTAATGCCGGGGCAAGTGTACGGCGCACTATTGGGAACGGTCGATGCCGAAACCGGTGCTCTGAACCTGACGGATGAACGGATAAAAGTTGAAATCCGTCTGTTTGATCCGGCGAAGCATTATTTGTGGCCGATCCCGCAGAGTGTGATTGATGCCAGTGTGGCCAACGGAGAGCCGACTATGGTACAGAATCCTGGATACTAATTTTTTGTAGATAATAATAGTACCGGATCTTAACTTACCCTATAATCTGTGTCTTTACAGGCTATAGGGTATTGCCCGACAGCCCGTAAGGTGACTAAAATACCTTACGGGCTATTGGGCATTACCGGTATTTTTTGTAACTTTGTAAGCATCGATCAAATGCAGAGCCGTATGGAACAACCGTCTGAACAATCGTTATGGGGAATGCTGGAAGGCATCACCGAGAATCTGAAGCACAAGCGGCTGGCGGATGTGTTTCGCTTTGTGTCGTTCCGCCCGTTCGAAACATTCGGGCCGCATAAGCATCTGCGGATCGAGATCAACTATGTGAAGAAGGGCAATTGCATCCTGCATCTGGAGAACGAGAGTATCAGCTTCAGCGAGAACGAGATGATGGTGATCTGTTCCAATGTGGAGCATACCTTCGAGGCCGGTTCCGAAGATACGACCCTGATGCAGTTGGAGTTCCTGCCGGAAGTCTTCTCCCGCTTCAATCCGGACGGGCACGGGCAGACGAAGGATCTGGCACCTGTCACGATCTTTTCCGAAGAAAACCGGTTGATCAAGATTGTGAATAACGTCCGGATCATGCGCGCCGTGCAGCGTATTGTCAACGAGATGAACCAGAAGAGCAAATACTACCAATATCTGGTTGTCATGTACTATGCCGAGCTGCTGATCCTGATTTACCGTTATCTCGATGAGGCCTATCTTCCGATTTGTACAAACGATTCGTTGAAAAAGGCGATCTCCTATATCCGTTTGAACTACCAGTCCGATATCACGATCAGCGATGTCGCGTCGCAAACCGGAGTCGGAGAACGGTACTTGCGCAAACTGTTCTCCCAGTACCTGAACCTCTCCCCGCTGGACTACCTGAACCAGATCCGGATCAACAAAGCGATCGAGCTGCTGCGGAACACGGAGATGTCCGTCAAGGAGGTATGCTTTGCCTGCGGTTTCCAGTCCCCCCAATACTTCTCCCGTATCTTCAAACAACAAATGGGCATCTCTCCGCGGGAAGTGACGAAATAGAGAGTGCCGTTTTCTCTACTTTTTCCCTTGTTCTGTTCCTCGTAGCATAAGCAACCGGGAGCTTTACTGCCGTATCTTCTTCCCTCCGGGCTCTATCTTTGCAGGTAGAAAGACGAACTGTAAAAAGGAATTCACAATGAAAGAATGGAAAGACGATAAGGCCCTGTTTGCTTTGATAAAGGAAGAACTTTACACCGCAGTGGTCGGTGATATTATGGATAAGATGGGCTATACCCGCCAGTTTTTGCCTCCCCGTATCCGTCCGCTTCGTGACGACATGCTGGTGGCCGGACGTGCCATGACGGTATTGGAAGCCGATGTGCTGGATGCCGGAAAGGAGAAAGGGGTGAACCCGGTGCTGAAACGCTCCTTCGGCCTGATGCTCGAAGCGTTGGACGACTTGAAAGAAGACGAGGTATATGTTTGTTCCGGTTCTTCCCCTGCTTATGCCTTGTGGGGCGAGCTGATGAGTGCCCGTGCGATCCAGTGCAAGGCGGCCGGAGCGGTTGTCAACGGATATTCCCGTGACACGAAGGGGATTCTGGCGCTCGACTTCCCTTGCTTCTCCTACGGTCCCTATGCACAGGATCAGGCGCCGCGTGGAAAGGTGATCGACTACCGTGTGCCGATCGAAATGGAGGGCGTACGGATCAATGACGGGGATATCCTGGTCGGCGACATCGACGGCGTATGTGTCGTGCCTCGTGAGATCGAGGAAGAAGTATTCACCCGCGCCTTGGAGAAAGCCCGTGGCGAACGGATGGTCCTGAAGAAGATACAGGAAGGGATGAAAGCCCGTGATGCTTTCGATAAATACGGAATTATGTAAAATACGATAAAAAGGTAGGAGACAATACAATGAAGATTACAGACGTAAAAGTATGGTTGGTCCAGGGCATCAAATATAACTGGACATTACTGAAAATCTATACCGACGAAGGCTATACCGGCGTAGGCGAAGCTACCAACTGGCCCGGCAGCCCGATCGTTTTCGAAGCCGCCAAGCATGTCGGACAACGCATCATCGGCCTCGACCCGATGAAGACCGATTTTATCTGGACGAAGCTCTACCGCGATCTGAACTGGATCGGCCCGTACGGAGCCAGCCTGTGTGCGATCAGCGGTATCGACATGGCGCTGCTCGACCTGAAAGCAAAGGTGTTGGGCGTTCCCTGCTACGAACTGTTGGGCGGGGCTTACCGGAAAGATATCCAGCTCTATGCCAACTACTGGTTTACGGGCGGCGGACACAACGAGGCGGACTATGCCGCCCAGGCACGCCGTGTCATGGACGCCGGTTTTACGGGGCTGAAGTTCGACCCCTTCGCCCACACGAACTATTTCTATGGCGAAGACCTTGCCTCCAACCTGACCCTGACGGCGGAACAGCAGGACTTGGCGTTCAACGTCTCCAAAGCCGTGCGCGAGGCTGTCGGTCCGGAATGCGACATCATGATCGAGACACACGCCATGCTGAACTACCGGGTTGCCGTCAAGATGGCGGAACGCTTGGCAAAGCTCGATATCACCTGGTATGAGGAACCCGCCGGCCCCGAAAGTTCGCAGACGCTCCGTGCCATGCGCGAACGCATCCCGTCGGATGTCGCCATCTGTGTAGGCGAGCGCCATTACACCCGTTTCGGCATCCGTTCGCTGCTGGAAAAGCATGTGTGCGACGTGATCATGCCCGACATCACCCGTTGCGGCGGACCGTCCGAGATGAAGCGGATGGCTACGATGGCGGAGGCCTACAACGTTCTGATCGCCCCGCATAACCCGAACGGCCCTCTCTCGACACTCGCCTCTTCGCATGTATGCGCCGCTATCCCGAACTTCTTCCGCCAGGAGTTTATGTTCAACGATGTTCCCTGGCGCGACACGGTGATCGACCATCCGATAGCCGAGATGGTCTATGACGGCCACTTGCACCTGTCCGACCGCCCCGGCTTGGGCGTGGACCTCGTTGAAGAGGAGATGGAGAAACACCCCGGCATCACGACGGATGCTCCCGATAACTTTTATATCTGATCCCTATGAGCTTTGTACTCGATTATAAAGATAAGGTAGTCCTGGTCACCGGAGTCTCCTCCGGGATCGGGTTAGGTGTCGCCAGGGAGTTCGCACGGGCGGGCGCCCATGTGGCAGGCTGTTCGCGCAAGTCTCCGAACGACGCGAGCGTGCAGGCTTTCCGCGAGGTGGTAGAACAGGAGGGCGTACGCTCGTTCTACCGCCCCGCGGATGTGACGGATGCGGAGGAGCTGAAAGGCTTCGTCGAAGATACGGTCCGTACCTTCGGACGTATAGACATGGTCGTCTCCAATGCCGGCATGAACGTGTTCGAGGGAGCCGAAGGTTGCACGGAGGAGCGTTGGCATTACAACCTCGATCTGAACCTGGCTTCCCACTGGCGTCTGGCCCGGCTCTGCAAGCCCTATCTCGAAAAGAGCGGCGAAGGCGTCCTGCTCCTGATGACCTCCAACCATGCTTTCAGCTCCATCCCCGGTTGCTTCCCTTATAACGTGACGAAAACGGCTATCACCGGCCTGGTGCGCAGCCTGGCGATCGAGTGGGGGCCGGCTGTCCGTACGGTGGGGGTGGCTCCCGGATTTATCGATACGGCGGGCAACGACACCTGGTTCGACTCGTTCCCCAATCCCGAAGCGGAACGCCGGCGGACGATCGACCTGCATCCCGTCAAACGGATCGGGACGGTCGAGGAGGTAGGGGCGTTATGCGTCTATCTCGCCTCCCCGTATGCCCGGTTTATCAGCGGGACGACGATCCTGATGGACGGCGGGCGCTCGGCGTTGATGCAGGATGAATAAAAAACAGATACCATGAACACGATCGACTTAATAATCTTTATAGCCTACTGCCTCCTGATCCTCTGTGTCGGCCTTTTTGTCTCACGCGGCAGGAAGGGGGACGAGCGGGATGCCGGCGATTATTTCCTCGCCGGGCGCGGGCTTGCCTGGTGGGCGATAGGCGCTTCTATCATCGCTTCCAATATCTCCGCCGAACAGTTTGTCGGCATGTCCGGCTCCGGCTATGCCATCGGGCTGGCGATGGCGACCTACGAATGGATCGCCGCCCTCGGACTGATCCTCGTGGCGAAGTTCTTCATCCCGATCTTTTTGGAGAAGAAGATCTTCACCATGCCCCAGTTCCTCGAAGAGCGTTTCGACAAGCGCGTCAAGACGGTGATGGCGGTCTTCTGGCTGGCTGTCTTCATCTTTATCAATCTTACTTCCATCTTGTACTTGGGAGCCTTGACGATCGAGAAGGTGATGGGGATCCCGATGCTCTACGGCATAATCGGGCTGGCGGCCTTTGCCGGTATCTATTCGATATACGGAGGATTGAAGGCGGTGGCGCTGACGGATGTGGTCCAGGTCGTGTTCCTGGTTGGCGGCGGGCTGGTCACGACCTATATCGCCCTCGACCTCCTCGGAGAAGGCGACGGCGTGTACCAGGGAATGGTCAACCTCTATGGCGAGGCGAGCGATAAGTTCCACCTGATCCTCGACAAGTCGCATCCCGGTTATAAGGACCTGCCGGGCATCTCCGTGATCCTCGGCGGCCTCTGGGTGGCAAACCTTTATTACTGGGGATGCAACCAGTATATCATCCAACGCGCGTTGGCCGCCAAATCGGTCCGGGAGGCGCAGAACGGGATGCTTTTCGCCGGTTTCATCAAGCTGTTCATTCCGCTTTTGGTCGTGATTCCCGGCATTGCCGCCTTTGCGCTGGAGGCTCCGTTAGAGAAATCGGACGAAGCCTACCCGTGGTTGCTCGGCAACCTCCTTCCGGTAGGGGTGAAGGGGGTGGCGTTTGCTGCTTTGACAGCCGCAATCGTCAGTTCGCTCGCTTCGATGATGAACAGTATTTCCACGATCTTTACGATGGATATCTACCGTTCCTATTTCCGGAAAGAGGCCGGACAGAAAGAACTGGTCCATACCGGACGTTGGGCGAGCTTCGGCTCGTTGCTGATAGCCGTGCTGATCGCCCCGATGCTGTCGGGGTTGGACCAGGCGTTCCAGTATATCCAGGAGTTTACCGGCTTTGTCAGTCCCGGCGCCCTGTCGATCTTCCTGGCAGGCTTCTTCTATAAACGGGCGACGGCAAACGGGGCGTTGGCGGCGGCATTGGGCTCGTTCGTCTTCTCCTTCGGCCTGAAGTTCCTCTTCCCCGGATTGCCCTGGATGGACCGCATGGGGCTTGTGTTCCTGATGTGCTGCGCGCTCATCGTCCTGCTGGGGAAAAAGGACCAGTCTGCCAACGCTTATACGCGCCATGACCCGGCTTTGTTCCATACCGGCCGGATGTTCAATGTAATGTCGGTAGTCATACTGGCGATATTAATAGGCTTTTACTACTTTTGGTGGTAAATTTATACACATGTAATAATAGGCACATAAATGAAACAGATAAAGACAATCCTATTCGCTTTCGGTTGCAGCTTACTGCTGTCAGGCACGAAAGCATTCGCACAGATAGAGAGGCTTCCCGATGAAGCCTCCTATTATCCTGTCTTGCAGGAATTGGCCGGTGTCGAAACGCCTGCCGTCCTGCTGAGTGGAACCTGGCAGTTCCGGTATTCCCCGGATAGCAAGTGGGACAAGATACAGGTACCCGGCGAGCCTGCCATGCAGGGCTATGCCATCGAGCACGACAAGCCGTTCACCTACCGGAAGTCGTTCACCGTCCCGGCCGATTACGCCGGCAAGCATACGATCCTGCGTTTCGACGGCGTCTACAGTTATGCCCGCCTGTTTGTGAACGGCACGTTCGTCCGTGAACATCATGGCGGCTTTACCCGTTGGGAGACGGATGTCACCCCCTTCGTCCGTCCCGGTAAGAAAAACGAGATACGCCTCGAAGTGACGGATCGCCTGGACGATATTTCCTATGCCTCCGGCTATGCCCATCATCCGATCGGGGGAATCCTGCGCGATGTAACCTTGTTCGCATTACCCGAAACCTGCTTGTATGACTTCTACGCCGAGACACATCTGGATGCTGCTTACGAGGATGCCGTCCTGAAGATCGGCTACAGCAGCCCGGTTGCCGGAGGTGCGGAAGTCGCCTATACGCTGACCGAGCCGTCCGGCAGACGCTATCCGTTGGCGCAATCCCGGTTCCCCCTGGAAGAGGGCGGGAACATGAATGAACTGCCCGTGAAGAACCCCTTGAAGTGGGATGCCGAACATCCGAACCTCTATACGCTGACCATCACCCTCAGCAAGGACGGAAAGGAGATCGGCCGTTTCGACCGCCGTATCGGTTTCCGTGACGTGAAGATAGAGAAAGACCGCATGTTGGTGAACGGCATGCCGGTGAAGTTGCGCGGAGCCTGCCGCCATGATATCCACCCGACACTCGGCCGCACGACGACTGCCGAACTGGACAGCCTCGATGTGATCCTCTTCAAACGTTCCAATATGAACTTTGTCCGTACCTCGCATTATCCTCCCACGGAACGTTTCCTGGAGTATTGCGACCGCTACGGCATCTATGTGGAGAGCGAGACGGCTGTCTGCTTTGTCGATACCTACCGGCAGAAGAACTATGCGCCGGGCAAGACCCAGGACAGTGCCGAGTTTACGCCCCGCTATCTCTCGCAATGCCGCGAGATGGTGAAGTCGTTCCGTTCCCATCCCTCCATTCTGTTCTGGTCGATCGGTAATGAAAGCGTGTACGGCACGAACTTCCAGCAATGCTGGGATTGGGTGAAGGCAACCGACAAGACTCGCCCGGTTATATTCAGCTATCCCGGATCGGTCGGTGAGAAGAAGCCGGTCTATGATATCCTGAGCATGCACTACCAGGATGTAAACGGAAACCTGAACCAATGGAACCGCTCTACCCGTGGTTTCCAGGGAGAAGGGATACCTGCCCTGTTCGACGAGTGGGCGCACCCGGCGTGCTACACCTACGCTACCTTGCAGGAAGATCCGAATATCCGCGAGTTCTGGGGGCATTCGATCGAAAAGATGTGGAGCGGCCTTTTCGAGGCTCCCGGCGGCTTGGGTGGTGCGATCTGGGGATATGTGGATGAAACGTTTATGCTGCCCGAACCGAAAGTAGGGACTGCCTTCTGGAAAGAGTTTGCCCGTACCGCCAAGCCGGAGGATTATCAGGGTAAATGCGTTGGCTACGGAGAGTGGGGGATCGTCGATGTCTGGCGCCGTGAGAAACCGGAGTTCTGGGCTACCAAGAAAGCCTATTCGCCCGTCCGCCTGATGACGACCGAGGTGGCTTCCTTCCTGTCCGGACAACGTTTGTTGCTTCCGTTGTACAACCGCTTCGACCATACTGACCTGGATGAGATCAAGATACGTTATACCTACAAAGGTGTGGAGAAGGAACTTCCCGCTCCTTCCATCGCTCCTCACCAAAAAGGACTGTTGGTAATCCCTGCCGAGGCTTGGGAGGAAGGCGAACTGTTGTCAATTTGTTTCTATACAGCTACGGGTGAGTTATTGGATGCCGAACAAGTTTCATTGGGCAGCGATTACCACGTTCGCCTTGCCGATTCGGAAGCATCTCCGGTAAACGGTGTGTTGCAGGTAGAGGAAACCGCCGGTATGATGACGATTAAAGGAGACGGTTTCGAGATCCCTTTCTCCAAAGAAACCGGCCTGATCTGCAACGCGACCTCCAAGGGGCAGGTCATCATCGAGAAAGGCCCGTTCCTCCATCTCGACATCAATCTGAACCATCTGACCGGAGCCGAAGTGCGTAAGAGCGCCCGGAAGTTCCTGGCCTCCGACAGCGACTGGAAGAAGCAGAGCCTGACCTATACCCGCAAAGAGGGAGCGGTGGAAGTCGCCCTCTCCGGCTTCTATCAGGATGTACAAACGGATATCCTGATCCGGATATCTCCCGCCGGGGAAATGAATGTCAGCTATGTCGTTGCGGGACAGCCGAACGGATATCTGCGTGAGACGGGCTTGTCTTTCTACCTGCCCGAACGTCTGGACTATCTGCAATGGGAGCGCAAAGGCATGTGGAGTTGTTACCCCGAAGGCGCTTTTGCCGGAAACACGGGCGAGACTTCCCTTTATAACCCGAAGCAAGTGCGATATGGCGAGAACCCTGCTCAACCCTGGTCGGCCGATACGCACAACTATTACTATTGGGCGGATGCCGGTGCAAACTGTGACCGTCCGTTGACGCAAATGGCAAAGGGTATGAAGGAGAACATCTATCGCTATACCCTTTCCGCTACAGGTGTGAAGGCAGGGCTTACGGTTTGTTCACCGGACGCATCCCTGGCTTGCCGCACCTCCAAAAGAGGAGACGGGCAGTTGATGCTTTACATTAATAATCGTTGGGATTACCCGGAGATTGCCTGGGGCAACTATTGCAAGACGTTGGAGGCGGTGCCTTGCTATGGCGAGATGAAGATACGGTTCTGATTAAATTAATAAGAGAAGATAGCATGGAACTGTGTCAAAACAGCCTTGTCCCCGCGCTTGACGCGGGGCCGCAAAAGAACAGGCCTTATTAATCAGATATTTATAGGGTCAGTTCTAATGCGATCCCGCGTCAAGCGCGGGAACGGGGCAGTTTTGACACAGCTCCACGTATTGTTTAAAGATGGAGTTTCCCCTTGATCGCCTTCGGTATCGCGTCCTTATGGACCATCACATAGATGGTTTTGGCGCGGACGAAGCTCTCGGACATGTTCAGGTAGCCGCCGAACTTGTTGCGGTCGGTTCCCCATGAGTTCTTGGTGATGTAGTATTTCGTGCCGTTCTGGTCTTTGGCGATGCCGGTCAGGTGCATCAGGTGGTCGTCGGTGGTCACGAATGATTCGAATCCGGCCTGGCGCACTTCCGGGGTTACGTTGATTTCCGGGTAGGGACGTTCGAACTTGAAGACCTCTTCTAAGCGTTCCTTCTCCCCTAATTTCTCGAAGCGTGCGCGATCCGTATTCGACAGGTCTTCCACCTTCTTCACTTCCGGGTTGATGGCGACACCGTTCGTAAAGGAGAATCCCTTCTCGCTCACGTCTCCGTCCCAGCAGACCGTATAACCGTTGTTCAGGGCATAATCCACCGTTTGCATCATCTCGTCGAGCGGCAGGTTATACATCAGGGAATGTTCCCAGTTGTCCGGCACTTCCACGTCGAACTTCACATAATACGGATGATGCGTGAAGCTGGTCAGTTCGATATAGTCGTCCATATTCAGTCCTAAGGATTCGGCGAATGACTTCGGCGTATATTCCTTTCCTTTATACGTGAACTTCTCCGGCAGCTTTCCCAGGTAGGTGTCGAACAGGTTAGCAATCAGCTTGTCATATTCCGGACTGCGCTGTTTCGCCTTCACTGCCACATCGGCGATGGCGTGCATGTAGCGAACCATCTCGCTGTGGTTATGCTTCTCGGAGTCGTAGTTGATACCCGTATATACCTCTTCCGGGACGATCCCTACCTGGCGGTACGCATTCATGAAAGTATGCGAAAGGCTGCCCTGCCCGATATTACCGTCCCCGCGACGCAGGTAGTTGTCCTGCAACTGGTTCATGTATTTCTGGCGGACGATGAACATCTCCGAAAGGTCATACGTGCCTTTCCCCATACGAAGCAGTTCGGATTCCATAAACGACGTAGTGGCAAAGCACCAGCAAGTCCCTGTTGCCGCTTGGTTCTTAACCGGGGTAGCGGGAACCGTTACCACTTCCGTAAACTGGTACCCCTGACCGAACGTTGCCGAAGCAGAGAAAGCCAGCATGCAAGATAGAATAAGTGATTTCATGTATATAAAGATTAAATTATTAATTATCGTGTCTTGGAAAGCAACTATTATCTATTATATGAATATCGGTCAATTGTCAATTGTTCAGAATCCCCTCGCGAACATCTTCCAGAACTCGTCCGCCATCTCCTGCCAGCGCAGGATTGTCGCTCCTGCGAAGTCGGCCGTGTAGCCGGTCAGGAAAGCCCGTGCGGTCTCTTCCCCTTTGCTGTCCTGCAACTCTTTGTAGCGGTTTTCCACGAAAGGCATTTCGGATAAGCCCTTTTCCTCGAAATGGGCGACCGCGCCGTTGATCTTCTCTTTGGTCAATCCCCAGCGAACCGTAGCCAACTTGTTTGCCGTCCGGTATTTCCAGACGATGGCATCTTCACGGTGGCGGTGTTGTCCGCAGATACCGAAAGCAGTCGGCAGGTCGGTCGTACCGGAGAAGACCGGGATACGCGGGCTCTGCCCCGGATTGTCGAACGACAGCCAGGCAACGCCGCCCACTGCATCCGGCAACCAACTGCGAAGCTGTATCACGTGCGAGTAGGAACATTGCGGAACCGCCACTAAGCGATTGCGTGTCACCGTCCCTTCCTTCACGCCGTTCAGCATATTCAGCATATCTGTTCCCATCCAGGGGTTAGCCGCCGGACTTGTGATCGTATCCGTTTCCTTCGTCTCCTTGTTCTTGACAGCCACTTTCAGATTCTTCGTCATGTCCCATTCCGTCCCTTCATACGTCTGGCGTAGCAATGCCATCACATCCGTTACGGCAACCGGCTTGTCCGGCTTCACGCTGATCGGCAGCTCTTCCGAGTCGTACGACAGTTGGAGGGAAGGGGCAAGCGCATTCAGAATGAAATACTCGCGGATGCTGAACGCCTTCGGTTCACCGAAATAGTTGCCTCCGCTGTAAGCTTTCCAGAACTTGAACGGCTCCTTGCCGTCCCAGAACTCCATCTTCTTAGCAACAGAAAATACGTTTTCGGAAGCCATATAGTTATCCCTGTCCTTCAGGTCGAGCGTCGAGATACGCGAGATATTGGCCGACACCCCCACATGATCGTCCGGGATGCGGACAGCCGCCCATACACCCCCGATCTTGTCCGGCCCCTCGCCGAACACCTCGAAATGCCAGACCTCGTTCGGGTCGGCGATCGTCAGGCATTCCCCCGAATCCCCGTATCCGTATTCGGCAACCAATTGCCCGATCAGCCGGATCGCTTCGCGTGCCGTCGTGCAACGCTGCAAGGCTATCTTTTCCAACTCCTCGATCATGAACATACCTTTCTTGTTCTGCAACTCTTTGCGCCCGGAGATGGTCGTTTCGCCGATACCCAACTGTTTTTCGTTGAGGCAAGGGTAGGCGGTGTTCAGGAACTGGTAGGTCGAGCGGGCTTCCGGTATTGTCCCTTTCAATTCCATATTCGTGCGGTCGGCAGGATATTCGGTGTGCATGCGGCCGTTATAGATGGCGACTGTCGTGTCGCGCTCGTAGCGTGCCGCCGGGACGATCTCCATCCAAGTGCGATAGTTCCCGTCGCAGGTGTGACTGGTCATGACCGAACCGTCGGCCGATGCTTTCTTGCCGACCAGGATGCTTGTACAACTTTCAGGAGTGTTGACCGGTCGGGAGTATTCGATTTCCTGGGCCCGAAGGCTGTTCCCGTAACAGATAAGTACAATAAGAAGGATAATTAGTCTATTCATGGCATTATCTTTAATTTTGTGGCTAAAGATATGAAATTTTCATATATTTGCTACCCCTTGCCGGGGGATTAATCCCCCGGTAAAAGAGGAATATCCCTGTAAGGAAATGATTAAATATAAATATGCCATGAAGAAACTAATTTATTTAAGCACATTACTATTTCTATTCGTGTTGCCGATGATGGCACAACAACCTTTGTTCCCGACACCCGCAAAAGTGCAGAACGGGAAAGGCTCTTTCGTTATCGGAAAGAATCTCCAGGTACAAGGCAATGGCGGGTATGCCGACAAGTTAGCCGCCGCCCTGCCGGCCGAGTTGAAAGAAGCCGGTTTGCAATCGTCACCCGCCAGCGGAACCATCCGTCTGGAACTGACAAACGATTGCAAGATGGCCGATGAAGCCTATACGCTTGTCGTCGAACCGAACAGCATCCTGCTGCAAGCCTCCTCCGAAGCCGGCCTGTTCTATGCGAAGGAAGCCCTTCTGCAACTTTCCCGTTTCGGCAAAGGTAACGTGCGTGCCTGTAAGATACAAGATCAGCCCCGCTATGGCTGGCGCGGTTTCATGCTCGACGAGAGCCGCCACTTCTTCGGCAAAGAGAAGGTAAAACAATATCTGGATATCATGGCGTCCCTTCGCCTGAACGTCTTCCACTGGCACCTGACCGACGAACCGGGCTGGCGCATCGAGATCAAGCGTTATCCGAAGCTGACCACCGAAGGGGCTGTCGGCAACTGGCACGACCCGAAAGCGCCCGCTACGTTCTACACCCAGGAAGAGATCAAGGAGATCGTTGCCTATGCAGCCGATCGCCACATCATGGTCGTTCCCGAATTCGACATGCCGGGCCATGCTACTGCTGTCTGCCGTTCCTATCCTGAAATCTCCGGTGGAGGCGAGGGCAAATGGCAACATTTCACGTTCCATCCCTGCAAGGAAGAGACGTTCGAGTTTATCAGCAACGTGCTCGACGAGATCGTCGCCCTGTTCCCGTCTCCCTATATCCATATCGGAGGCGACGAGGTGCACTACGGCAACCAAAGCTGGTTCACCGATCCCGAAATCCAGCAGTTCATCAAAGATAAGAACTTAGGTAACGAAACGGGCCTTGAACAGTATTTTATCCGCCGTGCCGCCGATATTGTCGCCTCCAAGGGCAAGACCATGATCGGCTGGGACGAGATGATCGATGCTGGTGTCTCTCCCGACAAGGCTGTCATCATGTGGTGGCGTCACGACCGCAAACACCAGTTGGTGAAAGCGCTCGAAAACGGCTACCGGGTGATTATGACCCCGCGCCGTCCGTTGTATGCCGACTTTATCCAGTACGGCGGTCATAAGGTGGGCCGTGTGTGGGGCGGTTACAACACGATCGAGGACATCTACCGTTTCCCCGAACCTATCATCCATCTGACACGCGATTATGAAGACCAGGTGATGGGCCTCCAGTTCTCCCTTTGGACGGAACGGGTCGCTGATGCCAAGCGTCTGGACTATATGACTTTCCCCCGCCTGGTAGCTGTCGCCGAATCCGCCTGGACTCCTGCCAAGTCGAAGGAATGCAGCCTCTTTATGCAGAAGCTCCCTTACTTCCTGCAATTCCTCGGTGAAAAAGGCATCTACTACTTCAACCCCTTCAACCCCGAATCTACACCCGAACCCAGTGCACCGGACAAGGACGATGTGTTGAAGAATGGATAAGATATATATGAAAAAGTGTATATTTGCGTCTGACGTAACAGAAAGATAAGAAAGGAAAACTGATATGGATTCGGATGTCAAAAACAAAGTGGAATATATCATTGCTGTGATAAGTGAGTTTGCTGCGGCACACTCACTTAACACATTGCAAGCCTATCGCTACTTGGAGAGGTTCAAAGGCCTCGACTTTGTGAGTCGTTTCTATAATGTGGAGCATACACTCTCGTTTGAAGACGTAATAGAAGATCTTACAGCATATTGCCACAGGAAAGGAGGGGCATTGGTATGATATTGTATCATGGCTCAAACACAGACATTGCAGAGATAGACCTTTCGGTGTCAAAGGTAGGTAAAGATTTCGGATGCGGTTTTTATCTTTCGGCTGATAAGGAGCAGGCTTTGGAACTTGCTGCCCGGAAAACGGAACAATTGGGAGTAGGGACCCCTATGTTGAACTCTTATGAATTTGACGAGAATAGTTTGCACGGCAGAGGTCTGTCGGTTCTCGAATTTCAGGAATACAGTAGGGAGTGGGCCGAGTTTGTGTTGATGAACCGCCGGAATCGAACGCGTGTACCTTCGCATAGCTACGATATTGTTATTGGCCCTATTGCAAATGATTCGGTTGGCTTTCAGATACGACGGCTCACTTCCGGGTTGATAGATATGGATAAGTTTCTTGAAGAACTTAAATATATGAAGGGAGTGACTATGCAGTACTTTTTCGGTACGGAGAAGTCTATCCGATATTTAACCAAAGTAAGTGGATTATGACCAAAGAACAATTTATGATAGAGGAGATTTCCAAGGAAATCGTACTGTTGCTTATGGAAGAGCACCAAATGGATATGCGTGAGGCTCTCAAGGCACTCTATACCTCTGATACATACAGCCGGCTCATAAATCTTGATACAGGGCTATATGCTCAGAGTACAGCCTATGTGTATGAATATCTTGAAAAAGAATTAGTAATGGGGAAAATGGTGTAAAGAACTTCCGGTCCCCGAACCCGGTGCCCCGATGTGTTGAAGAATGGATAAGATACAAAGCACTGTCTTTTGCCGTCTGCTTCAGCAGACGGATGAATAAATATCCGGCTTTGCCGGTTCCTCTGTGGGGGTTAGCCCCTTGAAAATAAGATATATTTTTTTCTTCCTACCGTCGGCTGAAGCCGACGGCAAGGGATATAGGTTCCTATTGCTTGGATTATATGCTGGTTTTTTTTAAAAACGGCTCATTTTGTCCCCTTTTTGGAAAAAGTGCAAAAAAAGGGGCTGGTAGAGGCTTGCCGGAAAACATATCTAAACAATTGATTACAATCTATATAGTGAAGTCTTTTATATACTGGTGGAAAGTACATTTTTTACCCTCTTTTTAAGGGTAATTTTTGTCTTGTTTCTTGCTTGTATATTATTGGGAATGAATAAGATAGATGGCTTTTCCCAAAATGACTAAAAAAACGTACATTTAAATTCGTCATAATTCAGCTACAAAAATACAACTACTTTTTAAACCTGCAATTCTTTCTTCAAAGTTTTTTCCTTTTCTATATCGTTTCTTATCAATTAGATAGCCTTAGCTGTACGAAAAACCGCCTTTTGGCGACAAACCTTCCGAACCTTCTCCCAAAATGACGAATTTAAACGTACGTTTTAGCTGTCAAAATACAGATGTTAACATCTATCCATATAAGGTGGGCGGCTAAGGTTTGGATGATATTATTTCAATATTCATAGTATTATTAATTTAAATGTTTAAAGTATGAAGAAGAGAATCTTTACTCTTATGACGGCGGCTCTGCTCATGGCAGGTCCTGCTTTCAATGCTGCCTATGCTGGTGCTGTGACTCCGGTTGCTTACTCAAGCGTTGCTGGAAATACAAAGTTGGCAAATGGCATGAAGTTTTATCTAAAAGCCGGGTGGGTTACACTTGGTGATGCATTTGCAACCGTTAAAGAGGTTACATTGTCGGATAACAAAACAAAAGTTTGGACTATTGCCGGTGAAACAGAAGCTGATATTGCAAAAGCTGCTGTGTTTGAAGTTGCAGACTTTCAGAAGGTAGGCCAGAAATATACCTTTACACTGAAAGTGGATGGAAAACCTATCTATTTGGGAACTGGCGGTACTGTTTCGGCTGGTGTTGATGCAAAAACGATTACGTCTACTATGATCGTTGCAAGCGACAAGTTGGCAGAGCTGGCTAAAATCACTCCGGTATTAGACGGTGACGATGTCACTGAAAACAAGCTTTCAGCTTACACTACAAGCGAAGAGTATTCTGCTGAAGACCTGAACGACTACAACTTGAATGGTTTCACTTTTACATTTGAAGCTAAAGAAGGTACGGAATTGGAAGGTAACACTTTTGCCAATCCGATGTATGCAGTGAATGTCGGTTCCGATTTGTATTTCGTTGATGTAAACGGTAGCGATGCCAAAGCATTGAAAGCTTTAAAGGAAAAGGCTTCTGTAACTTTGTCCGATTTGGAGAATAGCAAACTGAAAGTATTGGCTCTGAACAGTGATAGCAAATATGGCACGTCAGGTGAAAAGAAGACTGCTTATAAGATTCTGACTATTGCCGGCGACAAGATCGGTGATGACAAGAACAACGATGCCAAGTTTACAGTAACCGAGTTCGACCAATTGGCTAACGAAGGTGAATTTGAAATCAAGGCAACTGTTAGTGGTACTTCATACCAGATCGGTGCTATCCGTTTCACTACTTCTGATACGAAGACGTATGTAACTACAGTAGATGAAGCTGACAAAGCTAAGATCGCTAAAGCAACTCTTGGTACAAATTCTTACCTGGATGCTTCTGTTCTGTTGAAGGAAGATGCCATGAATGTAGTGAACATCTACTTCACAAGCAACGAGAAGAGCTGGAATGATGAAGAGGGTGCACAGAGAGAATACCACAAATATTTGGTAGCGGATGGTTCTTCTGCAGGTTTGGTTGCATTGGCTCAGAACCATGTAGATTTCACTTCTCCTCTGGCACAGTGGATCGTTTCTGACTTCGATGGCAAATATACATTTACATTGACAAACCGCGAAACGGGTAAGACTTTAGGTCTGCGTTTGGCAGAAGACGGTAAAGAAGGTGGTTATGAAGTGGTAGGTACTGTAACAGGCGGTTATACTGCAATTTCTACGGGCGTGACAAGTTCAACTCCTATTTCCGGTACTTCCGTGAAATTCAATACGATCCCGACTACTCAATATGACAGCTACCGCCTGTTTACGGAAGAAGAGATGGAAGCGGGTATCGCTTTGGTGTTCTCTGGAAAGAATGCCGTCATCGGTGAAAGAGACTACTATGCTTCTATCGCAAACGGCAAGGTCGTTCCGTCAAGAAAAGAAAGTGAAATCGCATTGTTCTATCCGGAAAGAGTAAAAGCGGCTGCTGATCCTAACAAGGGTAAGGAAAACTATGTATTGGACATCAATGAGTATGCTTATTTGAATGAAGATGGCGAAGTGGCTACAGGAAAAGATACGTTGATCGTTCCGACTTATCGTCTGGCTACTGCTGAAGATAAATATTGGGGTGCTAACGCTTCAGGTTCAGATGATGCTAAATATGCTTTAGCAGATGCTGCTGTTACAGCTGCTACTGAATGGGCATTTGTCATGACTGCCAACGGTGAATATTCTTTGGCCGAAGTGAAACGTGGAACGAATGGTTCCGCTCAATATTCTGACGTTACCGCATCAAAGGTATGGGGTGTGAAAGGTGTGAATACATCTACTATCGGTTTCAACACGTACAATCATTATAATAATGGCGTAGTAGTTGATGAAGGATTTGCTAACCTGACAATCCTGGTTAACGACAACTCCGACAAATCTCACTTGGTTGCTGAATCTCGCCATGCTTCATTCGACAACAAACTGGGATCTATTGCTATGCAGTTGAACGCTAATGGCATCAATGAAGGTATCTTGAACAGTGAAGGCATGGTCTTCTGGCTGGATACTGTTGGAAATGAAACTCCTGCATTCTATATCTCAAGAGGTGTTGAAGGTCAGAATGAACGTCTGTTCATGTATAATGCGACAGACTCGATGAAGATCTTTGACGAAGGTGAAGCTCAGGAATACTTCAATGAAGCTTATGTTCTTGAAGGAACTTATGATGAAAGTGGCGCAACACCGACTGGCGATGCGAAAGTAATCTTCCGTCCGGCAGTATTGGTTGACAATGATACGTTGACAACGACTGTAGGTGACAAGCTTGTTTCTGTAGTGGCTAAAGATGCCGATATCACGAAAGATCAGGTTGATGGTTTGAAGGCATTCCAGTTCGGCATCTGCTTGGCTGACGAAGATGTAGAAGGTGAATATATTGTTTACAACGGTTCTAAATATGTTTATGCATTGAATGGCAAATTAGGTTTGACTTCCGATCCTCAGAAGGCTATGGTCTTCACTCTCGGCGACGAAACCCCGACAGCCAACGAAGGTGTCGAAGTATCCGAAGTCAAAGTAATTGCCGGTGAAGGCAACGTGACGATTGCTGGTGCTCAGGGCAAGAAGGTTGTTATCAGCAACATCTTGGGTCAGGTAGTGGCTAACACGGTTATTGCTTCCGACAATGCTACGATCGCTGCTCCGGCAGGTGTTGTTGTTGTAGCTGTCGAAGGTGAAGCTGCTGTTAAGGCTATCGTTAAGTAATTGATACTAAAATAATCCCTTACCGGGGGATTCATCCCCCGGTAAAAGAAAGACATTTTTTATAATCAAATAATCTAAATAATACCACGCGGTGTCCATCCGCTTTTTGGCGGAAGGTCCAATTACCCCGTGAGGGAGAACAAGTGGTAGTATTAATACTAAAGTAATGAAATTAAAAGTTCTACTGTAAGTACCTTTGAGAAAAGGGGAAGCAGACAAAAAAGGCTCCGGGAGAAATCCTTCCGGGGCTTTCTTTTTTCCCATCTCCATCTGCCGGGAAATTTATTTCTCTATTACCCGGAGATAAATTCCCAGGCAAGGAAAATATATTTATCTTGGCTCTTATTTTATAATACCTGTATAACATGAGAAATACAAAAAGAATCACAAGAAACAGGATGGAAAGAAGAAGCCATCGAGTTGTTATCCCTTATCCTCGGCCTCTGTGAGAAGCGGCAGGCGAATGACGCCTTATCCAAGCGAGACTATGCCGCCCTGCGCAAGGCAGGCAAAAGGTTCGAGGAAATCACCGGCCTCGGATTGATATTCGGGTTCGAACGCATAGAGGTCAATGCCTCCTATGACCTGATCCGTCTCTGGAAAGCCATCCGCAACTTGCCGGAATTCGGGCATGCCGGTTCAGGCATACACCGCCTCTTTGCCCAGATGATGAAAGTATTCAGGCTGAATAAGATCTCGCGTTCTTCCGCCCACAATTACTACAACCGCAAGGAAGACGAATGACGGAGGAAAAGACAACGGGAGGAAAAATATTTTCTCCCGTTGTCTTATCGTAAAGTAACGGTTTTTTGCCGATGGCATCTCTATATGCCTTGAAAATCAATCAGCATTGTATTCCTTTCGTTACTTTTCGCTCATTGACAAGGCTGAAGCAATAGCGTATCTTTGTCCATTATTAATCAAATAAAAAAATCAGTCATGAACAAGGAACACAAAGTCTCGTTGTTTCCCTCTCTTTACAAGTACGAAAGTGAAGAAACCACCCTCGAAGAAATTATCATCCTGATTCGCCGTCGCCGTTGGGTCCGTGAAATCACCGCCTATCGCCATGCCGTCGCCGAAGGACGTAAGGAAGAGGCTGTCCGGTTGAAGAGGTTCTTGCCAGGTTTCACCCCGTCAGGGGTTTTCCGGGGCGGGCATCGTGACGACCAAGTGGCGGCCTATTCGATGGTCGTCGGACTGGATTTCGACCATGTGGAAAATCTTGCGGTGCTGATCGCCCTCTTCCGGTCGATGCCGACCACGCTCGCCCTCTTCGTCAGTCCCGGTGGCGAAGGGCTGAAAGTCTTCGTCCGCGTGGATAGCGGGGCGGAACACCACCGCCGCGCCTTCGAGGTCGTCACTCTCCGCTATGAAGAGGTTGCCGGGATGGCGAGCGACCGCAAATGCCGTAACATAGGCCGTTGCTGCTACGTGAGCGATGATCCGGAGGCATACTATAATCCCGACGCCGAAGTCTTCCATGTGGCTGTCGAGATGCCCCAGGCGGCTTCCGGCGGAAACCGGGGTATGACGGATGCCGGGTCGTTCGTCTCCTGGTGGGCCGCCCGCAACCCGCTGGTCGAAGGGAGCCGTAACCAGACGGTCTACAACCTCGGTTGCGAGGCGAACCGCCGGGGTTTTCCGGAGGCGGAAATCGCTCGTTTGTGTGTCTCGCTGATGCAAGCTCCTTCGTTTTCGGCGCAAGAGATCGGTCAGGCGTTACATTCTGCCTATCAGTCTCATACGGGAGAATACGGGACGAAAGTCTTTGCTAACGGACAAATTGCGGACAGAACGGCACCCCATGCATCTGAAATCCCGAACCCCTCCGAAAAGGACCTGGAAAAGGAAGGGGAGGAGCTTCGGAAGCAGACGCCCTGCCTTCCGGACGACCTCTTGGAGAAGCTGCCGCCAGTCATCCGCGAAGCGGTCCGTTACTATGCCGACGTACGCGAGCGCGACATGGGCGTGCTCGCCGCCTGTACCGTCCTGAGCGCCTGCCTGCCCGGTGTGCACGGCTATTACCGTCGCAAATGGCTGACCCCGCATCTCTATACGGTCGAGGTGGCTCCGGCAGCCAACGGGAAAGGTTGTGTCGATGAGATGCGCCATCTGGCCGACCATTACGCCACGCTTATCAAGACCGAGAGCGAACGTGAGGTACAGGAGTACCAGCAGGCGCTCGATGACTGGGAGGCCAAGAAGGCGGAGCTTCGTGGCAAGCATAAGTCCATGTCGGTGAAGGATGCCCCGAAGCCGGCCTACGTCCGCTACTTGGTCGTGTCGGGTCAGGTGACGAAGGCGAAGCTGCTCGTCCACCTGCGCGACAACGGTGAGGCAGGCCTGCTGATCGTGGACAGCGAGATCGACACGCTGATTACGGCGACTAAGCAGGACTACGGGCAGTTTGACGACCTCCTCCGCAAGGCGTTCCACCACGAACCTGTGTCGTCGTCGCGCAAAGGCGACAATGAGATGATCCTCGTCGACCGTCCCACCGTCGCCCTCCTGCTGGCGGGTACGCCGGGACAGTTCTCCCGTCTGATACCTGATGCCGAAAACGGGTTGATGAGCCGCCTGCTGCTCTACACCTGCCGTTCGCGTGCCGTCTGGCAGGACGTGTCGCCCGAAGGGGGTGGAGCCGACTTTGTGAAGCATATCGCTTCGCTCTCGGAGCAGGTGAGGGGGATGGCCGTGCGTCTGCGGAAACGCAACTTGCAGGTCGGTCTGAGCCTTGCGCAGTGGTCGAAGCTGAACCGTTGTTTTGCGGATTTGCTGCGCGAGTCGGACCTGTTCGGAGGCGAGGAGTTTCTTTCGGTGGTGAAACGCTACGGTTTGATGACCTACCGCCTTTGCATGCTTTTCACCGCCCTCGAGGTGGCGGCCGAGGACGACTATATCCCCGGCCTTCGTGTCTGTTCGGACAGCCATTTCGCGGCAGCCCTGGCGATCACCTTGTGCTGCCTCGAGCACAGCCGCCTCCTGATGACGCAGCTACGCGCCCCGCAGGATCAGCCTGAACTGACGTTACCCCTCAAATTCCGCTCCGTCTACGACGCCCTCCCTTCTTCCTTCACCCTGTCCGAAGTCTACCGCCTCGCTGCCCTCGAAGGGATAGGCGAACGCACGGCACGCCGCTTTATCGCGAAGATTATTCCGGTGTATATCAAGAAGATGACACCTGGACAGTATCAGAAAAACACTCCTCCCGGAAAATAAATATATCGGGTGTCCGTTGTGTCCGTAGTTGTCCGTTCTCCCTTTTCCCTTCCTCCCCTATGGAGCATGTCGGGATGCTTTATAGGGGAAAATTGTTTTCTCTATAGGGCAGAAGAAGATAGGGTGTAATAAGCAGGAAGAACACCTTTACCGGGGGATTTATCCCCTGGCAAAAGAGAGATCCTCCTTCTTTTTCCTCATCTTTCCTCTTCACTCCCTCTCCTGACCAGTTGTTCCCCGTGGCGGAGCAGGTGTGTCGTATCTTTGTTATGTGATTAAGAGTTAGAGGTTTAATTTAAAAAAACAAAGAAACGTATGCCAGCAAAGTACAAGTTAGTGTTGCGTAAGGATATGCGCAAGGGAGCAGAGGCGGATGCCAAGTTATATTATGCGAATGCGAAAGCGGCGGGGACGGTCGGTATCCAGGAGTTATGCGACTTGATCGCCGAAGGTTCCACTGCCTCGGCGGGGGATGTGAAGCTGATTCTGGACGAGTTGATCCGGGTCATGCGGCGCAGTCTCGGCAAAGGGGAAGTGGTGCAGGTCGGCGAATTGGGAAATTTCCAGTTGCAGTTCGGCAGTACCGGCACGCTGACCGAGAAGGAGTTCAACAGTGCCCTGATCAAAAGCAAACGTATCCTGTTCCGTCCGGGCAAGCAGTTGCGGGATGCGATCAGCAACTACACCTTCGAAAAGATCGTTCCCGAAACTCCGTCCACTCCTTCGGGCGGGGGCGAGGAAGAGAGACCGGGAGAGCTTTGATTAGTTGAGAGTTGAAAGTTGAGAGTTGAAAGTTGAGCTTCGCGTTTTTATAAATAACTTTCACCTCTTCACGGTTCTCCGAGGTGCCCCACGATGTAGTCCCGTTGGCGGGGAGTGAGGTATTTTAGTCCGGGGTGCCATCCGGCCTCTTCCAGGTCGTGCATCAGTTTGTCGCTGACGCGGATCCATTTCAGCAGTTGGCCGGTGGCGCTCTTTTGGGAGATGTTCGGGAAGTAGAGTTGGGCGAGTTCGCCCCATCCGTAGACCCTGTTCTGATTGAAGGAGTTTTCCATGATTGTACAGTGTGTTTCTTGATGCGGCGAACCGCTTGGTTTATAACCGCTAAGATAATAAATATTTGCCTGTTGAACAAGCAAATGCCTTGATAAATTCTCTCTTGCGGGGGATTAATAGATTGGCTCTCTCTTGCCGGGGGATTCATCCCCCGGATAAAAAGGAAAATGATTAAAAAGAAAAAAGATTAGGAAAGATGGATAAGAAGATATTTTACCTCCGTAGGTGCCGGGCTGCCGCCGAAGAGGCGGGACGTGCGTTCGATATGAACCCGCGTGTCATTCTGGCTCAGGGAGCGCTTGAAAGCGGGTGGGGGACCTCCTGCTTGGCGACGGAGCATAACAACTATTTCGGTATAATGGGTTATGGGGCGTCTAACGCCTGGTGGCATGGCGAACGGGTGGAGCTGGAGACGGCCGGCGGGATGGTCCATTATTTCCGGCATTACACATCGCCCCGGATGTCTTTCTTCGATTTCGCCCGCCTGATCCATACCGGCTACCACCGTGCCTGGAGCTTTAGCCGCATCCCCGAAGCCTATGCTAAAGAGATCGCTTACAGTCCCTACATAAGCGAACTGAACGGGGATAACCGCGAACGCTACCGCCACAGCATCATCGCTCTTGAGGAGGAGATCGGGAGGATGATGGATTGGGATGAGGGGATGGTGGCATGAAGATATAAATGATGCATCCCCCGGAATGAAAGAAGTAATGAATCATCAAATCATCAGTTATGAATAAATTAAGAAAAATCCTTGCATTTATCAGAGCCTTGTTGGGCTTTTTGTTGAACTTTAAAAAGAAGCGTCCGGATGGAAAGGAAGAGGAAAACGAGCCGGTTCCACCCGCGTCTGGCGGGCAGGAAATGTTTCCGGCGATTGTGCAACCCGCATTGCCTTCGCTTGTACCTGATGGTATTGGGCCTGCTGGCTTTGTGGGAGGGCCGTTCGGAGGTCGTGTTGGGGTGTTTGGGAGCCCTGTTGACACTCTCGGGGTACGGGGATACGGAGAGAGACATGACGGGAAGCGGAAACAAAAACAGCAACTCCCCGTCGTTGCCGGCTGGGGGTTGCTGATGTATGCTGCGGTCTCCTGTTTCTGTTAGCGTGAGGGAGGAGGATTAGAAACGTCTTTTCTTACGAGCGTCGCGTGCGGCGGCAGTCCGTTTCCACGGGCGGTCGCTGTCGCGTTCGTCTTTGCGGAAGGTGCGGTCCGAACGGTCTCCACCCCGGCGTCCACTGTCTTTGGAACCCCGTTTGCCTTTGTAGCCGTCATCGCTGCGCCGTCCGCCGTAACTGCGTTTGCCACCGCGTCCGCCTTCTTCTTTTTTGCCCTGTGCAGGTTCGACGGAGATGCGCCGTCCGTCCACTTCGAACCCGTTCATGCTGTCCATCACGCGCTGGGCTTCACCCTCTTCCACTTCGAAGAAAGAGAAGTTTTCGCGCAGGTCGATCTTGCCGATGCGCACCTTGCCCGGCACACATTTGTTGACCAGTTCGATCAGCTGGTTCGGATAGAGGCCGTCGGCCTTGCCGAAGTTGAGGAAGAAACGCGAATAGCCCTCTTCGGCCGCATGTGCACGGCGTTCGCCCCGTTCGCTGCGAGAGGAACGTTCGTCTACCTGCTGGATCTCGTCGGCATCCTTGTAGTAATCGATCATACGGTTGAATTCGAGCGAAACGACACGTTTGATGATGTCTTCCTTGTCCAGCCATTCCAACTTGCGGTAGATTTGGGGCATCAGGGAGGCGATCTCCTCCTCGTTCACCTTCACCTTTTCGATCTGGTCGACGAGGTTGAAAAGCTGCTTTTCGCAGATAGCATGTCCGGTAGGCATTTCGCCTTTCTCGAATTTCTTGTTGATGATCCTTTCGATCTCGCGGATTTTGCCTTTCTCCTTCACGTGGCAGATGGAGATGGAGATACCCGTCTTTCCCGCACGGCCCGTACGGCCACGGCGGTGCGTGTAGGATTCCACTTCATCGGGCAGGCCGTAGTTGATCACGTGTGTCAGATCGTCCACATCCAGGCCGCGGGCAGCCACATCGGTAGCAACTAAGAGTTGGATGTTTTTGACGCGGAACTTCTGCATCACGTAGTCGCGCTGCGCCTGGCTCAGTTCGCCGTGCAGCGAGTCGGCGTTGTAGCCGTCCTGTATCAGTTTGTCGGCGATTTCCTGCGTCTCTTTGCGGGTACGGCAGAAGACGATGCCGTAGATGTTCGGGTAGAAGTCGGCGATGCGTTTCAGAGCCAGGTACTTGTCGCGTGCCTGTACCATATAATAGATATCGCGGATGTTCTTGTTTCCTTCGTTCTTGTTGCCGATCACGATCTCCTTCGGATTCTTCATGTACTTCTTCGTGATGTTGGCGATCTCTTTCGGCATGGTGGCCGAGAAGAGCAGCATGTTGCGGTTCTCCGGCACTTCGGCGAGGATGGCGTTGATGCTGTCGGTGAACCCCATGTTCAGCATCTCGTCCGCCTCGTCCATGATGACGTTCTTCACCAGGCTGAGGTCTACCGTCTTGCGGTTCATCAGGTCCAGGAGGCGTCCCGGAGTGGCTACGACCACGTGCACGCCACGCTTCAGCGTCTTGATCTGGCTCTCGATGCTGGAACCTCCGTACACCGGGAGGACCTTCAGGTTGTCGATATACTTGGAGTAGTCGTTCAGGTCGTCGGCGATCTGTAAACATAGCTCACGAGTGGGACAGAGTACGAGTGCTTGGGGGTGGTATGTAGTCACATCGATTTTTTGCAGGATCGGAAGGCCGAAAGCGGCTGTCTTTCCCGTACCTGTTTGTGCTAATGCAATTACGTCGTTGTCATCTCCCAGTAGGAAAGGAATCACTTCCTCCTGTACCGGCATGGGCGATTCGTAGCCCATTTCTTGAATTGCCTTCAGTATTGGTGCGGCAACTCCTAATTCTTCAAATGTTTTCAAAATGTGATATATGTATATATAATAAATTCAGAGTGGGGACAAAGGTACGCAAATAATTTGGATACCGGTTAGTTTAGTATGATATCTTTTAATGTATCGCGCTCTTTTTCCGTGAGATGCAATCCTTTCGACAGATATTTGTCGGTCGAACCATATTCTTTCTTTATTTTATGGAAGGCCAGATCCAGCCATGTCTCGTTTGCACCGAGCAGCACGGTGATGGTTTCCTGGGCGTCCGTATTGAGGTTGCGTGCCATATAGGCAAGGCTGCGCAGGTCTATGTGGTTGTTGGAAGCCATATAGTCTTTCATGATCGTTTCTTCCGGCACATCGAGGGCTGTCAGCAGCATGGCCGTCAGGAAGCCGGCACGGTCTTTTCCCATCGAGCAGTTCACGAGGATCGGGTAGTTGTCCTTGTCGAGAAAGACTTTCAGGGCTTTGCCGAATTGTTCGCTGTTGTCCGTCACATAGCTGATATAGGTGTCCTGCATATACACGAGCCCGTCGCCTTTGCGTATGCGTCCTTCTTCCAGGCGTCGGGTGATCTGTTCTTTGCCTTTTACCGGGATCGGGATGGAGATGATGTTCGCCCCTGCATATTTTTCCGGAGCGAGGGCTATTTCGTCTTCTCCCCGTAGGTCGATGACAGTTTTGATCTTCAGGTTATCCAGCCGGATCGTGTCGTTGCGGCTAAGTGCCTTGAGCTCGCCCGAGCGGAATATCTTGCCCCAGCCGGTCATACGGTTCCCGTGTTCGCTGAAGTAGCCTCCTATGTCGCGCAGGTTCTGGACGCTGTCCATCTGTACCGAGCGGGCGCCGACAGTGCGGTAATATTTGTCGTTGAAAGACAGTAGGAAATATTTGCGGGTGATGTTGTCGTTCGTGATGTAGGTCACTCTCCCGTCATTGATGTCGGCATAGCTGCACGGTCGCGACATGTCGAAGGAGTTGGGGGTGTCGGATACATAAAGTTTCATCGTCCCGTCGGTATGGGGGTCTGTTTCCCATTTGATAATATAGTTGCCGATGTCGTCACGCAGGCATATAGCACGAATTTCAGGTGCTCTGCCGGAGCTGCATCCTGCCAATAAGGCCACACTGGTGAACAAGAAAAGAATCCGTTTCAATATCATACTTCTACTACTCATGCAAAGCAAAGATAGTGAAAAACACGTGTCTTTATACCCCTTTATCTTCCCGGTTAATGATATTTAAGACTGGGAGAGGTAGGAGGTTGCGAATTCTTTAGAAATGTAATTGTCGTAGCTGCGGCAAACCTCGGTTGCCAGATCGATCCCGCACCGGATGATATTCGCCCATGTCTCTTTCGGGAGGGTGGCGAGGTCACGGTGACGGACATTATTTTTTAACAGACCGTAGAGGATGCCAGCATTGAAGTTGTCGCCGGCTCCGATCGTACTGACCGGGCGGATGGAGGGCGAGTCGAAATGAAGGCGCAGGTCGCCGTGGTAGAGGTTCACGCCTCCGGCTCCGTGAGTGGTGATGAAACGGTCGCAGTAGAAACGGATATGGTCGGTGTAGACTTTTTCACTGTCGGCCTCCCCGAAGATATTGAGGAAGTCCTCGTCCGAGCCGCGTATGATATCGGCATATTCGAAGTTTTCGAGCAATGTCGGGGCGAGGTGTATCGCTTCATGGGCGTGCGCCTTGCGGAAATTCGGGTCGTAGTAGAGGATCGCCTTGCGCTGGCGTGCATAGTCGAGAAATTCCACCATCCGTTCCCTAAGCGCCGGGTTCAGTGAGTAATAGGAGCCGTAGATGAAGATGTCGTCTTCGTTGATCTCCGGCAGGGGCACGTCGAGGCGTTGCTTCGGATAATCCTTGTAGAAAGTGTAGTCGGCATTGCTGTCGTTGTCCAGGAACGCGAGCGAAATCGGGCTTTTGCCATCCGGGAAACGGTCGACGTAGCGGGTGGAAAGGTTGTTTTCCTTCATGAAGTCGCGTATGATGTCGCCGACATGGTCGTTTCCCACTTCGCTGATGAAAGAGACAGGTACACCCAGGCGTCCTAACGAGATGAGGCCGTTGAAGGTCGATCCGCCGGGCACTGCCGTATGGGGTCGGTTGTTCCTGAAGATGATGTCGAGAATGGTTTCCCCGATGCCGATTACCTTCCTCATGCTCTTTATTTGTTTACGGTTTTACACTGTTCGCGGCTTTTCGAACCCAGGTAACCGCCGTGATGCCGTTTGGCATAGTCGGGATAGCCGAAGTTGATGCGTTTCATGGTGCCGACTACCAACAGGTCGCCTATCACCGTCATGACCGTGGTCGATGTGGTGGGGGTGAGGCCTAAAGGACACACTTCTTTCGGCGCACCGGTCGGCAGGCAGATCGTCGCTTCGGCTGCCAGCGGGCTGTCGGGGTTGCCGGTGATAACGATAAACTGCATCTCCGGTACGAGACCGCGTGTCAGCTCCACCAGTTCGAGCAGTTCGCGTGTCTTGCCGGAGTTGGAGATGAGCAGCATGACATCGTTCTTGCGGACGATGCCGAGGTCGCCGTGTTGTGCTTCGCTGGGATGCAGGAAGTAGGCAGGCGTGCCGGTCGAACAGAAGGTGGTCGCGATGTTCATGGCGATCTGTCCTGCTTTTCCCATACCGCTGGTGATCAGATTCCCTCCGAGTTCGTGTACATGTTTCACAATGAGTGTCACAGCCTCTTCATAGCCGTCGGTTATCGGAATATTGCGTACTGCTTCAGCTTCCTGTTGCAGAATGGATGAGATTGCTTCGTTTATCATAGCCTTTAAAATGATTCTATATGGTGTTATGAACTTAACAAAGTGCAAAAGTATCTATTTTAATGATACCTGCACATGGAATGACCTATATTTTTGTACTTTTGTGCCTCCTAATGAATGGATCATGGAAAAAGATTACTTCTCACATATTTTACCGAACGGTTTGCGTATCGTACATCTTCCTTCTGCATCCCCGGTGTCGTATTGCGGGTTTGCCGTGAATGCCGGGACACGGGATGAGGAAATGGATGAATTTGGCTTGGCTCACTTTGTCGAACACATGATATTCAAGGGGACGGAAAAGCGTAAGTCCTGGCATATCCTGAATCGGATGGAGAATGTGGGAGGGGAGCTGAACGCCTATACCACAAAGGAGGAGACTTTCGTCTATTCTATTTTTATGGAAGAGCATTTCCGGAGGGCTTTCGAACTGCTGTCCGACCTGGTGTTCCATTCGCAGTTCCCGGAGCAGGAGATCGAGAAGGAGGTGGATGTGATCCTGGACGAAATCAATTCATACGAGGACAGCCCTTCGGAACTGATCTTCGATGAATTCGAGAATTTGCTGTTCGACGGACATGCGTTGGGACATAACATCTTGGGGGACGAGCAGTCGCTGCTCGGTTTCGGCAGCGAGTCCGGCAAGTCGTTTATGAGGCGGTTCTATGCCCCCGAAAATATGGTGTTCTTCTCGATGGGCCGGATTCCGTTCAAGAAGATCGTGCAGATGGCGGAAAGCACCCTGTCGGATATCGCTTTCCCGATGGCGGCACGTAACCGGACGGCACCCGGCGAGCTCCTTCCCGTCAGCCGCCAGATACACAAGGATACCCATCAGGCGCATGTGCTGATCGGGGGACGGGCATACAGCATGCACGATGAGAAACGCCTGCCGTTGTTCTTGCTGAATAACCTCTTGGGAGGGCCGGGCATGAACAACCGTTTGAATGTCTCTCTCCGGGAAAAGAACGGGCTTGTCTATAACGTCGAATCGAACGTGACTTCTTATACCGATACGGGGCTGGCAAGCATCTACTTCGGGACTGATCCGAAGAACAAGGAGAAGGCGATCAGGCTTGTTTACAAGGAACTGGCGAAGCTGCGTGAGGTGAAGCTGACCGCGACCCAGTTGGCGGCGGCCAAGAAGCAGGTGATCGGACAATTGGGCGTCTCCGGCGATAATCGGGAAGGCTTGTTTTTGGGGCTGGGTAAGAGCTTTCTCCATTATAACCGCTACGACACCCTGCCGGAAGTCTTCGCCAAGGTGGAGAAGCTGACCGCCGGAGAGATACGAGAGGTCGCCAACGAGATCTTTGCACCTGAACGGTTGTTCAGTCTGATCTACCAATAAGAAGCGTTTACCAGCATTCCGCCTTGTCCTTCAGTTCCGGCAGCTTGTTCTTGTCGAACACAGGGCTCTTGATCCCGCTACGTTTTTGAGCAATGTAATCGTGCAGCAGCAGGAAGGCCTGTTTGCTCAGCAACGAGATGGCGAACAGGTTGCAGATCGTCATGAAAGCCATCGTGATATCCGCCAGGCTCCAGGCGAGTTCCAGACTTGCTAGCGCCCCGAACATCACCATACCGCCGACCGCCAGACGGTAGATATAGAGCACGCTTTTTTTCGGTGTGATGAAACGAATGTTCGCTTCCCCGTAATAGTAGTTCCCGATAATGCTGCTGAAAGCGAACAGGAAGATCGCTACGGCAACGAATATCCCTCCGGCTTTTCCCACTTCGAGCGTCAGGGCATGCTGTGTCAGTTGTACCCCGTTTACCGAACCGTCCAACGGCGCCCCGCTGAACAGGATGATAAAAGCCGTGCAGGTACAGATCAGCAGGGTGTCGGTGAAAACACCCAGAGTCTGGATCAATCCCTGTTTGACCGGATGTGTGACGGATGCCGTGGCCGCTACGTTCGGAGCCGATCCCATACCAGCCTCGTTGCTGAACAGGCCGCGCTTGATCCCTTGCATCAGAGCGGCGCCGATCGTACCGCCTGCCGCCTGTTCCCATCCGAAAGCGCTGCTTACGATCAGTTTGATGACGGCCGGCAGTTCCGTTATATTGAACAGTACGATCCCCGAGGCGAGCGCCACGTATCCCAATGCCATTACGGGGACGATCACGCTGCTGACTTTGGCTATTCGCTGGATTCCTCCGAAGATAATGGCAAGTGTCAGTACGGTCAGTACCGCGCCTACGATCCTCGGATCGAAACCGAACGAGCCTTGCATGGCGGCGCAAATCGTGTTGCTTTGTACCGAGTTGAACGCGAAACCGAAGGTGATGGAGATCAAGATGGCGAACAGTATGCCCATCCAGTTCAGTCCCAATCCGTATCGCATATAGTAGGCGGGCCCCCCGATGAAGGATTCTTTTCCTTTCCGTTTGTAAAGCTGTGCGAGTGTAGATTCGACAAAAGCGCTGGCCGAACCTAACAGGGCGATGATCCACATCCAGAACACTGCTCCCGGACCTCCTACGGCGACGGCTGTGGCTACTCCCGCCAGGTTGCCTGTTCCGACACGGCTGGCAAGCGATACGGCGAATGCCTGGAAGGATGAGATGTGCTTTTCACCTTCATGGGCTTTGTTGGCGGAGTCACCGAGCACACGTATCATCTCCCGGAACATACGGAACTGGACGAAACGGGTTTTGAAAGTGAACCGGAAGGCGCATCCTAACAGCATGATAATTAAAACATACGACCATAGGAGGTCGTTAATCCCGCTGATCCAGTTGTTCAGTATTTCCATTTGGCAGTTTATCGTCTTGATAATTACGTGAATATTGAGATGCAAACCTAAAGAAAATATTCTGTATGGACAAGAATATTAAATTTTGCACACACAAATAAATATTTTCGTATCTTTGAAAGATTATTAACTAAGGTGTGAAATTATGAAGGCAATAGAACCGAGTCTGGTCAAAGACAATTTTATAGAGATCATCGGAAAAGAGTGGATGCTGGTAAGCGCCGGCGACAAGGACAAGTTCAACATGATGACGGCGAGTTGGGGGGGCGTAGGCTTCCTGTGGAACAAGCCGGTAGTGTTCGTCTTTATCCGTCCGGAACGTTATACCCGCGAGTTTGTCGATGCGAAGGGAGCTTTCACGCTGTCCTTTTTAGGAGAAGAGCATAAGACTGCCCATAAGATTTGCGGGGCGAAATCGGGACGGGATATCGACAAGGTGGCAGCGACAGGTTTGACGCCTTATTTTACCGATCTGGGTAATCCTTGTTTCGAGGAATCGCGCCTGACGCTCGAATGCAAAACCCTTTACGTGACTAAGATGGATAAGGATCATTTTGTTGATCCTGCCTTATACGAGAAATGGTACAGCGCAATGGCAGGGAATCCGCATAACGTCTATGTGGCGGAAATCTTAAATGCTTGGGAGAGATGATCTCCCGTTCGTATGGATATCCGGATTGATTAGTTTGATTTGCTTCAGATAAACCATGGTTCTCTATTTTCAATTAAATTGTCTTTCTCTTGTCATATCTTTGCAATATGTATGCTTTTCCTTTGCCCGCGGAAAATAAAAAGAGTATACTTATAGACACAATAAATAACACTGCTTCGTTTTTTATAATAACTGATTTACGTGTTTAGGCTTTATGTCTCAGGGATGAGGGGTAAAGCTTGTTTTTGTGTGTTGTATTTGGCACTTGTCATGCTTCGATGAGCGACAGGAGGACACCTGTGTCAAAAAGTTGGACGTTTGGGCGTCAAAAAATTGGACGGTTGGCGGGAGGTGTTTTTGAAATGCTTTTGATAGTCTGAATGTTACATTTCTGGCACGTCGTTTGCTTTCTTTCTGTCATGATGAATGCACAGATAACGATCAAACGAGGTTTGTCTCTTTTTCTTCTCGTCTTCCTGGCTTCGCCGGGAAACCTGCGGGCGCAGTCCGGCTGGACGGTGGACGACTGCATGCGCTATGCCGTCGAACAGAACTACCGCGTGCGGAACAGTCGCCTGGATACACGGATTGCCGGGGAAGACCTTGCTGCCGCCTATGGTGATTTCCTGCCCTCAGTAAGTGCTACCGGCGCATTGGGCAAACGTTTGGGGCGTTCGGTGGACCCGAAAACGAACCTCTATACTTCCTCTTCCTTTTTAGAGAGCACGATGGGGCTGAATGTCTCGCTTCCGGTGTTCGACGGCTTTACGCGCGTCAACCGGTTGCAGTTCCGCAAACTGAACAAGCAGATCGGCGGCCTCACGGAGCAGATCGAGGAGAACCGGATTGCCTTCGAGGTGATGGATGCTTTCTATCGCCTCTGCTTCGATAAGAAGATGTACGAGCTTGCTGTCGAGCAGCGGAAGTTGAGCGAACGCTATCACGAGCAGATGCTCGAATATGTGGATCTTGGCATGCGTTCCCCTTCTGATTTGCAGGAGGTGAAGGCGCGCCTGCAATCTGATATTTACCAGGAGACGGTGAAGGCGAACGGTTGCCGCCTCTCATTACTTGCCCTGAAGGAACTGCTGAATATGCGGGATACCGATACGCTGGCGATCTCTCCCGGCGGGGAGGGCGAACTTCCCGTGCTTCCTGTACTGGAATCCAACGAGATCTATGCCGCCTCCGAAACATCCCTGCCGGAATTCCGGGCTATGGAACTGAGGGAGAAAGCTTCCCGCAAGTCACTGGCAATAGCGTCCGGGGCTTTTTCTCCTTCCATCAGGGCGGAATTCAGCCTCTATTCCGGTTACTACGACACGGAACGGGATGACCTGGGCGAGATCATCCCGATCAAAGACCAGTTGAAGAATAACATGAACAAATATATCGGCGTGAGCGTCTCGCTGCCTCTGTTCAGCGGACTTTCCCGCCTGACAGATGTCCGGAAGGAACGTTTCCGCCTGCAAAGGATACGGAACGAGAACGAGCAGCAACGCCTCAGCCTCTACAAGGAGATAGACGACGCCTGCCTTTCACTCCGGGCTGCCGCCGAGGAACACCGTCAGGCGGTCGAACAACTCCGCACTTCCACCGTCACGCTGAAAGAGAGCGAGGAAAAATGGGAGGAGGGGATGATCTCCGTGTTCGAACTGATGGAGAAGCGGAACCTCTATATACTGGCCAAGGCAGAACTGTCGCGCACCCGTTTGCAGTATGAGTTGAAAAGCCGCACGGTAGACTTCTACCGCACAGGCTCATTTTTAGGAACCGAATAAATACAACAAGAATGGCAATCAATAGCATGGACACCCGTATTGAGCGGAAGTCCCGGTTTAAGAAGAAACACATCTATTCCTTGATAGGAATTGCCGTCGGGCTGCTTTGCCTGCTTTGGCTTCTTTTTCGTGATACTTCCTCTTCCCTGAAAGTGGAGAAAGAACGCATTACGATCGCTACCGTGCAGAAAGGAGAGTTCAACGACTACATCCGGGTTATCGGGCAGGTACTGCCGGATCGTATCATCTATCTTGACGCCATCGAGGGTGGGCGCGTCGAAGAACGCCTGATCGAGGAAGGGGCGCAGGTGCGGGCGGGCGACGTGATCCTCCGCCTCAGTAACCCGCTCCTGAACATCGGCATCCTACAAAGCGAAGCCGACTTGGCCTATCAGGAAAACGAACTTCGCAACACCCGTCTCAGCATGGAGCAGGAACATCTCCGGCTGAAACAGGACCGTATCGGCCTGAGTAAGGAATTGGTGCAGAAGGAACGCCGTTTCAGGCAATACGAACGCCTGTATAAGAAGAACCTGCTGGCCCGCGAAGATTACTTGCAGGCTGAGGAAGATTATGAGGCTGCTCTCGGACAGTTGGCTGTTGTGGACGAACGGATCGAGCAGGACGACCTGTTCCGCAGCAGCCAGCTACAGAGCCTGGACGAGAACATCCGGAATATGAAGAAGAGCCTTGCCTTGGTTCGCGGGCGACTGGAAAACCTGAAAGTGAAGGCTCCCGTCGACGGGCAGTTAGGAAACCTGGAGGCCCAGATCGGCCAGTCCATCGCCCAGGGCGAACGTATCGGCCAGGTGATCACGCCCGAACTGAAGGTGGAAGCCAAGATCGACGAGCACTATGTGGAACGTGTCATGCCCGGTCTCCCTGCGAGCTTCGAACGTGAAGGAAAGAAGTACGATATGGAGGTGACGAAAGTCTATCCCGAAGTGCGGGAAGGACAGTTTCGCACCGACCTGCATTTTGTCTCCGGCCGGCCGGAGAATATCCGTGCCGGGCAAACCTACCACCTGAACCTGCAACTGGGCGATCCCGTGCAGGCGGTGATCGTCCCACGTGGTAGCTTCTACCAAGCAAGCGGCGGCGAGTACATGTATGTGGTGGATGAAGAAGGAAAGACAGCTCGCCGCCGCCCTGTCCGTATCGGCCGTCAGAACCCGCAGTATTACGAGGTTGTGGAAGGGTTGCAACCGGGAGAGAAGGTGATTATTTCCGGATATGACTTGTTTGGTGAGAATGAACGATTAATTTTACGCTGATGGAATATTGGTCTCAAGTAATCAAAAGCCAACGGGCGCGGAAGTCTCTTTCCGCCCTGAATGTGTTCGGTCTTTCCGTTTGTGTTGGCGCGGCGCTGCTGATTATGCTCTATGTACGGTTCGAATTGAGTTTCGATTCGTTCCACGACGGGGATCGCATCTACCGTGTGGAGAGCCGTCTTTATGAAGGGGCAACCTTGACGGATAATTGGGCGACGACTTCTTTCGGGCATGCTCCCGCCATGTATCGCGAGATTCCGGGCATAGAGCAGTATGTACGTGTGACGGCACAAGATCGCGGACAAGAGGTGACGTTCGGTGACCGGCAGTTTATCGAAGAACAGTACTGTTATACCGAACCGGCTTTTTTCGATCTCTTCAATTTCCCGATCCTCAAGGGGGAGAAGGGTGGACAGTTGGTCCGTCCGAATACGATGGTGATTACCGAAAGTGCTGCACGTCGTTATTTTGCCGGTGGTGATCCTATCGGCAAAGTGCTGACTTTCCGTACATCTTCGTCCGAACAGCATTTCGAGGTGACGGGCGTGATTGCCGATATGCCTTATAATTCGCATCTGCATTATGACTTCCTGTTGTCTTATTCGACTATTCCGGAGGCAAGGCGCGATATTTGGTATATCCACGGTGTCTATACGTATGTCCGGCTTGAACCGGGAAAGAAACCGGGCGATATTGAAGCGGCTTTCCATTCCATCTCTGAAAAATATAAGACGGCGGCATTGAAACATAAGGACTGGAGGGTCGAACTGGTTCGTTTGCGGGATATTCATCTGACTCCCCGTAAGTCTTATGAGAAAGAGGCGAAAGGTAGTCGTATGGCTGTACGTATCCTTTCGGTGATGGTAGTCGCCCTTTTACTGATCGGCTGGGTGAACGCGCTGAACCTGACGGTTGCCCGTTATCTGGAACGTGGCAGGGAGTTTGGTATTCGCAAGGCATTCGGGGCTTCCCGCCGGCAGGTGATCCTGCAAGGATTGCTGGAAGCAGGGTTGTTGAACTTGTCGGCTTTGATCTTGGCTCTCGGATGGGTCGAGGTACTGTTGCCTTTTGTCTGCCGTTGGGTAGGATTGGATTTTGCTGCCGGCGCGTTCCGTTTGCCGGAATTCTGGAGTATGGCGGCAGCGTGTTTTATAGGGGGAACTTTGTTTACCGGACTGTATCCTTCATTCCTGCTGACACGCATCCGTCCAGCGGATATCATGCGAGGAAAATTACTGCATGGCCGTAAGGGAAACCGGATGCGGAAGATGTTGATTGTGGCTCAGTTTCTTGCTTCTTTCGTTCTGGTTTCCGGTACGTTGGTGGTGATCGGACAGGTTCGTTATATGCAGCAGGAGACTTCTTCCGCTTCTTCGAACCGGGTACTGGTGGTGAAATATCCGGCTTTTACCGATGATATGTCCGTCAAAATGGAGAGTTTCAAGAAACGGTTGGGACAGATACCTTATGTTGTCCGTGTCTCTATTTCCGGTGCTGTGCCGGGCGTTGAGGTGGCGAACTACTTTACCAATCGTCCTTACGGCAGCGATCCATCCGAAGTGAAGCTGATACAGATGTTTGCTGTCGATTATGATTATCTGGCGCTTTATTCGCCGGAAATGCTTTGTGGACGTGGTTTCTCGGAAGCATACGGCAATGAACGGAATAAGGTCGTCCTGAACGAAGAGGCGGTGCGTCTGCTTGGTTATCCTTCTCCGGAAGAGGCGTTAGGAAAGCAGTTGGAGATGGAAGTGCTGGAAGATCCACTCGAAGTTGTCGGGGTTGTGAAAAATTATCATCAGCAGTCGCTTGCGGAACCGTATAAGCCGATCCTCTTTTTCCTGAAAGAACGGGTCCCGTTTATTGCGACTCCTTATATATCCGTCAAGATGGATGGTCCGGTCAATTCTGACCGCTTGGCTGAAGTGGAACAAATGTACCGGACTTATTTTCCGTCCGCCCTTTTTTCTTATTTCTATCTCGATGATTATCAGGATAGCTTGTATAAGTCGGATCGCAATTTCGGTTGGATTTTTGCCAGTGCGTCATTATTGGCAGTCTTTGTGGCCTGCTTGGGATTATGGGTCGTGACGCTTTTTTCTACTCTGGCACGAGTGAAAGAGGTTGGGATACGGAAGGTTTTGGGAGCCGGTAAAATAAGTCTTTTTGTTGTTTTGACACGTGAACTGCTACTTCTTACGGTGCTGGCCACTGTATTGGGACTTCCTGTTTCTGTGGTTTTGATGAACGGATGGCTGGAGAGTTATGCTTTTCATATCGTGTTGCCTTGGTGGGTGTACGGAGTCGCATTTGTGTTGTTGATGTGTGTCGCTTTCTTGACGGTAGTCAGACAGGTGTGGCGTGTGGTTCGGTTGAAGCCGATGCGTATTCTCAGGAACGAATGATTTAAATGAATATAATATGATTAAAACAGAGAATCTGTCTATGGTCTTCACCACCGAGGAGGTGCAGACGAAAGCATTGAACGAGGTGAACATCGAGGTCAAACAGGGTGAGTTTGTGGCCATTATGGGGCCTTCTGGCTGTGGCAAGTCGACCTTATTGAATATCTTGGGAACGCTTGATTCGCCGACTTCCGGCAAATATTTCTTTAACGGCAAGGAGATAGACAAGATGGGAGAGAGCCAGTTGACGGCTTTCCGTAAAGGGAATATCGGTTTCGTATTCCAGAGTTTCAACCTGATAGACGAGCTGACAGTCTTCGAGAACGTGGAACTGCCGTTGGTTTATCTTGGCTGCCGGAAGTCCGAACGCAAGCGGAAGGTGATGGAAGTCCTCGACCGGATGAATATCGCCCATCGTGCCGGACATTTTCCGCAGCAGCTATCCGGCGGACAACAGCAACGTGTGGCGATAGCGCGCGCCGTGGTGACGGATTGTCCGCTGATCCTTGCCGACGAACCGACGGGAAACCTGGATTCGACAAACGGGGCGGAGGTGATGGAATTACTTCGAGAACTGAACGGGCAGGGGACGACGATCGTCATGGTCACGCACTCGGAACGGGATGCCAGCTTCGCACACCGGATTATCCATCTTTTGGACGGCCGGGTCGTTTCCTGAATATTCATCTTTGAAAATCTTCATCATAATGATAGTAACAAACTATTGGAACTGTGCGTGGCGCAGCCTTACTAAAAAGAAAGGTTTCAGTGTCGTCAATATAGTCGGTCTGGCGATCGGCATGGCGGCAGCCTTGCTGATCCTGACCTATGTGGCTTTCGAATACAGCTACGACGATATGCACAGCCGGCAGGATCGTATCTTCAGGGTTGAAGCCCGGTTTTATGAGAACGGGGAGCTGACGGATGATTGGGCCAGTTCGTCTGCCGGCTATGCTACGGCTATGAAGCAAAACATGAGTGCTGTCGAGGATTATACACGTGTCGGAAGCCAGTATTATCCGGAGCAGGTCGTGAAATACAACGAACTGCTATATCGGGAGACAGGTATAGGCTATGCGGAAGCTAACTTTTTCGATTTCTTTGACTTCAAACTCTTGAAGGGAAATAAAGAAAGTTGTCTGGACGGACCGAACAAGGTAGTTATCACCGAACGTATTGCCCGGAAATATTTCAAGGGAGCGGACCCGATCGGGAAAATCCTGATCTTCCGAAGCAATATAGGAGAGGAAGCTTGCGAAGTGACGGGTATAATGGAAGATATGCCGATCAATACGCATATTCGCTATAATCTGCTGATCTCCTACAAGACGCTCCCGAAGTGGATGGATGAATATTGGTATCGCCACGAAGTCTATTCGTATGTCTTGCTGAAGTCGGCGAACCTGAAAACGCAGGTGGAAGAGGATTTCCCAGTAATGGCGGAGAAGTATAAGACGGAAGAGGCATTGAAGAATAAAACTTGGGCGATCCAGTTGACGAACCTCCGCGATATCCATCTGAATCCGCAGAAAGCTTATGAGCCGGAGGTGAAGGGGAATCGTTCTTCTATCTGGGTATTGATCTGTACGGCACTTGCTATCCTTTGTATTGCTTGGATCAATTATATCAATATGACGGTAGCCCGTTCGATGGAACGAGCCAAAGAGATCGGTATACGTCGGGCTTCGGGGGCAAGCCGGAGGCAGGTTATTTCACAGTTCCTTTTCGAGTCGTTGGTGACGAACAGTATTGCTTTTATCCTGGCTATCGGGCTGATGGAGGCGTTGATGCCTTCTTTCAATAACCTGACGGGACGGGATCTGAGTTTTTCCGTCTGGTTTACGACTTCACTGGGGTGGTATCTGTTGCTGATCTTTGCTGCCGGTGTGTTTCTGTCCGGCTTTTACCCGGCGACGGTTTTGTCCGGCATCAAGCCGATCCGGATGTTGAAAGGAAAGTTTACCCATACGCATGGGGCGACGGTCACCCGCAAGGTTTTGGTGGTGTTGCAATACACGGCTTCTCTGGTGTTGCTTTGCGGGACGTTGATCGTGTACGCGCAACTTCAATATATGCGGAATGCTTCTTTGGGGGTACGGGTGGACCAGACGCTGGTTCTTAAGTTCCCGGCGCAATGCGAGGAACTGGCTATGAAGTTGGAGGCATTTAAGAAAGAGGTGGCGTTATTGCCCTCCGTCAGGGCGGTGACGGTTTCTGGTGCAGTTCCCGGAACGGAGGTAACCGACTTCCTGTCCATCGTCCGCGAAAGTGATGTGACGAAGCAGACGCGCCTGTTGGAGATGTTGAACTGCGATGAGTTTTTTCTGGAAGCTTATGATCTGAAGTTCGTTTCCGGCCGTGGTTTTTCCGAAGATTACGGGGGAGATGTTTATAAGATCGTCCTGAACGAATCGGCTGTCCGTACGTTGGGATTCGAATCGTCCGATGCCGCTTTGGGGCAACGCTTGTCTGTCGAAACCGTCGATCAGCCGATGCAGATTATCGGGGTCGTGAAGGATTATCATCAACAATCGCTTAACAAAGATTTTACGCCGATCTTGTTTGCCCTGCATGAGAAATTGAGTTGGATGAAACAACGTTATATCTCTGTCGTTATGGAGAACGGTAACCCGCGTGATCTCGTGAAACAGGTCGAAGGAGTGTGGGAACGTTATTTCCCGGATTCCAGCTATGATTATTTTTTTCTCGACCAGTTTTTTGACCAGCAATACCGACAGGATGAAGTGTTCGGGTTGATTGTGGCGCTTTTTGCGATATTGGCGATCTTTATCTCTTGTATGGGATTGGCTGTTCTGGTTATGTTTTCTTGTTCGACTCGTATCCGGGAGATGGGAATCCGGAAGGTTCTGGGAGCTTCCCGGGGGCAGCTTTTCTTTGAATTGGGGCGAGAGTTCTTCCTGTTGATTGCTATTGCTGTTGTCATCGCCCTTCCGCTTTCGGGCTGGATTATGGGGGATTGGCTGAATCATTATTCGTTCCGTACGGACTGGAAAGCGTGGTTCTTCCTCGTTCCGGTCGTTTTATTGTGTGTGATCTCCTTGCTGACCATCGGTTGGCAAACCGCCAAAACCATCTTTAGCAAACCGGCCCGGTCTTTGCGTTACGAATAAAATACAAATGTACGCTATTTGCTCATCTGACGGCGATAGCGTACATTTAATTTATTATTATATCAAGGACAATTGCATCAAAGTAGCTTTACTTTGGGGCCGTGGACAAAATCTGCAGCGGTTGTTCGATAGGTTTAGATAAATCATTCTATTGGGGCAAACGGCAGTTCCGTATCTTTTCTGTAGCCTGTTCCGTTGAAGGTGGCGATCAGGTCGCCGGTTTCATTGGTGATCCGCACTTCACAGTTGGCGAGCCGCTTGTGGCTGAATGCTTCACGAGCTTCGGCATAAAGGAACCCTTTGCTTTCGGCTTTGAAGAAGTTAATGCTGGATGTAATAGAAAGTGTCAGGCGTGCATGACTGTTTGTTGCTGCTGCAAAAGCCAGATCAGCTAAAGTGAAGATAGCGCCGCCTTGGCATACACCACCGCCGTTGAGGTGTTCCGGCTTTATTTCCATACGGGCTTTGGCATAACCGTTGCCCGTTTCCAAAAGTTCGACACCAGCCAATAAGGCGAACTTGTCGCCTTGAAGAAATTCGTTTATTGTCATGATTATAAAAAATAATGTGCCAATGATAAGAATGAGTGAAGCAGTAAATCATCATTTATGCTTCCTTTCTGTCAAATATCGAACGCTCGTCTTACTTGCTTAACTTCCATTCGGCTCCGTCTTTCGTATCTTTGATATCGAAGCCGATGGCTGTCAGTTCGTTTCGGATCTTGTCCGATGTAGCCCAGTCTTTATTGGCTTTTGCCTGTTGGCGGATGGTCAGCAGCAAATCCATTGCTTTGCCGAATGCCTCGTTGTTGTTGCTTCCGCCCGAAGCTGCTTCATCTTTTATTCCGAGAATATCGAAAACGAAGGTATGGAATACATCCTGTAGCTCTTTCAGGTCTTCGGCCGAGATCGTAGCCTTGCCATCCTTTACGGAGTTGATCGCGCGGGCTGCGTCAAACAGATGGGCGATTACAATCGGCGAGTTCAGGTCGTCGTTCATCGCATCGTAGCATTTGCGGCGCAAATCCTTCACATCTACAGTAGAAACGTCGGAGGCTTTCAGCTTCATCAAATGATTATAAGCGTCCATCAGACGTTCCAACCCCTTTTCAGCTGCTTGCAGGGCTTCGTTGCTGAAGTCTACCGTGCTGCGGTAGTGAGCCTGGAGGATGAAGAAGCGGATGGTCATAGGCGAATATGCCTGGCTCAGCACCTTGTTGTCACCAGTAAAAAATTCCTCCAGCGTGATGAAGTTGCCCAATGACTTGCCCATCTTCTGCCCGTTAATGGTAATCATATTGTTGTGCATCCAGTAGTGAACCATATCTTCTCCCTGTGAAGCAACAGCCTGTGCAATCTCGCATTCGTGATGTGGGAAGATCAGATCCATGCCGCCACCGTGGATATCGAAATGTTCGCCCAGATACTTTTTACCCATAGCCGTACATTCGCAGTGCCATCCGGGGAAACCGTCGCTCCACGGAGAAGGCCAACGCATGATATGCTCCGGTTGTGCGCATTTCCAGAGAGCGAAGTCGATCGGATTACGTTTTTCATCCTGTCCGTCCAGTGCGCGGGTAGTATTCAGCATATCGTCGATGTTGCGTCCGGAAAGAACACCGTAATTATGATCCTTGTTGTATTTCTCCACGTCGAAGTAAACGGAACCTTCGCTTTCGTAAGCATATCCGTTATCCAGTATTTTCTTTACCAGTTCGATCTGCTCGATGATATGGCCGGACGCATGCGGTTCGATGCTGGGCGGTAGAACGTTGAGCGCTTCCATAGCGTGATGGTAACGGTTCAGGTAATACTGCACCACTTCCATCGGCTCGAGTTGTTCGAGACGGGCTTTCTTGGCAATCTTGTCTTCACCATCGTCAGCATCATGTTCCAGGTGGCCGACATCCGTTATGTTGCGTACATAGCGTACCTTGTATCCTATATGAGTCAGATAACGGAACAGCAGGTCGAAAGTGATAGCCGGCCGTGCGTGGCCCAGGTGGGCGTCACCGTAAACCGTAGGACCGCAAACGTACATACCCACATGCGGTTCGTGCAGCGGGATGAACTGTTCCTTTTTTCTTGTGAGTGTGTTATAAATGCTTATTGGATGTTCCATATCTATTTGTATTTAAGAGGGGCAAACTTACAATAAAATCGGATAATTTTGAGTAAGTTTGTCCCTAAATAATTGAAAATATAATCAACGAAAGATGTAAGCCATGAAACTAAACTCTGTTTTGACACTTTTATTTATCGCTTTGTTTACGGCATGTAAAGGCGGCGCGTATGACCTGTCCGGATATGGTCTGAAACCGGATACCGGGGAAAATGCTTCTCCGTTGATTGCGAAAGCTCTTCAAGAGATTGCGGCGGAAGTGAACTCCGATACGGTCCGGATACTGTTGCCGAAGGGACGTTATGATTTCTATCCCGAAGGTGCTTCCAAACGTGAATACTTCATTTCCAACCATGACCAGGATAATCCGAAACTGGTGGGACTGGCTTTTGAAAATATGAAGAATGTGATATTTGACGGACAAGGTTCCGAACTGGTTTTCCATGGGCGGATGCTTCCGGTTTCTTTGGTCGGTTCGGAGAACTGTACATTGAAGAACTTTAGTATCGATTTTGCGAATCCACATATCAGCCAAGTGAAAGTGTTGGAGAACGACACGGTCGGAGGCTTGATCACCTATGAGGTCGCTCCCTGGGTGGAGTACGAAATACGCGATAGCAACTTTGTCGCTAAAGGGGAAGGTTGGGAACATGTCCCTGCCTGGGGCATCGCTTTTGAAGGAGATACAAAGCGACTGGTCTATACCACCAGCGATATTAGTGTGGGCAGCAAGCATGTCGCAGAGATTGCTTCCCGCAAGATTCTTGCGCCTTGGAAGAACAAGAAACTGATACCGGGAACGGTCGTTGTGTTCCGTGGATACGGTCGTCCGACTCCGGGTGTATTTATGTATCATGATACGAATACGACACTCGAAAATATACAGGTTCATTATGCTGAAGGAATGGGTCTGCTGGCCCAGATGAGTGAAAATATCACGTTGGATAAATTCTCGGTCTGCCTGCGTGGCAAGGACGATCCACGTTATTTCACGACACAGGCCGATGCGACTCATTTCTCCGGCTGTAAGGGATTGATCCGTTCGGTCGGTGGTCTGTATGAAGGTATGATGGATGATGCCATCAATGTGCATGGAACCTATCTGAAGGTGCAAAAGCGAATAGACGACAAGACGTTGGTCGGCGAATATATGCACGGGCAGTCCTACGGTTTCGAATGGGGGCGTCCGGGCGATGCCGTCCAGTTCATCGAGTCCAAAACGATGGAGGTTTTAGGTGAACAGAACAAGGTGGCTGCGATTGAAGCAGCCGACAAGCCTGACGGCCATGGTGCAAAACAGTTCCGCATTACGTTTGAGAAACCTGTCGATCCCGCCATTAGCGAGGTCGGTACTTACGGTATCGAGAATCTGGAATGGACGCCGGAGGTTTATTTTGCCGATAATGTGATCCGTAATAACCGTGCCCGTGGTTCCCTGTTCAGCACTCCGAAGAAGACTGTGGTCGAGAATAACGTTTTTGATCACACATCCGGTACGGCAATCCTACTGTGCGGCGACTGCAACGGGTGGTTCGAGACGGGTGCCTGCCATGACGTACAGATCCGGAATAACAAGTTTATCAATGCTTTGACAAATCAGTTCCAATTTACGAACGCCGTTATTTCTATATATCCGGAGATACCTGATTTGAAAAGTCAGAAGAGATATTTTCATAGCGGAATCGTGATCGAGGACAACGAGTTCGAAACCTTTGATATGCCGATCCTGTATGCAAAATCTGTGGACGGTCTAGTCTTCCGCAATAATGTGATTAGACAAAATCATGATTATCCGGCTTTCCATTGGAACAACCATCGTTTCTTCTTCCAGCGCGTTGTTAATGTCGAGATCAAGGATAACCGGTTCGACGGAGGGTTTGATGAGGAGAAAGATATAAGGTCTGAGGAATAAAACGTATAGGCAAGATTAAAAAAGGATTAAGGGGTGTGTAAGATACGGACATATTGATTTCAATATAATTTGTATCTGACACACTCCTTTTCAATTATACTCAATGATCCGTCCAATCTCCACTTTCCTTTATCAACTGGACTAATCGTTCTACAGCTTCTTCTTCGGGGATATTTTTCAGGACGCATTCTTTACCTTTATATAGGCTGATCCGGTTCTTTCCGGCGCCGACATAGCCATAATCAGCATCTGCCATTTCGCCGGGACCGTTCACGATACACCCCATGATACCTATTTTCAAGCCTTTCAGATGAGAAGTGGCTTTCTTGATACGGGCGATTGTTGTTTGCAAGTCGTATAAGGTACGTCCGCAACTTGGGCAGGAGATATATTCCGTCTTGCTGATGCGGGTACGGGTTGCTTGCAGGATGCCGAACATACAACTGTCCGTTACCATCGTTTCGCACCCTTCGTTGTGCAGCATGATCCCGTCGCCGAAGCCATCTAACAGCAAAGTTCCGAAGTCGACGGCCGCTTTCAGTTGCAACGCTTCAATATCTGTCTCTCTATAGTCGCGATGCAGGATGACCGGCACATCACAACCGGCTGCCAGCAAGTGATGCATGGCGGCACGTTCGGCGGCGATACCGTTCCGGTGATGTGTGCTCAGGATGACAATTACGGACTTATCCTGCTTCAGCACTTCGATCACGCGGTCGGTCAGATCTCGGTAGGTAAGGCGGATAAATTTCAAGGGAACGGAATAGTCTTTTAACTCGTCTATTTCCGATGCGATAAAGAAAGGATAGGCGTTCGGACGTTCTTTCCAGAAGTGGGCGTCTACCAAAAGACGAAAGTTGTCCGGCAGGTTCTCCGGATCTTCCTTGCCTATGTATATATAGTCCGGCTGTGACGCATGATCAAACTCAAAATCACCGTTGCTACGGTCAGAAATGACAACCGGCGGGAAATTTCCCCCGATTCTTTCCGTCACCCGGCTGTGACGACGATCGGCTGTAACCGGATCATAACCGGGGGCAGGTGAGGCCTCTACAGGTTCATGTCCTTCGCGTTCGAGTATGTAATCAACCAGCTTACGGGCAACAGGGATTTCAGCCTCCGGATCTTCGCTTAAAGAGACGCGGATCGTGTCGCCGATGCCATCGGACAATAGGGCCCCGATTCCGACAGCGCTTTTGATGCGTCCATCTTCGCCATCGCCAGCTTCCGTCACACCGAGATGCAACGGGTAGTACATATCTTCGGCTTCCATTGTTCGGACTAATAGGCGGACGGTTTTCACCATTACAACCGTGTTCGAGGCTTTAATGGAGATTACGACGTCGGGAAAATTCTCATCCCGGCAAATACGCAGGAATTCCATGCATGAGGCAACCATGCCTTCTGGAGTGTCGCCGTACCGGCTCATAATTCGGTCGGACAGCGAACCGTGGTTTACGCCAATACGAATGGCGGTTCCGTGTGCTTTGCAGATGTTAAGGAATGGTATGAAGCGGTCGCGTATCTTCTGTAACTCTGCGGCATATTCCTCGTCGGTGTATTCCAGCAGATCGAACGTCTTTACCTTGTCCACATAATTTCCGGGGTTGATACGTACTTTTTCCACCTCTTCGGCAGCGGCATCGGCCGCGCGTGGGTTAAAATGGATGTCGGCGACTAACGGAGTCGTATATCCGGTTTCGCTAAGTTGTTTACGGATTACACCTAAATTACGGGCTTCACGTTCTCCTTGGGCGGTGAAACGTACATATTCTGCACCGGCTTCGATCATTCGGATCGCCTGGCAGACGGCCGCATCAGTATCCATTGTGGAGACGTTTGCCATCGACTGGATGCGAATCGGATTATCGCCCCCTAACGGAGTATTTCCTATGTTGACAATAGACGATTTGCGACGACGATAGTTAAAAAAATCTTCCATCTTTTTTAGTTGAAAGGTGAAAGTTGAAAGGTGAGAGTTGAAAGGTGAGAGTCAACAAGGGAGGCAAGCGGTATCGAATACTTTGCATTTTTGTTGACTTTCAACTCTCACCTTTCAACTAATTCATTTTATATTTGAAAGAAACCTTAGCCAGTTCTTCATTCGCTTTTACGATTTTCTTTTTAAGGTCTTCCTTATAAGCGGCAAGCTTATCCTGGAGTTGTTCGTCTCCGACGGCGAGCATTTGGACTGCCAGTATACCGGCATTCAAAGCACCGTTGATACCGACGGTGGCAACCGGGATTCCCGGAGGCATCTGTACGATGGCTAGCAAGGCATCCATACCGTCGAGCGTCGAATTGATAGGCACTCCAATCACAGGGACTGTTGTCATTGAAGCGATCACTCCACACAGATGGGCAGCCATGCCGGCAGCCGCAATAATCACTTTGATACCGCGCCCTTTGGCTCCTTTGGCGAATGCTTCCACTTCGGCTGGTGTACGATGGGCAGACAGGGCATGCATTTCGAATGGAATCTCCATTTCGTCAAGCAGTTTGGCCGCTTTTTCCATTACGGGCAGATCCGAAGTACTGCCCATGATAATACTGACTACAGGTGTCATTTCGCAATCATTTGTTCGTATTCGGCGGCAGACATCAGTTCATCCAGTTCAGAGGGATCTGAAACAGATATCTTGATTAACCATCCGTTGCCATATACATCTTCATTCACCAGTTCAGGTTTGTCATCCAACTCGGCATTCGCTTCGATCACTTCACCACTTACCGGCATGAATAGGTCTGAAACGGTCTTTACTGCTTCGATTGTACCAAAAACTTCTTCTTTGGCAACAACTTCGCCTTCTGTCGTGATGTCAACGAAAACGATTTCACCCAGTTCGCCCTGAGCATAATCTGTAATACCAACGTAAGCGACATCGCCATCTACACGGATCCATTCGTGATCCTTTGTGTACTTTAAATCTGCAGGGAAATTCATAATTTTAGTGTTTTTATTAGATGAATAAATAGATATAACTCAAGAATGAGGCTACAAAGGTACATATAAATCCGAGACAAAACCCGGCATATACCTGCATAGGAGTATGTCTTTTCAGAAAGATACGCGAAGTACCGACCAATCCTGCTATTAGGATTACGATGATAAAGGCCCAGTAAGGGTTTATCAAATGGATCCGGGCTACTCCCATAATACCACCTAGCAATCCACCTGTCCCGATCGCATGGGCACTGATCTTCCAGAAAAAATTGATGAGTAGTGCCAGGATTAACGCCACGCAGGCGCCCAGTAACAGGGAGATGAACCAGAATGGCAGCATCATTTTATACATATAGAAAGCGCAGACCATGATTGATGTGATAAAGATCAGATACGGAACCACGCGTTCATGTCTGTCCGATAGCTCCATATCGACCGCCGCCCCGTTTTTTACCATCATAAAGATAAATGCTCCGGGGATAACCGCCGTAGACAGGAACGCTCCGCCTGCGAGCAACAGTTTCATTGCTGGCGGATAAATTGCCAGATATGTGAAGGTGAGAGCCAGCACAACTCCATACGTCACCATCAGCAACGGATGGAACATGCCGGATATGATATTTGAAAATAACCTCATAGCGCTTCAAATTTATATTTCTTTTCTGAGACGTGCAACCGGAATACCCAATTGTTCGCGGTATTTGGCTACCGTACGGCGTGCGATGATATATCCTTTCTCTTTTAGGATGGAGGCCAGTTCTTCATCGGTAAGCGGTTTGCGCTTGTCTTCGCCGTCGATATGTTCTTTCATGATCTTTTTCACCTCTCGGGTGGAAATTTCTTCACCGCTGTCGGTTTGCATCGATTCGGAGAAGAAGTATTTGAGCGGATAAATACCGAAATTTGTCTGCACGTACTTGCTGTTGCTCACACGTGAGATCGTCGATATGTCATATCCGGCCCGTTCCGCTACATCTTTAAGGATCATAGGCCGTAAAGTCGCTTCATCACCGGTGAGGAAGAAGTCGCGCTGCAAAAGGATGATTGTTTCCATCGTACGCTGCAAAGTCTCTTGACGCTGCTTGATGGCATCGATGAACCATTGGGCGGAATCGAGTTTCTGCTTCACAAACTGAACGGCCTCCTTCATCTGGGTCGTCTGGTTCGCTTTGTTGCCGGCATAATCCTGAAACATTTCCGCATATTCACGGTTGATGCGCATGTCGGGAATTCCCCGGTTGTTCATGCTTAGGATCAGTTCGCCGTTGACTGCTTCCACCACAAAATCGGGAATGATCTGGCTCAAAGCTGTTTCCATAGAACCTCCCCAACTGGCGCAGGGTTTAGGGTCGAGGGTTGTGATTTCACGGATGGCCCTTTTTAGGGCGGTTTCGTCGATATCCAGTCCTTTTATGATCTTGTCGTAATGCTTGCGGGTGAACTCTTCAAAAAAATCGGTTAACATCAAGGTGGCCAACCTCGTCTCAGATGTTTTTTCCCGGCGGGCCAACTGGAGCAGAAGGCATTCCTGAAGATTACGGGCACCGACTCCTGCCGGATCAAAGTCCTGTATGATTGCAAGAACTGTCTCTATTTCTTTTTCCGTCACATCCTGTCCTGCCTGGAACACCAAGTCATCGGCTATGGCGGACAGGTCACGGCGTAGATAACCGTCATCATCTATATTTCCGATGATATATTCAGCGATCTTCACCTGCTTCTCCGGCAGATCCCGCAGTCCGAGTTGTTGGAGCAGATATTCGTTCAAGGATTCGCTGACCGAGAAAGGAACGTCCTCTTTCTTTTCCGCCCGCTCGTTCAGTTCACGAAGTTTGTAATCGGGTATGTCGTCCTCACTCATGTAGTCACCGAGTGAAAGGTCGGTATCTGTCTCGCTTTCTCCTTCCATCTCGTTAGCTACCAACTCCTCACCACCTTCGTCAGTACGGTCAAAGTCATCCGCAATTTCCTTTCCTTCTTCCAAAGCGGGATTGTCTTCCAGTTCATGCTTTATGCGTTCTTCCAGCTCTATGGCGGGGAGTTCCAGAAGCCGGATCAACTGAATCTGCTGCGGAGAGAGTTTTTGCTGTAACTTTTGTTGTAACTGTTGCTTCAACATAATCAAATTCAATAATGAAAGGACAATCACCAGACCGTCCAATGTTAGAACATGCAAATATAACTTTTTACACGGAATGATCTCGACATTCAAAATATAATAGTTCTAAAGGAGGATAGATTAAATTATTATTATTGCCGAAAAGTATTAAAAATCAAAACTATTTTCTACTTTTGCGATCAGATAAAGAATCTTATATGACTCTTAAAGCATCACTATACGATCAGTTGCCCCGGGAAGAATTAATACGATTACTGGAAGCCAGAGATAATGAACCTGACAATGCCGAGATTTATATATCCTCGGAAACGCCGACAATCAAACGTATTATTTCTGAAGTCTTGGCGATCCTTTTCAACGAAGAAAACAAGCCTATCGAAAAAGCAATGAATTTGTTACTGGGCTATTTCAATGCTGATTGGGGTTATGTTGCCATCTTTGAAGAAGACGGGTTTGCGGCCAATTTCACATGTGAAGTAATGAGTTCGTGGGTAAAGATCCCTAAGGATGATCGGAATAAGTTGACATGCGACACAATCCCGTGGATTATTGACACTGTTAAAGCCGGACACGATATCGTGCTGGGAGATATTGCCGGCCTACCTGCCGAAGCGGATATCGACAAAATCCTGTTGACTGAACAACAGCTGAAGTCCATGCTGATCGTCCCGCTTACCTTCCATAATAAAGTACAGGGTTTCATCGGTTTCGATTCGATCCGGACGAGCCGTTTCTGGACTGCTTCGGAAGTGGAAGACATGCATATCATTGCTGGTATTTTTTCCATAATAATCGAACGCTGGCAAACCAATTACAACCTGGAAGAGTCGAGAAAACGCATCTCCAAGCTGAGTACAAAGTTTCAGCAGTTTTTCAATAATCTGCCGATCGGGGTGGAATTATATGATGCAGAAGGTTATCTGATCGATATAAACGATGCCGACACTAAAATCTTTGGCAGTTCCCGGGAACAGTTATTGGGAGTCAACCTGTTCAAGAATCCGGCTGTCCCAGAGAGAATCCTTAATCAGATCAAGAAGAAGAAGGCATTCAGTTTTCCACTTGCATACGATTTCAATTGCATCCGGGATACCCGTTACTATAATTCCAATATTTCTGATGAAGTCAAATATCTGATGGTGAAAGGAATTGGGTTGAACGACCGGGAGTTCGGGCATATCGGTTATTTGCTGATCATTTCTGACGAGACGGAAAAACAGGCCAAAGAGGAGCAGACACAAAACAATTTGGCGATCCTAAAAGCAGTTCTCTTGTCCGGTCATTCCCTTATTGCCGAATACGATATCGAAAAGAAAGAATTGTTTGTCAATCCGCTTCTGAATGAAACACCGGAGGATAATAAGCTTTTCAACTACTTGAGAAATAATAGGTATATGACGATCGGAAGTGTACAGCAGATTATTCGTTCGGATGATAATGTCAACCTGCTTTTTCAAGTGATAGAAGGAAAGCAGGATCATTGCAGCTTCGAATGCCGTACCGCTATTGAAAACGAAACGATCTGGATTCGTATCAATGCGCAGGCTTATAAGACGAAAGGGAGCAAGCGGCAGAACAAAATGATCTGCCACATTACTAACATCACGGAAGAAAAACTGTTGGAAGAGAAACTGCACCATGCGGAATACGAAACCCGGCAGTCGGAACTGGAGATACAGAAGGTGCGTGAGGCGGACAAGCTGAAATCAGCCTTTCTTGCCAATATGAGCCATGAGATCCGGACGCCGCTCAACGCCATAATCGGATTTTCCAATATCCTTGCCGAGACTGACGATAAAGAAGAAAAGGAAGAGTTTGTCAAAATAATCAGTAAGAACAGTGATTTGCTCCTTCGTCTGATTACCGATATACTTGATTTTTCCAAAATAGAATCGGGCATTCTGGATTATTCGTTTACCGACACCAACTTGAAAGATATCTTTCATGAGCAATATCTGGTACACGCGTTGAAAATGCCTGAAAAAGTCTCTTTGATCTGTGACTTTGATGCCTTGCCTGACATTCTCGTCCATACTGATCCGAAGCGGGTTACACAAGTAATATCGAATCTGATCTCTAATGCCACCAAATTTACGGAGGAGGGAAGCATAAGGCTTTTTTACCGTATTGTAGAAGGCTATGTATTGATTGAAGTAATTGATACGGGTATCGGAATATCACCCCAGCATCAACAGACGATCTTCGACCGTTTCGTGAAAGTCAACTCGTTTAAGCAAGGAACCGGTTTGGGCTTGACAATCTGCAAAACCATCATCGAAGCCCTCAATGGGACAATCGGTGTCGATTCGAGGCCGGGAGAAGGTGCGCGGTTCTGGTTTACGCTTCCTTACAACGGATAGCTTCCTGCGTTTCTCGTAGGACGAAAAGGAGGTGCAACCCTAATCCGGCGCAGGGTTCAACCCTTTCGCTTCGCCGAAAAAGAGCATGGCCAGGGTAATATTGCAAACCGGTTCCAGGTTGTAACTATGAATGCGGACACCTGTTTCCCACCTATGAAAATTTATTTCCCCGCAAGAGAAAATAAATTTTCATAGGTGGGAAACAGTATTTTCATAGGTATGTGACTTTTATTCCTCCCAACGAAGGCATTCTGTTGTTGCAGATCAATATCGGAAACTGCCGCCTCCGAGGAACTCACGCAAAAGGGAAGTGCCCGGAAGCCCGACATCGGAGATATAATTAAAGTAACGGAGGAAACGGAGCAAACGGTACGCTTCGGCATTCTCCGGATCGCATTCGCGCACTTCGCCCAAGATCGGTTCGGCTTCCTTGCGCAAGGCGGCCAGTTCATACAACATGGCGCTGTTGAACATCGCATCAGCATTCTCCTGATACGGGAATATCCATTTGTCCTCACCTCGGCGTACGCTGGGCCAGCGTGCGATCGTGTCACGGGCGGAATATCCGCGGAACCGGTAATCGCGGATGATGCGGCGTAAGAGACGGTTGTCGGTTGTCGGAATCCAGTTATGGTTGTCCAACGAGATGGAAGTCAGCACGGATACATAGATCCGGTATTTATAGCAGTCTTCGATCATGGAAGTCAGTTCGGGGTTCAGGGCGTGGATGCCTTCTATCACCAGGACGGAGTTTTTCTGCATCTTCAGTTTCTTTCCTTTGAAAACGCGGCGACCTGTCTCGAAATTAAAGCTCGGCACTTCGATCTCTTCACCTGAAAGGAGTTTCTGCAATTCGCTGTTGAAATAAGGCAGGTCGAGCGCATACAACGATTCGAAGTCATATTCGCCGGATTCGTCCTTCGGCGTATCTTCACGGTTCAGGAAATAATCGTCTAATGAAAGTCCGACCGGATGGATCAGGTTTGTAATCAACTGAACCTGCAACCGTTTGCAGAAAGTCGTTTTCCCCGAAGAAGACGGTCCGGAAATCAACACGATGCGGACACCGTTATCGTAGCGGGCGGCAATCTCCTCTGCGATCTTGGCTACCTGCTTTTCCTGCATGGCTTCGGAGACCATGACGACCTCGGATGTCATGCCTTTCTCTATCGCCCGGTTCAGGTCGCCGACGTTGTCCAATCCGACCGTGCGTTGCAGGGTCAGATGCTCCTTGTAAACCTGAAACATTTTATCTTGGCGGATGACCGGTTCCAATTCCGTCGGATTCGTCCTTTGAGGCACACGCAACAACACGCCGTCGAAATAGGGAACCAGGTCAAAATCCTGGATGTAGCCGGTGGAAGGAGTCAGGCAGCCATAGAAATAATTGATGTAGCCATCCAATTCGTAATAAGACGTATAAGGCATACCGGCGCTTTCGATCAGACGGGCTTTGTCGTTCATGCCCCTTTCACGGAACAAGACTGCGGCATCGATCGTGCGAATCGTTTTCAAATGGAAAGGAAGGTCTGCGTCGATGATTTCACGCATCCGTTTCTTGATCTTGCCGATCGTCTCCTCGTCTATGTCTTTACCGTTGTGAATAACGCAATAATAGCCTTTCGAGATGGGATGCTCCAGGTTCAGAGTCGCTGAAGGGAGCACGTCGTTCACTGCTTTCGAGAAAATATGACAGAGGGAACGGACATATGTCCGCATTCCCGAAAGTTGCGTATAGTCGACATATTCAACATCTTTCGGATGCCAACAACGGAAGGTAAGCCCCTCTGTTTTATTATTTACCTGTGCATTCATCGGTCGTAACCGGAGGGGAGCACCAACCAGTGAATAGATGTCCAACAGCGAAGAACCAATGGGAACCTCTTTGTAAGTATTGTTATTTTTGCAATAAATTGTAATAGTTTCAGACATGGTATCTCAGTTATTATTTATACTTTTGTCCCCTAAAGTTAGGAATATTAATCGGATATACATCCACTTAAACGTATTTTAAATGGACTATTCATTTTTTGATTTTCTACGCCTTATAGGTTCCTTGGGTTTGTTCCTATACGGTATGAAGATCATGAGCGAAGGTCTGCAGAAATTTGCGGGGGACAGTTTGCGCAGGATTCTGACGGCCATGACGACCAACAGGGTTACCGGAGTTCTTACCGGAGTTTTAATTACCGCCCTGATCCAATCATCATCCGCCACTACAGTCATGGTGGTCAGTTTCGTAAACGCTGGTCTGCTCACTCTTACCCAATCCATCGGTGTCATAATGGGAGCCAATATCGGTACGACCGTTACCGCGTGGTTGATCTCGGCTCTCGGATTCAAAGTCGACATCGCGGCTTTCTCCCTTCCTCTACTCGCATTCGGCATTCCACTCCTCTTTTCCGGCAAAAGCTCACGTAAGTCGGTCGGGGAGTTCATTTTCGGTTTCTCTTTCCTTTTTATGGGGCTTCAGGCCCTGAAAGCCAATGCTCCGGATCTCGGAGCCAATCCGGAGATGCTTGCCTTCGTGCAGAACTATGCCGATATGGGATTTTTCTCTATCATCCTGTTCTTGTTTATCGGGGCTATCCTGACCATGATCGTGCAGGCTTCAGCTGCAACGATGGCCATTACGTTGATTATGTGTGCCAACGGCTGGATCGACTACCAATTGGGTGTGGCACTCGTATTGGGTGAAAATATAGGAACAACGATTACGGCCAACCTGGCGGCTTTGACCGGTAATACGCAAGCCAGACGGGCGGCTTTGGCACATCTTGCCTTTAATATATTCGGTGTGATCTGGGTGTTGATTTTGTTCTATCCGTTCACCAATGCCGTTTCTTGGTTCGTCACGAATGTAATGCGCATTTCCGATCCCTCGGTAGCAGTATCCTTCAAACTGGCCGCTTTCCATACGGCTTTCAATATCAGTAATACATTTGTTATGATCTGGTTTGTCGGATTGATAGAGAAGACGGTTTGCTTCCTTATCAAAGGAAAGAAAGATGAGGATGAGGAATATCGTTTACGTTATATTACGGGGGGGATGCTGTCGACTGCCGAACTTTCGATCTTGCAAGCACGTAAGGAGATCACGCTGTTTGCCGAGCGTACGGGCCGTATGCTGGATATGGTGAAAGCTCTGTTCTATGAGAAGAACGAGGATGCTTTCCTGAAAACATATAGCCGTGTCGAGAAATACGAAAGTATCAGCGACCGGATGGAGATTGAGATTGCCAATTATTTGACTTGCGTGGCTGAAGGCCGCTTGAGTTCGGAAGGGAAGGAAGAAATCCGTATCATGCTGCGTGCCGTATCGGAGATCGAAAGTATAGCAGATTCCTGCAATAATATGGCGCGAAGCATCAAACGCCGCAACGAGTTTAAATCGATATTCACAGACGAGCAGAACCATAATGTGGACCAGATGTTGGCACTTACGGAGAAGGCTTTGCATCGCATGATCGAGATACTGAAGAAATCGGAACTTGTACGCGACGATGTCAACCCATCTTACAATATCGAAAATGAAATAAACAATTATCGCAATCAGTTGAAGATCCATAATGTGGAAGACATCAACAACAAGAAATACCAGTACCAGGACGGTGTCTACTACATGGACATCATCGGTGAGGCCGAAAAGTTAGGCGATTATGTACTGAATGTAGTACAGGCGGTTATTGAGAAGAAGATTTAATAGTAAGGAGTGTCGAAACAAAATCCTGCTTGCAAGAGATATAATTTAGGCACGGATTACACGGAAAGAAAATAAATTTATCCGTGTAAATCCGTGAGATCCGTGCCTAAAAGATCATGATAAAGGAATTTTGATATCTCCATGAATCAAAGTGTTACTCCGGATTTGAAGATTGCAATCTCTCTGTAATCATTCTTTTCATTGTTTGTCGGGTTACCACTTGCGATACCAATGATGAACCGGATAAAGCGTTCACGAAGTTCCTCCATGCTTTCGCCCTCTAAAAGAGAACCGGCATTGAAGTCAATCCAGTTTGGCTTGCGGGCATTTAGATTACTGTTGGTCGAAACTTTGACTGTTGGAACAAACGTTCCGAACGGAGTCCCTCTTCCGGTTGTAAACAAAACCAGATGACAGCCGGAGGAAGCAAGAGCCGTACTGGCCACAAGATCGTTTCCGGGGGCACTCAATAAATTCAGTCCCTTTGTCTTTAGCCGTTCACCATAAAGCATAACATCCCGGACGGCTGAAGTTCCGGCTTTTTGCGTACAGCCCAGCGATTTTTCTTCCAGGGTGGAAATACCTCCCGCCTTATTGCCGGGAGAAGGGTTTTCGTAAATCGGCTGTTTGTTCTCTATGAAATAGGATTTAAAGTCATTTATCAGATGAACAGTCTTTTCAAAGACAGCCTTCGATTCGCTCCGGTTCATCAGGATCGTCTCGGCGCCGAACATCTCCGGGACTTCCGTCAGGACAGTTGTTCCTCCCTGTGCTACCAGAAAGTCGGAAAAGACACCCAACAGCGGATTGGCCGTAATACCGGAGAATCCATCCGATCCTCCGCATTTCAATCCTACGCGCAACTCACTTAAAGGAATATCCGTCCGTTTATCCTGTGAAGCGATCGCATAGAGTTTACGCAACAGTTCCATTCCCGTTTCCAGTTCATCATCCACTTTTTGCGTTTCCATAAAGCGGATGCGTTCGGTATCGTAATTGCCAAGCATTTCCCGAAAAGCACCGACTTGGTTGTTTTCGCAGCCTAACCCGACAACGAGAACTGCACCGGCATTCGGATGCAGAACCATGTCCCGTAAAATCTTCCGGGTATTCTCATGGTCGTCTCCCAGTTGGGAACAGCCGTAATTATGAGGGAATGCGACGATCGCATCGACTCCGGTGCTTTGTGTCTCCTGTCGTAACCGATCTGCCAACCGGTGCGTGATGCCGTTGACGCAACCGACAGTCGGAATCACCCATATCTCGTTCCGGATTCCCACTTCTCCATTTTTGCGGCGATATCCTTTAAAAGAAAGTGACTTTCCGGATGGCTGTTCCGGAATAGGTTGCGGATTGAATTCATATTCCCGTAACCCTTCCAGGTTGGTCTTGATATTTTTTTCATTCACCCAGCTTCCGGTAGTTATCACTTCACGTGCATGTCCGATGGGAGCACCATATTTGATGATATGGTCTCCTTCTTTAAAATCCTGTAAGGCTACTTTGTGCCCTGCAGGGATATCCTGCAGGACAACGATTGTTCTGCCGTTGATATCCAAAGATGCGCCGGTCTGTAAATTCTTTACGGCGACCACGACGTTGTCTGCCGGATTTATTTGTATATAAGTCCGCATCAGCAAATTTCTTTAACGACATTAAGCATTCCTTTTTCTTCAATGGCATCCAGGAAACCTTTTACCATATTGGTCAATCCCGGAATGCGGTTCAGATCTTCTCCCCAAATGGAAGTTGCCGCTAATACGCCTTCGGCGACCTGCCTGGTCGAGCCGGTAGCCCAAAGATTCTGCAACAGTTGAAGAATTTCGGCGGAATCATTCGGTTCGGATTTTGTTCCATCGGCACGGACGTATCCCTTATAATAGGTAATAATGGCAGCCAGACCTAACACCAGTCCTTTGGGTAACTCGCCTTTCCGTTCCAGATAGACTTTCAAGCCTGGCAGGTCGCGTGTTTCATATTTAGGAAATGAGTTCAACATGATGGATACGACCGAATGGTCGACGAACGGGTTGTTAAAACGTTCCATGACGTCATTGCCGAACTTCACCAGTTCTTCTTTCGGCAGATTCAGCGTTTCCAACAATTCCTCGAACATTACCTTGTGGATATATTTCTCCAGCACCTCGTGCTGGCAGGCATCCCGCACGATATTCACTCCGGAAAGCCAAGAGACAGGTGCTAAAACTGTATGAGGGCCGTTCAAAAGGGTTACCTTCCGCTGGTGGTAAGGTTCCTCGCTCGGAACAAACAGCACATTCAAGCCTGCTTTGTCTGCCGGGAACTCTTTGGCGACCGATTCGGGTGCTTCGATTACCCATAAATGGAATATTTCCGCCTGTACGACTAGATTGTCGTTATATTGCAGTTCCTCTTTAATTGAATCGATCTCTTTACGTGGAAATCCTGGGACAATACGGTCGACCAGTGTCGCATATACACCGCAGCATTCCGTAAACCAGGTTTTGAAATCTTCTCCTAATTGCCATAAATCGATGTACTGGTAAATGGTTTCTTTCAGTTTATGCCCGTTCAGGAAGATCAACTCGCACGGAAAGATAATCAAACCTTTGTCTTTTTCTCCGTTAAATGTCTTGTAGCGGTGATAAAGCAATTGCGTCAGCTTGCCCGGATAGGAAGAGGCAGGCGCGTCCTCCAACTTGCAAGCCGGATCGAATGTTATTCCTGCTTCCGTCGTATTTGAAATGACGAAACGTATCTCCGGCTGTTCTGCCAGTTTCATAAAAGCGGAAAAGTCCGCATAAGGATTCAATGCGCGGCTTATCACATCGATCCGGGTAAGGCTGTTGACTTTTTCACCTTTGTCCAACCCTTGAAGATTGACATGGTACAAGCAATCTTGTGCGTTCAACATGTCGACCATTCCCCGGTCGATGGGCTGGACCACCACGACACTGCTGTTAAAATTTACATTCTCGTTCATTTTCTGGATAATCCAATCCACGAATGCCCGGAGGAAATTGCCTTCTCCGAACTGGATGACCCGTTCTGGATGCAGCATTTTACCGGCAGTTTTTTCATTCAACTCTTTCATTTTACTATTTATTTAAAATCTGTTCATTAATGGCAATCAGAGCCGATTATATAAATTCGGGGCCTAATTTAAAAGAAATATCGGATTTATTTAGTATGTTTGCATAAAACTTATCCATAACTGGCAAGAACAGTCTTTTTATACCATGAAACATTTTCTTATTAATGCATTTATTTTATTATCAATTTCAATTATGACGACATCCTGTTCACCAAAGGTCGAAATGATTCCAGCAGAGTTAGCTTATCAGGCTGAAGCGACTACCGGAGAAGGTTCTATCTGGCACCCCGAACGTCACACCTTATTCTGGGTGGATATTGAAGGGCAAACATTATACGAATATCATCCCGATACAAAAGAATGCAGTTCCTGGAAATTCGACCGTATGGTATCGACCGTGGTTCCTGAAACGGACAGTACGGTCATCATAGCCTTGCAAGACGAAATTGTACGGGTAAACCTGCATGACGGCCATACCACTTCCATTGCTCCGATACCTGACGAAAACGGTAAAGTGCGCTGCAATGACGGTAAATGCGATCCGGCCGGACATTTATGGGTCGGAACGATGGGGTTCGGTGCGCCTAAAGGTGCCGGAACTTTGTACACTGTTTCACCTGCCGGAACCGTCACTACGAAATTGAAAAAGGTCACGATCTCAAACGGGATCGTCTGGTCGTCCAACAAGAAATTCATGTATTACAACGATACGCCTACCGGCAAGATAGCCCGTTACCGCTACGATGCCGACAACAGGGATATCCTGTTCGACGGTATAGCCGTTACCTTGCCCGCTGGGACGGGAGCGCCCGATGGTATGGCGATCGATAGCGACGACCATCTTTGGGTGGCCCAATGGGGTGGTTATGGCGTTTACTGCTATAATCCCTACACGGGAGAGTTGCTGGCAAAAGTAGAGGTCCCGGCACCGAATGTTGCTTCCTGCGCTTTCGGTGGGAAAAAAATGGATACGCTTTACATCACGACGGCCCGTGCTGGCTTGTCCGAAGAGCAGCTCCGGGAATACCCCTTAAGCGGCAGTGTGTTTTGCTGTAAACCGGGGGTTAAAGGAGTAAGGGCCAACTGTTTCGGAGAATAAATCTCCCGAATATTATTTATCACAAATGTAAACAGCTTCTTAAAATTTATTGTTTACTTTGTAAAACATAGGAAAAGAAAATATGACTAAGAATAAATCTGAAAAGAAAAGTAATAAACCGGGGAAGAAGAAAAGCAGCTCCAAAGGCGAAAACAAACGGATGAAGAAAGAGGCTATGATCAATGCCATCATCAACGTTTTCAAGTCTTCTCCCAAAGAACCTTTTAACTATCGGCAAATCAGCAGTATGATAGGAGTTACCAACCAAGTGCAGAAGTTGCAGGTAGTGGATATCCTGTATGATCTTTCTTCCGACAATTTCATTTCTGAAATAGACAGGGGACGCTACCGTTACAATGATTGGGGAACGACTGCTGTCGGAACCTTTATGCGCCGTCAGAATGGCAAGAATTCTTTTATCCCCGAAGATGGCGGGACACCGATTTTTGTGGCAGAGCGAAATTCCGCACATGCGCTTAACGGTGATAAGGTGAAAATACAACTTCATGCCAAGAGAAAAGGGGCTGACCCGGAAGGTGAGGTTATCGAGATACTGGAAAGCCAGCGACGCTTGATCACCGGTAAATTACAGGTGACCAGAGGTTTTGCTTTCCTTATTACGGAAGACAAGACGCTTGCAAACGACATCTTTATTCCGAAAGACAAACTGAAAGGCGGCAAGACCGGCGACAAAGCGATCGTCCGTATCACCGAATGGCCGGAAGAGGCCAAGAACCCGTTGGGTGAGGTGGTCGATATCCTGGGGACTGCCGGTGACAACAATGCGGAGATGAATGCTATCTTAGCTGAGTTCGATCTGCCATATAAATATCCGGCTAACGTTGAAAAGGCAGCAGAAAAGATATCGGATGCAATCCCGGAAGAGGAAATTGCCAAGCGTGAGGATTTCCGTGGCGTCACGACTTTCACGATCGACCCGAAAGACGCTAAGGATTTCGATGATGCCCTTTCCGCCCGTAAGCTGGATAATGGCAATTGGGAAGTTGGCGTTCATATCGCCGACGTGACCTACTACGTTAAACCGGAAAGCCTGATAGACCGGGAAGCTTTCAGCCGTGCGACATCTGTTTATCTTGTGGACCGTACCATCCCGATGTTGCCGGAACGCTTGTGCAATCAGATCTGTTCGCTCCGGCCGGATGAAGAGAAACTTTGTTTTTCCGTGATTTTCGAGCTGAATAAGAATGCCGAAATCCAACAGTCTCATATCACCCGTACCATTATCAAGAGCGACCGTCGCTTCACTTACGAAGAGGCTCAGGCTGTCATCGAAACCGGGGAGGGTGAATATAAAGAAGAAATCCTGGCACTTAACGGCCTGGCACAAAAATTGCGCGACCGCCGCTTCAAGGACGGGGCAATCGCTTTCGACCGTTATGAAGTCAAATTCGATATAGATGAGAACGGTAAGCCGTTGGGAACTTACATTAAAGAATCGAAGGAAGCCAATAAACTGATCGAAGAATTCATGTTATTGGCAAACCGTACGGTAGCCGAGTTTATTGGAAAGAGTAAGAATAAGACAAAGAAAACGTTTGTCTATCGTATCCATGAACAGCCGGACCCTGAGAAACTAAGAGATTTTTCCGCATTCATTAGCCGTTTCGGTTACAAAATGCGTACAGAAGGGACGAAAACGGATATATCCAAAGGGATCAATAAATTGTTGGATAGTGTACAGGGTAAACCGGAAGAAAATCTGGTGGAGACTTTGGCTATCCGTTCCATGCAGAAAGCCCACTATACGACGGATAATATCGGTCACTACGGGTTGGCAATGGATTATTATACACACTTCACTTCTCCTATCCGCCGTTATCCGGATATGATGGTGCACCGTTTGCTGGAACGCTATCTGGCAGGTGGCCGTAGTGTGATAAAGAACAAATATGAAGAGTATTGTAAACATTGCTCCGAGATGGAAATGGTGGCTTCAAATGCCGAACGTTCGTCCATCAAGTACAAGCAGGTCGAGTTTATGAAAGATAAATTGGGACAGGTATTCGACGGTGTCGTATCCGGTGTCACCGAATGGGGATTGTACGTGGAGCTGAATGATAACAAATGTGAAGGGCTTGTCCCGATTCGTGACCTCGATGACGACTATTACGAGTTTGACGACAAGAACTATTGTCTGCTCGGTCGTAGAACAAAGCGCATTTACCGGTTAGGAGATGCCATCACTGTAAAAGTAGCACAAGCTAACCTGGAAAGGAAACAGCTGGACTTTGCACTGGTCTGAACAATTGACCATTGACAATTTTGTTCGACCTTTGGCCGGTTCGTTACATTTCGAATTGTCACTGGTCAATTGCCCGTTATCAATTCCAGAAGATAAGTCCTGCCACTCCACAAGCAATCAATCCTAATCCCAAAAGAGCATAGAAAATACGGGCGCCTTTGCGTCCTAGCCACCTGACGAATGTCATGGCTCCGCTGGTCTGGAAATACCAGTCGAGATTCAGGATCGCAGCGATAACCGAGAATATCCCTAATGCGATAAAGAGTATCAGGATAAAATATTCGGTAGGTTCCATCTTATTTCACTTCTACGGTGCGGGAACCGTCCGGGTTCTCTGTGATGGCAACTTCCACAACGTCACCTGGTAATAAATCTTCGATTTTTTCCGGCCATTCGATAAAGCAGAGGGCACCGCTATAGAAATAATCTTCCGTGCCTATATCTTCCGCTTCGCTAGGTTTGTTGATGCGGTAGAAGTCAAAATGATAGATCAGCTCACCGGTTTCGCTACTGCGATATTCGTTGATAATGGCGAACGTCGGGCTGTTGATGACATCCTCCACGCCTAACTCTTCGCAGATAGCCTTGATGAAAGTCGTTTTCCCTGCTCCCATATTCCCTCGGAATGCGAAAACGGTACGGTCATCCATCCCGGCAATAAACTCTTTGGCTGCTTGGCGGATCGTATCTAAACTTTCGATTTTAATTGTACGCATAGCTTTGATAATTGGCAATTGACAATTGCCAATTCAGAGAGAAAGAGAATTGGCAACCGGCAATTGGTGTTTATGGTTGCAAAGTTAAAACAATTGGCAATTAACAATTGCCAATTGCCAATTATTTTGCAGTTGTCAATCATTTTACCGTCATCGTGATGAAAGGAACCAACATTTCCTCCATTGAAATACCACCGTGCTGGAATGTATTCTTATAATAAGAAACGTAATAGTTATAGTTGTTCGGATAAGCGAAAAAATCGTTGTTCATCGCAAAGATATATTTGCTGCTCAGGTTTGGGGAAGGTAACCCCGCTTTGTCGGGAAAGCGGATGTCAAACACGTCCTTCGGATTATAATTCAAGTTCTTGCCCACCTTATAGCGCAGGTTGGTATTTGTATTCTTATCACCTATCACTTTCTCCGGATTATCGACGCGGATAGTACCGTGGTCGGTCGTAACGATCACTTTATACCCTTTTCCGGCGATACGCTTGAAAAGTTCCAGCGTGCCCGAATGCTGGAACCAGGAGCGTGTCAGGCTGCGATAGGCCGCTTCGCTCTGGGCCAGTTCGCGGATCATCTTGTTTTCGGTACGGGCGTGGGACAGCATATCGACAAAGTTCAGTACCACCACATTCAGCTGGTTATGAAGGAGGGAAGGGACGATATTCAGTAATTTGTCGTTATACTGCGAATCATGTACCTTATGGTAGGAGAACGTATATTTCTTACGGAACCGCTCGATCTGCGTTTGGATAAGCGGTGCTTCATTCAGGTTTTTCCCTTCCTCGCTATCCTCGTCCACCCAAAGTTCCGGAAACATCTTTTCGATCTGCAAGGGCATCAGCCCGGAGAAGATCGAGTTGCGGGCATACTGTGTGGCGGTCGGAAGGATGCTGTAGTACAGGCTTTCGTCGAACGTATAGTATTCGGCAAGCAGATCTTTTACTTCGCGCCACTGGTCGAGACGGAAATTATCGATCAGGATGAAGAATACCTTATCCCCGTTGTCGAGCATCGGGAATACTTTCTTTTTAAACAAATCCGGGCTCATCAGCGGACGGATTTCAGGATGCTGAATCCAGTCCACGTAATTCTTTTTGACAAATTTACCGAATGCGTTGTTTGCTTCCTGTTTCTGCATGCGCAGCATGTCGGTCATCGGAACTTGGCTGTTTTCCAATTCGATTTCCCAATAGACGAGCTTCTTGTATACCTCCATCCAGTCATCGGTTGTCAGTGAGTCGTTGATCTGCATGCCGATACGCCCGAACTCCTGCTGATAGCCGACAGTCGTTGTTTCGGATATGATTACGTTCTTGTGGACATTCTTCTTGATAGACAAGAGCAACTGGTTCGGATTGACCGGTTTGATCAGGTAATCGGCGATCTTGTTACCGATAGCCTGGTTCATGATGCTTTCTTCCTCGCTCTTGGTCACCATGACGACAGGGACATCGGGATTGATCGCCTTGATCTGCGCCAATGTTTCCAATCCGGTAAGCCCCGGCATATTCTCGTCCAGAAAAATAATGTCGAACGATTCTTCCTTACAGCATTCGATGGCGTCCTGCCCGCTGATTACCGGAATCACTTCATATCCCTTGTCCTGCAGGAAAAGGATGTGGGGCTTTAACAAATCTATCTCATCGTCTGCCCAAAGCACTCTGTCTTTCTTTGCTGCCATAGTTTTATCTTTCTTTTTTGAAGATGAACAAACCGGGTTCATCCCTACAAATGTATGATATTATAACGATATACCCCTTTATTTTGTGTGTTCATCCCTCATTTTTTAGTCTCTTTTGTATTACCTTTGTATAATATAAACGAGTTAACTGTACACGTATGAGACTATCCGTATTTGCCTTGGTCTGTCTGTTCCTTACTGCATGTGCCACACGGGAAAAAGGGCGTGAAAGAATATCCTTCAACAAAGAATGGCGCTTTGCCCTGACTGAAAAACAAGCCAATGCGTCCGCTCCCGATACGGATGACAGCAATTGGCGAGTCCTGAACTTGCCTCACGACTGGAGCATCGAGGCGGATTTTTCTCTCGATAACCCGGCAACTCCCGGAGGCGGTGCGCTGCCCGGTGGAATGGGGTGGTACCGGAAACACTTCAAACTGCCTGAAAGCGACAAGGGAAAAGTGATCTATATTGATTTCGACGGCGTTTACCGGAACAGTAGAGTCTGGCTGAACGGACATTTGCTAGGTTTTCGTCCCAACGGATATGTTTCGTTCCGTTATGATCTGACACCGTATCTGAATTATGGAAAGGAGGAGAATGTCTTGGTTGTCCAGGCCGATAACAGCGACCAGCCTAATTCCCGTTGGTATTCAGGGTCCGGCATTTACCGGAATGTATGGTTGGTGAAAACCGGACAAGTCCATGTGGACAATTGGGGGACAAACATCACTACTCCGGTCATGAATGCGGACAAGAGTACGGTCGAGATTGAAACGACTTTGAAAAACGAGGCATCCGATGTGACCGTGGAAGTTTCTACCCTGATACAAGACAAGGAAGGAAAGACCCTCTACCGGATATCCTCCCCGGTCGAGATAGCCGCAGGAGGAAAGAAAACCGTTACACACACGATAGAAATGTTCTATCCTGAACTATGGAGCGTCCGGAATCCTTATCTGTACACCGCCATAACCGAGGTGAGAGTCGGCAATAAACTGACGGATCGCTATCGAACCACATTCGGCATACGCAAATTCGATTGGGACGAGCATACGGGATTCTCCTTGAACGGAGAACCGACCAAAATATTGGGCGTCTGCCTGCATCATGACTTGGGATGCCTCGGAAGCGCGGTCAATCCGAGGGCGCTCGAACGTCAACTGCAAATGATGAAAGACATGGGTGCCAATGCCGTCCGCACCAGCCATAACCCGCCGGCACCCGAACTGCTCGATATCTGTGACCGGATCGGATTGCTGGTGCAGGACGAGGCTTTCGATATGTGGCGGAAACGGAAATCACCGTACGACTATGCCCGATATTTTGACGAATGGCATGAAAAAGACTTGACAGACCAGGTCCTGCGCGACCGTAACCATCCGTCCGTCTTTATGTGGAGCATTGGAAACGAAGTACTGGAGCAATGGCAACATGCCGATGCCGACACGCTCAGTCTCGAAGCCGCCAACTTGATCCTCAATGCAGGCCATCCGGTGGATGACGAGATCTTGTCCGATACCGCCATGAGCGTACAGGGATTGATCGCCCATTCGCTGGCGGCGATCGTCAAGCGCCTGGATAAGACGCGCCCTGTCACTGCAGCCAACAACGAGGCGACACCGGGTAACCTGATCTTCCGTTCGAATGCATTGGATGTATTGGGATTCAACTATCACGAAAAGAATTACGAGCCGTTTCCGCAGAATTTTCCGGGCAAGACGTTAATTGTAAGCGAGTCTACTTCCGCCCTGATGACACGCGGCTACTACCAGATGCCGTCCGATTCGATGTATGTCTGGCCGAACACCTGGCGGGAACGGTTCGATCGTCCCGAACACCTTTGCTCGGCTTATGACAACTGCCATGTGCCTTGGGGCTCGACCCACGAGGTGACTTGGCGGGAAGTCAAACGGTTGCCTTATGTTTCAGGTATGTTTATCTGGACGGGCTTTGACTATCTGGGTGAACCGACACCTTACTGGTGGCCGAGCCGTAGCAGTTTCTTCGGTATTGTCGACTTGGCAGGTATTCCGAAAGATGTCTATTATATGTATCAGAGCGAATGGACCGACACGCCGGTTCTTCACCTTTTCCCGCACTGGAACTGGAAAAAGGGAGAGACTGTCGATGTCTGGGCCTACTATAACCAGGCGGACGAAGTGGAGCTTTTCCTGAACGGCGAGAGCCTGGGTGTCAAAAGCAAGCCGGACTATGCTTTCCATGTCTGCTGGCGGGTCCCTTTTACGCCGGGTACGTTGAAAGCCGTTTCCCGTAAGGACGGTAAGGAAGTGCTTACACGTGAAATCCGTACGGCCGGCGAACCTGCCCGGATCATGCTGATCCCCGATCGTTCCGCCTTGCACGCCGATGGCACGGATCTTTCATTCGTGACCGTGGAAATACAGGACAAAGACGGAAACCTGGTGCCGGATGCCGACAACCTGCTTCGCTTTACGGTTGAGGGGGACGGCTTTATCGCCGGGACAGATAACGGAGATCAGAATGATCCCGTCAGCCTTAAGAAACCGGAACGCCACGCTTTCTACGGAAAAGCAATGGCGGTCGTACAAAACACGGGCAAGGCAGGAACCATCCGGTTGAAAGCTACGGCGGAAGGCCTGCCGGATGCAATCGTGGAAATAAAGGTAGGTGAATAAGAGGAACAAGGATTGGTTACATGCCTTGTTTTTGCGGAATCCTCTGTCACTCTATCACACTTTACTATGCGGGTTTTGATAATCATGGTGCGTAGGAGTGATAGATGCCATATTTGTCTATCACTTATGTATCACCGGTTTTCTGAAAGTCATAGTCTTTGTTTTGCAATATAAGCATAGATTAATCAATTAGTTGGTATGTTTTGTTTCCATACATCCGGGTGTCTGGAGCAGAAACATCCGGGTGTAACCGCCCCATACACCCGGATGTTGAAAGGTGCAAGATGGGGGTGTCTGTGATCATTTCTGCTTGTTTTCCGTACTTTTCTTGCTTGTTTTGAAGAAAAAGCATCATAAGGGAATCAAAACACTCCGGTGTGGATGCATATAGGTGTACTTAGTATAATTTAAAGAATAATGGAACTTCCAGGAGATGGTAATCAGGGATATTTGTGTAAATTTGCCCGGAAATAAAAGAGTTTATGGAAGTAAAGATCATAAATAAGTCACACCATCCGCTGCCGGGATACGCGACTCCGCTGTCGGCAGGAATGGACATTCGTGCAAATCTGACGGGACCGATAGTGTTGAAACCCCTTGAACGGAAACTGATTCCGACCGGATTATATATCGCGCTGCCGGAAGGCTATGAGGCACAGATGCGCCCCCGTAGCGGCCTGGCATTGAAGCATGGCATCACATTGCTGAACACGCCGGGTACTATCGATGCGGACTATCGCGGCGAGATCGGCATAATCCTGATAAACCTCTCTTCCGAACCGTTTACCATCAATGACGGGGAGCGTATTTGCCAGATGGTGATCACGGCTCACAGCCAGGTCGTCTGGCAGCCGGTGGAAGTGCTGGACGACACCGAACGGGGAGCCGGCGGCTTTGGCCACACGGGGAAATAATTAAAAATTAAGAATTAAGAATTAAAAAATATGGGAGGGATGCTAAAGTCTCTGATCTCGATATCTTTTCTATTATTCCTGATCGGGAGTCCGCAATCATTGAGGGCACAGGATCAGGAGGCGAAGGTGGAAATATCGTCGAAGCCGAATAAAGTAAGTGCCGGGGATCAGCGGAAATTCGATTACTTCTTCTATGAAGGGCTGAACCTGAAGGCAGCCGGGAAATTCGATGCCGCTTATGATGCCTTTAACCATTGCCTGGCGATCGATTCGACCGCCTCGGCCGTCTTATATGAACTTTCTTCGTTTTATGCCCAACTGAACCGTCCGGAAAAGTCGCTGGAGATGTTGCGGCGTGCGGTGGCTTACAGTTCCGATAATTTTACCTACCGGCTGGCGTTGGCGACAATGAGCCGCAACCTCGGTATGTTCGGCGAGGCGTCGGACGAGTATGAGAAGCTTGTAAAAGATTATCCCGGAAAACCGGAGTTGAACTATTACTTGGCGGATGCGCTTACGCAGGAAGGTGAAATCGGGAAGGCGATCGATGCTTATGACGCCCTCGAATCGTCCATAGGCATGAGCGAGGCGCTTTCCATGCAGAAATATAAATTGTATAATGCGTTGGAGCAGAACGATAACGCGTTCAAAGAGGTGGAAAAGCTTGCCGCCAAATTCCCGATGGAATCCCGCTATCAGATCATTTTGGGGGATCTCCACTTGGAAAAGAATGATACGGTCAAAGCGTTGAAATATTATCAGAAAGCACACGAAATCGATCCGGAAAGTCCCTATTACATTGTCTCTATGGCGAACTATTATGAAGTCGTCGGTAATAAGGACGCCGCCGAGACGCAGATACGCAATGCATTAGTGAACGAGAAATTGGATGTCGAGACGAAAGTCGGTATCCTGTCCCGTTATATTCTCAAACTGCAGCAGACGAAGAAGGGGACCGAGAGTGCGAATGCCCTTTTCCAGACATTACTGGAACAGCATCCGGAAGATACCGATCTGAAACAGATGTACGGCAGTCTGCTGGTTGCGCAGGGGAAGACTGATGAGGCCCGTTTCCAGTTTCAGCTGATTACCGAGATGGAACCTTCGAATGCTGCTGCCTGGCAACAACTCTTGAATCTGGCGTTGAAGTCGGAAGACATTCCCGAAGTGATCCGTATCTGTACCCGTTGCCAGGAGCTTTTCCCCGATGCACCGGAGTATTACTTTTATCTTGGGATCGCTTATTTCCAGCAGGAAAAGTATCAGGATGCACTGGATACATACAAAGCCGGCCTGGAGATTATCCCGGAGACGAACGTCGGGTTGAAGTCTGATTTTTACGGACAGATAGGCGATATCTACTATCAGATCAAGAATATGCCGGAAGCCTATAAAGCGTATGATGAAGCGTTGAAGTACAACGACAAGAACGTGGTCGTCCTCAATAATTACGCCTATTTCCTCTCGCTGGAAAAGAAAGATCTGAAAAAGGCGGAACGGATGAGTGCATTGGCAGTCAAACTGGAACCGAACAATTCGACATATCTCGATACGTATGCCTGGATATTCTTTGTACAGGGAAACTATACGCTTGCCAAGATATACATAGAGAGCGCGCTTGCCAACGATACGACCAAAAGCTCCGAGCTGGTAGACCATTACGGCGATATCCTCTTCATGAGCGGCGATAAGGAAAAGGCGCTTGAACAATGGAAGAAAGCGAAGGAGATGGGAAAAGAAAGCGATGTGCTGGATCGCAAGATAGCAGAGGGAACCTATATAGAAGAGGAGGTCAAGAATGAATAAGATAAGCCTTGCCTTTGCGCTGGTCTTTTTTATCGCCCTGTCGTTCACAGGTTGTAAATCGACCAAGAAAGTCGGTACGGTCGAAGCGGGCGGGGCGAAAGCGCATAACGAGTTCTTTACGCTTATGCAGGAGCAGGCGTTCAAGTATGAAACCCTGACTGCACGCCTGAACGTGGACTTGAACTTGCCGGGCAACAATATGAGTTCGCGTGTGGATCTGAAGATGGTAAAAGACAGTGCTTTCCAGTTGTCCGTGCAACCCTTTTTAGGTATCGAGGTTTTCCGCGCCGAGATCAGTGTGGACAGCGTAAAGGTGATCGACCGTATGAACAAGCGCTATGTGGCTGACAATTATGCCAACCTGAAAGGGCAGACACCGATCGAGTTCAATTTTTATAATCTGCAGGCACTTTTCACCAACCGTCTGTTCCTTCCCGGACAGCAGGGGATCAGCCCGAAGCTGTACAACCGCTTTAAGCTGAAGCAGGACGGGCCCGCAGCCGAAATACAGGTAAAAGACGTGATGGGGTTGCTGTACACCTTTATGGCGGACGGGGAGGAGAAGATTCTCTCAACCTGTATTTCCGAACCTTCGGATCGTTATGCCTTGCAATGGGATTATGCTGATTTTCGCTTGGCAGACGGACAGCCTTTCCCGATGAGAATGGATGTGCAGGTGATGAAAGATGGTACTTCGCAAGGAGGAGTCACGTTGCATTTCTCCCGCATGCAGACGGATGTCCCGGTGAAAATGGATTTTTCCATTCCTGCCAAATATAAACGTATCACATTGTCTCAGATCATCAAATCGTTGAGTAGTAATAAAATGTAAGATGAGATACTTCTGGTTCGTCATATTCATGCTGTCGGTCGGTTCTGTTTCCGCACAGAACTCGGCAAGAGTACGCGAACTCGAAAAGCAGCGTAAAGCCGCACTTGCCGAGATCGAGATGACCAGCCAGTTGTTGGACGAGACGCGACAGACGGCGCGTAACTCGCTGAACCGGCTGAACCTGCTCTCCAAACAGATCCTTTCCCGCAAACAGGTCATCAGCCTCCTGAATCAGGAGATCGGGGAAATAGACAAGCAGATAGCCGCTTCCCGCCGGAACATCTCCCAACTGGAAAGAGAGTTGGAAAATAAACGGCAGAATTACGGTAAATCGGTTCAAAGCATGTACAAGCGCCGCAGTTCACAGGATAAGTTGCTGTTCATCCTTTCCGCCGACAATTTCGCCCAGTCTTTTCGCCGTATGCGTTACCTTCGCGAGTATGCCGACTGGCAGAAGAAGCAGGCATCCGAAATTATCGGTAAGCAGAAGGAAATTGCTGGCAAGCAGAAAGAACTGGAAAAGACACGTGCCGAGAAGAACGCCTTATTGGGTGCGCGGGAGGATGAAAGCCGTAAGCTCCAGACCGAGGAATCGAGCCAGAAAGAAGAGGTGCAGCAGTTAAACCGGAAACAGAAACAGTTGCAGGCCGACCTGAAAAAGAAGAAGAAGCAGGCTGATGCTTTGAATCGCCAGATCGAAAAGCAGATAGCCGAAGAAATCGCCCGCGCCGAAGCCGAAGCCAAAGCTGCCCGCGAACGGGCGGCCCGTGCTGAAAGGAACCGTTTGGCACGTGAAAAGGCAGCTGCTTCAGGAAAGAAAGTCCCTGAAACAAAACCGGAGACGGAGCCGGTCCGCGAAGAACGTGTCGCCGACACCAAAGGCGGTTATGCCATGACAAAGGCCGAGAAACGCTTATCCGATGATTTTGCAAGCAATAAGGGGCGTTTGCCTTATCCTGTGTCCGGCCGCCATACGATTGTCGCTGCCTTCGGCGAACAGCAGCACCAGGAATTGAAGTATGTCCGTACGAATAACAGCGGTATAGACATCCAGACCGCTCCGGGTACGGATGCCCGCGCCGTGTTCAATGGTGAGGTGACGCGTGTGTTCGTTGTTCCGGGATATAACAATTCGGTCATTGTCCGCCACGGTAACTATTTGACGGTATATAGCAACTTGAGCCAGGTCTATGTGAAGGCAGGCGATAAGGTGAGTACCCGCCAGGCGATCGGAAAGATCTTTACCGATACAGAGGACGGCAATGCCACAATCCTTCATTTCCAGCTTTGGAAAGAAAAGACGAAACTGAATCCGGCTCCGTGGCTGGATTGACGAAAAGGCGCATTGAGGCTGACCGGGGGCGCGTCACGACGGATGTAGCAGGTGTGTCAGGGCTGATCTCCGTCATGTGTCAACCGGAGTTTCCGGAGTGCGAACCTCACATCCTCTTTATTGATCAGAAAGTCCTTTGGGCGAGTTCCTGTTTTCCAGCAGAAAATAATCATGGAGAATGCCAGCATGGTGCTGAATGCGATACTGGAACTGATGGCCGATCCGAACACTCCGTAGTGCGGGATCAGCAGGTAGCCCGAAACAAGCAGGCTTATCAAACCGACAAAAGAACTGCCCGTGCTGTAACGTATTTTGCCGCTTCCGGTAAAATATTGGCATAGTATGCTGTTGCAGGCCAGTGCTATGATTCCGGCCGACAACCCTGTTATGACGTTGTGCATCCCTACGAACTCGGCGCTGAACAGATAATCCGTATAGATCCATTCCGGTATCAGAAGAATGCAGCCGGTCGCAAGTGTGATGGCACAAAAAGTTAGTTTGAAGAACCGGAGCGTGATTTGTTTTTGCTCGCCGGGTTTATGTGTCCGGGCAACGCGGCTGTACGTGATAAAGCCGATGCTGCGATTGATATGCCAGACGCTCTCGGAAATCTTGGTTCCCGCATCCAGCAGTCCGACGCTTCCCAACCCGGCAAACCGTTGGATCAGGAAATAGTTGAGGCGGGTAGTCAGGATCTCGGCAATATTGTCCGCACTTCCCCAAAGCCCGTAAGCAAACATCTCTTTCAAAAGAGCGTATTGGGAGCGTCCCTTCCGGGGATCTGCCTCTTTTTTGTTCAGAAACGGCAGGAGTAGGAAAAGGCTGACGAGAAACGCGATACCGTTTGTGAAATACATTCCCCACAGGTAAGCGGTTACGTTCCGTATCTTCAATCCGTAATAAAGGAATAATAAGACAAAAAATAGTAATCCTCCTTGCAAGACAAAGGTCAGGTTGAACCCGAAAATCTGATTCTTTCCCAACAGGAAACGGGAGTTTGCGGCAACGAGGGAGGTCAGAATGGAAAGAATATAAATATCAAGGGCGTGCCCTTCGGGAAGTACTCCGAGGATGGCCATGCTGCCGCAAGCGATGCCAGCTCCGGCGGGTGTCCAGCAGTAAGAGGGTAAAAATACGGCTTGCATGGAATAGCGGTTCATGAAATAGACGATCGTATTTCCCGCCAATATTCCGCAGAACATGGTGGCGATTCCTACTATCGCCAGAATCAGCCCGACCAGTCCGACTCCTTCGACACCCAATACCTTGGCATTGATAAAGATCAGTGCCAAGTTCAGGATGGCGATTAGGTAACGTGTGCCGATGGTTGTGAAGAGGTCCCTCATATTAATTGAAAGTTTGAAGAAAGAGAGGATGCGGTAGAATGATCTTGCTCTTTTTCAATTGTCAATCGTCAATTGGTCGAGCAGCTTGATATACATATCGATTGCTTCCCGTATCTCCATCAGGCCGATATATTCGTCGGCGGCATGGGAACGGGCGGAATTTCCCGGTCCGATTTTCACGGAAGGGAAGTGCATGAGGGCCTGGTCGCTCAAAGTAGGCGAACCGAAAGGCTCTTTTCCCATCATGACGGCACGGCGTACGAACGGATGTTGCAAATCTGTACGGGTGGAGTTGAGGCGGAAGCTGCGGGCTTTTATTTCGCAGCCGACCTGCGATTTGATCAGTTCGAACAGCTTTTCGTTGGGATAGAATTCGTTTGTCCGGATATCGACGGTGAATTCGCAGCGGTCCGGAACGACATTGTGCTGTGTCCCGGCGTGGATAATCGTGACGCTCATTTTCACCGGTCCGAGGAAATCGCTTTTTTCCGGGAACTGATAGGTGTTGAACCATTCGATGTCTTTCATCGCAAGCGTGATCGCATTGATCCCCTCGTTCCGGGCGGCATGTCCTGCCTTGCCGGTGCTGACACAGTCCAGGACCATCAACCCTTTTTCGGCTACGGCCGGTTGCATGCCGGTCGGTTCGCCGACAACGGCGAATGCGATAGGGGGAAGGTCGGCAAGAGCGCTTTCCAGCCCGTTCTTGCCGGAAACTTCTTCTTCGCATGAAGCCAGGAAGATCAGGTTGTAGGGTTGTTCCTTCCCTGATAACACCCTGAATGCTTCATAAAGAGAGACTACGCTCGCGCCGGCATCATTGCTGCCAAGGCCGTACAGACGCTCGTCTTCCGTCTCCTCCGGATTGAACGGATCTTTCGTCCAGCCCGAAGCCGGTTTGACAGTGTCGATATGGGAGTTGAGCAGCAGGGTAGGCTTGTCCAGATCAAAACCGGGAGCGATCAGCCACAGATTATTCCCTTTGCGGTTCACCTTATACCCGGCTTTTTCCCAGCTCTGCTTGAGAAAATCAGCCGTTTCTCCCTCCTCCCTGCTGAAAGAAGGACGTGAAATCATCCCTTTTAATAGGTCTATTGCGTCGTAGTACATGATTATGTTTTATTCCGTTAATATTCTATCCACCGTCTCCCTGTCTTTTTTCAGTTGGTCGATCAGCTGGTCGAGGGTGTCGAATTTGATGTCACCTCGTACGTGTTGTATGAACGCGACTGTTATTTCGTTATTGTAGATGTCGCCGGAGAAATTGAGGATGTTTACTTCCAGCGTGATGTTGTCCCCGTTGTCCAGGGTCGGGCGGTTACCGATGTACAGCATTCCCTTGTAGCGCAGTCCGTTCAGATATACCCGAACGGCATATACGCCGATACCCGGAATGATCTTGAAAGGCTCGTCCACTTGGATATTGGCGGTCGGGAAACCTAATTTCCGACCGACCTTATAACCGCTGACGATACTTCCCCTCAGTCCGTAAGGATAAGTCAGCAGATGAGCCGCCTCCTCCACCCGGCATTCCGCAAGGAGTTTCCGTATTTCGGAAGAACTGACGGCCGCCTCTCCTTCGCTGTATTGCGAAGCTTTGATAACCCGCATGTCGCAAGCCTCGCCATACGTTACATACTGCTCGAAGCCATCCTCGCGGTTATACCCGAAACGGTGGTCGTAGCCGATCAGCAACGTGTCCACATGCAACCGGTCTGCCAATACGGTAGTGATAAACTCTTTTGCCGTCAGGCGGGATAGTTCGAGGGTGAAGTCCAGCACGATACAATAGTCGATCTCGGTGGAAGCCAAATGTTTCAATTTCTCTTCGAACGAATTGAGCAACTTCGGCTGATAGTCGGCATGCAGGACAGCACGGGGATGTTCGGGAAACGTGATGACGGCGGAAGGCAATCCGGCGGCTTCGGCCACCTGCTTCAGTTCGTGAATCAGAAAACGATGTCCCAGATGAACTCCGTCGAAAAAGCCGATAGTGGCTACCAGCCTTTTCCCTTTCAATGTCTCCGTGTCTCTTACAACTATCATCTTTTCAGTCTTAGGTGCTTATAATTATATCTACAAAAGTACATAAAAACTGCGAGTAATAATAATACGGAAATAAATCGTACATTTGGAAAGTGATTTGAACGAAAAACATTTGTATTAAGTTTATATGAAAAAAACATGTATCTCCCTATGCCTGATCGTCTTTGCCGTACTTCAGGCATACGCTGCATCTTCCTGGAAAGAGACAAGAACGGTCGTCTTTACTCCCGCAGGAAGTGAAAAAACACATCTGCTCCAACCCGATCAGAGTATCTCCGAAACCGTTACCTTCGGACAGTCCGGAATCCCGACGCGAAAATTTTTGCGTGTGATCGGAGGGGTGAAGATGCCTGCTCCTTTCCAGAACAGAGGTGAAGAAATGTTCCGCCGGTCCGAGTTTTATATTGACGACAACTTGGATTCGGTGATCCGTAAAAAGGACCGTTATTCGCTTTATTTCAAAGGCGAAGACGATAATTTCGAGCGCCATGCCTATTACCGCATTTCCGGTAAGTTGCTGAAACCGGGTGAACTGACGGTAACGCTGCCGGTCGTGAAGAAACAGGGGTTGACTGTTTCCGGGAATGGGGATTTCGGAGTCGAGATCGAATTGTTCTACCGGAAACCGGGACGGGCGGCTGACGATATCTATGACAAGCCGGATTCCGTGCTTTACATGCCGGTCTCGGAAGGTACGGGAAAATATCAGACGGTGTCTGAGACATTCACATTGCCGGAAAATGTGGCTTGTGCTTTCCTGCGTATCGGCGGGACGCATTTCAGCGGCGAATGTTGGGTGGAAGCTCCGCGCCTGATACAAAACAAGAAAGCGGTTTGCTCCATACCGTTCACCAAGTTTGCCCAAAAACCGGACAACTACAACTACTGGATCGGCTGTAACCTCTCAACCCGCAGCTGGCCGATGTGGAAGCTCGAATTTAACGGGGAGACGCTTTTCGAAGGAAACATCTTCGACCGCGCTTCCAATGTGGCGGACTTCTATATCCCGCTTCCGTCTTCCTTGCATGGCAGTGGAGAGATGAAGCTGACGCTCCGGAAAGAGCCGCATCGCGCTGCTTATCCGTATGAACTGCGCGGCCTGGAGATCATCGAAGAGACCGCACGCGATTTTGAAGTCGTTTCCGTTCCTGAATATGTTGCCAAAAACGCCTCTTTCGGTATATTGGTAGAAACGAACAGGCCGAATGTCAGCCTCAAAGTGAAGGCAAACGGTGCTGCCACTCCCGCCGAGCAGGAGTGCCTGTTTGAAACCCCCGGCCTGCATGTCGTGGAAATGCGTGCAGGCGAGGCCGGTCACGCCATCCCGCTGGTGTTTGACGACGGCAGCCGTACGGAACAGGCGCAAATCCGCCAGGTGATCGACAAGGAGGCTGAACAGATCTACCTTTCGTCTGGTGACGAAATTTATATCGACAAGCAATATACGCCGTATGATTATTTCTTCAAATGGTATGTTTCCAACCGGATCGGTAACTGGTATCAGTTCCGTCCTTCCTACCAGTGGAGCGGTTTCCGAGTAGCTGATCCTGCCGTCATCGGCCATTACACCCGGTTGCTGGACCAGTTGAAAATCCCGTATGCCTGGCAAGTCGAAGGACGTACGCTGGCAGGAAGCCGGATCAATCCTTCTTTGGAAACATTGGCTACCCCGATGTTCCGTGGCAAGCAGGCGCATGAGAATGACGGCGGCTACTATTACTGGCAGCATTTCCAGTATCAGGGAGTCTTCTCCGATATGGCGGCACGCAACCGCCCTTATGGTGGAATCTTTGCCAAACATCGTCCGATTTATACCGACCACGGCGTCTTTATCCATTATGATCCGGAAGGGGTGACGGACATGGCCGACGGCGCCCGCAAGCTCGTTGCCAATTTCCGCTATTCCAAAGGTCCGAGCACGCGCCATACGGGACCGTCCACGCTGTTCCGCTATCTGTATCAAGCCGGTTACGACTGGCTGGGAGCCGAACAGATGTACGGGCCGGAAGAAATCATACTCTCTTCCCTGCGTGGTGCATCCCGCGCCTACAGCCGTCCGCTTTACGGGACGCTTCATGCCATGCAATGGGGCTCAGGGCCGTTTACTGATCCGAAACATTCTCTGCGCCTGTATATGTCGCTGGCCGTTGCTTATATGCACGGTTCTTCCCATATGAATACGGAAGAGGCCTTGTGGACGGATGAATATATGAACGACCGTTATTCCGTTTCCGGCAAGGAACATCTGTTTGCCCAGCATCAGATGCTCGATTTCGTGGAAACGCATTCCCGCCGTGGCGACTTGAGAAGCAATATTGCCGTGATCCAGGGGCGTAACGACGCCTGGAAGTCGTTCGGTCGTGGCAGCCTGTGGTCGCAGAAGGGTGATAAATGGAAGTTCAATAAGGCATGCGAGAGTTTCGATCTGCTGAATGTCTTCTATCCGGACAATATCGTGGATGGCTGCGGGCCGGAAGGTTGGTTTACTTCCACCCCTTACGGTACGGTTGACTTGCTTCCTGTCGAAGCGCCGCAAGACGTGATGGACCGGTATAAGGCGATGATCTTCCTCGGATGGAACAGTTACGACGCGAATGACTTCCTGCGTATCCGCGATTTTGTATTCAAGGGCGGAACGCTTTTGCTCACGGCGGCCCATCTGAACGAAGAGTTGCAGCCCGACCAGCCGGTCCGTTTCCCTGCCGACGATGCGGTTATCCGTGAGATGTTGGGAGAAAATTACTGGCAACTGACCACTAAGACGGAGATCGTCTGCGGTTCGGGAAAAATCATCTATTTCCCCCAGAAAGCCTATCCAGCCGAAACGATGTTGAAAGCTGATTATGTGGAAGCCATGAAAGAAATTGCTGCCAAGGCTGCCGGTGAGGAAACCTGCCAAGGCTGGATGGAGGCGGCTCCTTCAGTCGGTTTCACGGTTTGGGATCATTCGGACCGCCGTACGATCTATCTGTTGAATACCGATTGGGCGAGCGACCAAGACCAGCGTCCGGCCACCTTTATCTATAAAGGTAAAAAGTTTCCGGTTGTTGTGCGCCGTTATCATATTGAAACCATCCATTGCGCTGACGGCTTGGCTGTCATGCCGGCTTCCAATACGACGGATATCTTGTCTGTCTGCAAGAAAGAGAACGGCTGGGTGATCAAGGTCCAGACTACCGGAAACGATGTAGTTCAATGTATGAATGCTGTCACCGGAAAGGTCGAACCGATAAAATTCGATGAACCGGGTGTACATGAAGTGTTTGTTAATGAATAATTAGATTTTTTTCTATATTTGCAAATATGGGGAATACATCTTTGGACATAGATCAATACCGGCGTATTTATACGGAGTATGCCCCGATGTTGATGCGCTTTGCGGAGAAGTTCGTTTCCGGTTTCTTTGCCGAAGATATTGTCCACGATGTATTCCTGAAATTGTGGGACAAGCAGGTGTTCCGCCTTCCGGAGAATGACCTGAAACGGGTGCTTTATGTCTCCGTCCGGAATGCCTGCCTGGATTGTCTCCGCCGCATGAATATGGAGCAGGAGATCATCGATCACCGCGCCCTTCAGTTAAAATTGGAAGAGCTTGACTTCTTTGAGGCATCCGACGAACTTTTCATGCGAAAGGATTTGCTCGATCTGCTGATGAAAAAGGTTGCCGAACTGCCTGAAAGAAGCCAGCAAATCTTCCGTATGTCCTATCTCGAAGGTCTGAAAGCGGCCGAAATAGCAGAACGTTTGGATCTCTCTGTCCGTACGGTCGAGAACCAGCTTTATCGTTCCCTCCTTTATCTGCGTAAGAACTGTTCGAATCTGTTCCTACTGATATTTCTTTTATAAAGAATTTGCGCGTTGGCTTCACCCTGTCTTGCTATACGTTGAAAATTAATGTGTAAAAGAGTGAAGGCAAGCATCTGGACTGCCTTCACCTTAAAGATCTGCTTTCACTCATTGGAGCGACGAATCTGACCAAAGCCATCTTAATTCATGAGACGAAAGAATCAAAACAATCTCTTAAGTGAAAAATAAAGAAGTTATAGAAGCTTTTTAATGTCCTAATATACAAAAAATTAAGACCTGTATTATAGCTCCTTGTATTTTTGGCCTAAGTCGAAAGCCTTTTTGCCTAGTGTCAAAAGCCTTTTCGACCTTAGTCAAAAAGGTATTCGACGTAGGTCAAAAGCTCTATGACTTTATAGCCTGACGATAGAAGTATGGCAGTTGCCACTCAATGATACTTTTCGTCCCCCCGACTCATTTACTGGTTTGTCTGTTTTTTTACTTTTATAGACCACCTATAACAGGATTTTTTAATACACAGTCAACCCAAATTAGGACGAGACACACATGGTGAAGGCAATTCCCGGATTATGACGAAAAAAATTGTTTTTCTTGTGAGTATTTTTTCTTTCCCGTTCGTTGTGTATATGTAAGAACCAAGTTAACCATGTGTCGACTTTGTATCTACATCTAATAATTAAGTGAAAATGGAAAACGAACATTCGGAATTAATCATCGGGTATTTGCAAGGACGGCTGCAAGGTCGGTCTTTGGACGATTTTTATGCCTGGGTGAATGAAAGTGCAGACAACAAAAAATTGTTTTTCGAGACCAAAGCACTTTATGAAGCCTGCGCTCCTTCCCGTGGTGCTTCTGAAATACACGATAGCTGGCTTCGCCTTCTCGATAAGAGAAAGTCCCGCCAGCGTAAAAGATATTCCTTATTGACCCGCATAAGTACTTATGCGGCTGTGGCAATGTTTGCCGCAGCCATTACTTCTACTGTGTTTATCTTTTCTTCGAGAGAATATGACGACCGGATTACCAGTTATGTCGGTGGAGACGGGCTTGAAGCGGATGTTGTTGTTTTGCCGGACGGAACCCGCGTCAGTCTCGGAACCCGGACTTCTTTCTCTTATGATTCCCGTTATGGTAAGTCCGAACGTATCGTGCAACTGGAAGGGGAAGCCTATTTTGAAGTAGCCAAAGATAAAGATAAGCCATTTATTGTCAAGACCAAAGAACAATCTATCGAAGCACTCGGGACGAAGTTCAACGTTTCCGCTTATCCGACCGATTCGCTCCTGACTACGACACTGCTGGAAGGTTCTGTCCTGCTGACCACGCAGAACCTGTTACATCCTACGGTCTTAAAGCCGAACGAACAGTTTGTCTATAACAAAAGAACGCGATCAGCCCTCCTGCAACAGGTCGACGCCAACCGGTTTGTTTCGTGGACAACCGGATATTATTATTTCCCCGAACAAAGTCTTGAAGCTATTCTGTACCGGTTGAGCCATGTTTACGGCGTGCAGTTCACTGTTAAGTCGGAAGCACTGAACCGCCGGACATTTACCGGGACTTTCTACCGGGGGCAGAGTATCAAGGATATTATGGAGATTATCCATCTGTCAATCCCGATCCGGTATAAGATCGACGATCATCACGTGACAATATCAGAAATCTAGATAAAAACAAATTGCTAATCTTAGTAGGAAATATGGACACCAGTTAGTCTTAAACAAAAAAGAAGAGAAAATCTTGCCGGATCTTCTCTTCTGAAAGTGTGAACAATTAAACTCCCATTGCCGTGGGATCATGTTTAATCTTAAAAACATTCAAAAGTATGAATAATCAACGTATAGTTGTTTCTCTTAACCTGAAAAGAACTATAAAAATCATGAAATTAACCGTGTTAATGTTGGCTGTTTGTCTGTCAAGCGTGGTTGCTTCCACCTATGCGCAAACTGCTACTCTAAATGTTTCAGCTAAGAATGAAACTTTAGAAAAAGTGTTGAAACAGATCGAAAAGCAGTCCGAGTTCCTGTTTTTCTATAATCTGGAAGAGATCAACAAGAACGAAAAGATCTCTATCAATGAAAAGAATGCTAATATTCAGACTGTGTTGGATGCTATTGCAGCTAAAACAGGTTTGAAATACACTATCAAGGATCGTCACATTGTCCTGACTTCCGAGGCAGCTCCGGCTTCTACCGCCGCCACGCAGCAGAATCGTAAGGTGACCGGTACTGTAAGCGATGCATTCGGCCCTGTCGCCGGTGCAAACGTTATCCAGAAAGGTACGACTAACGGTACTACTACCGACATGGATGGAAACTTTTCCATCGAAGTTCCGGCTAACGCGACTTTGCAGATTTCCTTTATCGGATACATCCCTCAGGACATTGTTGTGAAGAACCAGAATGTGATCAACGTTCTGTTGAAAGAAGATACACAGGCTTTGGAAGAAGTGGTTGTTGTCGGTTACGGTACGATGAAGAAGAAGGATATGACAGGTGCAGTTGCATCTGTCAAGATGGATGATACTCCTGTGGCAACAGTGTCTACAGTTAGTCATGCTTTGGCTGGTAAGGCTGCCGGTTTGCAGGTCAGCACGATTAGTGCCCAGCCGGGTGGACAATCAACTTTCCGTATTCGCGGTGCCGCTTCTTCTGATAAGGCGGGGAATGACCCGTTGATCATTATTGATGGTTTTCCTGTGAATTCTCCGGGTTCATTGGATAGTGGTAATCAATATTCAGGAGGTAATAAAGATAATATCCTGGCTTCTATCAATCCAAACGATATTGAATCTATTGAAGTGCTGAAAGATGCAAGTTCGACAGCTATTTATGGTGCTCGTGCCGGTAACGGTGTGATCATCGTGACGACAAAACGAGGTAAGAGCGGGGCGGCTAAGGTACAGTATTCCGGATCGGCTTCTGTACAGCAGATAGCCAAATCTTACGAGATGTTGGACGCTTCCGGTTTTATGCGGGCAACAAACGATTATACTCGTGAACAATGGATGCGTACGAACGGTGTTGGCATTTATGGAGGAAAAGAGGCGACAGACCCTTCCCTGCCGGCTTTGACATTGCCTTATACAGATGCTCAGATTGCCAATCCGGCTAATAATACGAATTGGTTTGATGAAATATCCCGTTTAGGTTTTCAGACTTCTCATAACTTATCTATAACAGGAGGTAACGATAATACGAAGTACTTGGTTTCTGGAAACTATTTTAATCAGGATGGTGTGATTAAAAATAATGGAATGACAAGATACTCTCTTCGTGCCAATTTGGACCAGAAGTTGAGCAAATATGTAAAGATGGGGATTAATTTGACGGCGACACGTAATGAATATGACAACGTGCCTTTAGGTAGTGGCCAGAATGAGAATGCCGGAATTTTGGTTTCTGCGGCTCAGTTTAATCCGGCTTTGCCCATTCGGGATGAGAATGGCAATTATTCGATGAACTCCGATGCTTCTTTCTTGCCGAATCCTGTTTCATTGCTGGACATTACAGATAAGACGACTCAAGAGCGTTTATTGGCAAATGCATTTTTTGAAGTTCGCCCGATAGATGGCTTATTGTTGAAGGCAAATTTCGGTATCGACCGTAACTATCAAAAACTGAAACAATATTTGCCAACGACAACGCTTTATGGACAACGTGAGAATGGTGCGGCCTCTATTGCGCAGGGTGATAATTCCGACTACTTGATGGAATTGACTGCTAATTATACGAAACAGGTAGGCGACCATAACTTCAACGCTTTGGTTGGTCATTCTTATCAGTTGTTTACATATGAAATGTTTTCAGGAAAAAGCAATGACTTCATTACAGACGGTTTCTTGTATAACAACTTGGGCGCGGGTAATGCAAAACGTCCGACTGTAGGATCGAGTGCAACCAAATCTCGTATGGCTTCTTTCTTCGGTCGTTTGAACTATACGTTTAAAGACCGTTATCTGCTGACAGCGACATTGCGTGCCGATGGTTCTTCAAATTTTGCTTCGGGTGAACGTTGGGGATTCTTCCCTTCAGTTGCTGCCGGATGGCGGTTTACGGAAGAAGAGTTCTTGGCTCCTTTGAGAAATGTATTGTCTAATGGTAAATTACGTTTGAGCTATGGTGAAACAGGTAACTCCAACGTAGGAGATAAAGCTTATAGCTATTATAAAGTAGGTAACAATAATATCTTTGGCAATTCCATGATCAATGGTGTCTATTTGAGTCAACTCGGAAACAATGTTTTGACTTGGGAAACAGCCCGTGAATGGAACGTTGGTTTGGATTTAGGTTTCTTGGATGGACGTGTCAATGTAACTGCTGAATATTATCATAAAGTCGTTTCCGATTTGTTGAATGAACAGACTTTGCTGTCTTATAACGAGGTGAATAAAATCATTGCGAACGTGGGTAAGACTCAGAGCCAGGGTTTTGAATTGACGATCAATACGACTAATATCCGTAATAAAGATTTTGAATGGACATCAGACTTGACATTCTCTCTCTATCGTGACAAGTGGAAAGAACGTGATCCGAAATGGAAACCGAATGCTTATGATGAGTATAACGGATGGATGCGTTACTATTCCGGTTATTTGTCAGATGGTTTGGTTCAAGTAGGTGAAACGATCGACCATATGCCCGGTGCATTACCCGGACAGGTGAAGATCAAAGATATTGACGGATATGTTTATGAATCCGATGGTTCCATTAAAGTTGATAAGCATGGCATTCCGATGAAGACCGGAAAGCCTGATGGTAAGTTGGATGATGCAGATAAAGTGATTTACGGATCTGCTGACCCTGGATATTTATTGGGGTTTAATAATACTTTGCGTTGGAAAAACTTTGATTTCAATGTTTATTTCTATGGACAGTTTGATAAGCTTTCTGCCGGAAGTTATAAGAAACAATGGTTGAGTAATAACGTTAATGACTTGCGCCGTGGTTATAATCAGCCTACTTCAATATCGGATCTTTGGTCCTCCAGCAATCCGAACGGTACGTTACCCGGATATTTCCAGACTGAAAGTGCCTATGGAGTCGGTGACTATTATTATGAAAAGACTTGGTTCATCCGTTGTCGTAACATTACTTTAGGTTATAATATTCCTATTAAGACCAGCAAACATATTCTGTCTAACGTACGTGTGTATTTCGACGTGAACAATCCGTTTACGATTACTCCGTATACAGGTCTCGATCCAGAAACTGACATTTCAAGTTCAGACAGTGCTCCATCTCAGTTGCAATGGGCTTATCCGAATGTTCGTACTTACAGCTTCGGTTTGGATATTACATTCTAATAGTATAAACAGTTAAAAATAAAGATAAAGTCATGAAGAAATTATTATATACAGTAATGTGCTGTTGCGCATTGGCCTCATGTACTAATTTGGATTCGGAAAGATATGATGCGATCAATCCGGATTTTTTCCCGACGAATGAAAAGGATGCGGAGGCGCTTGTTGTGGGAGGTGTTTATGCTCCTTTCCGTAGTGCGGAGTATAGCGGTGTATTCAGTACGGCTCACAGTTTCCAGGTTATTGGTGATATGTCAACCGATATTGCTGTTTGTTGTTGGGTGAATGATAGCTGGATTCCGCTGACAACTCATAACTGGACTCCGAATCATTCTTATACGACTCTCAATTATACGGATTATGCCAAATATTTGGGTACAATGACATTGACATTGGATCGTATCTCAAATGTAGAAATGAGTGACGAGAAGAAGGCTTTACTGATGGCTGAAACTCATTTAGGCCGTGGTTGGCTGGCATTTTTATTGTATGATTTCTATGGGCCTATTCCAATTCCGACACTGGAAGATTTGAAGAATCCGTTGGATGAAGTAATTGAGCCGCGTGCGACTCAAGAAGAGATGACAAATTTCATTGAAACGGAATTGACTGAATCATTGAAAGGCTTGCCTACCCGTACGACACAGTTCGGACGCTTTGATAAAGGTTTGGCGTATACGATTCTAATGAAGTATTACATGCATGAGAAGAATTGGGCGAAAGCGGAAGAATGCGGCCGTGAATTGTTGAAAGCCGAATACGGTTATGGATTGATGGACAGATATGCAGATATCTTTACGCTTGAAAATGAAGGGAACAAGGAAATTATCTTTGCTTGTACGGAAGAAAGAGGTACAAATCTTCAGTTGTGGCATGACCATGCTTTACCGGGAAACTATCCGACTAAGAATACTTCTATCCAGAAGTGGGATGGTTATAAAGTTCCTTGGCCTTTCTACCGTACCTTTGAGGAAGGTGATGACCGTCTGTCTGTTTTGGTTGGCGAATATGTAGGTACTGATGGTGTATTGTTTAATGAAGAGTCTGATATCGCCAAACATGGTAACCTTTATTCTGGAGCTGTTCCTGTAAAATATGGCGAAGACCCCGAATCTACAGGTGACGGCAGCCAGATCGACTTGGTTGTTTACCGTTATGCAGACGTCCTGACTTTGCTTTCTGAAGCAATTGTTCGTAAAGGAAATGCCGTAACTTCCGAAGCACTGGACCTGTTGAATCAGGTTCGTGTACGTGCCAAGCTGAATCCATATACAATGGGTGATGTAAAAGGAGTAGACGATTTCTTGCAGAAAGTATTGGATGAAAGAGGGCATGAGCTTTGGTTCGAAGGTGTCCGCCGTTCCGACCTGATCCGTCACGGACAGTTTATCCAGAATGCAAGAGACCGTGGTTGTACGACTACCAAAGATGAATTTGTCTTATTCCCGTTACCTCAAGCTGTAATCAACGAAGGTAAGGGTAAGATCGTTCAAAATCCGGGTTATTGATCCGATTTTTTAGAGTCTATATTTAAATTGAGAAAGGGCCGCATCATTCGCGGCCTTTTTTCTCTCCGTTAACAAATAAATATCATGAGCAATAAACATCTATTCAGTACACTTCTTGCCTGTTTCCTTTTGCTGGTCGGCTCACAGAACATACAGGCGCAGGATTATCCCGCCAGCCCGTTGGAGAAAGAGGGTTACCGTTTGATTTTTCACGATGAGTTCGAGGGGAAAGAGATCGACCGGACGAAATGGATTCCTGAGTATCTGCCTTCTTGGCCGAAAGACCGGACTGTCTGTACACCGACGTATGAGATGAAAGACGGGGTGGTCCGGTTGACGATCGACCGGGATTCAAAAAATGAGTTTGATAAGGGAATGTATATATCGGGTTTTATGACTGCCAGCCGTACCGGTATGCATCACTATGATCCGAAAAGGAAAGCCCTTCATTCGATCAAGACGGAAGCTACACAAATAAACCAGTATGGCTATTATGAAATGCGTGCCAAGATGCAAGCTGGGGGCGGGGTGCATTGTGCCTGGTGGTTGATCGGGTTTGAAGATGATCCGAACCAAAGTTGCGAGATCGATATCTTTGAAATATTGGGGACTGATGTCAATCGTATCTGGTCTACCGTACACAGCTGGAAAGACTCGACGATCCAGTATCACACGGAACATCCTTGGTTCGCCAATAAGAAATTGGCGGAAGAGTTTCATGTATATGGCTTCGACTGGACACCGGAAGGTGTGACTGTGTATGTGGATGGCATACGGGTGATGACGCATAAGGCGGCGATCACTTATCCGCTGGTCCAGATTATCTCTTTTTATGACAATCGGAAAGCGAAAAACGGCTGGACAGGGACTTACGATCCTTCCGTCCCGTATCCGAAGAGTTTCGATATCGACTATATCCGCATGTACAAGAAGATACCCGAAGGCTGTCAGGCAGTACCGGAAAATGAGTTACGCATCACTTCTATCGAGCCGGCACGCTTGCAGGTATCCGAAGGAAAAGCTACCTTGCGCGATATTGACGGACATGTGACACGCGAGTTGTTATACACGCCTTCGTTTGTAAATGTGCATTATAACGACGGGACGGTAACACAACAGTTTGTGGAATGGGAACCGTTGGATGATAAAGCCTTGCGCTTGGTTCAGGATGCCGGAACGGTTATCGTGAACGGGAAGATTACCGGTCTGCCGGATGACTTGCTGAAAGGGCAGGAGGCTACATTGATTATAACAACAACTAAAAACGATTGATATGAAAAACATTGCGACCTTTATGCTGGTTTCCGCATTGACGCTTGGATTTTTCACATCTTGCGATTCCGGGGTGCAGCATCGTACTTTCCGGGGTATTTATGCGGATGATCCGGCTGGAATGGAAGGGCTGTATAACCCCGAAAGAGGATTCCGACTTGAAGTGGCACTGGATGTAACGGAAAAGAACTATGTCTGGGCTCCCGAAGAATATCCTGATATCACTTCTTATCTGGAAGAACAGTCCGAACTCTATGCTTCCGATAGCGTATCACTGGTTCAGACCTACTTCTATTTGACGGGAGCAGTCGGAAAAGAGCTGACAGGAGAGGATTTTCGGACAATGGGTATTTTCTTTGACAAATTAAGGTCCTTAGGCAAGAAAGCGGTCCTCCGTTTTGCTTATGAAACCCAGTTTTTGGGGCGGGCGGCTACTGGTCCTACATTGGAAGACATCATTCGCCATACGGAACAGCTCAAGCCTTTCCTTGAAGAGAATAAGGATGTGATTCAGGTTGTACAGGCTGGCATGATCGGTGCTTGGGGAGAATGGCACAGTTCTTTTCATGGTCTCGAAAAGTCGGACGATACGAAACGGACTATTTTGCAACATATCTGCCGGATGACACCGGAAGGGCGGGCTGTCCAGATACGGGTTCCCGAATATAAGAACCTGCTGGATACGACTTCTGATGATTATAAACGGATTTCTTTCCATGACGACTTTATTGTGATCAAAAAGCATCAGTGGGATGGCGGAATGTCAGAAGGTACGCCTGCTTATGAGCAGATTGTGCGTGAGTCTCCTTGTTTTCCGGTTGACGGAGAATTACCTTGGGGAACCTGGAGCATGAATGAGGACCCCGATAATCCTGAAGCCGGGTGGATCATTGATGGATTGCAAACGGCACGCCGCCTGTTCCTGCAACATTTCACTTCTCTTAGCGTGATTCATAACTATAAGGAAAAGAATACGAAAGATAAGTATTCGATGATGTACTGGAAGGAAACTCCTGTTTCCACAGAATTCCTGCGGGAGAACAAGATGCCGGTGTCGGATGGGTATTTCATCAGGAAAGATGGCTCTGTAGCGGAACGGAATGTATTCGATTATATCCGGGACCATCTCGGTTACCGTATCGAGTTGCAGGAGATGACGGCTCCGGCGGTTTTGCTTGCCGGACAGGCTAATCCTGTCGAAATATCTTTGATAAACCGCGGTTTCTCGACTTTGTTTAATGAACATCCTGTTTATCTGGTCTTGATTGACGAGTCCGGTAAGGTTTGCCATGTCGCCTTGACGGATGCGAATGTGAATGACTGGCAACCGTATGAAACGGGCGACAGTTCCTGCACTCCGCTCCTGCATACGATTTCTACCGACTTGCAGATTCCGCTCGGCCTGGCAAAGGGAATGTATCGCCTCGGCCTATGGATTCCCGACGGCTCCGCCCGTTTGCAGTATGACAATCGTTTTGCGATCCGTTGTGCAAACGGCGATACGCAGTGGTGGGTGTCTCCTGATGGAAAGTATGGCGTCAATATCTTAATGAATAAAATCTCTGTCAAATGAAAATCATCCATATCCTCGGCATGTTGCTGGTTGTGCTTGCCGTAAAAGCGGCTTCCCCTATCGAAGGGTTGCTGGAACGTATCGATAAAGGTGCGTCGCGTAAATTTATGATTGAACAGGTGAAATCTCCTGTCGATTTTTTCGAACTCGACCAGAAAGGTGACAAGGTCGTGATCCGGGGTAATAATTATGTGAGTATCGCGACCGGGCTGAACTGGTATCTGAAATATTATGCCGGAATTCATCTTTCTTGGAATGGCATGCAGGCCGAATTGCCGGAGGTCTTGCCGGCAGTGAAGCAGAAGGAACGTCATGAGACGGATATGAAATACCGCTATGACTTCAACTATTGTACCTTCTCCTATACGATGGCCTTTTGGGATTGGACGCGTTGGGAGAAAGAGATCGACTGGATGGCGTTGCATGGCATTAACTTGCCGTTGGCGATGGTCGGGACGGATGGCGTTTGGTACAATGTGCTGAGCAAGTTAGGCTATACGAAGGAAGAAATCAACGATTTTGTAGCCGGTCCCGGTTTCCAGGCTTGGTGGTTGATGAACAACTTGGAAGGTTGGGGCGGCCCGAATCCGGATAGTTGGTATAAGCAGCAGATCGCTTTGCAGAAACGGATCGTGAAGCGGATGCGTGAATATGGCATCGAACCGGTATTCCCCGGATACTCCGGTATGGTTCCTCATAATGCAAAAGAGAAGTTAGGTTTGAATGTCTCTGATCCGGGATTATGGAACGGATATCGCCGTCCGGCATTTTTGCAACCGACAGATCCGCGTTTCGAGGAGATCGCTTCCTTATATTATAAGGAGATGAACAAGCTGTACGGCAAAGCGGACTATTACAGTATGGACCCGTTCCATGAAGGCGGAAGTGTGGTTGGCGTGGATCTGGATGCAGCTGGAAAGGCCATTATGCAGGCAATGAAGAAGAATAATCCGAAAGCCGTCTGGGTGGCTCAGGCATGGCAGGCGAACCCGCGTCCGCAGATGATCGGAAATTTGGAGGCGGGAGATCTGATCGTGTTGGATCTGTTCGCGGAAAGTCGTCCGCAGTGGGGAGATCCTGCATCTACTTGGTACCGGAAGGACGGGTTCGGACAGCATGACTGGATTTATTGTATGTTGCTGAACTATGGTGGAAACGTTGGATTACACGGGAAGATGAAGCACGTGATCGACGAGTTCTATAAGGCGAAGGAAAGTCCGTTCGGTAAAACGCTGAAAGGAGTCGGCATGACGATGGAGGGGAGCGAAAACAACCCGGTCATGTTTGAACTGTTGACGGAACTGCCTTGGCGTCCGCAGCGTTTCGACAAGGATCAGTGGTTGAGGGAGTATACGGTTGCCCGTTACGGAAAGAGCAATCCCACGGTGCAGGACGCTTGGATACTGTTGAGCAATTCCATCTATAACTGTCCGGATGCAAATACGCAGCAGGGAACTCATGAATCTGTATTCTGTGCCCGTCCTACCGAACATCCGTATCAGGTTTCAAGCTGGTCGGAGATGAAAGACTATTATGATCCGAACAATGTGATCCGTGCTGCCGCCATGATGGTGTCTGTAGCCGATGAGTTCAAGGGAAACAATAATTTCGAGTATGATTTGGTCGATATCGTCCGCCAAGCGATCGCCGAGAAAGGACGTCTTACGGAGAAGGTTGTTGAGGCCGCTTTTGCCGCTGGCGACAAAAAGTTGTATAAGGATGCTTCCGACCGTTTCCTGCGTTTGATTCTGTTGCAGGACGAATTGCTGGCAACGCGTCCTGAATTTAAGGTTGGAACCTGGATCGCTCGTGCCCGCAGCCTCGGAAGTACTCCTGAAGAAAAGGAATTGTACGAGTGGAATGCCCGTATACAGATTACGACTTGGGGTAACCGATTGGCGGCCGACGAAGGCGGCTTGCGCGATTATGCCCATCGCGAATGGAATGGTATCCTGAAAGATTTCTATTATATGCGCTGGAAAACCTGGTTCGATTATCAGACTCGGCTTTTGGATGGCAGAAAAACGGCGGCTATCGACTTTTATGCAATCGAGGAACGCTGGACGAAGGCAACAAATGTTTATTCGAGCGAACCGGAAGGAGATTGTATTTCGACAGTAAAACGTATATTTGTGGAAATATTCGGCAAATAACATAACAACATTGAATATATTATGACACGTAAATCAATCTGTCTCCTTTTTTTGGTTCTCTTGGCATTGCCCTGCTTTGCTGCGAGCAAGTACGAATCGAAAATAACGTCTCTCGAAGGAGAGAAATGGTGGGGCGGTGCAGTCGGCTTGGGATCGAAGATGCCTTTTGAAGGTGACTTGCGTTTGTTCGACCTCTCTGTCGAGAACCTGAACAATCAGAACGTGCCGCTTCTGCTTTCTTCGGAGGGACGGTATATCTGGAGTGACAAGCCGTTTTCTTTTCAGGTCGAGAATGGAGAGTTGCGTTTGTATTCCGATTATGAGAAGATGGAGCCGGTATTGGCGGGCCGTACGTTGAAGGATGCTTATATGGCTGCTTCTGCCAAACATTTCCTACCTTCCGGTGATTTGCCGGATCCGTTGTTCTTTTCCATGCCGCAGTATAATACCTGGATCGAACTGATGTATAACCAGAATCAGGAGGATATCCTGAAATATGCGGATCATGTATTGGAGAATGATTTTCCGGTCGGCGTGTTCATGGTGGATGACAACTGGCAGAAATATTATGGCAATTTCGACTTTAAACCCGAACGTTTTCCTGATCCGAAAGGAATGATTGATCGTCTGCACAGACAGGGATTCAAGATCATGTTCTGGATTTGCCCGTTCGTCAGTCCGGATAGCCCGGAGTTTCGTGAGCTTCAGCAGAAAGGATTCCTGATCAAAAAAAGGGGGACGAATGAAGCGGCCATCATTCCTTGGTGGAACGGTTATAGTGCCTGCTATGACCTGAGCAATCCGGCCGCTGCCGAACATCTGAAACAACAATTGCGCGGCATGCAGGAGAAATATGGGGCGGATGGTTTCAAGTTCGATGCCGGTGATATCGGTCATTATAACGATCCGGAACTGGAGTTTTACGATAAGTCGGCTACTTCAGTGGATATGTGCCGGTATTGGGCGAAGATCGGGTTGGATTTCCCGTTTAACGAATATCGTGCCGGATGGAAGATGGGAGGTGAAGCGCTGGTTCAGCGTCTGGGTGATAAAGATTACTCTTGGAATGCGGTCGGCCTGCTGATCCCTGATATGATTGCTGCCGGTTTGCTGGGATATGCCTATGCCTGTCCGGATATGATCGGCGGAGGCCAGTTCGCCTCTTTCCTGGGAGTAGACCAGACGAAGCTCGATCAAGAGCTGATCGTGCGTTCCTGCCAGGTACATGCCTTGATGCCGATGATGCAGTTTTCGGTGGCTCCTTGGCGCATCCTCGATGAAAAGCATCTGGCGATTTGCCGTGATTATGCCCGTCTGCATGAGAAGATGGGAGCATATATTCTGGAACAGGCGTATCATGCCGCAAAGACCGGTGAGCCGATCATCCGGCATATGGAATATGCGTTTCCGCACCAGGGATTCGTTGATTGTAAGGATCAGTTCATGTTGGGTGACAGATATCTGGTTGCCCCGGTACTGACCAAGGAACACACGCGCAAAGTGATGCTGCCCGAAGGTGTATGGGTGGACGATACGGGTAAGAAGTTCAAGGGACCGAAAACGATTGAAGTGACAGCCCCTCTGGAACGCCTGCCTTGGTTCGAAAAAGTAAAATAAGCGGTTGAAAACATGGGTCTCTGATTCGCATAAACGAGAGAGGAGATATAAACGCTGTTTTCAGATTGTTTTTCTAAAATAACAGTCTGGAAACAGCGTTTTTTGTACTATCTTTATCGGCGAAAAGATACATTATGGAAACAGCCTCGGAGATAAAAGCTTTTAATAAGTTGTTTGCCGAATATCATGGATTGTTTGTGCGTTTCGCCAATACGTACCTGCAAGATGAAGCGGCAGCGGAAGATATTGCTGTTGAGGGAATCATGTATTATTGGGAAAATCGCCATTCTCTTTCTTCCGATTCGAATATTCCTGCCTATATCCTGGAAGCGATCAAACATAAATGTCTGAATTACCTTCGTCATCTTCGTGTCCGCGAAGATGTGGAACAACGTATCCAGGAGCATCAGCAACGGGTGAATAGTCTGAGGATTGCCACCCTTGAAGCCTGCGATCCTCAGGAAATTTTCAGCTCGGAGGCCGGACGGCTCGTGGATGAGGCATTGGCAATGATGTCCGACAAAACCCGCCGGATCTTTATCATGAGCCGCTATGAAAATAAAACATACCCGGAAATCGCTGCCCATTTCTCGCTTTCCGTCAAGAGTGTGGAGTTCCACATATCCAAAGCATTGAAGATATTGAAAGTGAAGTTGAAGGACTATATGACGATTGTTTTGTTCATGTGAAACAAAAGTATTTCAGAAAAAATGATATTTTTTTAGGGGATATCTCTTTTGAGGTGCTTATTATAAAAGAAATTTGAAAAACACATTATTGATTAAGTAACATGAGAAAACAGATTTACTGCCTTTTATCTTTTTTATGGATTAGCTGCCTCTCCGTATCGGCAGCCGATCGCTGGGCTATTAATTCTGCCGGTGGTATTACCTGGCAGGTGGATGAGCGGGTTCCGCATGAGGATCATATTGAAATGAGTGGGTTGAGAGTTTCGACCGTGCTTCGCTACGGAGTCGATGCAAACGGCGCCTTTATGCTGAACAGAAGTATGGTATGGCCGATGCTACGCACGATTCCGAATAATACTCATGCCAGCTTGATGCGTCGTTTTGCCTGGAACGTGACGGATATGGTCGAGGTAAACGGGCAGTCTTTGCTGAACGAGGAAGTAAAGGAGGTTACGTTGAACGGCACGATGGTCGTCCAGAGCGAATACACACTTCCCCGTAAGGGAAAACTCGGCTTGACACGTATCTTGTTTCCTTCCGTTTCGAATCCGGCTTTTTGTGAAAAATATATTTTACGGAATATAGGTGAATCCGCGATATCGGTGGAAATCCCTTCTTCACGCTCTGTTGTCGAGACAGATGCCGCGAAAGGGGTGGATGGCAGCTATAAATTAGTTTCGACTATCAACGGACAGGTGGCTCGTCAGTTGCAACCTGGCGAGGAGTTGACGTTCAGCGCGACTTTTGCCGGATACAAAAAGGATGAGCGCGAGCTATCGTTCGATATTGACAGGGAATTACAGGCCCGGCAGGATTTGATTGCCGGATTCTGGGATAACCTGGTTCTGGATACGCCCGATCCTGTCATCAATACAATGTTCGCCTTTGCAAAAATCCGTGGAGCGGAAAGTATTTACGATACGAAAGGAGGCCTGATGCATGGCCCCGGAGGCGAATCCTACTATGCTGCTATCTGGGCAAACGACCAGGCGGAATATATCAACCCTTTCTTCCCTTATTTGGGATATGAGGTCGGAAACCGTTCCGCATTGTGCTCGTATGAACATTTTGCCCGCTTCATGAATCCGGAATACAAGCCGTTGCCTAGCTCGATCATAGCGGAAGGCATTGATGTCTGGGCAGGAGCCGGTGATCGTGGCGATGCGGCGATGGTCGCTTATGGTGCTTCCCGTTATGCTTTGTCCAAAGGAGATAAGGCAGAAGCCGAAAAGTTGTGGCCATTGATCGAATGGTGCTTGGAATATTGTCGGCGCAATTTGAACGAGAGTGGTGTTGTGGCTTCCGATGCGGATGAACTGGAAAACCGTTTCCCAGCAGGGAAAGCAAATCTTTGTACCTCTTCCTTATATTATGATGCTTTGATCTCAGCAGGTTATTTAGGGAAGGATTTAGGTAAGCCGGTTGCAGCCTATGCTCGCCAGGCTACAGCCCTGAAGAAAAATATCGACCGCTATTTCGGCGGGACCGTCGAAGGATTTGATACCTATAAATATTATGAAGGAAATGATGTCCTGCGTTCTTGGATCTGCATTCCGCTCACGGTCGGGATACAGGATCGGAAAGATGCGACCATCCAGGCGTTGTTCTCTCCGCGCCTGTGGACGGAGAACGGTTTGCTGACGCAGGCCGGAAGTGAAACATTCTGGGATCGCTCCACCTTGTATGCGTTGCGTGGCGTGTATGCTTGCGGTGAGACGGAGAAGGCTACCGATTATTTGAGATTCTATTCTTCCCAGCGTCTGTTGGGTGAACATGTCCCTTATGCAATCGAGGCATGGCCGGAAGGCAACCAGCGCCATCTGTCTGCCGAAAGCGGTTTGTATTGCCGTATCATTACGGAAGGGATGTTCGGTATTCGTCCGACCGGCCTGAATTCGTTTGTCTTTACTCCCCGCCTGCCGCAAGAGTGGGATCATATGAACCTGCGTAAGATTTGCGCGTTCAATCAAGTATTCGATATTGAAGTGAAGCGTCTTGGCGATCAACTGCAAGTTGCCGTTATCGCAGACGGAAAAACGATCAGCAACCGGAAAATAAAGGAAGGTGAAAATATTCGGATAAAATTTTAGGGGGGTGCTTTCGAGAGGTGCTTATATAACGTATGGACAGAAATGTATTACATCGATTTTTTGCAGGAACAGCCTCTTTTGAAGAGGAAGAGGCTGTTTGCGATTGGGTGGATGCTTCTGATAAGAATCGGGAAGAGCTGATAAGGGAGCGGAAATATTTTGATGTGCTGTTGTTGCATAAGACGAAAAATAGCAGCATGGTGCAATCCGGTCACCGTTTCAGCCTGCCTTTTGTTATCAGAGAATCGCTGAAGATCGCTGCTGCAATTTCCGTATTGCTAGTGTCTGCCCTATACATATCTAATAATGTGGGAAAACCGGCTCCTGTATTGGAGATGAACAAGATCGTCGTTCCTCCGGGGCAGCGGGCGAACCTCACCCTGTCCGACGGGACGAATGTCTGGCTGAATGCTTGTAGTGAAATGACTTATCCGGCCTCTTTTAGTGAGGATATCCGCCGTGTGTCGTTGAAAGGTGAAGCCTATTTTGATGTATCTAAAGATGTGGAACATCCATTTGTCGTACAGACAAAGAAATGTGATATAAAAGTTTTGGGGACGGAGTTTAATGTTCGGGTGAATGAGGCGGAGTCGGATTGCGAATTTTCAGCTGCCCTGCTGGAAGGTTCCATTGAGTTAACAAATAAAATGGAGCCTGGTCCTTCCATCCGGCTTGCTCCGATGCAGAAAGCGGAATGGACGGGAGGTAAAATGGTGGTGGAATCGATCCGTAACTTGGATGATTATCGTTGGAAAGAGGGATTGATTTGCTTTGAGGATATCCGTTTTGCCGATTTGATGAAACGCTTTGAGAAGACGTATGATATCCGTATTGTAATCCAAAACAAAAGTCTGCATGACTATAAATGTAGTGGTAAATGTCGTGTTTCGGACGGGGTGGATTTCATTTTGCAGGTGTTGCAACGCAGTACGCGTTTTACTTTTTCCCGCAGCGACGATAATACGATTATCTATATAAAGTAAATGTGTAACCTTAAATTAAAAACGAAAATGTCTATGGAATGAAGTGGAACATGGGGTGAAGGTGCTGCTCTTTTTCTCCTTTATTGGCAGAAAAACGACTTCGGTCAACTGGATGAAGGCAAATAGCAGGGGTGAAGGCTAAAAACGTACTTGCCTTCACCTTGTATAGGCCTTGTTAAACAAATCGTATGCTCAAAAAGGTGAATGGTGATCGTGAAATTGCCCGGAACATTTAATTGAAGCGGTTGAGGTCGTTTTATTTGGTTTCTATCCAATAAAATATAGCCTATGACTTATCTAGCGACAGGTTATAGGGTAGGGGACAAAAGAGTATAGGCTGTTCTGGAACGGCCTATATCTTTTAGGAAAGCGGTAGGCATTCCTTCCGGAAAAGCCGCCGACGATTTTATCAAAAGTCGCTGTCTCTTTTAGGGATTCTGTAAAATCAAACTCAACGCTTTTAAGTCGTCGGCCCCGATCAAATCCACCCCTTCTTTAATAAAAAGTTTCTTGAACAGTGGTGTGTCCGGTGCACCCCACCAGCGGAATAGTTTGCCTTCCGCATGGGTTTGCCGGATATATTCGCGCATCTTTTCGAGCTTTTCGGCGGGTATCTCTCCCTGGCCTTTCCAGCCGATGTATTTGGAATAATTATCGCTAATGACAGGCATTTGGGCGGCCGGAATACCTTTCCCTAAATCTTCTATCGTACCGTCTAGAAAGATAAATCGGTTGGTTTCAGCAGCAATAGCCTTACGGGGACTTCTCCCTGACAGATAGAACAACACGGCACTTTCTTGCAGTTTCCCGTCCTTTTCATGACAGAAAAGAGATTCGTATGGCTCCAGTTTCTTTTTCAAGACGGGGTACATCGCTTCGCCGTCTGTCTTGCAATCGACCATCAGGTAAAACGGGCGGTCGCTGCCCGGATATACTTTGCCCCCGTTCTTTTTGATCCGTTCGACTAATGGCAAGAGATACAGTTTCTCGAATGTGATATCCGGGTTGGGGGCGACCGAATCGTGGGACACATACAGCTCGCCGTCGATTAGCCATAAATCCGCTTCCACACAATTGAATTGGAATGAAAGGGCATCGAATAGCGGACGGGGACGTTCATAATCGTTGTGTGAGAAAGCATTGTAATGAATTGTCTGGGCTTCGATAGAGCCGGATAACAGACTGATAAGCAGGATAATTACTTTTAGTTTCATATGGCAGATTCGTATTTGATAAGGCAAAGGTAAACAGTTTTATCCAATTCTCCGGGAATATTGTTTACATTTGCCCTGATCAATCTGATAAACCATGAATAGACGATTATTTTTTAAGAGATCATGCGCTGGGGCATTGCTTTTATCCTGTCCGGGCTTGTTGGCGCGGGAAAATGAAAAGAGACTGCGCTTTGGCTTGGTAACGGATATACATTTTGCTCATCGGAATATACACGGAACTCGCTATTATGAACAATCCATCACAAAGTTATCGGAAGCAATAGACGTTTTTAATAGGCGGAAATTAGATTTCATGATTGAACTTGGAGACTTGAAGGATATGGGGGATATTCCTGAAAGAGGGCAGACTTTGTCGTTTTTAGATGAGATAGAAGCAAAGTTTCAGACCTTCGACGGCCCTGTTTATCATGTGTTGGGCAATCATGATATGGATAGTATCTCAAAATCTGAATTTCTCGCACATACGAGCAATTACGGGAGTGTGAAAGGAAAACCTTATTATTCCTTCGTACGGAACCAGATCAAGTTTATCGTGCTCGACGGTAATTGCAACGAGGATGGTTCCGATTATGATTCCGGTAATTTCGATTGGACGAAAGCGTTTGTCCCGGCCGGGCAGAAGGAATGGCTCTGGCAGGAACTGAAGAAAGACGATTTGCCGGTCGTGATTTTTATCCACGAATTGTTGGATACTTTCTCCGGGATCGACAAGGAACTTTGTATCGGCAATGCGGAAGAGATCGTTTCGATACTTGAGCAAAGCGGCAAGGTAGTAGCCGTTATCCAAGGGCACCATCATGCCGGGAACTATAGTTTTCGGCATGGAATCCACTATTTTACAATGAAAGGAATGATAGAAGGAAGCCTTCCCGAAAATAATAGTTTTGCCGTCATTGAGATAGACAAAGATTTGAATATCTATATAGAGGGTTTCTATAATTGCAAGAATAAGGAGATGAAACATAATAGATAATCATTATGAAAAACTTCACAGACGAGAAGACTCTTCTTCGGGAGATAAAGAACGGAAACGGCGAAGCATTCGAATTTTTGTTCAATAGCTATTATCCTCGGTTGCGAGGATATGCTGCTCGTTTTGTGACGGATGAGGAAGCAGTCAGGGATATCATACAGGAGAGCTTTTTGAGATTTTGGGAAAAACGTGATCTGATAGAAGCTGTTTCCATTTCATCTCTTCTTTTCGCAATGGTGAGGAATGCCTGTCTGAATTATTTGAAGCATCTGCAACTGGTCGAGCAGCATAATCTGGAACATTTGGATAAGGTGGCCGGGCAGGAAGAACTTTATTATTGGGACTTTAACCTAAGTCCGGAATATACGCTTCTGTATAAGGAATTGCAACAACAGATCAGTCTTGTTATGAGTGATTTGCCTTCCCGTTGCCGTGAAGTATTTGAGATGAGTCGTTTTAAGAAAATGAAAAACCGGGAGATCGCAGATGCTCTCCAAATATCGACTACTGCAGTGGAAAAACATATAGCCAAAGCCTTAGCACGCTTTTCCGCACATTTTAAAGATAAATATCCGTTGGATGTCTATATCGCGATATTAGCTTGGCTGCTTTCCGAATGAACGAAGTCCTGTTTCTTTTGTTTTGGGGAATTTTTTTCAGGAAGGGGGTTGGGTAAAATTCATTTGGGTTGTTACATCATATAGAAAGCAAAAATTATGAAAGAGCAGGAGATCTATAATCACCAGTTGGCAATACGTTATTTTGAAGGACGCATTACTCCCTCCGAAGAAGAGATTCTTTTCCGGTTTGTGAATGATGCACCTTCCAATAAGAAAATGTTTCGCCAATGGGAGGAAGAATGGATGCTTTCCTATAAATTGATTCCTGAAGTTTCGAATGAATGGAAACAGTTGCAACGCCGGATGCAGGTGCGTCAATCGCTGAATAGGGTGTTTAGTACTAAACACATGCAATTGCAGCGGTTTATCGCTGTTGCTGCAATTGCATGTGTTCTATTATTGAGTGGGACATATAGTTTCTATCTTTATCGGAATACGGAAACTGCCGATAACCGATTTGCTTTAGAAACTGCCTATGGAGAAAAAAGCAAGCTGATACTGGCGGATGGAACAGTTGTATGGTTGAATGCCGGTTCTTCCTTACAGTATGCCGGTAACTTCAATTCTAAAAACAGGGAAGTCTTTTTAACTGGTGAAGCTTATTTCGAAGTGACTAAACAGTCAGATGGAACTCCTTTTGTGGTTAAAACGGATCAGTATAGTGTATTGGTGAAAGGAACAAAGTTTAATGTATCTTCTTACCCTGAAGATATTTCTGCCAAAACGACATTATTGGAAGGCTCTATCGATATTTTATATAAAGGGAGGCATATTCCGGTTGCACCGGGAGAATTGCTGAGTCTTGACAAACAAAACGGAAGTTTTTCCCGTCAGAAGGTTCAGGCTTCTCAATATAAATCCTGGACAGAAGGGAGAGTTGAATATGATAAAATCACGCTCAATGAGCTGGCAGTCCGCCTATCCCGTAAATATGACGTTCAGATTCATTTGGGAGACGACTTGGAAAAAGATATAGCTTTCCGCGTATCACTTCGCAATGAAGAGACTGTCGGAGATGTCTTTCACGCTCTATCCGAGATTATTCCGATCCGTTATGAACGGCGGGATCGGGATATTTATATTCGAAAACAATAGCGCAATTGTTAATATATTATTAAATCTAATTCTTTAATTTATTGGTTTATGTATAGAAAACATGTAGGAAGGGCGTTAATCCTTGCCTTGATGCTTTCTGGGGCTACCTCCATGAATGCACAGCGGATTACCCGGCAATTTAAAAATGTTCCTTTAAAAACGGTATTAGCGGAAGTCGAGAAAGAACTACAGTATTCCATCATTTACAAGAAAGACGAGGTAAATGAACGGAAGCAGATTACGCGAGATTTTAAAGATGCTTCTTTGGAAGAAGTTCTATCTGCCGTATTGGATAACGGATTGTCTTATTCCGTCCAGGGCAAGATGATTGTGATTTCCAAGAAGGAAGCCGCAGGATCATCTATCACTCAGCAAAAGCAGATCATTGTGAAAGGCATCGTGAAAGATGAAAATGGCGAACCAGTTGTTGGGGCGAATGTTGTTGAAAAGGGAACGTCTAATGGTACGATTACGGATATGGATGGGAATTTCTCTTTGTCGATATCCGAAGGTTCCAAATTAAGTATAACGTACATCGGATATTTGGACAAGGATGTTGCGGTTAGTAAAGGTAAGACAACATTGAACATCCAATTGAAGGAAGATACGCAAGCTTTGGATGAAGTGGTTGTGGTAGGTTATGGTTCTGTCAAAAAACGTGACCTAACAGGATCTGTTTCACAGATTTCTTCTTCATCGATTCAGAATCAGGCTGTGATGAAAGATCCTATGCAAGCATTGCAAGGTAAAATTGCAGGTGCGGATATTACGATGGGAAACTCTCCCGGAGCATCTTCTACCATTGTGATCCGTGGATATAATTCGATCAATGCGGGCAATGATCCGTTGATAGTGGTGGATGATGCTCCGTTCGGAGGAAAGATCGATGAGATCAATCCGGCAGAAATCGAGTCGATTGATGTTTTGAAAGATGCTTCATCCACTGCTATTTATGGTTCTCGAGGAGCAAATGGTGTTGTTATCATTACGACAAAACGTGCCCGTAAGGAAGCTAAACTGTCTGTTAGTTATGACGGATATGTTGGTGTGTCCAAGTCATTCAAAAATTATGATATGATGAGCGGTGAAAAATATGCAGACTGGAAAAGAATGGCTAATTATGGAAAGACAGATAAGGAAATATTTGATGATATTCAATTAAAAGCCTTGAACTCCGGACAATTTGTAGATTGGCAAGATTTGATGTTTAGCGGTACGGGCTATAAAACGGATCATAATGTCAGTATCAACCAGTCGAATGGTCGTAACCGTAATATGTTAGTGTTAGGTTATAATAAAGACCAAAGTATTATTGATAATATGGGATATGAACGTTTCTCAGCCCGTATTAACGGGGATATGGAATTAGCAAAGAACTTGACGGTAGGCTATTCTTCTCTTTTAGCATTGACAACTCGTAATAATGGAGATAATAGTGTCTGGAAATATGGAACAGTTATTGATCCACTAACGGAGGTTTATGACGAGAATGGAGATATGCGCTTTTACAATAGCGGTTGGTATCAGACGGTATTGCATTCGAATCCTTTGTTCGATACTGATAAGAATAATGTAGACAATAAAGAAAAACGTACCCGTATCCTTTTGAACTTATTTGCAGATTGGGAAATAATCAAAGGCTTGAAATTCCGAACAAGTTTGACATATGGCTTGTCGTCAATCGAGAATGGAGTTTATAAGAGTTCTACTTCTCAAGCTCGCCAGTTGGCTTCTCCGTCTGCTGAATACAAAAAAACGAACGAGCAACAGATTACTTTTACGAATGTCCTGAATTATAAGAAGGTATTGAATGATCATAGTTTGGATGTATCGTTGGTGCATGATATGCAGACAGATAAAGCAGAATTGGTCGGTTTGACTGGACAGGATATGTCTTATTACGGTTCGTGGTTTAATGTGAATGAAGCACCAGATGTATTTACACGTCTTTCTTCTGTGCGTAAATGGGCTTTGTTGTCATTTATGGGAAGAGTTAATTATACATTTAAGGATCGGTATTTGTTGACATTGACTGGACGTTACGATGGCTCTTCTCGTTTGGCAAAAGGTAATAAATGGGACTTCTTTCCGTCTGTTGCATTGGCTTGGCGTATGAATGATGAGTCTTTCCTTCGGGAAGTTGATTGGCTTTCTAATCTGAAATTACGTTTGAGCTGGGGTAATTCCGGTAATACAGCAATTTCTGAGTATGCAACACAAGGAGCTTTAGGTAAATATGTGTATTATTTCGGGACAACTGAGCAGTCGGCAATGGGATATCTGCCTACCGAGTTGGCTAATAATCAATTGGGGTGGGAAAGTACAGAAGAATATAATGTCGGCGTGGATTTTGGTTTCTTGAATAACAGGATCAGTGGTTCTATTGACGGATATATTCGTAATACACGTGATCTATTGATGAAACGCAATTTGCCGATCAATACAGGGTATGAATTTACTTGGCAAAATGTAGGTAAGACACGTAATTCGGGTATTGAAATAGCCTTGAACACTGTACCTGTTGTGACAAAAGATTTCAGATGGACAGTAGATTTGACTTTTGGCTATAACAAGAATGAAATTGTCGAGTTGTTCAATGGAAAGGAAGATAGTCCGGGAAATAAATGGTTCATTGGGCAACCTCTCTACGTTGAACGTCTGTATAAATATATAGGAGTTTGGCAATATGGAGAAGAGGAGGAAGCGGCAAAGTATGGACGTGAACCTGGTAATCCTAAAATAGAAGATGTAAATAATAATGGGGTTTATGATGAAGGCGATTTGCATACATTCAATAAAATACCCAAATGGACAGCAGGACTTTCTACAGGATTCTATTATAAGAATTTCGATTTGAATGTTTATTTCTATACACGTCAGAAGTATGGACAGCTATTAGGAGTATTGACTGACGAGGCTGGATCAACTCGTTATAATCATCTGGATGTTGATTTTTGGACACCGGATAATCCTTCTAATGCTTGTCCGAAACCTGCGATAACTAATCCACAGGAGTTATTGGTGTCAAGTGATTATGCTTATCGGGATCTGTCATTTATACGTCTGAAAAATATTAATTTGGGATATACTTTACCGAAAGAGATTTCGAAAAAGTTTTATAGTGAAAAATTCAGGGTATATTTTATGGTTGAAAATCCATATACATGGACAAAGAGTGATTATGTAGGACTGGATCCGGAAAACTGTAATAGCTATACAGACCACCGTCCGTTAACCTCGTTTATATTTGGAGTAAATGCAAGTTTCTAATAATCTGATTAATTGAAAGTAGAATATGAAAATACTAAATAAAATATTGATAGGTTCGTTGTCTCTGCTATGTTTGTCGTCTTGCGACTTCTTGGATGAGACGGCTTATAATAAAGTGACTGTTGGTAATTTTTATACGACGAAAGATGGTATAACCAATGGTGTCAATGGATTGTATTCAACCTTAAGGGGAATGTATATACAGGAATACTTGATTTATATGTGTGAAGGTCCTTCGGATATATGGATCGGTCATCAAGGACATGAGCAATGGTATAATTGGACGATTGATGCGACAAATGCTGATGTCAGGAGTTTCTGGTATAGTTGTTATAAATCCGTGAATCAGTGTAATGCAGTTATTGAGAGTCTGGAAAATAATGATATTCCTGGATTGGATGAAGATCTAAAAACACGTTTTCTTGCAGAATCGTTATTTATCAGAGCACACTATTTTTATCATCTGGTACAGCAGTTTGGTGATATTCCTATGCCGTTGAAGCCGACAAATTCAGTAGAGACTACTGCACATAAAACAAAAGTAGATGAAGTTTGGAATCAAATTGTTACAGACTTGGAATTTGCTGTAGAAAACTTGCCGGAAACTTACCAGGCATCTGAATTCGGGCATATAACAAAATATGCAGCTATGCACCATCTGTCGAGAGTGTATCTTACTTTGAAACGGAGTGATGACGATTTGAAAAAAGCTTTGAATTATGCCGAGCAGGTGATCAATTCTGGTAAATATTCGTTGGTTAAATCGCACGCAGAATTATGGGATATCAATAATAAAAATAATTCGGAAGTCCTTTTCTCTGTTTTGTATACGCAAAATGCGGAATTAAATGGAGATGGTAATACAGCCCATATGTACTTTTGTTCAGCCTATTCGGAAGAACATCCTGCTGTAAAGAGAGTTATTGAGTATGGCAGACCTTGGAGCCGTGAGCGTTCTTCTGATTTTGCAATAAGTTTGTTTGACAAAACGAAAGATCAACGTTGGGATGATTGTTTTATTTCTCGGTGGAATGTAACGGAAAATTCTGTGACGGAGAATGTTTTCAGCCCGTTTACCAAAAAAGTGGAAGAAAAGGTTTGGACAAAAGGAGAGTTGGCCATGATTGATCCAAGAGAACCTTGGACACCGGAACAGATTAAAGAAGTTTGGCCTGTTTTGGTATTTCTTCCGGAATATATGCGTGAACAAATCGATCCTCTGATGGATGTTCAGTCTGAGCAGAATCCGAATGCGGAATGGCCGTCGAATACTCGTTTTACTTCTTATAAAATGTATGCTTATTTGGTGAAACATTTGGATCCCCTGCGTCCAGAAGTTAACTGGACAGCCGGATCGCGTAATGTTTTTGTTTATCGTTTGGCTGATACATATTTGTTGGCTGCTGAAGCTGCATTCCTGTCTGGAAATACTCAGAAAGCAGCTGAATATATTAATGTGGTTCGTCGCCGTGCCGCTGTACCTGGGCATGAAGCGGAGATGGAGATTAAGTCTTCCGATGTGACGATTGACTTTATTTTGGATGAAAGAGCTCGTGAATTGATGGGAGAAATGCATCGTTGGTATGATTTGAAACGGACGGACAAATTGATGGAGCGTATGAATGATCCTGAAATCAGTCCTATGACTGCAGGGAAATTTAAAGATTATCATGTATTACGCCCGATACCGCGTGATCAGTTGACAAATGTTTCGAATCCGGAGGAATTTACCCAGAATCCTGGTTATGGCAATTAATCATTTAGAATCAATAAAAATGAGAGTATATGTTTTATTATTGACTTGTTTGTTTTTCTCGTTGCTGGGTAAACCCCAGCAACCGAGGATGATGTATGAAGATACTTCTCGTCGTGGAGTTCCTTTTTCAAAAGATCCGCATGTCGTGAATTTTCAGGGACGTTATTTGATGTATTATACGCTTCCACCGAGATTGGATGTATCTGGTTCTGGTGCTAACATTGGCATCGCATCCAGTAAAGATTTGGTTAATTGGTCGAAAGTCGGTGAAATAACGCCGGAAAAGAATGCCGTTTATGAAAAGAATGGGCTTTGTGCACCTGGTGCTTTAGTTCGGGATGGTAAAATTCATTTGTTTTATCAAACCTATGGAAATGGAAAAAATGATGCAATCTGTCATGCTGTGTCAACTGATGGTATCCACTTTGATCGCGACCCGAGTAATCCGGTTTTTCATCCGACGGGTGATTGGAACTGTGGACGGGCTATTGATGCTGAAGTTTGTGAATTCAATGGAAAGTATTTTCTTTATTTTGCAACTCGTGACAAGGATTTTAAAATACAAATGCAAGGAGTGGCAACAGCTTCTTTGAATACTGATTTTAACAGGGAAGACTGGACACAAGCTTGTGATAAATCGATCTTGTATCCAGAGTGTGATTGGGAGGGAGAATGTATTGAAGGTGCCTCGATTGTTAAGAAGGATAATAAACTGTATATGTTTTATGCCGGAGCTTATAATAATGCTCCTCAGCAGATCGGGGTTGCTGTCAGTGAAGATGGTTTGAACTGGAAACGTCTGTCGGAAGAACCTTTTTTACGAAATGGAAAACCGGGAGAATGGAATTCAAGTGAATCTGGTCATCCTCACCTTTTTACCGATCTTGACGGACGGACTTATTTGTTCTATCAAGGTAATAATGATCATGGTAAGACTTGGTATATTACACAGCAAGAAGTTTTATGGAAGGATGGTAAACCTTACTTGAAATAAATAATGTATATGGCTTGCCCTTTGTTTCCCTGTTTAATGGTAAAAGGATAGAAGGATAGGCTGTATCATTTATTGTAAATCCGATTTACGAATTTATTTAGAAGAATATTAGTTACATTTGTCAATTAAAAAAGATCAGATAGTATTTATGAAGCAACTTGTTTTGATTATTCTATTGTTATGGGGAAACTTTCAGTTAGTTTTATCACAGGGCTCTTCTGCTCGTCCCTTCATGCTATACGGCGATACCTCCCGTGTCGGGGTCCCTTATTCGAAAGATCCGCATGTGGTTAATTTTAAGGGGCGCTATTTGATGTACCATTCCATTCCGCCGATGAAGGGGGAACCTGATTCCGGATGGAATATTGGGATTGCGGAGAGTAAGGATTTGATGAACTGGACGAAGGTGGGCGAGATCACGCCTGCTCCCGAAGCTGATTATGAGAAGAAAGGACTTTGTGCACCCGGTGCGTTGGTGAAGGATGGAAAGGTGCATTTGTTTTATCAGACATACGGGAATGGGAAGAAAGATGCCATCTGCCATGCCATATCGGATGACGGCATTCATTTTAGAAGGAATCCGACGAATCCGATTTTCCATCCGGTCGGAGATTGGACTTGTGGGCGTGCCATAGATGCGGAAGTGTGTGAGTTCAAAGGACGCTATTTCCTCTATTTTGCAACCCGCGATAAAAACTACGACATCCAGATGCAGGGAGTAGCTGTTGCTCCGGGCAATACCAATTTCAACCGGGAAGACTGGGTACAGGTAACGGATTCCTCTATCCTGTATCCCGTGTATCCGTGGGAAGGAAAATGTATCGAAGGGGCTTCGATCGCAAAGAAAGGTGGCAAACTTTATATGTTTTATGCCGGAGCTTACAATAATGCCCCTCAACAGATCGGAGTGGCGGAAAGCGAAGACGGCATTGTCTGGAAACGTCTTTCGGAAGAACCTTTCCTTAAGAACGGCAAACCCGGCGAATGGAATTCCAGCGAATCCGGTCATCCTCATATTTTTACCGATTTGGACGGTCGAACTTATCTGTTCTATCAGGGAAATAACGATAACGGAAAAACCTGGTATATTACACAGGAAGAGGTGATTTGGAAAAATGGAAAACCTTTTCTGAAAGGAAAGTGAAAAACGATCATAAACGAGGCTGCGTGTCAAAATGTATGAGGGTATGTCAAAACTGTCCTGTTCCCGTGCTTGACGCGGGATCGCATTAAAACCGACCTTATAAAAATCCGATTGATAAGGTCTGTCCTTTTGCGGCCCCGCATCAAGTGCGGGGACAAGGAGATATTGACACATCCCCGTTTTACCATACCTTCCTGTTCAGTATGCGGACCGAGTTGAGGACTGCCAGCAGAGCGACACCGACATCAGCAAAGACTGCCCCCCACAACGTGGCGTATCCCAATGCACCTGCCGACAACACAATCCCTTTTACAACAAGTGCCCCTATGATATTCTGACGGACAATCGTACGCGTCTTGCGCCCGATCGTGATGGCGGTCGCCACCTTGGACGGCTGGTCGTTCTGGATAACGACGTCGGCACTCTCGATTGCCGCATCCGAACCGAGTCCGCCCATCGCAATCCCTACATGGCTTAGTGCCAATACCGGAGCATCATTCATTCCGTCTCCGACAAAAGCTACGGATTTGCCCGGCTCTTCAACCATTTCCCGGATATGTGCCGCCTTATCCTCCGGCAACAGGTTTCCGTATGCCTGGTCGATACCTAAACGTCTGGCAAAAGATTTGACAATCTCTTTTTTATCACCTGACAGCAAACGGATATCCGTCACTCCTAACTTCCTCAGTTTGGCAATCGCCTCTACGGCATCGTCTTTCAACGTATCGGACAATAGCAGATGGCCGGCATATTTTTTATCGATGGCGCAGATAACTACGGTCGCTACTTGGCCGGACAACTCTTCGGGGATGGAAATCCCGCGCTCTTTCATTAAGCGGATATTCCCGACAAGCACTTCCTGTCCACCGATGACGGCCTCCACGCCGTGTCCGGCCAGTTCATGCATCTCCGATACGCTTGCTGCAGAGATATTCTGTTTCTTTGCGTAGCGGACGATCGCTTGTGCGATCGGGTGGGTACTTTTCTGTTCGACGGATAAAAGCAAGGTCAATAGTTCCGACTCGGAAATTCTATGCGCCTGCATATCCGTCACGTCGAAGCAGCCAGTGGTCAATGTACCTGTTTTGTCGAATGCAATGGTATTTATCCGGGTGATGGCATCCAGATAATTACCACCCTTGAACAAGATGCCGGCACGTGACGCCGCTCCGATACCTCCGAAATATCCCAACGGTACGCTGATTACCAAGGCACACGGACAGGAGATAACTAAAAAGACCAATCCCCGGTACAACCAGTCATGAAAAACGTATTGGAAAGACGGCATCATCAATCCGGCAAATGCCGGAACCGTGACGATCAGCAAAGCCAACATGATCACGGCAGGCGTATAGAACCGTGCGAACCGACGAATGAACAGTTCGGCAGGAGCTTTACGCTCGGCTGCATCTTTCACCAGCACTAAAATGCGGGCTAATGCGCTTTGTTCATAGGGACGGTTCACTTCTATGCGGACGGTTTGTCCCAGTACGATCATTCCCGCCAGGACTTCATCCCCTTTCCGAAGTATGCGGGGCATGCTTTCGCCTGTCAGGGCGGAGGTGTCGAACGATGCTTCGGTTTCCTGTAAAATCCCGTCGAGCGGTATGCGTCCGCCCGGTTTTACCTCGATTCGTTCACCTGTCCGTACCTCTTTCGGGGAGACATTGATATAATTACCTTCACGAAATACGTTCGTACGTTCGGGACGGACATCAAGCAGACGGCTGATATTTTGTGAAGCACGTTCGACAGCCCTGTTTTGCAGCATTTCTCCAACCGTATAAAAAAGCATGACAGCTACAGCCTCCGGATATTCGCCGATGCTGAAAGCTCCGGTCGAAGCGACCGACATCAATGTAAACTCGGTGAAGAAGTCTTTTCGCAAAGCCTCGTGATAAGCTTCCCGTATGACAGGCAGTCCTACTGGGAGGAAAGCAGCCAGATACCAGACGAGCTTTACTGTCGGCGAGAACCAGCCTTGTCCGGTATGGTTTAAGATGAGCCCCACAATGAGCAGGATGAAAGACAGGATCGGCAATACCACGTTCGGGTGTTCTTCTCCTTTATTATGTCCGCAACTGCATCCGCATCTTGAGTGGCAAGTTGTTTTAGCTTCCATGATTCAATCTGTTTTTATTATTCCGATGCAAAGAACCGAAGATATTTTTGCAACTCGATTGCGTTTTACAGATTTGGGGACTTGCATGCCGGGCAGATTCCTTTGACCGTGTAGTTGATCGTATCCATGATGAAGCCTTCGGGCAACTGCACGACCGGGATTTTTATATGATCCATACAATAGGTCTTGTGACAAACCTCACAGTAGAAATGGATATGCCTGTTTTCAATAAAGCACGTCTCGGTGTCGCTCCGGCAGATTTCATATTTCATCGACCCGCTTCCGTCTTCGAAAGCGTGGATGGCGTGATGCTCCAACAAGATCGCTAAAGAGCGTGAAATGGTCGATTTGTCCAATGTTTCCAGTTGTGCCTCCAATTCGAGCAAGGAAATGGGATATGTTTGTTCCGACAGTTTCTGCAATATAAGAATTCGGGCGGCTGTCGGGCGTACGCCTTTATCTTTGAGTTTCTCTTCGCATTGTTTTGTTGACATGACTTTACTCTTTTTCTCGATACGGTAAAAGTACAACAAAATTAATGCAACTGAGTTGCAAACTTTTATTTTGATTATTCTGATATTTTTCGCTATTTCGCATCTATTATGGAATTACCAGAGGAGCAAAATAAGTTGAAGGAGATCGCTGCCGGAAATGTGGAAGCTTTCGAGCATCTATTTTTCCAGTACCAACCTCGGTTGGTAAATTTCCTTATCGGTCTGACACACGATAAGGAAGTCAGTCGTGATATGGCCCAGGATTTGTTTCTCTCGTTGTGGAAAGACCGTGAAAAACTTAAAAATGTCCGTTCTTTTTCCTCCTATCTATTCCAGATGGCGCGTTTTACCGTGTACGACTATTTCGACCGTCTCATTGTCTCGGAAAAATATACGAACGAATACCTGCAGGATGCCTGCCAAGCCGAATCAGAGGAAGAAGCCTTATTCGTCCGCGAGCTGCAATCGATCATCAACCGTACGGTCGAGCGCATGTCTCCCCAGCGAAGCAAAATATACCGGATGAGCCGTGAGGAAGGTTTGTCTAATGACGAAATCGCCAAGCGCCTCGATATCAGTAAACGGACAGTGGAAAATCACTTGACCGCCGCCCTTGCCATTCTTCGAAAAGTCCTTTATCTATTTTTTCTTTTGCACACTTGAACCGTATTGTCAAATATGATCTCGACATTGTCGAAAACAAACTACACTTAAATCAAATCAGCCAAACAGAATGAAAGAAAGTTGAGAAAAAAGGCATATTCGATTGTGTGTACTCCCACAGCAAACCGACTCCATTATAAAGCATGGGATTTTATGACAAATGATAATAATATAAAACGAATCATACAGCTTTATTTCGGAAAGCATTTCTCCCGTTCGGGACGTGTCCTGTTCGGCCGCTGGCTACGGGCGGAAGGCGAAGCTTCTGAAAAGAGCGATATGTTGCAGGCCTTTTGGGAACATTTGCCTGCAGAGGCGACTGCTGAAACCCGCGAAGACTGGGATGCCCTGCAAAGACATTTACAGGTTGAACCGGTCCGTCGGAATACTATCCCGATGTATCGCGGGTGGATCAAATATGCAGCGGTAATTGCATTGATGCTATTGACGGGAGCAGCGACCTTTTTTGTTACGGATCGCCTACAACCTGTCCGGCATGTAGAGATGGCAGAGTTGTTTGTCCCTTATGGTGAGAGCCGGCAGGTCATTTTGCCGGATGGTTCGCAGGTATGGGTCGATGCCGGTTCACTGCTCGTTTACCCGAAAGACTTTACGGATACGGAAACCCGTACGGTTTACCTGACTGGCGAAGCGTCGTTCACGGTTCGGAAAAACACGGAAAAACCTTTTATTGTGAAGACGACTTATCTGGACGTGCAGGCTTTGGGTACGGTATTTACAGTAGCTTCCTATCCAGCTGATTCTTGCACGAGCACGATCCTGGAAGAGGGGAGTGTCAAAGTGGATGTAAAGGCAGGCGAACACCAGCCGGCTATCTTGAAGCCGAACGAACGTCTGGTTTATTCGCATGCGGCGCATACGGTAACGGTCCGGCCGGTCGATGCTTTGCTTTATAAGATGGAGCGTAGCGGCTACCTGATTTACGAGAATGTTTCTTTCAGCCATCTGATGGCTTCGCTGGAACGGAAGTTTAATGTGACGATCCATTATAATTCCCAGAAATATGCGGACGAGCATTACAACGTCAAGTTTGCCCCGCATGAAACCCTGGAGGATGTGCTGGCTGTTTTGCAGCAGTTGATCGGCATTCGTTTCAAGATAAAGGGAAATGTTGTATTTATAAATTAAAAAGAGAGGAGAGGAACAGGATGAACAAAAGAAAACCGGAAAGAACGAAAGTGCGAAAATCCCTCTTTCCGGCGTTTGAAACCGAATTGTGACTTTTTGGGACTCAACGTAAAACGTTGAAAATAATTAATATTCAATTTTCAAACATACAAATATATGAAATTAACTAATCTAATACCTATAAAAGCGGGAAAAACGCTTTCCCGCCTATGTATAATTGGAGCTCTGTCTTTTGGTAGCTCGTTCGTATTTGCTCAAAATCAACAGGTTCGTTTGTCTGGCAATAATTTAACCTTAAAGGCGGCTTTCAAGCAAATCGAACAACAAACGAAACTCTTCGTAGATTACAACACGCAAGATGTCAACGATTCACGCGTGATCAAGAAAGTACCAGTCGGCGACAACGTCAAGAATGTCCTGGAACAATTGCTGGAAGGCATGAACTGTTCCGTCACATTCAGCAACGGCCATGTAATCATTTCCAGAAAAGCCCCGGCATCTTCCGAAACAAAAAAAGTCACAGGTATTGTCAAAGATGAAAAAGGAGAACCGATCATCGGCGCGAATGTTGTGGAGAAGGGGACGACGAATGGTACTGTTACCGATTTGAATGGTCAATATAGTCTGGATATTTCTCCTTCGGCTGTTCTCTTGGTTTCCTATATCGGTTATGATACCAAAGAGATAAGGGTGGACGGGAAGAACATATTGAATATTTCTTTGGCTGAGAATACGGAGAATTTAGATGAAATTGTTGTGATCGGTTATGGTACATCCAGAAAAAGAGATATTGTAAGTGCTATGTCTACAGTCAAAGGATCGACCATTAGTGCTGCTTCAACAAGCAATGTCCAAGATGCCTTGCAGGGAAAAGTAGCCGGTCTGGATATTCAGTCGGCACGATATGCAGGAGATGATCAGCAAATTTATATCCGTGGAGCAAGATCTTTAAATGCAGGAAATAATCCGCTGATCATAGTGGACGGTATTCCCGGAAGCTTGGGGAGTGTAAATACTTATGATATTGAATCAATTGAAGTGTTAAAAGACGCAGCAAGTTCCGCCATTTATGGTTCTATGGGCGCAAATGGTGTCATTTTGGTAACGACTAAAAGAGGAAAGAAAGGAGTGAATCGTGAAGTGAATTTTAATTCTTATATCGGTTTGAACGTTCCTCATATGATGCCTTTGCAGTCTGGGGAAGAATATGTACAGTTCAGGCGTGACGGATACAGGTATGCTCACGGATGGGATACCCCGTTCACAGATGAGGATGTTTTCACTCAGTCCGAACTTGATATGATAAAAAATGGCAATTATACTGACTGGCAGGATTTATTGTATCGTAATGCTTTGACACAAAGTTATCATCTGAGCATTAGCAATAGTGGCGAGAAGACTCGGTTACTGTTATCATTTAAATATGATAAAGAACAGGGCTACTATAAAACGAATGATGCTGAGAACTATAATTTGACATTGACGGCTGATCATGATTTAGCAGACTTCTGGACATTGGGTACGACTGTTCGATTGAAACGAAATAATATATCCGGATTCCAGAAAATCAATAACGAAATATTGTATATGACACCGTTGTCTGATCCGTATTTGGAGAATGGTGATCTTAATTATTTCCCGAATCCGTTGAACACATCCGGTTATAACCCGTTGGCAAATGATGTACCCGGACAGTTTGCAGATGATGCCCAAAGCAATTTATTGAACCTTAATCTAACTTCGCATATAAAGATAAATAAATGGCTGAGTATGCATACAAACTTCGGTTATATTTTCTCGGATTATAAGCGGGGGTATTTTTATGGTAAAGATTCATACAAGGGCAAAGGTGTCAAGACGAACTCCGGTAAAGAGTATAATAATTATGATCAGTGGACACTAAACCATATTATTACGTATGATAATAGTTTCGGAGATCATAATTTGGTCGTTGACCTTGTTGGTGAAATGCAGAGCCGGAGATATGATAAAGGTACTTTATCCGGAGATACCCAGCCGGTAGAGTATACATCTTATCATAATTTAGGTTCCAACACGGAAAATATAAAAATCGGAAGTAGTTTTGAAAACTGGGCTCTGGCATCTGTCTTAGGCCGTTTGCGCTATAATTATAAGAATAAATATTATTTCAATATAGCATTCAGAACAGATGGTTCGTCTCGTTTGGCAAAAGGAAACCAATGGGCTGTTTTCCCTTCAGGAGGAGTCAGTTGGAGCATGAAGGATGAAAGCTTTATGCAGAATGTGAATTGGATTAATAGCCTTAAGCTTCGTGTCTCTTATGGTACTGTTGGTAATACGGCTATTTCACCCTATCAAACACTTGCTTCTTTGTCACAGTATGCTTATCTGTTTGGAGAAGATTCATCTAATAAGTTCTATGTATATAGCCCAACTTCGATTGTGAATCTTGATCTTGGCTGGGAAATATCCAAAACTGTAAATGCGGGGGTTGATTTCGGATTATTCAATAATAAATTGAATGGTTATGTCGAGTATTATAATACAAAGACGAGTGATTTGTTGATGAAGAGGACGATTCCTTCATTTACCGGTTTCAATGATATTTGGCAGAATATCGGGGAGACGGAAACTTCAGGAGTTGAGTTTAACCTAAATTATAATCCGGTAAGGACAAAAGATTTGAATGTCGATTTTTCATTGAATGCATCCAGAAACTGGGAAAAGATTACAGCTTTGATCAGTGGAGAAGATTTACCTAATAATAAATGGTTTATCGGAGAACCTTTAGGTGTGTTCTATGATTATGAGAAAATTGGTATCTGGCAGTTGGGTGAAGAAGAGGCTGCTGCTAAATATAATGCTAAGGTAGGGGATATCAAGGTTAAAGATCAAAATGGAGATGGTTCGATTAGTGCTGCGGATGATCGCATAATCTTGGGGCAGGTTCGTCCGAAGTGGATTGCTTCATTAGGTGCGAATGTTCAATATAAGAATTTTGATTTTTCTTTCAATCTGAACTCAAGATGGGGGTATTTGGTTAAGCCGGCTCCATATGATGATATCACGATGGACGGGCAGAGATGGTTGCCGGCAGTAGATTATTGGACTCCGGATAATCCGACAAATAGTTATCCTCGTGCGGATCAGGCGAGCGGTTATGATACCTATCGTACCTCTAATGGCTATCAGAAAGGCGACCATATTAAAATTCATGATATAACATTAGGGTATAGTTTCGAGAATCTGCTGTCAAAGAAGGTTCCAATCAGGAAATTACGTTTCTATGTGCAAATGAGAAATATAGGTTATTTGTATAGAGCAGCGGAGTTTGATATTATACCTGAACAACCTGATATTAATTATACGGTTCCCAGTAGTTATAATTTCGGAGTTAATGTAACATTCTAATAAGTCATGTATTATGAAAAACATAGCAATTTTTTTATTAATCGTATTATCTGCAAGTTCCTTTTCATGTGATTTTCTGGAAGAAGAACCAAAAGGGTTGATCAGCGATACGTATGCGAAAACAGAAGAAGGGGTTGAATCACTTATCTTGAGTATCTATCAACGAAATCGTTATCTGACAGAACGTTTGTATAAGTTTGCTGATTGCGGAACGGATTTGACGACTTATGCAACTAATGGTGTCGGTTGGCCTTATGAAGAGGCTATGATTTATAATGACCCTCTCATGATCTCTAATCGTTGGAATTCCCAGTATTGGAAATATCTTTATAAGGGATTGAATGTTGCAAATCTGGGAGTTCAGTATATACAGGAAACTCCTATTGCACATGAGGAAAAAAAGAACCAACTGATATCGGAGGTTCATGCTTTGCGTGCTTTTTACTTGTTTATGATTGTCGAGACATATGGTCCTGCGTCCCATTATGCGGATACTCCGTCCCAATCGGTAATAACAGAAGGATACCAACCGGGTATTGCTGTCTTTTACAAGAAAATATTGGAAGATTTGGATATTGCTTTCCAATATTTGGATATACCTCAGAATACTCAATGGGGCCGTATGAATATCGGAGTTGCTAAAACATTGAAAATGCGTGTATTGATGGCGTTGGCTGCTTATGATGATGCGATTATTACAGGAGCCGGTTATACAAAACAACAGTGTTATGATGAAGTGGTGAGGTTATGTAATTCAATTATTAATGACTATAATTATAAACTCTTGGATAATTATGCATCTGTGTTTGACGTGAATAACCAGATAAATGACGAGATTATCTGGTCAATACAATATACAAGCGATTTGGTGTATAACGGAATGGATCTTACGGATATTGATGCGAATAGTATGCATCGGTATTTCGTAGGTTGGTATAACAAGTCTGCTAAAAACCCGAATATCAATATTGATGGATTATGGAGTCATTCCCGCGTGTATGGTCGTGAATATCGTTGTACGATGCCTACCTATTATTATATCAGTCTTTTCGATAAATTTGATAAACGTAGGGAACAGACTTTCCAGACTGCGTGGTGCAGAATCCCGGATAACTGGAATAACGAGCCCGACTATTCGGATACGTTACTTATCCGGACACTGGATGTTGTTTCGGATGAATATGTAAAAAGCTATGAAGACAGGGGAATCATTGTCGACAATATTACGGATCTTTATGATATTAACACCGGAATTCCGACTATCAACGGTAGATCCTGCCATCATACAATGACAAAATATCTGGATCCAAGCCGTGATGAGGCTAAGCGGGAAGAAGGTTTTAAAGACTTGATTCTGATGCGCCTTGGAGAAGTCTATATAACTTTGGCTGAAGCGTATGTAAGAACCAACCAACCGGAAAAAGCGGCAGAGGTGATTACTCAACTGAGAAAAAGGGCTTTGATCGATGGACATGAAAGTGCCTTGAAGGTAACAGCTGCTGATGTGGATATGGATTTTATCTTGGAAGAAGGTGCACGTGAACTGGGGTGTGAATTGAACCGCTGGTATATGTTGAAACGTTCCGGCAAAATGGTGGAATGGGTGAAAGAGCATAATCCGGATATTACGTTGATCAAGGATTATCATATCTATCGTCCTCTTCCTCAAGATGCATTGTATGAAGTGACGAACTTGGATGTGTTCGTTCAAAATAAAGGTTATAAATAATTCTATTAAATATGATGGTTATGAATAAAATATCACGACGACACTTTTTAGCTGCGACAGGCGCTATAACTGGGGCAGCCTTATTGAATCCATTATCGGAAGTAGCGGCAAAAGCTGTTGAAAATCCGAATGTTGCTGGGAAAAAACTTCGCCTTGCTATTGTTGGTACTGGCGGAAGAGGTACTTCCATGTGGGGATATGACTTAATGAAAAGTTATCCTGACTACATTGAGTTTGTAGGTCTTTGCGATAAGAATGAAGGTCGTGTGGAAACCGGTAAGAAGATTATCGGGGCTTCCTGTCCTACTTATACGGATTTTGAAAAGATGATGAAGGAAACCAGGCCTGATGTGCTGATTGTAACGACTATGGATAGTACTCATCATCATTTTATTATCCGTGGAATGGAACTTGGCGCGGATATCATTACGGAAAAGCCGATGACAACGGATGAAAAGAAGATCCAGGCAATTTTGGATGCAGAAAAACGGACAGGAAAGAATTGCCGTGTGACATTTAATTATCGTTATTCTCCACATCGTGCGAAAATATGGGAATTACTCCGTGCCGGTGAAATTGGCGATATCACTTCTGTTGATTTTCATTGGTATCTGGACACTTCTCATGGCGCCGATTATTTTCGTCGTTGGCATCGTTTGGTAGAATGCAGCGGTTCTTTGTGGGTGCATAAAGCCAGTCACCACTTTGACCTTCTGAATTGGTGGATTGACAGTGATCCGGAAAGTGTGTATGCATTGGGCAGTTTGGATCATTATGGTAAGAACGGAACGTTCCGGGCAGAGAATTGCCGTACTTGTCCTCATACTTCCAAATGTAAATTCTATTACGATATAACGCGAAATCAGAATTATATGGATTTATATGTAGCCAACGAAAAATATGATGGTTATCTTCGTGATGGATGCGTGTTTAAGAATGATGTCAATATCTTTGATAAAATGGCGGCAACGATTCGTTATAAAAATGGCGTGCAGGTCGCTTATTCCCTGACAACCTACAGCCCTTATGAAGGTTATCGTATAGCCTTTAACGGAACGAAAGGGCGTTTAGAGGCTTGGATACAGGAATCCCGTCCGACTTCGGATGTGAATTTTGATGAACTTGTTTTGTTTAAGAATTTTGGAAAACGTGAGTATATCCAGATTCCATTCGGAACGTCTGGCCATGGCGGAGGGGATGCATTGCTAAAGGATCAGATTTTTTTACCTGGGATAAAAGATCCGTATAAGCAGTGTGCTAGTGTTCGCGATGGAGCTTTGGCTTGTCTAGTCGGTATTGCGGCACGTAACAGCATTGCGACCGGCCAACCGGTGAAAATAGCTGATCTTACTTCCATACAACCTCAGGAAAAGAAATTGTATCAACGGATATTGTAGATTTCTTATTAGTTTAAAGCAAATGCTGTATCAAGGTAAATTTTTAGTCTTGATATGGCATTTGTTTTAAATTATGGTTGGTATTCATCCACGGCTCTTTCATTTAATCTTGATATATGGATGTAACTGCATATAAATTTGATGTTTACATTGAGATGAATATAAAATATCTATGTCAATATTATTTTGAATAAGGATACAAATGGACTCTAACTGTCTATTAGTTACATCCTTTGAATTTTCAAAGCATTACATACGAAGTTTCCTGTAAATCCTCTATCACTGCCTCTATCACTCCTGAAACAGGACGTTTTTATCATATGATTGGAAACCAACATATTGCCTTCTGTTACTTTTGAAAAAGCATATAAAATAATCGAATAAACAAATGTAAAAACGAATATAATAGGTATTAAATTGGCAAAATACGGTTCTTCATTCCACAAAAGCCTTCTCTTTTTTTAGCAGAAACAAGCAGATAATTCCGTAAACACCCCCATGTTGCCATCCTTTACATCCGGGTGTAGGGAGCCGATACATCCGGGTGTAAAAGGGGGTAACATGGGGGTGTCCGGCAACTAAAGTGCCTTGCCGAGCAATGAAAACCACCCGGTTTCACCTATTTTATAGCCGTTTTTACATAAAAAAATCGAGTGATTTACAGGGATGGGAATAGAGTGTTTATCGTTTATGTTATTTACAATGCACTTATATACAGTTGTATATAAACGTGATGCCTGTCTTCCTATCAAATTGCCAGTGATAGGGTAGTGATAGGGTAGTGATAGAGAAAACGGGCATATATCACAAATAAAACAGGCTGAATATCAATTTGTAAAAAGGAATCAGTGATACAGTGACAGAGGAAATAGGAAAAACTTATATGATAAGCTCCTGCTTTTTCTTTGGTATGGTTGCCTTGGAAAAAGTTCAGGTTTCCGGTTTCAATCCAAAATTTGTTGTATATTTGGGCACTAAGGAGATAAACCGGATAAGAGTATGTCTAATACCACAGATGAAAGATTGATAGAGGCGATCAGGAAAAATGATTACGTCAGTTATAATAAACTGTTTGAGCGTTATTATGGCCGTCTTTGTCAATATGTATATAGCCTGCTCATGGATAAAAGTGATACGGAGGATATTGTGCAAGAGCTTTTTCTGAATATATGGAAGAACCGGGAAAGGATTGAAATTAAAGAAAATGTTGGCGGATATCTTTATAAGATGGCTAAACATTTGGCATTGAATCATCTTCGTTCAAAAGTCTATTTTAATAATCTGTCGGAAACTCAGGATCAGTTATCATATGAAGACGACCGGGTCGAGTCTGAAGAATTTCGGATCGCTCTTTATAGCTGTATCGATCATCTTCCCGGTCGTTGTAAAGAAGTGTTATTGCTGCACCGGATAAAAGGATTGAAACAAAAAGAAATCTCGGAAAAACTCGATGTCTCGATAAAAACGATTAAAAATCAGATCTGGATCTCGCTTCAGAAGCTGAGGCGATGTTTGGAATTAAAAGGAATATAATTTTTTCGGGTCCGGAATAGGACCTTTTTTTATTTATAGTGTCATATAATAAAAGCAAGATTCATGGAAGAACAAAAAACTATAAAAGACTATATCGTGGACTATTTACTGGACGGTGAAGATGAAAAACGTCTTGATCCGGTATTAGTTGAGTGGTTGGCCGAAGATGAGTCCCATAGAAAAGAATTTAATTTGTATAAAAAGATTTGGGAAGAATCTCATCGTTATACAGAAGTTGAGGCTTTCGATCCTGATCTTGCATGGGAAAAGGTTGACAAGATAAACCGACAGAAAGTATATCTTCGGAAATATTGGAAAAACATGTTATATACGGCTTCCGGGGTTGCCGCATCTTTGTTGATAGTGTTAGCTTTGTCTTTTATGGGAACTTTTCAGAAAGGATCGGAGGTTCTGGTCAGTATGAGTGCCGATTATGGGAATCGTTCGGAGATCATGTTGCCGGATGGATCTTTGGTCAAGTTGAACGCCGGTTCTGAAGTCGTTTATTCTTATGATCCGAAGAAAAAAACGCGGGAAGTTGATTTTCAGGGGGAAGGATTTTTTGATGTGTCCAAGAGTAAAGATCCTTTCGTCATTAAAGTGGCCGGAGGTTTAAACGTGAGAGTTTGGGGGACTTCTTTCAATTTGCAGGCGTATGCTGATGATCCGGTTATCCAGGCTTCTTTGGTTGAGGGATGTATCGAACTGGAGAAAGGAAACGAGAAGTTGAGGATGAAGCCGGGAGAGATAGCTGTTTTCGATAAGAAGACGGATAAGATTAAGCAGGTAGAAGGTGTTTTGTCCCATTCTTATGGATGGTTGGACAATAAGTTATATATGGAAGATATGTCTCTGTCGGTTGTTTGTAAATATCTGGAAAGATGGTATGATGTGGAAATTACGCTTCAACCGGGATTGGGAGAAAAGATCCGTTATAACGGAGTAATACAGGAAGAGACTGTAACAGACGTTATGGATGCATTGTCGCGTCTAAGTAATATAAGTTATCATGTAAAAGGAAAACATATAAGTATAACCTCTAAATAAGAATTGCCTATGAAATAGAATGCCATGGATACACAAAAACGGGAAATGCTGCCACATCTCCCGTTATGAGTTTGATAATAAAATTAGTGTTGGAAGCACTAATAATTAACTAACAATCAATATACAAATATATGAATTTTTTTAATATGTTAGAGTTGGACCAGTCTTCGACTCTTAAAAAGATATTATCTATTATGAAATTGACAGTCGTTTTTTTGATTGCATTTTCTTTGCAGATTTCTGCATCTGTATATTCACAGACCACAAAGTTATCATTGAATGTACAGAATCAGTCAATAAAGGATGTCCTTTATTTGATCGAAAATCAGACTGATTTTCGATTTATTTATGAAAGTGGAAAGATTAATTTAGATAAGAAGGTTTCTGTTCAAGTGAGAGAACAGTCTGTGGAGTTTGTGTTAAGACAACTATTTAATAATGAAGGAGTCGATTATGAAATTACAGAAAATAATTTTATTTTGATCAATCCGAAAGAAAAGAGTACGAATGTCTTGCCTAAAGTATCGCAACAGGGTCGACGTATAACAGGTGTTGTAAAAGACTTGTCCGGTGAACCTATTATAGGTGCTAACGTAGTAGAACAAGGTACGACAAATGGGACAGTCACAGATATTGATGGACGTTTTTCTATTGATATTTTGAATCATGGAGTTCTTGATATATCTTATATAGGATATGTTCCGCAAGAACTTAAAATAACGGATAAGTCTGTCTATGATATTGTTCTGATGGAAGATACCGAGATGTTGGATGAAGTGGTCGTTGTTGGTTATGGCACGCAAAAAAAAGTGAATTTAACAGGAGCGGTAGAATCGGTAAGTGGTGAACAATTAGCAAAACAACCGGTGGCACAAGCGTCTCAAGCATTGATGGGGGTTGCTCCTGGTTTAACAGCAATACAAGAAAGTGGGCAGCCGGGAGAGGATAAGGCGACTTTGCGTATTCGTGGTATGGGTTCGATCAGTGCCTCCAATGATCCTTTGGTTTTAATTGATGGTGTAGAAGGGGATATCAATACTATCGATGGAAATGATATTGAAAATATTTCTGTACTGAAGGACGCTGCTTCTGCAGCGATTTATGGTTCACGTGCTTCTAATGGTGTTATATTGGTAACTACCAAAAGAGGAAAAGAAGGGGCTGTTTCTGTTAATTACAAAAACTATTTAGGTTGGTCTAATCCAACAAATCTTCCGTCTTTCTTAGGTGCACTTGATTATATGAAGTATACCGGTTCTGATCAGAGTGCGATTGATGAGTATCGGATAGGTATGACAACAGATCCTGATCATTTTCCTGATACGGATTGGGTTGATCTTATGTTTAGTGAAAGAAATTTTCAACAGTATCATAGTTTAAATGTAAATGGAGGTTCTGAAAAAGTGCGTGTACTGGCTTCCGTATCATTGACAGATCAAGGTGCAGATATTGTAAATTATGGTTTCAAACGTTATAATGGACGTTTTAATTCGGATTTCAAATTCTCTGATAAATTTGATATCAATTTTGATTTGGCTTTCAGCCGTTCAGAACAAAATGCTTCAAATGCAGATTTGACTTATGTTGTAAGAGAAGCGTTCCGTGTTGCTCCTATCTATCCGGCAATTTATTCGGATGGAAGTTGGGCTGATGGTTTTTCTGGAGGTAATCCAATTGCTCAAGTTCATGCTGGTGGTTATAATAAAAAGTTGTATAATGAATTCAGAGGGGTGTTGAAAGCGAATTATCGCCCTATTGATGGTTTGAATATATCGGTATTGTATGCTCCTTCGTATAAGGACATATATGTTAAGCGTGCTACAAAAACATTTGAGCAGGTGATGGATTGGGATGCTAAAACAATTAGAAAAAAAGGAGATCCTAATAGTTTCTCTCAATCTAATGAACGTCCTTTTAGTGAAAGTTTCAATGCTGTAATTTCTTATGGTAAGACGATTAAAGATCATTCATTCTCAGTCTTGGGAGGATATGAATTTATAAAAAACAAATATGAAATGTTTTCTGCAGGACGTCAATATTATGTTTTGCAAGATTATGAAGTAATTGATGCAGGATCTGAAGAGTATGATTTTAACTCTGGAAATGCAACTCATAATGGTTTAGTTTCATATTTTGGACGTGCTAGTTATTCTTATAAAGATCGTTACCTGTTTGAAATGAATATACGTCGTGATGCTTCTTCACGTTTTGCGAAAGATCATAGAGTAGGTGTTTTCCCTTCTTTTGCAGGTGGTTGGAGACTCTCTGAAGAAAGTTTTATGAAAGATATTCAGTTTTTATCTAATTTGAAGGTACGTGCATCTTGGGGTGAGCTTGGTAATCAAGAAATAGGTAGTGATTTTCCATATACTTCTGCTATTGGTTTGGGGAATGCTAATTATTTGATAGGTGGAAAAATTGTAAATGGGGCATCGCAAACAGTTTTGGCGAATAAAAATATTAAATGGGAAACAACGGCAACGACAAATATTGGTATAGATGCTGGTTTTTTTGACCAAAGATTGACATTGACAGCAGATTATTACGTGCGTAAGACAAAAGATATTCTGTTGAATATTCCTATTTCTGTAGTGACAGGTTTAAAGGCGCCTATTCAGAATATAGGTAATGTCGAAAATCGCGGTTGGGATCTTTCGTTAAATTGGCAGGACCGAGTTGCTGAATTTGATTATGGTATCAAATTTAATTTGTCTGATGTTAAGAATGAGGTTACTTATTTAGGTGGAACACAGGAAATAATTGCTAATAATTCGATTATTAAGATTGGATATCCGATTTATTCTATTTATGGATATGAAACAGAAGGAATATTCCAAACTCCGGAAGAAATAGAAAATGCACCTGCTCAATTTGGAAGTTTACAACCTGGTAACATTCGCTACAAAGACCAATTGACTGTTGATACTGATGGAGATGGAGTAATGGATGCTGGTGACGGAGTGATTAATGCGGATGATAGAGTTATAATTGGTGACCAGTTCCCAAGATTTACATATGGTATTAATTTGAATGCTGGTTATAAGGGATTTGATTTGGGGATTGACTTGCAAGGTGTCGGTAAACGTGATATTTTGTTAGGGGGAGATTTGGTTTTCCCGTTATTTAATGCTGGAAAAATTCAAGAATGGCATGTTCAAGAATGTTGGTCCCCTGAAAATACAAATGCTAAATTCCCGATTTTGGCAGCAACAAGTTTTGGTAGTAATGATATTCAGGCAAGTGAAACGTGGGTATTCAATGGCTCTTATTTGCGTGTAAGAAATATTACGTTAGGTTATACACTTCCAAAACAATTGTTGAGTAAGATATTTATTAAAAATCTGAGAGTGTATTTTTCTGGACAGAATTTATTGACATTCGATAAACTGCCTAAGGGAATAGATCCTTTAGTGCCTAATGATTCGCAGGGGGCAATTTACCCGATTGCAAAAAGTTATACATTTGGTATTGATTTATCCTTTTAATAAAGAAAATTATGAATATATATAAATTATTGTTGTTATTGGTAATCGGATTCTCTTCGTGTGAGAGCCAGATTTTGGATTTGGATTCTTTGACAGAACCAGTAGATGATATTTTCTATAAAAATGAAGAAGAACTGAATTTGGCTCTTAATGGAGCATACAATTCAATGCGATTAACTACCGATTATAAAGTGCCTTTAATGATGGCAATGGACAATGGATCTACGGATCTGGGTGTGTCGAGAGGTGTTTGTTCCGCTTTGATGAATCAAGGTCAGGGAACACAAGCGCCTACCGATGGGGCATTTTTGACAATCTATTCTAATTTTTATACGGGGATTGCTAGGACAAATGCTTTATTGGAAAATATGGTACGTGCAAAAGATGTAGTGCCTGAAACGAAATATAATCAAATAGAAGCGCAGGCTCTATTTATCAGAGCTTTTCATTATATGTATCTGACAGAACTTTGGGGTGATGTGCCTTTTTTGGATAAAGTTATCAAAACCCCTGAAGAGGGCATGATACCTCGTGAGGAGAAGAAGGTTATTGTTGATCGTATTTTGGCTGATTTGGAAAAAGCTGCAGAAGTTCTCCCTTATAAATGGGAAGGTGAACCGGAACGTATCACTAAGGGGGCTGTTTTGGGGTTGCACGCTCGCATAAGTTTATATAATGGATATTATGAAAAGGCTGCAGCATCCGCAAAAAAGATTATGGATAACGAGCAAGCATTTGGTTATAAACTTCATTCAAACTATGGAGAATTGTTCCAGTTGGCAGGACAATCATCTGAAGAAATCATGCTTATCATGCCTTTCCAATATGAGTATTATACAACACAATTCTCTGTAACTCAGGGTTCCCGAAATAAGGGGTCTGTATCTGTTATGGTCCCTACTCAGTCTATGGTAGATTCTTATGAATGTATTGATGGAAAGACGATTGATAAGTCAGCCTTATATAGTCCTAAACATCCTTTTGAAAACAGGGATCCGCGTTTGAAAGCTTCAATTATCACTCCTCAGAGCGAATGGGCAGGTATGATATTTGAAAGCCATCCGGACTCTACAAAATGGCGTAAGGTTAATGGTGAAATAGGTGGAAATAATTCGGATTGCCGTACTGTTTCTTGGCCGGCAGCTTTTTGTGGCTATTTGTGGAAAAAGAATACAATAGAAGAAACACAGATCAAGATTCAGAATTGGGACGATCATAATTTCATCCTTATGCGATATGCAGAAATGTTGTTGATTTATGCAGAAGCTAAAATCATGAATGGGGATATTGATGCTTCTGTGTTGACGGCAATCAACAGAGTGCGTGCTCGTGCTTATGGAGTGGATGTGGCTGAAACGAATAATTATCCTGCAATAACAACGACAGATGCCACTGAGTTGAAAAATATTATCCGTCGTGAACGAAAAGTGGAATTGGCGGATGAAGGTTTTCGTCTATTTGATATCCGTCGTTGGAGAATTGCAGAAAAAGTAATGCCTGTGACGATTTATGGTCGTATTCTTGATACTGAAAATGCAACGGGTGTACCTCAAATTGATGAAGAAGGTTTGGTTTCTTATAAAGGTATAGAAAGTCAATATGATTTGAATACAGATGCTCGTTTTCCTAATGCGGTACGTGTGTTCAATCCCAATCGTGATTATCTGTGTCCGATTCCTCAGCAGGAAGTGGATACTTATGCTCGATATGGAAAGACGCTTAAACAGAATCCGGGATATTGATCGTTGAGTTTCAAGGGAAAACAGAAATTTTATAGGGGATTTTTGTTTTCCCTTGTTTGTTTTTATAATCTGTGAAAATGAAAAACATATATAGATTTATCGTCTTATTGGGACTTTTGTTAGCGCATGGTACGATAATGCAAGGACTAAATGTAGAAGACGGATATTTGAGGGGAGATGCCAATGTACAATTTCGATGGCGGTTTGGATATAGCGAATATCCGATTGACAAGTCTTCTCAAACAAGTTTAGAGGATGTTGTTAATGGAAAATATGCCTGGTATAACGGTATTTTGTGGTCTGGTGCTTACAAAGATTGGGAAGATAGAACCATTCATGGTGTGAGTCTTTTGTTTAGAGGAGGATCTCCTTATGCACGTACAGTCCGTTGTATAAGCGAGGTTGTGCCATTCAGTCAATTAGGTACAGCCAAAACTTTTGTGATTCCGTTAAGTTATGGCATTGGCTCCGAAGAACGTATATCTTTTGCTTTGACCGTTGCAGGGCAAGAAAGTGAGACAGTAATAATGAACTTGGCTCCTAAGAAAAAGGAGGAAGTGACGAGTGGTAATATAAAAGTTTCTTTTCATGCATTACGTGTGGATGCGTCTTCCAATGAGCGTCCTATGACTAAGGTAATGGGGTTGCTTTACATTCGTGTATATCCGACATTGTTGAAGTATGGCAATCGTATGACTTTTGAATTTAATTCATTAACTCGTCATATGGATGTAGAATCGAGTATGTGTATCGGCTCTTTATGGAAAGATCTTAGTAAAACAAATTTAGAGGATGCTTGGAAGAAATCCGGTTTGACCATTGAAAGATTGGAGATTGAAAAGAAGTTGCATGATGAGAAAATGCAAGCATGGGACAAAAAAGTAGAAGCAATATCTAAGAATCTGGATAAAGAAGGACTTGTTGAAATATCTTATAATTCGGATACGGAGATATGGGACCGTGGCGAATGTCGTGTCCAAGCTTATTCCGGTAATCCGGTAAAAGATTATCAGTATGGAACTGTTACGGACAAGATGGAAAAAATGGCATTGTCGGTAACTTCTCACCTCAAAAAGAACTTTTCTCTTTTCCGTTATCAGCATCATCAATTGCCGTGGAAAGAAGAAAATCCGGCATTGTTAGACAGTAGTGATGTTATTTATATGGATCAATGGCTGAAAGTTGCTGCGCTTACGGCAGATAAGGTCGTGTTGGATATGCAAATTTCTCCTGTTACAAAGGCATACAAAGAGGCGTCAAAAATGGGCTCTCTACCACTTCCAGTAGATGGTGTGCCTGGGTATACATGGAAAGATCTCACATTGGGGTATCAGACGGCTATACGCCACGCAAAGAAGGTATGCCCTCAATTGAAGATTATACAAATGCCTTATGAATATGATAATATCAGTGGAACCGAGTGTCATAAAGATGCACATTATAATATATTCAAGTGCCTTTATACTGCTGTTAATGAAGTTAACAAAGAATTGCAACCTGAAGATCAGTTAGAAGTTGCGGGTTTGGGTTCTAATACGCCGCATCATTGGGATTTCATTGAAGGTTTCCTAAAACGTTATCATGAGGATCCCAATCCGCACAAACGGTTGGATTATATCACATGGCATAATTATCTTTTCCCCGGCACAGCACCTAATATAGCAAAGGGATTCAAATCGAAGATAGATGAGCTCCTGAAAAAATATAGTATTGATCCTAATCTGAAAATATTGATTGATGAGTCTGGATTGGCAGAACCATCAACAATTGAAGACTTGTCTGATTTGGAAGGAGCTTCAAAAAAAGAAGCGGCTATGGCTTGTTTTACATCTACTGTACATCATTGGTATTTGCAAGAAAAGGGTAATTTTATTCCTATTACAGGTGGAGGTTTTCATTTTGGTCTGCTGACTTATGGAAATCAGAATGTCCTTTCGCCCTATGCAAAAGGGATGTTGTTGCGTAATAGCTTGTTTGATAATATGCAACCATCTATAACTACGCCTTGTGATGAAAATGGATATGGTTTATATAGTCAAGCAACCATTGACAAAGATGAGTATCGTATTTTGGTTTGGACTGCTTCTCCTTCTATCTTTTACGAGAAGGCTTCTCTACTTGCGTTCCCGGATGCGAAGATTGTATTGAAAGATTTGCCAGCATCTATGAACGGTAATGAAGTAGATGTGGAAATAGAGGCTGTTGATCCTGAAGATCCCAATGTATTGGCTATATTACGTCAAGAGAAGTGCCAAACATTACCTTTGACAAGAGGTGCTGATCGGTATGAAATAGACTTTACAGATGAAGAGGTTCGTGTTTTAAATTCAATATTGATAAAACAGAAAAAGTTGAGAGTGGAAAAGAGAAAACTTGTAATTCCTATGGACATAAGACCATATAGTATGTATCTTTTAAAATTTAAATTATGAATAAAGTAATTAGTATATTATTTGTCGTATTATCAATTATCAACTCTGCTTGTACACAGTCGGAGCGTTTATGGGTTGAAGCTGAGAGTTTCAAAAATAAAGGTGGTTGGGTAGTTGACCAACAATTTATTGATCAGATGGGATCAAGTTATTTGATGGCTCATGGTATGGGTAAACCCGTTGAAGATGCAGAGACGGAAATTTCTTTTGATAAGACGGGAGTTTACTATGTTTATGTTCGTACATACAATTGGACATCTCCGTGGAGTGAGAGTAAAGGACCGGGGCGGTTTCAATTGAGTTTGAACGGGAATGTATTACCTGTGGAACTGGGTGCAACAGGTAACAGCTGGATGTGGCAGAGTGCTGGTTCTATAGATATCAAGCAGAAAAAGAACAAGCTGTCCTTGCATGACCTTACTGGTTTTAATGGCCGTTGTGATGCTATTTACTTTACGATGGATGCAAATGATGTTCCTGCTTCAGATTGTACCGCATTGAATCGAATGCGTCGCCAAATGTTGAATCTTAAAGATACTCCGGAGACTATTGACAAATATGATTTTGTGGTAGTCGGTGGCGGTATCGCCGGTATGAGTGCTGCGATTACTGCTGCACGTTTAGGATGTAAAGTCGCATTGGTACATGATCGTCCTGTCCTTGGCGGAAACAACAGTTCTGAAGTTCGAGTTCACTTGGGCGGGCGTATAGAGGCCGGACCTTATACGGCATTGGGCAATTTGCAAAAGGAGTTTGGCCCTCGTAAGGGTGGTAATGCCCAGCCTGGCAGTTTCTATGAGGACGGAAAAAAAATGGAAGCAGTTAAAAAGGAAAAAAATATAACACTTTTTGCTTCTTATAGAGCTTTTGATGCAGAAACAGAAGGTAATCGTATTACAAAGATCTATATCCGTAATATAGAAACAAATAAAGAAATGGCTCTATCTGCACCTTTGTTTGCCGATTGTACGGGCGATGCTAATTTGGGGGCAATGGTCAATGCTGAATATCGTATAGGACGTGAGTCGAAAGCTGAGTTTAATGAGCCTACGGCACCTGAAAAAGCAGACAAAATGACGATGGGGGCCTCTGTTCAGTGGTATTCCCGTGAAGACTCGGGGCCTTCTTCATTCCCTGAATTTAAATATCATGTGGGGTTTAATGAGGAAAGTTCTGAAAAAGTAACAATGGGTGAATGGACTTGGGAAACAGGAATGAATAAAGACCAAGTTGAGGAAGCCGAGTATATACGGGACTATGGTTTGTTGGTTGTATACTCTAATTGGTCTTTCTTAAAAAATGATTATTCTAAAAAAGAAGAATATGCTAACCGTTCTTTAAAATGGGTGGCATATATTGCAGGTAAGAGAGAATCTCGCCGTTTAATAGGGGATCATGTGCTTACTGAAAATGATTTGGTGGACTTTGTAGAATATCCTGATGCGACGGGATCAACAACTTGGACCATTGATTTGCACTATCCGGATCCTGCAAATACTCTTTATTTTGCAGATAAAGAGTTTAAATCTATTTGTAAGATGAAGAAAATTCATCCGTATCCGATTCCTTATCGATGTCTTTATTCCAAAAATATCGAAAATATGTTTATGGCAGGACGAAACATAAGTGTTACTCATGTTGCTTTAGGAACTGTCCGGGTAATGCGTACAACCGGTATTTTGGGAGAAGTAGTAGGGATGGCGGCCTCTTTGTGTAAAAAGAATGAAGTATATCCTCGTGCAATATTCCCTACGTATTTTGAAGAACTGAAAAAGTTAATGGAACAAGGCATTTCCAAATCCGATTTGCCCAATAACCAGATGTATAATCAAGGGGAAACTTTAGGCCCGAAAACAAATGTCAGATGAAAATATTTTGGATATGTTTTTTATGTCTCATTTCTTTTTCTGCTGTTTCCGAGGAAAGGAGATATGATGTGTCGACCCAAAAATATACCTATTATTCAGGAGAATTGGGGATTTTTGATTTAGAAGTGGATTTACCGCAGCATGGCACGGAACAAGTCCCCTATATGATTTATATACATGGCGGCGGATGGCAACATGGAGATCTGAATGTCTTTAAAAAACATTCGATTTGTATGGCGGAAAGAGGTATTGCAGGTGTTAGAATCTCTTATCCTGTGATAAAGCAAGGCGGAACATTAAAGAGGGTTATGGAGCTGATAGAAAAATCGGTCTCTTTTATTAGGAAGCACGAAAAGGATTGGAAACTGGATTCGTCCTGTTTCGGTTTTTGTGGCGCTTCGGCAGGTGCTCATTTGGCGGCATTGGCGGCTATGGAAACCGATGGATGCAGGCTTTTTGTCGGTATGGCGGGAACTTATAATTTGTTGGATACAAAGGATGGTGATTTCCCTGTACCGGAACTTAAAGAGAAGTTTATTCAAGCCATTGATTCGTTTGACCTCCGTTTGGCTTCTCCATTGTTTAATATTCCGGATAGGAATATTCCGGCCTGTTTGCTTATGCATGGAACGAATGATAATATCATTGCCTATCGGCAATCTTTGGATTTTGAGACAGGTCTAAAAAATAAGGGAGGAATTGCTAAAACAATATTATATGATAAGGTCGATCATGGAGTAAATAGCCGTACTGATGAATCGCTCTTTAACCGTGTATCTTATGATATGTTTGAATTTTGCAATGACATATTTGCCCGCAAACGGATTGCGTGTGTGGGGAATAGCATTACATACGGCTATTTGACGCATTCAATAGAAGAGACATATCCATATAAGTTGCAAAAAATGTTGGGAGATAGTGTCGAGGTCCGCAATTTTGGTGTGCCGGGTGCAGCCGTGCAATTTGATAAATTCATTACTTATTCAAAGGCAGAAGCGTATAGCGAATTGAAATTGTTTAAACCGGATTTGATAATCATGAAGTTAGGTACTAACGATTCGAGGCCGGATGAATGGACGAACGAAGAGTTTTTCTATGCGGATTATCTCAGGTTGGTGCGGAAAATGAAGAAGATTTCGGATCGGGTATATCTCTGTTATCCAATACCTCCGTATGGTGAAAAATGGAAACAGCGTGATGGAATTTTGCGTAATAAGGTAATGAGACTGATTAAACGGGTTTCAAAAGAAGAGAAGCTACCTGTGATTGATTTGTACCGGGAGGAAATGAAGGATAGCATTAATTATTTTCCTGATGGTATTCATCCGACTTCAAACGGATATGATATAATAGCAAAGAGTATTTATGATAATTTATAGTATATATTGAATATGTTTTTACAATGTAAGATTTGGATACGTGTTTTAGGAATCTTGATGTTTGTTTTGGCAAATAGCTGGAGTATGATGGGGGAGGAATATACTCTTTTGTCTCCGGATAGAAAGTTGAAGGTTCAGTTTATCCGGACAGACGAAGGTTCTTTTGAATATAAGTTCTTAATGGAGAATAAATTGATTATCGACTCTTCTCCTATCGGGTACAAAATGAACAATGGAAATAAAATACCGGGAAATGACTGGGTTATCTCGAATCATAGTAAAAGATCATTTAAATCAGTGTGGAAACCGGTATGGGGTAAAAGAAGTTTGGTTCCGGATGTTTTTAATGAACTGACTTTGGAATTGGCTCCCCGTATGAAAAATGGAACGACAAAATTGCTATTTGTTGTCCGTTTGTATAATGATGGACTTGCATTTCGATATGAATTTCCGGAGAAGCAGGAAGGTCTTCAATCTGAACTGACTGGATTCTGCTTTGCGGGAGATTATACTGCTTGGTCTTATAATGGAGAAAATGCAAATATCGGTCCGGAAAAACTTTCAAATATTGATGGAACAAGACGCCCTGTTGTTTTGTTGAATGTTGATCCTGAATGTTATGTTGCCATTCACGAAGCTGATCTGCGTGCAGGAAATCCTTTGCGATTAACATCCCAAAAAGAAAATTTGAGTTTTATGGTTGAACCATCCCCTGTGACTTTGTCTGAGGAAAATTGTTCTTCTTGGCGTGTTGTCATGGCTGGTGATAAGTTGGGAACGTTAGTGGATTCACATGTCGTTGAATTGTTGAATCCGGAACCTCAGATGGATTTTTCATGGGTGAAGCCTGGGGTGTATGTTTGGGATTGGCGGATCAATGGTGCTATTGCCGGTGATTTTACTTATACAATGACATATCCTTCTTGGGTACGCATGGTCGATTTTGCGTCGAGACAAGGTTTTGGCGGATTGGTGTTAGATGCAAACTGGTACGGCCCGGAACATGAAAGCGAGTCGGATCCCATGAAGGGAGGACAGGCACAAGATGTTCGGAAAATCATTCAATATGCGAAAAATAGAGGAGTCGGTATCTGGTTATATTTGAACGATGTGGGAGGACGGAATTATCCGATTGAAGAAACATTGAAATTATATCATGATTGGGGTGCTGTTGGTGTTAAATATGGATTTATGAAAGGCACCGAACAGGAAAAAAATGTTCGGACCAGAATGATAACAGAATTGTGTGCAGAAAATCGGTTACTGGTAGATTTTCACGATGGACCAATCCATCCTTATGGGCAGATGCGCACTTGGCCTAATGCCATTACTCGGGAATACTGTCATGCCCAATTGGATGCTCACCGGGTTTTTATACCGTCTACATTTGTTACTTCCGTTTTTGTGAATATGTTGGCCGGGCCGATCGATATGAATAACGGAATGTTTGACCTGAGACAGGGAGCAACGACGAGAGTAGATGAAAACCAGCCGGTTCCTTCTACTGTCGTATCGGAGGCGGCCCGGACTCTGGTTACTTTTTCCGGTGCGACGATTCTGCCGGATATTCCGGAATTCTATGAAAAATATCCGGAATTGTTATCATTCATTTCTGCTCAGCAAATGCCCTGGAAAGAAAGCAAGACGCTGGATGGCAAAGTCGGTGAATATATCATTATGATGCGGCAGACAGATGATGCTTACTTGGTTGCTGCTGTAACAAACGAGAAGGAACGGGAATTAGAGATACCTTTGTCTTTTTTGCCGGCCGGTAAATTCGATCTGACTTTAATGCAGGATGGGGTTGATGCACATTATTTAAAGAATCGGGAATCTTATCGGGTCTCAACCCACACGGTGAAGAACGGGGATCGGATCAAAGTAAGATTGGCAGCAGGCGGTGGAGCTTGTCTTTTATTGAGGAAAAAATTACCGGAATGTTTGTCTTTAAGGAGCGGATTATATTGGACAAATAAAAAAATACAGAAGAAAGAACCTTTGAAAATCGCTTTTTTAGGAGGAAGCATAACGCAGGCTCCCGGTTATCGGGTTCAATTTGAAGAATGGTTTAAACAGTCTTATCCGGAAGTCCCTTTGTCGACGATAAATGCCGGTATCGGTGGTACCGGATCGGATTTGGGAGTGGCCAGGGTAGATGAAAAGGTGTTATCGGAAAATCCGGATTTGGTATTTGTGGAGTTTGCGGTCAACGATGCGCAAACGGATTCTTTGCAAATCGTACGTTCGATGGAAGGTATTGTCCGGAAAATCCAAAAACATTCGAAGCAGGTAGATATCTGTTTTTTATACACGACGAACACTCCGCAGAAAAGTACGATTATGGGGGGCGAACATTGGCGTTCCGCACGTATCATGGAGCAGGTGGCCCGATATTACGGGATTCCTTCTGTCTCATTTGATTATGCTGTCGCTCGATTACTGAGGGAAGATAAGTTGGTAATGCATGCTTTGAAAGATATGGATTACGGTAAAAGAATCCGTTTTACCGAAGACGGGACACATCCGGGAGATGCAGGGCATGCTATTTACACGGAAACTTTATGCAAGGCTTTTCCCAATATGATAAAAAAAGGCCGGGTCATGGCGCCGAAAAGTCTTCCGTTGTGTGATACGAATTACGAAGCAGCCAATATGTATGATGTAAAGGAAGCATGGCTTTCATCCGGATGGGAGAAAAAGGAGAATAGCGATCCGTATGTAAGGCCTTTCAGGGAATATTTTTCCTATGTCGCTTCCACGAATAAAAGTGGTGAAAAGATTCATTTCCGTTTTAGGGGGACCCGATTGGGACTATTCGACATTATGGGACTTAGAGGTGCGCATTTGAAAGTGCTTGTTGATGGCAAGAACGTGAAAGAAACACGACGCTTTGATAAGTATTGCACTTACAATCGGATGAGTTATTTTTGGTTGCCGGAATTGCCGGAAGGAGAACATACTGTTGAAATAGTAGCCGATTGCAAACCATTCGATAAGATGGAAATTCTACAGACGGACAAAAAGATCGATATGGGAGAATTGAATAAGCAGGAAGTGGCAATTGGTAAAATCTTGTGTGTAGGTGAGATATTAGATTGATAATTTCCGTACTTTTGTATTCCATTTTAATGCAAAAGTATGAATTATACAATAAAGTCTCCTGATTCACTGAAAGCTTCCGTTAAGCTGCCCGCATCCAAGAGTATCTGTAATCGTGCGTTGATACTTAATGCGTTGAGCTATAGCCCGTATGAGATTCGGAATTTGTCGGATTGCGATGATACGGAGGTGATGGTGAAGGCGTTGAATTCGAATGACCGTGACTTTGATATAAAAGCCGCGGGAACTGCGATGCGGTTCCTGACGGCTTTTTTGTCTAAAGTGGTGGGCGAGTGGACGATTACCGGAACGGAGCGGATGAAGAACCGGCCGATCAAGATACTGGTGGATGCGCTGAATGCGCTGGGAGCACGGGTGGAATATATGGAGAAGGAGGGATATCCTCCTCTCCGCATTTTCGGAAGTGCGTTGCAGGGAGGCGAGATTTCGCTTGCCGGTGGGGTCAGTTCACAGTATATTTCGGCGTTGCTGATGATTGCCCCCCTGATGGAGAACGGGCTGACCTTGCATCTTGAAGGGGTTGTCATTTCGAAACCCTATATCAACCTGACGTTACAGCTGATGGAACAATATGGGGTAAAGGCGGAATGGAACGGGCAGACCATTAAGGTAAGACCGCAGGATTATCATCCGATACCCTTTACCGTTGAATCCGACTGGAGTGCTGCTTCCTACTGGTATTCCATGATGGCGTTGTCTAAAAATGCTGAGATCGAATTGCTGGGGCTGTTTAAGAACAGTTTGCAGGGAGATGCCGCCGGAGCCAAATTGTTTGCACAGCTTGGTGTGGGTACGACTTACACGGACCGGGGCGTTGTTTTGAAGCACAACGGGAATAGGACCAAAAAACTGAATTATAACTTCGTAAACGAGCCGGACCTGGCTCAAACCTTTGTCGTGACCTGTGTGTTATTGAATATCCCTTTCCGTTTTACCGGTCTGCAAAGTCTGAAGATAAAGGAAACCGACCGCATCGAAGCACTTAAGACAGAGCTTCGCAAATTAGGATATCTTCTGACAGACTGCAACAACAGTATTTTGGAATGGAACGGCGAACGTTGTGAACCGCAAGCACATCCTGTGATCGCAACTTATGAAGATCACCGTATGGCAATGGCATTTGCACCTGCCGCCCTGGTGTTGCCGGAAGGGATCGGGATAGCTGACCCGCAGGTGGTCAGCAAAAGTTATCCGCATTATTGGAGAGACTTGAGAACTGCAGGCTTTATTATAATTGACAATGAACAATTGGCAATTGACAATTAGTTGTCGGTGTCTGGAAGTCCATTGTCAATTGCTCATTGTTAATTGTCAATTATTATGTGGTATATTGTTATAGGTATTATCGTATTGGGTGTTGTTGCTGCCATTGCCGGTTATTTTCGGAACCGGAAATTGCAGAAGATGCTGGAACGCGGGGAGATTACCGAAATCCCCGAAGCACAGGAGCTTGTCACTGACGAATGTTGCGGACAACATGAAACTTGCGAACGCGACAGCCTGCTGGCAGCAGTAAGCAAAAAAATCGAGTATTATGACGATGAAGAACTAGACCGCTTCCAGGGAGTCGAGGCCGATGCTTACGATGAAGATGCCGTGAATGAGTTTCGTGATGTGCTTTATACGTTGAAGGAAATAGAGGTGGCTGGTTGGCTGCGTAGTCTGCAACTTCGTGCCATTAATTTACCGGATGAGTTGAAGGACGAGGCGTTCCTGATTGTCGGGGAGCGGCGCATACATTAAGTTTCATAACCATGAAACAAAAGTTCCCCTTGCATGGAACAACAGTTTCATAGGCATGGAACAGGAGTTCCCCTATAATGAAACAGAAGTTTCCTGCCGGGAAACCATAAAAAAGGATATAGGAGAATAGAAAATGGATTTACTTCAATATGGTTTTTTCCAGCATGCCCTTTTGGGCAGCCTGCTGACCGCGATCGCTTGTGGTATCGTCGGGACATATATCGTGTCGCGGCGGCTTGTCTTTATCAGCGGAGGTATCACTCATGCTTCTTTCGGTGGATTGGGGTTGGGGTTCTATCTCGGGATGAATCCGATCTTGATGGCAATGTTGTTTTCCGTGCTCTCCGCATTCGGGGTGGAGTGGGCGAGCAAGACACAGAATGTGCGTGAAGACTCTGCTATTGCCGGGATATGGTCGTTAGGAATGGCATTGGGCGTTATCTTTATTTTCCTGACACCCGGATATGCACCGAATCTATCCGCCTACCTTTTTGGAAATATTCTGACTGTTTCGACGGGAGATATTATCTGGATAGCCGCTTTGGCGTTGTTGCTGGTTATCCTTTTCTCGCTTTTCCTGCGGGAGATCGTTTATGTGGCCTTCGATAGGGATTTTGCACTGACGCAAGGAGTGCCCGTCAAGTGCATAGAATATGTAATGATGTGCTGTATCGCCGTGACGATCGTCCTTTCGATCCGTCTGGTCGGGATCATGCTCCTGATGAGTTTGCTGACATTGCCTCAGATCACCGTAAACCTTTTTACATCAGACTTCAAGAAGATCATTTTCGGAAGTATTGCCATCGGTTTCTTGGGATGTGTGTTCGGGCTCGTCCTTTCTTATCTTCTGAATGTGCCTTCCGGGGCGTTTATTATTCTTGTCCTAGTCCTTTTCTTTTTGATAGTGAAAGCAATAAAAGCGGTTTTAAAGCGTTAAAAGGGGAAATGAAGAAAGGTTTCTACTATATAATCGCATTATTGATTGTCTCTTTGTTTTGGTCTTGCAGTACGAAAAAGAATACCAAGGCAAGTCGCTTCTATCACGCTTTTAATTCCCGCTATAATATCTATTTCAACGGAAAAACATCGTTTGACGAAGCGTTGCTTTCCATGCAGAACGGCTATAAGGAAAGCTATTCCGACATGATACTGATGTACCCGATCAGTGCGCAACCGAAAGACAAGCCCGAAACCGGAGGTCCTTTCGACCGGGCGATCGAGAAAAGCAATAAAGCGATCAAGCTCCACTCCATCAAAGCAAAGCCGCCTAAGAAACCGGGATGGCGCAATGATCCCAAACAACGTGCCTGGCAGGAACAGGAAGAATACAATCCGTTCCTCAAAAAGTGCTGGTTGATGATGGGGCAGGCGCAGTTCTATAATGCTGATTTCTTGCAGGCATCTGCCACTTTCTCTTACATAGCCCGTCATTATGCCCATGATGAAGAAGTGGTGGCCGAAGCCCGTCTTTGGCAGGCCCGCTGCTATTCCGAGATGGAATGGTTCTATGAAGCGGAAGATATCTTAGGAAAACTGAATACGAACGGTATCCCTCGCAAGAACCTGAACCAGTATGCGGCGGTATATGCCGACTACCTGGTGAAGAATAAGCAATATGAAGAAGCGGTCCCTTATTTCAAGACAGCGATCAAGGCAGAGAAGAACCGGCGCCAGCGTACCCGGATGAAGTATTTGTTGGGACAGATTTATGCCGAACAGGATCAGAACGGGCTTGCCTACCAGATGTTCGGACAGGTGATCAAAGCTAATCCTCCTTATGAACTGGAGTTTGCCGCCCGTATCCGCCAGACCGAAGTATTTACTGGCGGCAATTATCAGAAAGTGATCAAGATGTTGCAACGGATGGCGAAAAGCGATAAGAACAAGGACCTGCTCGATCAGGTCTATTATGCGTTGGGCTATGTTTATATGAGCCGTGAAGATACAGTCAATGCCATCAAAAACTACGAGCTGGGTGTGGAGAAAAGCACACAGAACGGTTTGGACAAGGCGATCTGCCAGATCAAACTGGGTGATCTTTATTTCCAGAAGCGCGACTATGTCAAGGCACAACCGAATTTCAGCGGTGCATTGTCCGGCATCCAGAAAGAATATAAAGACTATGAACGGGTATCCAAGCTGTCTGCTATCTTGGACGAGTTGGTCGTGCATGTGGAGGCGGTCCATTTGCAGGATAGTTTGCAAACTCTTGCCAAAATGCCGGAGTCGGAACGGCTTGCCGTGATCGACAAAATCATCGAGCAGGTGAAGAAAGAGGAGGAGGAAGCCAAGGCCTTGGCCGAGAAAGAAGCTTATCTGGCGGAACAGGAGGCAAAAGGGACTGGTATCGACCGTCCAGGAACAGAGACTGGCGGCATCACATTACCGACGACATCCGGAGGTTCCGGTTTCTATTTCTATAACCCGCAGGCAGTATCGCAGGGAAAAGCAGCTTTCCAACGTAAATGGGGACGGCGTGCGCTGGAAGATGACTGGCGTCGGCGTAAGAAAGAAATGTCCACTTTCAATGAGAATATGGCAGACGAAACTGAGGATGCTTCCGAAGGAGAGGTGGGCGAACTGGCTACCGATTCGCTCGAGGCCGGACTGGAACCTGCTGCTGCCGATGACCCGAAAACACGTGAGTATTACATTCAGCAGCTTCCGTTGACACCCGAAGATATCCAGGCTTCCAATATTATCATAGAAGATGGTCTCTATAACATGGCTATGATTTATAAGGACAAACTCGAGGATATCCCGTTGGCAACCGAAGCCTTTGAGGAACTGGAACGCCGTTTCCCGAAGCATAGTCACCTTTTGGAAAGCTACTACCAGGTTTATCTGATGGCTCTTCGTTCCGGAAACCAAGCGCTCGCTGCTGCTTATAAGAATAAGTTGGTTACGACTTTCCCTGAATCGGATTATGCGGTTGCGATTGCCGATCCGAATTACGAATATAATATCCGGATGATGGACAAGGTGCAGGATTCGATCTACCAGGCGACCTATGCAAGTTACCTGGCGGAAGATACGGTCACCGTTCGTCGTAATTATCGCGATGTCAGTGCCAAGTATCCGTTGGCGGATCTATTGCCTAAGTTCATGTTCCTCGAGGCGCTGACCTATGTGCAGGCTGGGGATGCTGAAGGTTTCAAAAACGCCTTGAAAGCATTGGTTGAGAAATATCCGACGGCTGATGTGACGGAACTGGCGGGTGAAATGCTGAAAGGTGTTCTGCGTGGGCGTATGATGGTTCAAGGTGGTATTAGGGGAATGAGTTGGAACTTGCGTTTCGGTGTGGGGGATGATGGTACGTTGTCGGCAGCCGACTCGGCACGTGTCTTTACGGCTGAATCTAACACGTCTTACCGGATGCTGTTAATGTTCCCGACCGGAACACTCGATCGTAACCAGTTGCTTTTTGCCGTTGCCGCCTATAACTTTGCCAATTTTATGGTGAAGGAGTTTGATTTGAGTTTTGAAGAAGCCGGTCCGATGAGCATGTTGACGATTCATGGCTTCTTTAATTTGGATGAGATCTTGCATTATTATAAGATGATCTACGGAGCGGATGGCTATGCAACAGCATTGGACAAAAATGTGGCTATTCTTCCGATCTCCGACGACAACTATGAAACCTTGATGCGGGGAAAGACGCTTGAGGAATATGTCGAATTCTTCCAGGAAAACTTCGGTGAGGCCGTTCCTGAACTGGCCGCTCGTTGGAAAGCCCGTATGGCTGCCGAACAGATCAAAGAGGAAGAGGCAAAAGCTGAAGAGGCCGAAGCACAGGATTCTGAAAATATTCCGGAAGAAAAGCCGGAACCTGTCAAGAAGACCGTCCGCCCGAAAGAACAACGCCAGCAGCAGGCTGTAGAAGAAGTTGTTGTACCGCCTGTCGTAAAAGACACGGTTCCGGTAGAACTTCCGGCGGTCGATACAATGACTGTCCGTGAAACAGAAATGCTCCTTCCGGCGGATGTAGATACCGTTTCAGTAAAGCCGGCTGCAAAAGATACGGTTGTTCCGGCATCACCTGACACCGTTCCCGCTGTTGTCACTCCTGTAGAGCAACCGAAGGAACTCACGTTGAAAGAGATCGAAGAACTCCGCAAGCGCGAAGCCGATGAAGCTGAAGCCCGTAAGGAAGAAGCTCGTAAAGCTTTTGAAGCTCAACAGAAAGCCGAAAAAGAATTGCAGGAAAAGAAGGCAAAAGAAAACGAGGAACTTCTGAAGAAGCAAAAGGCTGAAGAAGAAGCGTTGCTGAAAGCAAAAGCCGAACGAGAAAAACAGCTTGAACGCGACCGCAAGGCCAAGCTGAAACAGGTCGAAGCCGACCGTAAGGCGAAACTCAAATCCCGTGAAGAACTGCGTAAGCAGAAAGAACGTGAGTATAAGGAACGCCTGAAGCAAAAGGAAAAAGAACGTAAGCAAAAGGAACGCGAATACAAAGAAAAGCTGAAGGCCAAAGAAAAAGCCCGCCGCGAAGCCCAAAAGGCCAAAGAGGCGGCTGCCAAAGCGAAAAGAAAGAGGTAAAAAAACAAGGGCCGTGTCAAATCTTTGCTGACGCGGCCCTTTATAATTAAGGAAAGTTTCTTTTAGAACTTGAAATATCCTTTCGCATTATTGTAACTGATATCTTCGACCATCTTACCGATGAACGGCAGTTCGGATGCAGGCAGTAAACCGTCTTCCACTTCGCGGCCCAGGATGTTACACAGGATGCGGCGGAAGTATTCATGACGCGGGTAGGATAGGAAACTGCGTGAATCCGTGAGCATTCCGACGAAGCGGCTCAGCAATCCTAAGTCGGACAATGCGTTCATCTGCTTTTCCATGCCGTGAATCTGATCCAGGAACCACCAGCCGGAGCCATACTGCATCTTGCCCGGAACCGTGCCGTCGTTAAAGCTGTAGATCGTTGTCATCAGCAGTTCGTTATCGCGCGGGTTTAGGTTGTAGAAGATAGACTTTGCCAGTACGCCTTCTTCGTCCAAACGGCTCAGGAAGCGAGCTAGCGGAGCTGCGACTTCTGCATCTCCAATTGCATCGTAGCCTGTGTCGGGACCTAATTGCTTAAACATGCGGACGTTGTTGTTGCGGGTTGCACCATAGTGGAACTGTTGTACCCAGTCGCTTTTGGCATCCATAACCGCAAATTCGTACAACATGGCAGAACGGAATTTGTCGATTTCTTCGACTGTCAGTTCTTTCTTCATACGTGCTTTCAGGAATATGGCCTCGATTTCAGCATCCGTATAGGGTTCGGCATAGAATGTAAGTATTCCATGGTCGGACAGGCGGCAGCCTTGTGACGCGAAGAAGTCGTGACGTTTCTGCAAAGCGTCGATCAAGTTTTTGAAGTTGAGGATCGACATGTCGGCAGCTGCTTCCAACTTGGTCAGATATTCGTTATATGTATCGACATTCTCGATTGCCATAGCCTTGTCCGGTCGCCAGGCAGGAAGCACTTTGGTTTTCAGACCGCTTTGGCGGATTTGGGTATGATATTTCAAATCATCGATCGGATCGTCGGTCGTACATACGACTTCCACGTTCATACGTTCCATGATTGCCTGGGCACGGAACTCCGGTGTTTGCAATTTGGCTGTGCATTCGTCGTATATCTCGCGGGCGGTGGACGGATTCAGAACCTTGTCTATGCCGAAGATACGGCTCAGTTCAAGATGGGTCCAGTGATATAGAGGGTTGCGCATGGCATACTGTAGGGTTTCAGCCCATTTTTCAAATTTTTCATACGCTGGTTTATCCCCTGTGATGTATGTTTCAGGTACGCCGTTGGCACGCATCGCACGCCATTTATAATGGTCACCACCCAACCATATTTCCGTCAGGTCGGCAAACTGATAGTTGTCGGCTATCTGTTGCGGGATCAAGTGGCAGTGATAATCGATGATTGGCATTTTGGCTGCGTGTTCGTGATACAGTTTCTGAGCTGTCTCGGACTGGAGCAGGAAATTGGAATCGAGAAAGGATTTCATGATTTATGATTTTAGATTTATGATTTATAGGTTTCTGAATTATGATTTATCATCGGCGCATAAATCATAATTCAGAAATCATTTAACGATATTTCTTGATAGTTGCCAGTGCATCGCGGCAAAGTGTGGATATTGCCTCCCAGTTGCCGGCTGCAATCATTTCTTTCGGGAACAGCTTGGAACCCATGCCTACGCAAGTCACGCCAGCTTTAAACCAGGCCGACAGATTTTCTTCCGTCGGTTCTACGGCGCCTGTAGCCATGATCATAGACCAAGGCATCGGAGCTTTGATGTTCTTCACGAACGATGGTCCGCCTACGTTTCCGGCAGGGAAAATCTTACACAGGTCACAACCTACTTCTTGGGCGAAACCGATTTCCGAAACGGAACCGCATCCTGGTGTATATGGGACCAAGCGACGGTTACAAACCTTCGCGATTTCCGGGTTGAACAATGGACCGACAACGAAGTTAGCACCCAATTGCAAGTATAGGGAAGCTGTTCCGGCATCCACGATAGATCCGACGCCTAATACCAGTTCGGGGCATTCTTTTGTAGCGAACTTGATCAGTTCGGCAAATACTTCATGAGCGAAGTCACCGCGATTGGTGAATTCGAATGCACGGACACCGCCTTCGTAGCAAGCTTTGACAACCTGCTTTGCGATTTCTACATCTTTATTGTAGTAAACAGGTACCATTCCTGTGCTGACGATCGCATCGAGTACCTGCATTTTATTGAATCTTGCCATGATAAGATTTCTGAATTATGAATTATGATTGAATTGTCACTTATCTTGAAACTCGTCCGGAAGCATCGCCACTCATCAACTTTTCAACTTCTTCGACTGTCACTTGGTTGAAGTCGCCGTAGATCGTGTGTTTCAAGCAAGATGCAGCGACAGCGAAATCGAGTGCTTTCTGGTCGTCTGTCGTATAAGTCAGCAGACCGTAGATCAAACCTCCCATGAAAGAGTCTCCACCACCTACACGGTCAACGATATGAGTAATGTCGTAACGACGAGACTGGTACAGTTTGCCTTTGGCATAGAGAACGCCGCCCCACGTATTGTGGTTTGCATTGATAGCGCCGCGCAGTGTGATGATCACTTTCTTTGCACGCGGGAATTTAGCCATCAATTGTGTGCAAACGGATTCGAATTCGGCAGCGTTTACTTCGCCGTTTGTGGCTGTTACGTCGAAACCTTCTGGTTTGATGCCGAATACCTTTTCCGCATCCTCTTCGTTACCAAGGATCACGTCACAACCTGCAACCAGTTCCGGCATCACTTCAGAGGCCGTTTTGCCATATTTCCACAGATTTTTGCGGTAATTAAGGTCGCATGATACGGGGATACCCATACGGTTTGCCACTTGGATAGCTTCGAGGCAAGCATCTGCCGCACCCTGTGAAATGGCCGGTGTAATGCCTGTCCAGTGGAACCAGGATGCATCTTTGAATACTTCTTCCCAGTTTACCATTCCCGGTTGGATTTCGGAGATAGCCGAGTGAGCGCGGTCATAGACGACTTTGCTGGCACGGGCTACCGCACCTGTTTCCAGAAAATAGATACCCAAACGGTCGCCGCCGTAAACGATGTGAGAAGTCCCTACACCATATTTACGCAGGTCCATTACGCAAGCACGCGCAATGTCGTTTTTAGGTAAACGGGTTACAAACTCGGTTGCAATACCATAGTTTGCCAGTGATACGGCAACATTAGCTTCACCGCCACCAAAGGTAGCATTCAATTTATCACTTTGACAAAAACGGAGATAGTCTGGAGTGGCCAGTCTAAGCATGATTTCTCCAAAGGTTATTACTTTCTTATCCATATCGATGGTTTATAATGTGTTCAGACCACAAAAGTAGAAGTTTATTTTTAAATAAACATGGAGTGTGCGCGAAAACATAATTAATAACTAAAATTATTCCAGAAAACAGATGTATCATTTGTCCTCTTCTGCTCTTCAGCCATCTTTTCGCGAAGACGCTGGATTGTTTTTTCGTATTTCTTTTGTTCGCTGAGATCGTTCCTTTCCCAAGGATCGTTTTTCAGATTGAATAACTGGGTCGTGCGTTTCCCATTCACATGATATTCAATCAACTTCCAGGTTCCATCGGAAATGCCGCGTTGATTATCCATATAGCTGTAATATAGGTAGTCGCGGACAGGCTCTTTCCCATCTAAGGAAGAAAGTAGACTGATACCGTCTACCGATTGGGGTACAGGTAGTTGGAGCATGTCGCAAAGGGTTGGGAATACGTCTATCAAGTAACATAGGTCTGCGGTCTTTTTACCGGTATGCTGTGCGGCAGCTTTGATCATCAAAGGGACGCCGACGCTATGTTCGTATACATTCTGTTTCCCCATCAGGCCGTGTTGTCCGACTGCCAACCCGTTGTCTCCTGCAAATATGATGATTGTGTTTTCATATAACCCGTTATCTTTCAGAGTTTGGATAATGTTGCCTACGCGTTTGTCTACATGGGAGATCATGGCATAGTATTCCCTGATATGTTTTTTGATTTCATCCGGACGGCGGGGAATAGCAGCCAATATTTCGTCACGTATTTCTAATTCTCCGTTATCGAACGGGTGCTTTTCCATAAAATTAGGTGGAAGTTGTATTTGGCTCTGGTCGTAAAGCTGCATATATTCATCCGGCATGCTCCGAGGGTCATGGGGAGACATATAGGCTACCGACAAGAAGAACGGCTGGTTTTTATCTTTTTGTTGTTGAATATATTCGACGGCTTCATGGGTGAAAATATCTACGGAATGCTTTCCTGAATACATATATTCTCCTATTTCATATTCTACCTTGTTTGATTTTGCCTGGTTATGGATGACCGGACGACGTTTTCCGTAATTCATATCTGCATGGTAATCGTACAAGGGAACATTCCAGTGATCCCACATGCCTCCGAAAAAGATGGCTTTCCCTTCTTTAAAGCAACGGTTCAAGGCTTCATAGCTACTGTGCCATTTACCGGTATGGAATGTATTATAGCCGGCTTTCTGAAGGGTTTCACCTATCATCGTGTGCGAATTCGGGATTGTTGCTCCCTGTTTTTCGAGGTTATAAAGATATTTTCCGGTCATTAGCATGGCCCGACTTGGCATACTGACGGCTCCGGATGTACCACCCATGATGTGGGCGTTGGTGAAGACTGTACTTTCTCCTGCCAATTTATCCAGGTTGGGCGTTTGGACTTGTTCTTTTCCTAAAAAGTTCATTCCTGAAGCCCGCATGTCGTCGGCAAGAATCAGAATGATATTGGGCTTTTTATCTGCTGCCAGTGAACTGACAACAGATAAAAAGGAAACTCCGATCAATGATAATGCTTGTTTCATTTCTTCGTGTTTATTGTGTGATTAGATATGTTCCATCTTTTTGCGTTTCGAATGTCGCTTGGAAATATTCTTTACCGTTTGACCGGACCGGGGTGGATGTAGCTATGGTTCTACCGGCCGATTTGACCGTGAATGCTTGTCTGGTACGAAGTGTACAGCTTTTCCCTGACAGCGAATGGATATTGGCTTCTGTCAATTTTCCATTCTTCCAGTTCATCGTAATCTCGAAGTTGCCCCGTGCCTTCAGGCCGTAAACAGAGCCCTCTGCCCATACATCGGGCAAAGCAGGCAACAGATGGATGTATCCGGCATGGCTTTGCAATAACATTTCAACGACACCTGCCGTATAGCCGAAATTTCCATCGATTTGGAAAGGAGGGTGTGCACACAGTAAGTTTCGGAAGAGCCCTCCTCCTTTATGTGCACTGTTTCCGAATCCGACAGGATTGAACAGGTTGGCGATGATCTTGTAGGCGTGGTTGCCGTCTAACAAGCGTGCCCAGCAGTTTATTTTCCAGCCCATCGACCAGCCGGAAGCCAAGTCACCCCTCAGTTCGAGTGTTTTGCGGACTGCATTGAACAGTTCCGGTGTTTTGTCCGGTGTGATCTGGTCGCTCGGATGGAAACCGTACAAGTGGGAGAAATGGCGGTGTTGAGGTTCCCATTCCTTGAAGTCATATATCCATTCCTGTAGTTGTCCACGCTTTCCGATTTGATAGGGTAACAGGCGTGCTAATTTATCTTTCAATTCATTGCGAAACGATTCATCCAGATTGAACATTTCCGAAGCGGCGATCGTGCGGGTAAAAGTTTCCCGGATAATGGCCATGTCCATGGTCGGTCCCATACTCATGGCTGCCGTTTGTCCGTCTTCCGTGATGAAGCGGTTTTCCGGAGAGACGCCTACCGGAGTCACCAAATGACCGTTGCCATCGTCTATCAGCCAGTCGGCAAAGAACTCGGCAGCCCCTTTCATCAACGGATAGGCTTCGTTTTTCAGGAATGCTTCGTCTTGTGTGAACTGATAGTGTTCCCATAAGTGGCTGCACAACCAGCCTTGTACCATTGGCCAGAAAGAAGCTGTCGGTACATTGTCGTTCGGCAAGGACTCTCGCCAGATGGAAGTGTTATGATGGGCCACCCAACCACGGCGGTTATACATATTCCGGGCTGTTTCGGCACCGGAGACAGACAGTTCCCGGATCATTCGGAAAAGAGGTTCCTGGCATTCCGACAGATTGGTGAGTTCGGCCGGCCAGTAGTTCATTTCTGTATTGATATTGATCGTATAGCCGCAGTTCCAGGCTGGAATTGTGTCTTTGTTCCAGATTCCTTGCAGGTTCAAAGGTTGTCCGCCTGGACGTGATCCGCTGATCATCAGGTAACGGCCGAACTGGAATAGGAGGGCTGCCAAAGCGGGATCGGCTGTCTGGGTGAATTGTTCGAGTCGTTTGTCGGTCGGCATCGCCTTTTGTTCAGACGAAGAAACCAGCTGGAGATCGACTCGGTCGAACAGGGAATGGTAATCTTCCGTATGGCGTTGTTTCAGTGTCTGATAGTCATAGGAAAGGGCTTTTTCCAGAATGCTGGCTGCTTTGGCCGAAGGATCGATACCATCCCGGCTCGGACTTTTGTCGAAACCATTGAAACTTGTTGCCATACTGAGTATGAAATAGACTTCGTCCGTGTTGTATATATGGATACCGGCGTCGGTAATCTCACATTTCCCGTCTTTAGGGAAGACCGGTTTCAACTGGGCTTCGAAAAACATACCTTTCCCGTCGATCTCGTCGCCGTAAAGCATCCGTTTGTCGAACTTGCGTTTGCCGTTCGCATCGTAGAGTTCAGGGTGTTTGTATTGATCGCCCCATTGTTCGATTTGCTCGAATGTACGCCGTTCCACATAGCCGGGAGCCTGTCCGTGCAGGATCAGACGGTCGTCAGTCCCTTTTTGCAGGGCTGTCGGATGAGGTGATGTGAAATCGAGCGAGATGTCGATGCCATTCGGTGTATCGCTTTTCAGATGCATGACGATCACGTTGTCCGGATGGGAAGCGAATACTTCCCGTTCGTATTTCACTCCGTTTTGTTTATAGACTGTTGTGGCAACCGCATCCGAGATGTTTAATGCCCGTTTGTATCCGGCAGCATCTCCCGGCTTGTTGTTTTGGATATGCAGGTCTCCGAACGGTTGGTAATATTGGTGCAGGCGTCCCAGCCAGTTCTTGCAAACCAGGTCGGAAGCTGTCTTGTATTTTCCGGCTTTCATCAGCCCGACAACTTTGTCGAACATCTCCGGTGTTATTTTCACATCTTTGAAAACGACTGACGGTTCCCCGCTGTATAACGTGTTTTCATTCAGTTGAAGTTGTTCTTTCTCAACTCCTCCGAAAACCATTGCTCCCGCACGGCCGTTCCCGATGGGGAGTGCCTCGTCCCAGTTTTGGGCAGGCTTGTCGTACCACAAGGTGAGTGGTGCTTTTGAGGGTGTTCCCGTGCACGCGGCCAGCAACAAGAATGAGATCAGATAAGAAATAGTGCGCATATACATGGTATTTTAAGATTATATAAAAAAGTGTCCAGATGCAAAGATATGCAATTCATCCGGACACTTTAAAGATTTAAAATGAATTAATATCCCGGATTTTGTTCGATCGTGGCATATACATTCCGTTCGATTTCCGAGTAGGGGATTGGCCAAAGATTATGATAATCCTTGATTGTCAAATCTGTTTTAGGATTATACTTACGGTTTCTCTCTGCCAGTTTTACCCTTTTATGATCTTCCCATATAGCCGGAAAGAGGATCGTAGAGGGAAGGCGAATGTCTGGTAAGGGATAAATGGTTCGTGTAGAATAATAATCCAAAAGTGTCAAATATTTTGACGCTCGCTTGCAAGGTAACGGGGAAGCGGATAACTTTACCGGAAAAAGATCTTATGCAAGCCGGAACTATCCTGATCGTTGATGATAACAAAAGCGTACTGACCTCTCTCGAACTGCTTCTGGAAGATGAGTTCGAAGGGGTGGAGACTGCCTCGAACCCGAACAGTATCCTTTCGGTCCTGGACAGTCGGCCGGTTGATCTTGTCCTGTTGGATATGAATTTCTCTGCCGGAGTCAATACTGGTAATGAAGGGCTTTTCTGGCTCCGTCGCATACGGGAGATCGCACCGGAACTTCCTGTTATCATGCTGACAGCCTACGGGGATGTCGAGTTGGCAGTTAGGGCGTTGAAGGGTGGGGCAGCCGATTTTGTATTGAAGCCCTGGGACAACGATAACCTGATCGGGAAGATACGTGCCACCCTGCGCGAACGGAAATCCTGTCAGCTGGTGCATCCAGTGGAGAGGCCGAGTGAGCCGGCTATGATTATCGGGCATTCTCCCGTGATGATGAAACTGATCAAAGTGGTGACAAAAGTAGCTAAGACAGACGCCAATGTCCTGATCACCGGAGAGAACGGTACAGGTAAGGAGATGCTAGCACGTGAGATACACCGCCTTTCGCTCCGCAGCGGCCGAGAGATGGTCAACGTGGATATGGGAGCCGTCAGCGAGTCGCTGTTCGAAAGCGAGTTGTTCGGGCATGAACGAGGCGCTTTTACGGATGCACGCGAGAGCCGTCCGGGGAAGTTCGAGGCGGCACACGGGAGCACACTGTTTCTTGACGAGATCGGGAACCTGCCGTTAGGATTGCAAGCCAAGCTCCTGGCAGCCTTGCAGAACCGCGAGGTTACCCGCCTTGGGAGCAACCGGAAGATTCCGGTCGACATACGCCTGATTGCCGCCACGAACCGAAACCTGCCGGAGATGGTGGCTCAGTCGCTTTTCCGTGAAGACCTGTTCTACCGTATTAATACGATACAGATCGAGATTCCGCCTCTTCGGAACCGGCGGGAAGATATCGCCCTGTTTGTCGATTATTTCCTGAAAAAATATACAGACCTTTACGGGCGGCCGGGGCTAACCCTGCATCCGCAGGCGTTGGAGAAGCTCGCGAACTATGACTGGCCCGGTAACATTCGGGAATTGCAGCATACGATCGAAAAGGCGGTGATCCTGGCGGAAAAGAATGTGATTCGTGCCTCCGACCTCTTTATACGTCCGGGAAAGGCGCTCTCTTTTAGCGAAGTACCCAATTTGGAAGAGGTGGAGCGGCAGGCGATCTTGGCGGCTATCACCCAGAATGAAGGGAACCTGACGGCTGCGGCGGAGCAGTTGGGCGTGAGCCGGCAGACGTTATATAATAAGATGAAGCGATTCAATCTCTGATTTTCCGCCGGTATGTTCAGTGTCCGTCTATACATACGCATTCTTTTGCAAGTAGTCGCCATCGTGTTGATGGCGGGCTTGGGCGTGGCCGGCATCGTTACGGGACGGGCAGTCATACTGGGTTTCGTGGCTCTCTTTATCGCAGTGTGGCTGATCAGTTTCCTTGTCTATTATCTCAACGCATCGAACCGGAGGATACAGCTTTTCCTGGATGCCATCGAGGATGACGAGTCGATGCTCAATTTCCCGGAAAATATCGGCAGCCGGGAGCAACGCCGCTTGCATGCCGCTTTCAACCGCATTCATAGACTGATGACCGAGAACAAACGGAAGGCGTTCGACCGCGAACTGCATCGCAAGGAGTATGAATCGTGGGATAAACTGATGCATGTCCTGACGCACGAAATCATGAACTCCATTGCTCCGGTCATCTCCCTCTCCGGCACGCTTCTTTCTTATTTCCGGACGAAAGATGCGCCGAAAAGCAGCGGAGAGATCACCGATGCCACCATCCGCAAGACGATACGGGGATTGGTCACCATCAAAAGGCAGGGGCAAACCCTGATGCATTTCACCGAATCGTACCGTCAGTTTGCTTACCTGAAGGAGCCGGTGCCTAAGCCATTCCCGCTTACGTATCTGCTGCAAAACCTGCAGACCTTGTACTTGCCGGATATGCAACGGCTGCATATTGATTTCTCCCTCGTACTGTTTCTGCCGGAAATAACGGTCCATGCAGACGAAGAGCTGCTGTCACAGGTTTTGATCAACCTACTTAAAAACGCTATGCAGGCACTTGAAGGGCAGGAGGATGGAAAGATCCGTATGGAGGTCGATACGGAGAAGAACCAATTGCTTATCCGGGTGACGGACAACGGTCCCGGCATCCCTTCCGACTTGATAGAAGATATCTTCGTCCCCTTCTTCACCACCAAGGCTACGGGGAGCGGCATCGGGTTGAGCCTTTCCCGGCAGATTATACGGATGCATGGAGGAGAATTGTCGGTGGCTTCGCAACCTTACCGGGAAACCTGCTTCACGGTTTCTTTGCCTGTAAAGCCATAAGAATTACCGTCTCTTGATTTCTACCCGCGAAGTGAGCGGATAGCGCAAGCCTTTGGAGGACTTATAATAGACTTCGGCCGCACCGATCTTCAGCTTGGCGCGTATCTTGATCGGGATATGGTTCTCGTCGTCGCCGATCCAGATCTCGGCGGCTTCCTTGCTTTGGGTAAAGGCGTCGTCGTAGATGTCGATATAGAAATGGCGGGTCCTGTACTTCAACGTCTCACTCCGTTCCACGATCTGCTGCCCGGTATAGCGGAAACTGATGTTGATGCGTTCGCGCCCGATCGCCACCTGGAAGGGAAAGCTTTCACCGCTTTTCATCTTGTCCCAGTCCAGGGAACGCAGATACATCGTTGCTCCCAGCATGTCGAACATGTGTGGGTCTTCCGTCACGAGCATCGTGTCGATCTTCGTGCGGGTGGGCGTATAACGGTGGGAATGAGCGAGTATCTTCTTCCGGTCGTAGGAAAAACGGATGTCGTCTATCAGATAATAGTCATTCTCGTTTACCCGCTTCTCACTCCGTAGAAGCAGCATGTCGGGGGTAAAATGGCAATCGATCGTATCTCGCATCTTATAGACCTTCTCGATAATGCCGGAGGTACGGAAGATAAGCCGGTAGTGATAGGACGGCTCGCCCTCGTATTCCGCGTCGCGGATGGAAAGGGTGGCGTGGCCTGCACGGGGCATCAGAAGGCTCCATTTGAAGTATAACTCATACTGCACTTCCTCGCCGGGGCTGAACCTGTGGCGGACTGGGATTTCCTGCGCTTTCGCACACACGGCCGATAGCAATAGCAAAAATATCAGCCACAGGCGGACGATGTCAGAACGGCATTCCCATGTTACCGCTGCTATTATTCCTTGATGATGATTGTTGACTTTCATCTTTGTAGTTTCTTTTCTTCTTGGTTGCTTCCTTCGGCTTATTCTTCGTTATCTCAAGAGGCTTTTGCTTAGCCAGCGGGGTGGAGTTGACATTCCATGTCTCTTCGACCTGCCAGTTCTGCATGATCTCGTACATTTTGGGAGAATAATAAACTTCTTCGGGCTGTCGCTTTTTGGCATAATTACCGGTGTCCCACACTCCGTTGCCGTTCGTGTCGATCACGATACGGGCATAATACTTATCAGGCTTCAAGTCCATGAAGAGCACTCCGCCGTCTTTTACTTTCGCTTTGCGGACAGGGGCGTCTCCGGTGCTTAGCAATTCGACGAAAGCAGTCGTATCCACACCGTTGATATTGAGATAGAGGTGGCCGTATTCGTCTTCCTTCTTGATCTTGAACTCGCCGGTAAAGAAGTCGTTCCACTTTCCGTAAAGGCTGTGAATGGCGGCGGAATCTACTTCGATGCGGTATTCTTCCCCATACTTCCACGAACGTCTGATAAAATAGTTCAGGCTGTTAGTCGAATCGGGGAAGAAGTCGAAATCGACCGTATTCCAAACGGTATCGATCTTTTGGTCGAGGAAGAACATATCTTTGTTGATATCCAATACCGGTTCGTTGAAGGTTACGGATATCGTATCGAACAGGTCCATCGAACCGGGAGCGTCTACCTGCATGCCTAAGAATACAACCGGATCGGGTTCGTCTTTCTTTTTCTTCCTTTTCTTTTCTGCCGGACGGCGGCGCAATACCAGTTGGACCGTGTCGGTTTGCGGGCGCAGGATGTTCAAGGAGTCGCTCTTCAGATAGGAGACCTGCACCTGCAGGGTGTCCTGCTTCCAGACGGTCGAATCGGCAAGCCAGTAGTTGACGGCCGCGCCGCCTTCCGTTTTCTGCACAAAATACCAGGTACTGTCTTCCGGGGTGAAATTGATGGGGAGAGGTACCGGGACGGTGTCCAGCTCCGTGTTGAAGCGCAGCGTAAAGTATTTTTCGTCCGGGCGTTCGGGTTTCACCATATACTGGCGTTCGAACTTTTCTTTGAACAGGCGGAGCTCGATGTTGTCCGGGAAGAACCGGGTATAACCGACCGTCCGGATCGTATCGATCGTCAGGCTGTCTTTCCAGGTCGTATCCTGCCGGGTCGTCAGTTCGAAGGAAGGGACGATGACGGAATCCAAGAAAGCGATGTCTTCGCCGGGTTGGTCGAATTTATAGTCGCGGTTCACATCGTTTAAGGCAAAAATATGATAGGTTCCAGGAGTGATATTACGAATCGTGAACTGCCCTTTGTCATTCGTACGGGAAGTACGGACGAACGGGAGTTTCACGAATGCAGAATCTTCCAAATTGTTGTGCAGGCCGATCGTAATGCCTGGCATCGGTTCTAGATTCTCGGCATTCAGCAAGACTCCCGAAACTTCGAGTGTGTCGATGATGTCTCCGGTAGAGAAAGCGAAAGAGAAGTTTTCGAACACGTTTTTCTCATTATTGTCGGAGATGGAATTGGTGAAGTCGATCGTGTAGGTCGTGTTAGGTTTCAACGTGTCTTTCAATTCGATCACCGCCTTCTTTCCGGCAGAGCGGATAACCGGTAGTTCCATCTGGGGCGGAGTGATAATCACGTTCTCCGAAGGTTTCTCGATCTGGATCAACTCGTCAAAGAGGATTTCGATCTTTTTGCCTGTATAATTAATCTGATTTGGGACCGGTGTACTGCTTACGAATTTGGGAGGTGTTTCATCATAGGGCCCTCCGTTCGGACTACCGATATTGGCACACGAATAAATGACAGTCAACAGCAGCATTCCATACAACAGGCGGAATGAATTTCGTATATATTTAGTATCCATTTATGTCTATTTCAAATACATTCGACAAACACGTGCAAAAATAGGGAAAAATCCGGTGAAAATTAGTAGGGTATCCTGCCATTAATCAATCTTTGCATTTAAACGGACTTTTGTCCGATTGTCGTTTTCAACATCCTGAACCCGATCCTGCAATACAAACATTTCTTCTTTTCGCAATATTCGCGTTTTAATTGAATCAAAGCCTGGCTGTCGCCAGCGTGGCGGACGGTGATACCGGCGTTGTAGAAGGTGGTGACGATGGTGTTCTTTTCCGGGGGAATACTTTCTAAAAGGCGGGTAGCACGTTCGCAATATTCGGGACGTTTGTTATGTAGGCCGTAGGCAAAGAGCATCGGAACGACCGTGTTTATCAGTAGGATGTTCAGGGCGTTTTCGCCTATAGTCTTTTCCTTTCGGGGAGAAGCATACCGGAAATGATAATGTGTCTCCCAATAACCGGATGGAGGAATCCTGAAATACTTTTTGATCTCTCCGGTGCTCCTAGCTTCAAGAATGGCAGAGAACAGAGTGTCGTACTGTACCCAAAGTGCGGCTAACTGTGCCACTTTCAGATACGGAAAGTTGACAGGCCGTGTCCGTAGGTTCTTAAATACGAAATCTTCCATTGGTGACAGGCTGAACTTATGGCGTAAAAAATCGTATTCCCGTTGCAACAAGCGGTAGTAATGATCGTCGTTTTCCTCCTCTAACATTCCTGCCTGTCCGAAAAGCATTGCTTCTATCTGCGAATGGCTGCTCCGCTGTTTTTGAATGCAACGAAGCGGCAAGCTCTTTGCCAGCCTTTCAAAAGCATCATTATTCACACCAAAGCCGAAGTTTCGGGTTAAAGTAATATAAAAAACTTCATTCCAGTCTGTCTGATACGCATCCAAAAGGAGGAATATGTCATGTGTTTTCCGTTCCAGCCGCTCACTTAGCAAGGCTTCCATCCAACAGGCTATATGCAAAGGAGCGATCCCTGTTATGTGATCGAGGCACGGAAGAGCCGCCTCCCGGTAAAGCAACCAGTCTATACTGCGGAGAATATTTTCCGGAACAGTCAGGAGCATTTGTGGAATCGGGTTTCCGTTCGTTCGAACTGGCTGGAAATCATTAAAGCCTGTAATGTGAAGGATTACACAGTCGTATGCCTTATCCGTATCATGATGATGGAGCAGCCAGTCGGAAGATTTATCATGAATTTCGACACTTCCTACCCATAGCGTTCCGTCTATTTTGATCTTCGCATTGAAAAAATCGGGACCTGCATCCGTATTCTGCATTCCGGGATCGATTACCTGGACGGGACGTCCCTCTGTTGTTATCAATGGTGTGGCCGTGTAAAGTTTGTATTTCCAAACATAATGTAATAAACGTTCCATCTTTTTTCAGAGTTAAGATTTATGTCCCAAATCTAAGCATTATTCTTTATATTTGCAGCACGTTATCAGTTGAAAGTTGAAAAATTAAAATTGAAAGTTAAATATATAAGTATGAAGATTGCACTTATCGGTTACGGAAAGATGGGAAAAACTATCGAGCAGATAGCACTTGGAAGGGGACACCAAATCGTGTCTATCGTAGATATCAATAACCCTGAAGAAATACACTCCGACAAATTCAAGAGTGCTGACGTCGCGATCGAGTTTACGACTCCGGCTACAGCATTCAGCAATTATATGCAATGTTTTGCAGCAGGCATTCCGGTTGTTTCCGGTACGACAGGATGGCTTGACAAGATTGGGCAAGTCAAAGATATGTGCGAAAAAGAGGGTAAAACTTTTTTCTATGCCTCCAATTTCAGCATCGGTGTAAATATATTCTTCGCTATCAACAAATATCTGGCAAAGATTATGAATAATTTCTCCGCTTACGATATCAAAATGATGGAAACCCACCATATCCATAAATTGGATGCTCCTAGCGGAACAGCTATCACACTGGCGGAAGGAATCATTGAAAACGTGGACCGTAAAGACCGCTGGACTTTGGAAACGGCTGAGAAAACAACCGATATACCTATCCATGCCATTCGTGAAGGAGAAGTTCCGGGTATCCACGAAATCACATACGAGTCGGATGTCGACACGATCAGCATCAAGCACGATGCGAAGAGTCGTGCCGGATTTGCCTTGGGCGCTGTTATTGCCGCCGAATTTACTGCTGGAAAGAAAGGTTTCCTCGGAATGGATGATATGCTTAAATTTTAATTAATAACAGAAACAAATGAAGAAGTTTTCCAAGAAACAATGGATTAAATTCAGCATAGCAGCCGTTCTCTACCTGCTTTTCACGCTTTGGATGCAGAATGCCTGGTTGTTGTTGGGCCTGATTGTCCTTGTCGATATTTTTCTGACCGGGTATATCCCTTGGGGAGCCTGGAAACGTACCAAGAATCCGCAGGTACGCAATGTGTTGGAATGGGTGGATGATATCCTGTTTGCATTGGTTGCCGTCTATTTCATCAATATCTTTATTTTCCAGAATTACCAGATTCCCAGTTCCTCGCTGGAGAAGTCCTTGTTAGTGGGTGACTATCTGTTTGTGAGTAAGCTCAGCTATGGACCGCGCGTGCCGAATACGCCGGTCGCTTTCCCGCTGGTACAAAACACATTACCCTTCTTCAACTGCAAGTCATATTTGGACTGGCCGGAATGGGACTACAAACGGGTGAAAGGCCTCGGTCATGTGAAACGGAATGATATTGTGGTGTTCAACTTCCCTGCCGGTGACACGGTTGCACTAAAAGTTCAGAATCCGGATTATTATCATTTGGTAGAACAATACGGACGGGAATCCATCCTGTTGAATAAAGCGGATTTCGGTGATGTGATCTATCGCCCTGTTGATAAACGAGAGAATTATGTCAAACGGTGTATCGGTATGCCGGGCGACACGATCGAGATTCGTGACAACCAGGTCTACATCGATGGTGTTGCTGCCAAGAATCCGGAAAAGATGCAGCTTAACTACTTCGTCGAGACGGACGGCTCCATGTTGAGTGAGGAGCAGTTCCGTTTATTGGATGTCAGCAAGGCCGACCGTGTATTGATCGATGGAAGCTATAATCCCCAATATATGTCTATGTTGAATATTCAGCCGAATGCCAACGGGCAGTATAACCCGATTTACCATTTCCCGCTGACTCAAAAGACATTGGAAGTAGCTAAAAAACTTCCGGTCGTGAAACGTGTGGTTCTCGAACCGGATCCCGTAGGAGCCGATTCCTATTATCCGGTTGACTACCAGACCGGATGGAGTCGTGACAATTACGGACCACTATGGATCCCGAAGAAGGGAACCACGATCCCGTTGACGGAACGTAATATAGCCCTTTATAAACGCTGTATCGTCAACTACGAACATAATAAGCTGGAAGTAAAGGATGGTAAGGTTTACATCAACGGCAAGCCGGAAACGACCTATACGTTCAAATACGATTATTACTGGATGATGGGTGACAACCGCCACAACAGTGCCGACAGCCGTTCCTGGGGTTTCGTGCCGGAAGACCATATCGTAGGTAAGCCGATCATGATCTGGCTGTCACTGGATAAGGATCGTAGCTTGTTTGACGGCGGTATTCGCTGGAACCGTATGTTCCGTTGGGTACACCCGGATTAAGCAAATTTCTATGAGGAAAAAGATTCATGATAACATAAACGGGGCGGGTGGACGTAAAAGTCGCCTCTACGTGGGTTGGGTGGTAACGATTGTTATCGCCTTTCTCATTGTTATACCTGTCCGCCGTTTCTGTGTCGAATCTTACCGAATATCAACGAGTGCGATGGAAGATGCATTGCATCAAGGCGATTATATCTTGGTAAATAAATTGCCGCTTGAAGGAAATCCGGGACGGAACAAGGTCGTGCTGTTTACCAGTCCGCTTCTGAAAGACACGGTGAGTAACCCATTGTTATTGAGCCGTTGTATCGGTATGCCTGGGGATACTATCTTGGTGAGTGGCGACGGGTATGAGGTGAACGGGAAACTGTTACCTCACTCTCCTCGTGCGCTTAACACCTGTTTCATTACCCAGAAGAGTGCCGCCGATTTCCTGAAAGCTCTGCAAAAGTTGAGCATACCTGTGCGGAACTGGAAGAGCGAGACGTTCGGTTTCTCTTTTTCCCTGACTTCTTTCGAAGAATATCAATTGCGTGAAGAACTGACGGAAGAGATGAATATTCATTTTATCCGGAATCAGTCTGCTCCGTACAAGCTGGTTGTTCCCCGTAAAGGCCGGGCATACCGCCTGGATGAAGCTGCCCTTGTCGCTTGCAAGGAAGCGATATTGGCCGAGGCCGGAGAAAAGGCTGTTTTTCGTGACGGAAAGCTATATTTAGATGGAAGGGAAACCGCATTTTTCTTCTTCGAACAAGATTACTACTGGATGCTTTCCGACAATGTAAACGAATCGGTCGATTCCCGCCATTTAGGTTTTGTTCCGCGTGACCATATCATCGGAAATGCCTGGTTATGCTGGTTCAGCCGTGACAAACAACGAATCTTTAAACCCGTAAACTGATGATGCAACCCGTTTATATTTCTACTACCTATTTGGGGCCGGTCCAGCAATATTGCAAACTGTTCCAATATCCGGAAGTACACTTGGAAACAGCCGAAAACTACCTCAAGCAAACCTTCCGGAACCGTTGTACCATTGCCGCCGCCAACGGTCCGTTAGCTTTATCTATCCCCATCGTGAAGCCGGACACGTTGAAGTGTCCGACCAAGGACATCCGTATCTCCGATCATGGGAACTGGCGTCACCTGCATTGGAACGCTTTGGTTTCGGCTTATAACATGAGTCCGTTTTTTGAATATTACGAAGAGGACTTCGCTCCTTTTTACGAGAAAAAATATGAGTTTTTATTTGATTACAATGAGGAATTGCGCCAGTTGATCTGCCGCCTGCTCGACCTGCATCCGAATGTTATTTATACGGAAGAATACCAGTCCGAAGTGCCGAACGATTTCCGTGAGATCATCCGGCCGAAACATGAAGGAGAAGATCCGTCCTTCTCCCCGAAGCCCTATTACCAGGTTTTTCAGGGCAAGCACGGATTCCTTCCGAATATGAGTATTGTGGATTTACTGTTCAACATGGGACCGGAAGGGCTGTTGGTGTTACGTGATTCCATTGTAGCATCGAAGCAGCCCTGATTGAGAATCCTTCAGTTCTTTTTCATCGTATAGTTTTTCACCCCTAACGAATCGTATGCCTGTAACAAGGCCTCGTCGTTATCGGAAATCATCAAAAGTTTGTCATTTTCTTTCAGCTCCGTGTTGCCTTTCGGGATGAAATAATGTCCGTCTCTTTTCACCATAACGGCAAGGGTGTGGTCGGGCAAGGTGAGTTGCATCAATTTGTTTCCATGAGAAAGGACAGCAGGAGTGATGTCTATTTCACTCATGGCACTCTTAATATCTTCCGGCAATTCGATACCGAACACATCTTTTCGCTCCGGCTCGTCGACAAGTCCGAGCCATTTGGCAGCCTGTGTTACGGTTGTTCCTTGTATCAATAGGGAAAGGATCGTGATGAAAAACACGATATTAAAGATCATGCCTCCATGATCGACTCCGGCAATCCAAGGATAAGTTGCGAAGATTATCGGAACTGCTCCACGAAGTCCCACCCACGAGATATATAGCTTTCCTTTTGTTGTAAAGTTTTTAAATGGAAGCAAACACAGGAAAATCGTTGCCGGACGAGCTATCAGTATCATAAATACTCCCACTAAAAGGCCTACTGGAGCGACTGGCAGCAACTCGTGCGGGTTCACCAACAGACCTAACGTGAGGAACATGACGATCTGCCACAGCCAGGCAAAGCCGTCGAAGAAAGTTCCCATACTCTTTTTATGCACAATCTTAGCGTTCCCCACGACCAGGCCGGCAATGTACACGGCCAGATAGCCGTTCCCTTTACATAAAGTAGTCGCCGAGAAAGTGAAGAAAGCAGTTGTCAACAATAAGATCGGATATAAAGACTCGTTGTCCATATTGATCTTGTTGATCATCAGAACGGCCAGTTTACCTAACAGGAAACCGGCTATCGCACCGACGGATAGCTGGACGAGCAATTGCAGGACAGCTTCCTGCAAGTTCATACCTCCGACCTGTATATAAGCGATAATAAGCAAGGTAAGCATATATGCCATCGGGTCGTTGCTACCGCTCTCCAATTCGAGGGTCGGACGCAGGCGTTGTTTCAAATAAACCCCTTTGCTCCTAAGGATGGAAAAGACGGAAGCAGAGTCTGTAGACGACATCACTGCCGCCATCAGCATAGATTCGGCTACCGTAAGCGTTTCATAACCTGTAGACCACAAAAACACATAATAGATAAAACCTCCCGTTATAAGCGTCGTTAACAATACTCCCACTGTTGCAAGGACAACTCCTTCCGTGGCTATCGGCTTGATCTCGGACATTTTAGTATCCATACCACCGGAAAACAGGATGATACTCAACGCCAACATACCTATGAACTGTGCTGCACTGGGATTGCTGAACTGAATGCCTAAGCCGTCGCTGCCGAACAGCATTCCGACACCTAAAAAGAGAAGCAAGGCGGGAAGGCCGAAACGGAAACCGGCTTTACCGGCAATAATACTGAAGAAAAAGATAATCGAAGCAACCAACAGGATTGCTTCCGGATTCTCGAAAATTTGTAATTCGTGGAACATAGGCTGATAATAACGATTTACTCTATAATTTGTCACTTCAAAGTAAAGAAAAAATAACGATATGCACAACAGCTTAACACTTAAAAGACAGGGTTATCTACTGACTAATAAATATATTCACTATATTTGTGCTGATAAAATTAACGCTATGATTAAAACAAATCTATTCCTACTATTGTTCGTTCTCCTCGCGGGAACTTCGTGCAATAGACAGCAACATTTCATTTCGGACGATACGTTCCGTGCCGAAGTGGAGAATGACTTCCAGGCAAAGCTGGCTGCTCTGCCGGTCGGAAACCTTTTTTCAGTCTTTAATCAAAAGATGACGTCCGACGAAAAAGAGGCGCTTACTTTCTTGTATGCCTATATGCCGATCGGAGATATCACGGATTATGACGGGCAACTGTATCTCGACAATATCCGCAGTTCGTTTCGTGCACGGGTGGAAATGCCTTGGGGAGACAGCATACCGGAAGACATCTTCCGCCATTTTGTACTTCCCGTGCGGGTCAACAACGAGAATCTGGACGAGAGCCGCATGGTCTTTTATGAAGAATTGAAAGATCGGGTGAAGGGCTTGTCCTTGTATGACGCCGTGCTGGAAGTGAACCATTGGTGCCACGAGAAAGTGATCTATACGCCGTCGGATGCCCGGACGAGTTCGCCTTTGGCATCCGTGAAGACCGCTTACGGGCGTTGTGGAGAAGAGTCGACGTTTACCGTAGCCGCCCTTCGTTCGGTCGGCATACCGGCCCGTCAGGTCTATACGCCGCGTTGGGCGCATACCGACGATAACCATGCCTGGGTGGAAGCCTGGGTAAACGGTAAATGGTATTTCCTCGGAGCCTGTGAACCGGAACCGGTACTTAACTTAGGGTGGTTCAACGGACCGGCTTACCGTGGTATGCTGATGCACACGAAAGTATTCGGCAAATACAACGGGCCGGAAGAAGTCATGGACGTAACCGACGGTTACACCGAGATCAACGTGATCGACAATTATGCCCCGACGGCCAAAGCAACGATCACCATTGTGGATGAAAACGGCCAGCCGGCTGCCGGAGCCGATGTCGAGTTCAAAATATATAACTATGCCGAGTTCTATTCCGTAGCCAATAAGAAGGCGGATGCTGAAGGGAAGGCATTCCTTTCAGCCGGTAAAGGTGATATGCTGGTATGGGCGACTAAGGACGGCAAGTTCGGATATAGCAAGGTGTCGTTCGGCAAAGACAATAACGTGACAATCACTCTCGACAAGAAACCGGGTGACATCGAAACCGTCACGCTTGATGTCATTCCTCCGGTAGACGGTTCCATTGCCGCCTGCGTGACGGACGAACAGAAAGAGGCCAACGCCAAGCGTTTGCACGAAGAGGATGTGATCCGTAATAAATATGTGGGCACTTTTTATACGGAAGAGAAAGCGGAAGCACTTGCCAAAGAATTAGGTATCGACCCGCTGAAAACAGCCGATTTCATGATCGGCAGCCGGGGAAACTGGCGTGAGATCGAGAAGTTCCTTCGCGATGTGCCTGCCGACAAACGTCCGATGGCGATGGATTTGCTGAATGTTATCTCTGCCAAGGACTTGCGTGATACGCCGGCCTCCGTGTTAGCGGACCATCTGAACAATGCCCAGGCTGTGCAAAGTTCCCTGTTTACCGAATATATCCTCAATCCGCGTGTGGCAAACGAGTTCCTGACGCCGTACAGGAAGTTCTTCGCCGCCAACGTCGATTCGGCACTAGTGAAGAAGGCTAAAGCTGATCCGCAATTAATAGTAGACTGGGTGAAGGAAAATATCAGTATCAATGACAGCCTGAATCCGCAACGCATTCCGATTATGCCGATGGGCGTATGGAAATCGCGCGTGGCCGATAAAGGTTCCCGCGATATATTTTTCGTCGCTGTATGTCGTAGCATCGGTATTCCGGCACGTATCGAACCAGTGGCGGGAAAAGTGCAATATGCGAAAGGTCTGAACTGGGTGGATGTAGACTTCGAAGCTGCCGAGCAGACGGTTGCCAAGCAAGGTAAGGTCGTCGCTTCTTACCAGCCGATCAAAGCATTGCAGGACCCGAAATATTACAGTCATTTCACGATTGCGAAAGTGTTGCCGACCGGCAAGTTGCAGACACTTAACTTCGAATCGGGCGATGTGGATATGGGGGGCGGTGATACTTGGAGTGCTCTGTTGAAAAAGCCGCTTTCTATGGATGAGGGCCATTATATGCTGGTAACCGGAACACGTATGGCAAACGGTAGCGTATTGGCTGAAATATCCTTCTTCAACGTAGAACCAGGCAAGACGAGTGATATCAAACTGGAGATGCGTGAGAGCCAAGACGATGTACAAGTCATCGGCAACTTCAACTCCGAAAACAAATTCAAACGGGCTGATAACGGCGAGGAAACGAGTCTGTTGGCTACCACCGGCCGCGGCTATTATGTTGTCGCTGTCCTCGGAGCGCGCCAGGAACCGACCAACCATGCCATGCGTGACATCGCTGCTGTAAAGAAGGACCTTGAAGAATGGGGCCGCGGCATGGTTTTGTTGTTCCCCGATGAAAAAGGCTTCCAGAACTTCGATCCGAAGGAGTTCGGAGAGTTGCCAACTACCATCACATACGGCATAGATATTGACAAAACAATTCAGAAGGAGATCGCCGCAGCTATGAAGTTGCAGAACGCCAACACACTGCCAATCTTCATCATTGCCGACACTTTCAACCGTGTAGTGTTCGTTTCACAAGGCTACACAATCGGCTTGGGTGACCAGTTGATGAAGGTGATACATAAGTTGTAATCTCTCTTCGACGAAACATAAAAGAGGCGTAAATTAGCAGATGTCATTCAAGTCATCACTAATCTACGCCTCTTTTATGTTTTGGATATTGTAGAGGTAATTACCGGCGGCGTACGCTGCGGACCGGAGCGCTTTTCTGGGCTTTTGGAGCTTTGATTTTGACCTCTTTTTGTTTGCTCTCTTTTGCGGCTTCCGTCTTTCTGCCACGGGCGGAAACGGTTGCGCTTTTAGATTTTTTGCCTTTTGTATCAGCAGCCAACTGAGCTGTATCCGGTTGCAGATAGAGGGATTTTTCGAAAGTAATCAGCTGGTTCTCGATACGTTCCTGTTCGCGTTTCATCGAATCGGGTGTCGGACAGTAGGCTTGCAGAGGTTGGTTCATCAGATTCTGCGTCTTGAAGATATCGCCCTGGAACATCCGGCGACGGAAATAGTCGTCGAGCGTGAAAGTCATGGCGTTGTTGATGTTGGACGTCATGATATAGGCGGTATTGATATAGGGACGCAAATTTTCATAAGGAATCCAGAACATCGGCATGGTGTTCTGTCCCATATCGTCCACGATTGTCAGAATCGGACAGATCGCCAATGTCTTGACATCGAATACGGAGTTATTCTGGTCAAAATACCACGCTTCCTTTATGTAATAGGAGCGGACATCGCCGGAAGGAATATCGCTTTCGTTCACGACGAAACCGGCAGGTTCGTTGTCTTTGCCTGGCGTCTCTTCGTAGAAGATACGGCAACGATCCAGCATGACTTTCAAGTCGAGCTTGCGGTTGTCGCTGAAATCCTCGTAACCGTCCAGGTATTCATAGGCGGACAACTTGCCCTCGCATACCAGCTGGAAGATGATCGAGAACAAGTTCATCTGCCCGTTCATCGGTTGGGTGGGATAGTATAGAGGAGCATTCTGTTCTTTCGTAAGGTCGATCTGGCGGTAGATGACACGCATCCAGCGAGCGTTACCGATATGCTGCGTCATTCGCTCGTTCATATCCTGTGCTCGGACGGTCAGTTCGGGCATGCCGTTCTCTTTCTTCTCTTCTTCACGGGCACCACGGCTTGCTTCGGGACCGCGACGTCTCTGCTGCTGTTGCTGTGTATTGCCGGCCTCTTCCTGTGCCTGTATGGGGAGGGAGGCGAACAGGGCGATGGCGAGGGTTGCTATGTAATATAAACGTTTCATATATCTTTATACATTACGGGACGAGCAGACCTCGTCCCTACGTTATGTTAATTGACGATTACTTCGACGGTCGGAATGATACGTTCCTTATTGTCCGGACCTAATACTTTCACATGCGTGATGTAGAAGCGTTTGCCTCTTGCCAGACGGCGGATATAATCTTTCTGACGCTGCGAGAACTGGTTGCCTTGCGTGACTTCCGGAATGATGTTGCCCATCGAATCGTAGAAAGTCAACTCGAAACTCAACACCTTGAACGGCACGTTCAGCAGGTCGTCGTCGATAGCCGCCTGGATGCCGTCGGCTTCCACCAAATTGCGTTTGGAGAATTGGCCGCCACGGAACTTACGCATATTGCCGTTCTGATCCTTATATTCGATAAAAGGCATCGGGTCGGGCAGGGCACGTACGCGGAAAGTCGTTTTCGCCATTTCGACGTTGCGCCCATCTGCCATTTTAGCATGGACGGAAACGATGGCATCCGTTCCGACCGTTGCGGGACGGGCTTCCCATTGGTCGCCTTTGCGAACCAGTGTCCCGTTCGTCATCGTTGCCGTCACGTTGCCGCTGGGCACACCCGGCACGGCGATACGGATCGGGTTGGCGATTCCGGCATACAACACATTCATCAGCATCGGCGCTACCGTCGCACTCGGTTCCGTCACGAAGTATTCGCTTTCGAACTCGCGGCGCATCACGCTGCCGTCGCTGCCCGGCATTTCGATATATCCTTTGACCGGATAAGTGCCCGGAGTACCGGCTACAGCCGTAAACATGCCGTTTGCATCATAAGGCAATTCCTTGCCGTTCACATAGACGGTCGGACGTTTCGTCGAGTCGACAGCCGATAAGACGATATTGGCCTTGTACTGGCTGCCGCGCATGACGATCTGGCTTTCCGGAATCACCTGTGCCGTGATCTGGTTCACACGATAGTCGCGCATGTCGACGCTGCTCAGCAGGTTGGACAACACTTCACCTTCGGCATAGCGGATATCGCTTTGCAATTTCGTCAGCAAGGTAACAGCCGCCGCCACCGGCATATTCTCGAACAAAGCCTCTTCCCAAGTGCGGGTATTGATACCGACCTTGTGAGGCGGCGTTGTCGACAGGCTGGCTTCGATGATGCGCGTCTTGGCCGAGTCTTCCACCATCTCGCCCATCAGTGTCCGGTATTTTTCGATGCTCTGGCGCAATTTCTTGCCTTCGCCCGAAACGGGAGACAGCATCACGCGGGAAGCCGCTTCGAGGTCGTCCTTATGATCGATATTATTGACATCGGCATCCTTACCATCGGCAATCTGCGCGATACGCACTTTCAGATCCTGCACGTAATTGTACAGGCTGTCGGAAGCCTCCTTCACCTTTGTCCCCTTTTCGTACCATTCACGTACTTTTTCGGGATTTGTCTGATAATAAGCCTTCAGTTCCTCTGTAACGATCTCATTACGGGTCGAGGTATTATCGATAGAAGTACGCAAGCTGCCTTCCACCAGTTCGAAACCGTCGAGTACCTCCGACGACACGTTGAGTGCCATCATGGCGATGAACACCAGATACATCAGGTTGATCATCTTCTGACGGGGCGAATTGGGATTATTTGCTATTCCTGCCATATCCGATTACTTCATTGGGTTGTTTGTATACGGAGCCTGCTGCTGATATCCGTACGGTTGCTGATAGGCCTGCTGGTAATTCTGCTGCTGTGCCGGCTGCGGTTGCTGCTGGTAAACAGGTTGTGCGGGCTGCGCCGGTTGCTGGTATCCCATATTGACCGTCATAGCCTGCAACAGGCGGCTGTATACCTGGTTCAATTCGGCCAACTGTCGCGTCATCTTTTCCGTTTCGTTGCGGAACACGGAACTGTCGACAACGGAGCCGTCATACATTTCGCGAATGCGACTCAAGCCACTGTTGATATGTTCGATCGATTCGATCTGCGAGCTGATGCTCTTCAACTGTATTTCGTAGATCGTGTTCAAGCCGGAGATGTTGCGGTTCAGCATTTCCATCTGCTGCACGTAACCGCGGGAATTCTGGTTGATGCCATCCGAATTATCCGTAATGCTCTTATACGAGTTCAAAAGTGTGTCGGAAACGTCGGTCAGCGAATGCGTCACCTGGCTGAAACGTTCCATATTCTCGGACATACCCGAAAGCTGTTCCAGATATTTCTGCGTCGCTTCCGTCAGTTCCGCCATCTTGGAGATCTGTTCGGCGGCGGCGCTCAGTTTCTTGATACTGTCGGAAAGGTTTTTCGTATCTTCTTCGCTCACATCCAGGCCGAGATTGCCCAGTCCGGTAGCCTGCTTGCCGCCTAAGTTGATATTCAATCCGCCAGCAACCTCGTCGTCGGTCGTATTCTCAGGCGAATTGACCAGATTGGACATAGGCGTGTTGGCGAAATCCGGACGGTCGAGCGGGTTCTTCGATTTCAAAACCGGGAACACTTCTTCCCAGTGATATTCGTTGAATGGCTTTTCAAAAGCGGAGATAAAGAATACCAAAGCTTCTACCGTCATGGCCACAAACAGGATTTGGTTACCATACGGCAAGTGTAACAACTTGAACAAGGCGCCTATAATAACGATGGAGGCTCCCCAGCTATAACAGAAATTCAGTACCCGCTTGCCTTTTTCACTGGCGAGGTACATTTCTACTCTGTTTTTATATCTTCTATATTTTCCCATGATATAATGTATATTCGTTAATTAGAGAGGGCGGGCGAACTCCGCCCCTGCGTTATTTTTTACCTTTTGCTCTCGAAAAACCGATTTGTGTACGGGCGCAACGGAAACCGATGTATGAACGTGTTTCGTTCTGGTATTCGAAGGTGCGCATATCCGAACGGATGAACTGTGCCACGTCTTTCCAGGAACCGCCGCGTACGACCTTCTTCTTCATGGCATACGGGTCTTCCTTCGCGGCATTGTAGCGCAGATCCGGATTCATGTCGCTCATCTGGCTCGGTCCGGATTCGGAATAAGAAGTCGATGTCCATTCCGCCACGTTGCCGGCCATGTCATAGAGGCCGAATTCGTTCGGAGCGAAAGAGCCGACACGCGAAGTGATCAGATGGCCGTCTTCCGTATAGTTGCCTTTGCCCGGTTTGAAGTTGCCCAAGAAGCAACCTTTTCCGCTCACCAGCTCGTCGCCTGCCCACGGATATTTGTTTTCGTTCTTGCCTGTACGGGCCGCATATTCCCATTCGCCTTCGGTCGGCAGGCGGAACGGTTCGAGGGCCTGTCCGCTGGGGAAATTCAGAGATTCCTTGAACAGGTTGGTGCGCCATACGCAGAATGCTGTCGCCTGTTCCCAGGAAACGCCTACCACAGGATAATCGTCATAGCCCGGATGCGAGAAATACATACGCATATAAGGTTCGTTGTAAGCATTGTTGAAATCGTTCACCCAGCAACTTTCGTCCGGATAGATATTCACGATACGGGTGTGGAGGAAATCCCACGGCCCGCTGAGCCGTCGTGTGATGGTTTCGTTCACGATCTCGCCTTCCTCGGTGATGTAGGCCGTGTCTTTGGATATCATGATCACTTCGTCAGGGTCGACCTGGATATCGGTGTTACGCACGCGGGCTGCCGGGTCCAGGTTGTGTTTGCGAAGGGCTGCTGACGTATAGTCGTACCATTCGTAGCGATAGACCATCTGTTTCGGGTCCAACGTCTTTTCGCCGGTCACCGGATTTACGGTGTAGACACTTTCGATTGCCCGTATCTCGTCTTCATTGGCACGTTTCCAAGGAATCGGGCGGCTCCAGTCCAGATGCGGAGTCACCGGTTCGCCATATTTATCTTCAGTAATCTTAAACAGGTCATTGCCGCCATAAGCCGGGTCGGCCAGACGTTCGCGGATAATGGAATCGCGCACCCAATACACGAACTGACGGTATTTGGCATTCGTCACCTCTGTCTCGTCCATCCAGAAAGCATCGAAAGAGACGCCTTTCGTTTCAGGATTGATCCCCCACAAGGAATCCTTATCTGCGGGTCCCATCTCGAATGAGCCTCTTTTGATCAGAACCATCCCGTAAGGGGCAGGTTCGTTAAACGCCACCGATCGTACCCCTGTCACTTCGCCCCCGCCACCGGAAAGGGTTTTGCCACATGAGGTAAACAGGGCTACTGCCGCAAGTACTAACAATACTTTTTTCATATACTATAATATACGTACACTTTTATGTCTATTCTTTCCTGACTTCGATTTTTTCAACTTCAACTTGTAGCTCACTACCAACTCGTGGCTTCCACTCGTGGCTTTCAAGATGGGTATGGTAGAGATCGGAAAATCATACGCATATCCTACCTGGAAACTCCCGATCTTGGCTCCTAACAACAGGATCAGCGACTCATTCACACGCCAGGAAAAACCTCCGTTAAACATCTTATTATAAAACAGCCGGGCGGTTATGTCCGCCTGGAAGCTCTGCATGTCTGTTTTCAGGAATACAGACGGCTGTAATTCATACAACGGATTTCGAAACTGAATATTGTATCCGGCTATCAAATTATATGTGCTGGCGAGATACATGGAAGAATATTCGTCCAATATGATCTCCGTCTTGTTCAAGTGCGTGACGCCCAAACCGGCATAGAGGTTCTTGCGGTGATAGTAAAGCCCGGCGTTCAAGTCGAAGCCCATTCCGCTCACCTGCGTCTTTGGAATTGCCTGGTCTTCCTGTTGGTGGAACTGGCTGGTCGGATAAAAGACCTTTTCTCCGTCAAACGACTGGTTTACCATTCCGAACTGCATTCCGATACTGAGCGTACCGCCAAACAGTTTTTGTTTATAGGCATACTGCAAATTGACATGTGTATTGACGAAAAGCCCGATCCCTTCGGTAAAGACGACCATCCCGATGCCATGATTGGTTTTCCCGATCTTCAGTGGCATATCCGCATTGATGAAAAAGGAGGTCGGCGCCCCGTCGATCCCGACATATTGCAAACGAGACAGCGCCAACATGTTCAAGTCTCCCGTAACACCCGCATACGCCGGATTATAGTAACCCAGCGCCATAAAATACTGGCTTAGCTGCGAGTCGTATTGCGCCCGCGCTCCCGTGAGGCCGGTTACCAAAAGGATAATAAGCAGGAGATATTTGTTCATATATCAAGAAACGGAATAAATCCGAATAAATTGTATAAAAAGCAAACGAGGCGGCGGGACATAGCCCTGCCACCTCGTTATTATTTCATGCCTGTACGTTTTTATCGCACATTAATATTCTTCTTCGTTGAAGAAAAAGTCTTCTTTACTTGGATAGTCGGGCCAGATATCTTCCATGCATTCATAAATCTCACCTTCGTCTTCCATTTCCTGCAAATTTTCAATCACTTCCAGTGGCGCACCAGAACGTTGTGCATAGTCAATCAGTTCATCCTTGGTTGCAGGCCAGGGTGCGTCTTCCAGTTTTGAAGCTAACTCTAATGTCCAATACATAGCTGTCAAGTATTAATAACCACCTTACGGCGGTCAGGTTCTCAAATTTTCCGCAAAAATAAAACAATATTTTTTAGATGCAAGTATAATCCCAGATAATTTCTTTGCCATTATTCCGTATGCATTCCTTACGTGCCAGAACAAACAGATAATCAGACAGTCTGTTTATAAAAACCAGGACAGGTTCTTCAACCGGAATTGTCTCTGCCAAACGGTAGATCTGGCGTTCGGCACGCCGGCAGACTGTCCGGCACACATGTGCCAAAGAGGCCGGGCGGCTTCCTCCCGGCAAAATAAAGTTGCGCATCTTGGGCAGTTCGTTATCCAGGCGGTCTATTTCCCGCTCGATACGGGTGATCGTTTCCGGCATCACCTTACTTTCTACTTTCAGTTCCGTGTTTTCCTGATCGGTTGCCAGATAGGAACCGATCGTAAACAACTTGTGCTGGATAAACAGCAGGAAGTCCTGATCCGCTTTCTCTTCAAGCGAAGTGATCAACAACCCGATAAACGAGTTCAGTTCGTCGACCGTACCATAGCTTTCGATACGTTGGTGCGCTTTCGACACCCGTTCGCCGCCAACTAAGGAAGTGGTTCCCTTGTCGCCGGTCCCTGTGTATATAATGCTCTTTTTCATATGACAATAACTTATCGTTTTATTATATAATCGCACATCCTTGCCAGATGTTGCAAAAAGGAGTACAATATTCGTCAGATTCCGGGATTTGTGCAAGGATTCGGATTATTTATTTTGATAGGAAAGAAAAAATTGCAAGCATCTTTACCAATGTCTCGTCTTGATCCAGCTTGATTATAGTTCCTCCCCCTCGTCCTTTTACCCAAAGCGACATATTTAAGTGATAAATAAGGAGATTGCGGAAAACTTTTGTGTGCTAATATATAGATGTTTACGTTTTGTCCTATATCCTTTTTTATTTTCGGCCTAAGTCAAATACCTTTTTGCCTATGGTCGAAAACCTTTTTCACTAAGGTCGAAAAGGTATTCGACTTAGGTCAAAAACTCTATGACCTTATAGTTTAAGGCTAGAAGTATGGCTTCTATCACTCTATAATACTTTTATTCAAGTTAGCGTGTGGTCTGTATATTTTTATTTGCATATTTGTTATTGTTTCCTATTATTATCACGGTCACAGATCAAATCGAGCATTGTAGTCGATGAGGTGATAGACGGATGTATAAGTCAAAAATCAATTTGTTTGTATCTTTGGATAAAGAGTCAGAAATAGACGATATAATCCCTCTTGTGTAACTTCTTGTTGAAAAACACGATTCCCATTGAATACAGGTCGATCGTCACCGTTACTTCGGGATGACAGCATACTTCCCGCCAGAATTCGCGCATTTTGCGGCTGGTTTTGATGCCTTCGAAGACAAAAACCGTATCGCCGTGCACATGTTTCAAGCATTCCTCAAACAGCCAGCTATTGTTTTGCTGCTCATACAGGGTGTTGAAAAAGACAAAATCGAGTTGCTCCATGTCTTTCAAGGCTTTCGGTAGTAAATCTTTGTATCTTCCGACACGCAGGTCGACCGGGTTACGGGCGGCTTTGCCGAAAGCGATACGGGCGATGGAGGCAAACTCCGGTACGTTTTCCAGAGCGATACATTTCAGATCGGATGCATATGAAGTCAGATACAAAGTGGACAGGCCCATGGAAGGTCCGAACTGAAGGATGTGTTTTGATTTGAAATAGTTGGCAAGACGGAAAAGTAAGGCGCCGTGCTTGGGCCGTATCGCTTCGCGTTCGACAATCCGGCCGATCGTGCGGCGGCGCATTTTCCCCTTTTGCTGGCGGTCGGGATAAGTGATCTCGTCATCTTGGAAAAGCAGCTGCTTGCGGATCAGTTCGATGTCGTAGAAGCTATAGTATTGGCAACGCTCCTCAATCACTTTAGTGATCAGGTTGAAGACAAAGGGGGAATGAACCCCGAAGCCTTTGCGGTAACGGATGCCTCTGTATAAAAGTATGCCTTTTCTTAGTGTATTAGCTTTGGGGATAATGCGCATGATTTATGATTTTAGATTTATGACTTTAGATTTATGATTTGTGAACCTCGATCATAAATCTAAAATCATAAATCGTTAACTCTGCAAAGTTAATCATTTTCATGGAACATATCCATGATCTTTCCGCTAAGCTGCAAAAGGGAGATTTCGCATATCTTGGTGGAGTATTCGGCGATGGACTGGCGCTCTTCCGCTTCGAGCAGGCTGTTCTGGGCTTCACGCAATTCGATACCGGACAGGTCGCCCAGTTTATAGCGGTCGATCGCAATCCGGTAGTTTTCCTGTGCCGCGACCAAGTTCTCTTTTTCCAGGCTCCACAAGTCCAGGTTGTTGCGATAAGCCATCCAGAAGTTGCTCATATCGGCCCGCAATCCCAGTTCGAGTTCTTGTGTGCGCAATTCTTGGTTCTGAATCTGTATCCGGGCATTCCGTTGTTCGCGTTTCCGGTTGAAACCGTCGAATACGTTGATGCCGACCGTCACCCCGTAGTTGAGGCCGAGGCGGCGCTGGAGGTCGGTCGTTCCTACCTCGTACCAGTTCGCCGTGTAGCCGTATCCGGCATTCAATTTGACATACGGATAGTTACGGCTCTTGATCTTTTTGTAGTCCAACTCGGAAATCACCTGGTTCTTCTTGGCGATCAGCAGAGATGAATTGGAGGTAAGCGTGCTTTTCCATAGTTCCACTTCATCTAAAAACGGGTTGGGGGTAATCAGGGAGTCCTTGATCAGTACTTGTTCCTCCACATCCTCCAATGCCATCAGCCGGTTCAGGCGGATACGTGAAGTATGCACTTGTTCCAACTGGTTCAGGACGTTGGAGCTGTCGGCATTGAAGTCGACTTGCGCTTGTTGGAGGTCCAGGCGGGACATCGAGCCGATATAATACCGCTCTTCCACGATACGCAGACGTTCGCGGGACAGTTCGAGCGTGGAACGGAGGTTGCGGAGGCGGATCTTCTGGCGGATCAGGTTGTAGTATTCGCTCGAAAGGTCGGCAACGAAATCCTCGATTGTCATTCGGGTGTTCAATTCTCCCAAGTTCTGTAACTCTTTCAGTTTTTCGTAAGTGGCCTGTATGCCTAATCCGTCGAAGACGGTCCAGTTCACATTCAGGCCGATGTCTGCCGTCTCGTTGTGGATGCCGTTCGTTTTTTCTGTCGTTCCGTCGGACAACTTGTTATTGTTATTGTTAAGCGTGCCGCTAAAACCACTGCTCAGGTCGACGGTCGGCAGGTAGCCGGCATTGCCGGGAGTGGCGTTGTTGTCGCTGATCTGCTGTTCGTTACGGATGATGCGGATGGAATAATTGCGTTCCAATCCGGTCTGGATGCAGTCGTCCAGGCTGAACACCCGTTGCGCCTCGGCCGGGACGACCGTAAATGCTATACATATTAATAAAAGAAACCTCTTCATCCTCAATTGCCTTATTTCTTAATTTTTAATTCTTAATTATTAATTTTCGATTGTCTGTCCGTGGAAATAAAGCTGTACATCGCCGGGACGATAAACAGGGTAAGGAATGTCGAAACGATCATACCGCCCACTACGGCGATACCCATCGCGATACGTCCTTGTGCCCCTTCGCCCGAAGCATATACGAGCGGAACCAATCCTAAGATCGTCGAAATACTGGTCATCAAGATCGGCCGCAGACGTTGTGTGGAAGCCGAACGGATCGCTTCCGCCATGCTCAGTCCCGCTTCCTGGCGCTGGTTGGCAAACTCTACGATCAAAATACCGTTTTTCGCCACCAGACCGATCAGCATGATGATACCGATCTGACTGAATATATTCATGGTTATATCTGAATAGCTCATAAAGATCAACGCCCCTGCAATAGCTAAGGGAACCGTGAACATCACGACCAACGGGTCTTTGAAACTCTCGAACTGCGCGGCCAGGACCAGATAGATCATGAACAGTGCGAGGATCATGGCAAACATCAGGCTGGACGAACTTTCACGGAACTCTTTCGATTCGCCCGACAGGGCCGTACGGAAACTGTTGTCCAGCGTCTCCGAGGCGATACGGTCCATTTCGTCCAGGCCGTCACCGATCGTATAACCTTTGTTGAGTCCGCTGGAAACCGTTGCCGACACAAAGCGGTTGTAACGGTACAGCTGAGGAGGGGCAACGTCTTCTTTCAACGTGACGAGGTTGTCCAGCTGGATCATCTCTCCTGCATCGCTGCGGACATAAATGGATTTCAGGTCCAACGGCGTGTTGCGCTGCTGGCGGTTGATTTCGCCCAATATCTGATACTGTTTCCCGTTCATGTAAAAATATCCCATACGCTGGCCGCTCAATGCATATTGTAGTGTCTGGGCAATCGTGCGGGTGCTGACGCCCAATGAAGAAGCTTTGTCGCGGTTGATCTCGATACGGGCTTCGGGTTTCGTAAACTTCAGGTTCACGTCTGCCATCTGGAACACCGGGCTTTCGCTTACCTTCTGCATAAAGGCGGGCAAATACTCCTGTAGCTTCTCCAGGCTGGTCGCTTGTAAAACATATTGAACGGGCATACCTGCGCGACGTCCTCCGAAAGTGGATTGCTGCTGGACGAAAGCACGTGCTTCTGTCTTGCCCCGTACATTCTTTGACAGCACATCGGCAATCTCCATCTGCGAACGTTCACGATCTTTGATGTCGGGAAGTAAAACGGTGATGTATCCGTTGCTGTTATTCGCACGAACCGTTAGGGCTTGCCGCTCGGGAGCCAACGTGTCGGCCATGGCGGCCACTTGGTCTGTAAAGTCGCGGATGAACTCGAAGGTAGCTCCTTCCTGTGCACGTATATTGATCGAAATGGATGAACGGTCTTCCAATGGAGAAAGTTCGGAGCGGATGGTTCGCCAGAAATAGCCGATGGAGCCGAAAAGGATCACGACAATCGGTATGGACCACCACTTGTGGTTCAGGAACGCGTTCAGCGACTTTGCATAGATATTGTTCATGCCTTCGAAGAACGGTTCCGTCTTTGTGTACAACCAGCCTTTGTTTTCGCGTTTTCTCAGCAGCTTGGTCGCCAACATCGGCGTAAAGGTCAAAGCCACAAAGGAAGATATCGTTACGGAACCGGCGATCACGATACTGAACTCCTTGAACAAGCGTCCCGTCATACCTTCCATAAAGACGATCGGGAGGAACACGGACACGAGTGTTACCGTCGTAGACACGACGGCGAAGAATATCTCTTTCGCCCCGTCTATACCGGCCTCTTTCGGTTCCATTCCCTGCTCGATGCGGACGTAGATGTTCTCCGCCATCACGATCGCGTCGTCCACCACCAGTCCGACCGAGAGCACCACCGCCAACATTGTCAGCACATTGATGGAGAAGCCGGAGACATACATCACAAAGAATGCCCCGACCAATGATACGGGGATAACGACCACCGGGACAAGCGTCACGCGCCAGTCGCGCAGGAACAGGAAGATGATCAGCACCACGAGCAGGAATGCCACATAGATGGTTTCTTCGACCTCCGCGATGGAGGCCCGGATAAAGCGTGTATTGTCGTACACCATTTCGACCGTTACGTCTTCCGGCAGGTCTTTCTTCAATTGCTCGATACGTTTGTATGCCTCATCGGCAATTTCGATCTGGTTGGCGCCCGGCTGCGGGATGATGACGTCGATAACCATCGGTTCGCCGTTCTTGCGCATCACGCTTCGCAAGTCTTCCGGGCTCACCTCGGCTCGCCCTACGTCTTGGAAGCGGATGATGTTGTCGCCGTCACGCTTGATGATCAAATCATTGAATTCCGTTGCCGTGTGCATCAGTCCTAACGTACGGATAGACAAGTCGATCGTGTTTCCTTCAATGCTCCCGGATGGAAGCTCGACGTTTTCGGCGTCCACTGCGTTCTTCACATCCAACGGAGTAACTCCGTAGCCGGCCATTTTGATCGGGTCCAGCCACAGGCGCATGGAGTAGCGTTTCTGTCCCCAGATGTCCACGCCACTCACGTTCGGAATGGTCTGAAGCCGTTCCTTCACTGTCAGTTCGGCAATTTCACTCAGTTCCATCAGCGAGCGTTTGCTGCTTCGGATACCGATCTGCATGATCGGGGTAGCATCGGCATCCGCTTTCGATACCGTCGGAGGGTCGCAGTCGCGCGGCAGGTAACGCTGGGCACGCGAAACTTTGTCGCGCACGTCGTTGGCCGCCGTTTCCAGGTCGACAGACAGTTCAAACTCTACCGTGATACGGCAACTTCCCTGACTGCTGACGCTGCTCAGCGAACGAATGCCGGGAATACCGTTGATATTCTGTTCGAGCGGCTCCGTAATCTGGTTCATGATTACTTCGGCATTGGCTCCCGGATAGGTTACGTTGACCGAAATGATCGGGTTGTCCACACTCGGAAACTCACGGACCCCTAAGAACTTATAACCGATCATCCCGAACAACAGAAGGATGATCGTCATCACGGTCGAGAGTACCGGTCTCTTTATGCTTATTTCGGAAATATTCGCCATGCTGCTTCGTTACTTCAGGTTATCAATCGACACTTTCATTCCCGTCCGAAGCTGCATCACGCCGGAAGTAATCACCGTATCACCTACGCTCAGCCCTTTCAATACCTGGACCTGGCTTTCCGTGCGGAGTCCTAAGATAATTTCGGCAGGTTCGGCCACGCCATTCTTATACAGGTAGACGATGTTCTTTCCCATTTCCGGGATCAGTGCCTCGCTGGGGATCGCCAATGCGTCTTTTATGTCACGGCGGGTAATTTCGACAGATGTATAGCGTCCCGGCACGATCGACTCGTCCCGGTTCGGATAGGTTGCACGCACTTTCAGCGAGCGGGTTGCCTCGTCGATCTTGCTTTCTACTGCATAAACGGTCGCTTTGTAGTCTTGCATCATGCCGACGGACGTGTTCATTCTGAATACGATCGGCGTACCGTCCTTGATGTCGGCAGAGTAGCGTTCAGGAACGGAGAACTCGATTTTCAAGGGAGATATTTTTGTCAGCTTGGTGATAACTGTCGAGGGGGAGGCATAGGCTCCTTCGCTGACATTACGAAGGCCGATAATCCCGTCGAACGGCGCCCGGAGCTCGGTCTGGGCAATATTGGCTTTTACCAGTTCGATGTCCGCCATCAGCTTTTCATATTCGGTAGCCACTTGTTCATAAGCCTCCTGACTGACCGCGTCCTTTTCCAAAAGTGTATGCTGGCGGTACACGCGATCTTTGGCTAAAGGCACTTGCGCTTCCAACTTCTTCAGTTCCGCCTGTAACGGTTTGTCATTGATCTTGGCAAGCAGGTCACCGGCTTTCACATGCGTACCTTCCGTAAAATAGATGGCCACGATCTTGCCCGACGATTCGAACGAGAGGTCTACCTCCTCATCCGGGATCGTACTGCCGGTTACAATGGTCTTATCGGTAAGGGACTGATATTTCAGCACTTCCGCGTTAATGTTCAAAACTTGTTTCCGAACTTGGCTTCCGGCTGGCGGAACCACTTCGGCTGCATCTTTGGATGCCTTCATACGGCTTTTAATCTGCGGGTAAGCGATCATTCCGGCAATCATCAAAACAATTGCGGCCGTCACGCTCCACTTCACTCTCTTCGTCATATTTTTCTGGTATTCTACTTAAAAACACTTATCGACACGTAAATATACACAAGTACACGAAATTATAGACGAATTAGGAGCAAAAAGGTTTAACAAGAAACAAACTTTTGTTTTAGTCCGGCAGAAAAAAACAGCAAGAACCTTCACAGGCACTTGCTGCCAAACACAAATTATGTTGAAAATCGTTTAGTCTTCCGTGATAACTGAAAATTCAGCAATTCCAACACGTTTTACGTTATCAACAATTCGTGTTGCCTTAAAAACTAATTTTTTGCCCTTGACAGGAGCAAAATGTATTTCTTGTTCAATCGGGTTATGTTTGATGTTTGAGAACTCGCCCGAAGCCACGACCTTTCCATCCACTGACAATTGATAGTTTGAAATATGTCCCTGCGAATCGCGTCCCTGATTAGGGGTGTAAACAAAACCGCTTATCGTATGAGGGGCGGCCAACTCTACTACTATTTCGTTTTTGCCTTCGGGCAGATAATAGGTGGAATAACCGTTTCCGTCAAACATGAGATTTGTCCGCTCATCGGCAGGGCTGACCACCTTGTAATCGGCTGCTGGCAAGTCGAAGCGGCGGCTGGCTACAGGACCGGATTTGCCGGACTGCGCATCATAAGTAATCGCTTTGACGGTTCCTTTCTTGTCCAATATAAACGGAACTTCATATTTTGCAGACTGTGCCGTCGGCTCCGTTCCATCTGTCGTATAATAAATGTCGGCTCCTTCGCTTTCCACATCTATACGGACTTCATTTTTCGCATTTCGCACGATACGCGGCTGTTCCAACAGCGGAGGAGCCAGGAAGGCTTCCACATTATTAATACATAACGGGCCTTTTGCCTCTGTGAAATGAATGCGCAAAGCATCTGCCGGAGTCGTTTTGAAACGGACGATACGTTTGTAACCTACTGTCGAAAGCGTATCGGTTGTTTCCACCGGCAGCCATTTGCCATCCTTTTCCACTTCAAGCGTAAAGGCGCATACACGTTGTCCAAGAGGTATATACTCTTGAATCATCACCCGGTTCAGCAAAGTCCCTGTCGGTAACGGGAAAGTCAGCGAGCCCGACGTCATCCCGTCGGAAGTAGCCCAATAAGAATCCCAGTTGTCGTCCGTCACATTCGATGCTTTATAAACACCCCCACGGGTTTCGCTTGCTTTTGGCTGGATACCAGCCAAAAGATTATCTTTCAACTCTGCTTGGATCGTATGATACCAGTCGACGGCACGTGCCGAATCGACCGGATGAATCTGTCCGTTCAGTGCTACCGGGAAGTTCAGCAGGAAGTTGGCATTATGCCCCACACTGCGATAATACAAATCGACCAGATTCGGAACAGTACGAACCTGATGATCTTCACGATGATGATAGAACCACCCCGGACGGATCGATACGTCGCATTCTCCCGGCAACCACTGGTTTCCGTCTTTCATTCCCCATTGGTTTTGTGTATAATGTGTCTCCTTGTCCAACGAATAGGGTGACCAGTTTGTTTCGCCGGCCCAACCGGACTCATTGCCGATCCAGCGGATATCGGGAACCGTTCCGCCGAAGATCATCGCTTCCGGATGTTTCGCTTTGATCATTTCTCGGGCAGTCTCGTAGCCGTAATAGGTTTTCGGATCGATCGAACGCGTTTCATTCGTTCCACCATACCAGCCATTTCCTCCGTTCGCCCCGTCAAACCAGAACTCGAACAACGGACCGTAGTTGGAGATCAGTTCGTTGATTTGCTCATGATAGGTCTTCTGGTATCCTTCCCGCCCATATTCGGCATTATGGCGATCCCAGGGAGAGAGGTAAAGCCCGAACTTCAAGCCGTGCTTCTTGCAGGCATCGGACAATTCGCGAACCATGTCGCCCTTTCCGTTTTTATAAGGCGAGTTAGAGATATTATAGTCGACCGTTTTGGTCGGCCAAAGGCAAAAGCCGTCGTGGTGCTTAGCTGTCAGGATCACCCCTTTCAGGCCGGCCGCTTTGATGATACGTACCCATTGTTCGCAATCCAGGTCTGTCGGATTGAATGTTTCCGCAGGTGTATTCCCATAGCCCCATTCCAAATCATTGAATGTGTTCAACCCGAAATGCACGAATGCATAATTCTCCATTTTCTGCCATTTGATCTGCTCCGGCGTCGGAACCGGCAAAACAGGTGCGGGCGGCTCTACTTCCTTGCAGGAAAGAAACAACCCGGCAAACATACCGGTGATTAAAAGATTCTTTGTGTTCATGTTGTTATTTTGTAAATGAGATCTGCTGGTTTTTCCCTTCTTTTATTCGGGAAACTAATTTGTATGTATCCGTTTTCACTTTCCCCTTGACAAATTCCGGGATATTATACGATTTGGTGAGAAATGTATAATATTCCGTTGATTTCTGAGGCAGGACGAACGGCTTTGAGAGAACGCCTCTTTCACCGACATGGGCAATGAAAGGACGTGTGTACAAGCCATCCAAACGACGGCTGCTGAATACCACCCACTTGCTGTTGGACGACCAGGAATGATAACTGTCCGTATCAGGGCTGTTCGCTTCTTCTGTTGGAACTTGCGCACCTGTGCTCAGGTCGAACATGCACAGATCCGCATCTTTGTGCCAGATAGGGAAGGTTCCGTAAGATGTCGTTGTACAAAGCAGATATTTTCCGTCTGGCGAGACACGGGGAAACAAAATGCTTTGCCCTTCTGTTTCCGCTTGAAAGATCGTGTCGACAACAGAACCGAAAGTCCGGTTTTCAGGATCAAAAGAAACGCGGCAAAGGCTATAACGAAGGTCACGCAATTCGCCCGGAACTTTCAATGCCGGGGCGGAACAGAAGTAAAGTTGTTTTCCATCCGGTGAAAAAGTCGGGAATGTTTCAAAACGTTTTTTTGAGAATAGTGCTTGAGTCGTGATGATTTCCTGTTTTTCTACATCGTAGACGACTACATCCGATGCCTTGTCATATACTTCTGTACGATGTACCGGATGCGTATCCTGGGTTGTATTATTGATGGAAAAAGCAACAAACTTTCCCGAAGGATGCCAGGAAGGGTAGACCAATGCCGATATCGTCCGATCGGTTTTCGTATCGAGCGTTTCTATCCGGTCGCCATCCACAAACACGGTACAGCCATACTTTGCACGGACATGGAACAGCATTTTATCCGGGTCCTGCATGCAAAACGAATGGCAGTTCATGCAATTATTATCCGTCAGGCGGTTTTCCAGAATCGGTTCCTGATCGAAAGAGGATAATTCGCGTTGATAGATTCCCATTTCGTTCCATAGCTGGTAACCGGGATCGATCAGGCGGTAAGCGATATACGGATCGATCGGGTCTTCGGAAACCCGGATATGAAACGGAAGAAAGGCATTCCATTTCCCTTTTTCTTCTGTCAGGACAGATACCTCTACCTGTTTCCCTTTTGCCGCAGTCAATAACTTTTCCCAGTCTGTATCGGGAATAGAAAAGGCTCCGTTGGAGGCGTAAACGGTAAATGCATATCCTTCGGTTGTAAATACCGCGCATGCTTTCCCTTCCGTTTGCACGGCAAAATTCAAAGGTGCGATCGATTGCGGTATGGTTACGTCAATATAATCCGGATAGATGGCCGGCAGTTCATCTATCTGCCCGGAGACGGCAGGTGGCTGGTTGGAAGAACATCCTTCCAACAACAAAAGGAATATGCAAAAAAGCAATTGTTTCATTTGTCCATCATATTAAACATATAATAGTACCAATACGTTTTGCCATACTCGGAAGCCAAAGCGACCGCAGGATTCTGCCCCGAACGGGAAATATCTTGCACTTTCTGCATAAAAGCGATCGCTCTGTTCCTTACTTTGATGCTCACCCCATGCTCTAACCAGAAGTGCGGATCATTGGGACTGCAAATCACGATTGCCTCCTGCTGGCATTCCGTCATATCGCGCCAGGCGGGAGAACGGTACAAGCTCTCCTGCAAGGTTTTATAAGTTTCAATATCTTTGTTCAACAGTAAAAACGAAGTCAAATATGCTAATCCTGCTTTATTATCCGGACAAGCCGGGAGCAAGTTTATTAATGAACTGACAGGATCTGTATATAGTTTTGCAGCAGAGGCTTCGGTCTTCCAACAGCGACGTTTCATTCCTAAAATTTTATCTTCCTCGACTGCTTTATCATTGTAAAGAAATCGACGGTGAGCAGTAGCCCAATCCTTATAGAACCAAGTCTTTTCCAACAATTGAATATATTTATCCGCAATCGGATAGGACCCTATTATCAGATTTGTCTCTATCAGCCTTTTCAACATCCGGGGATTACCGGAAGAACGAGAACTGACAAACGCTTCAAAAGCGAATTTTTGTGCTGCGCTTATTATTCCCATACAATAATACAGATCACTATGCAGTTGTGCTGTATAGATCGACTGATCCCAATGTAGCATCAAGGTTTCAATACCGTGTTGAGGATAATCTAACAATCTCTCTGAAAGCTGGCCTTTATGTGCCAAAGCTAAGTTTAAACCGCACATTCGGCGTTTAGACAATACATCATGGTTAAATTCACTGATAACAAGGTCCCACTGTTCCGTCCGGATCAAATAGTCCTGCTTCATGGAATGCTGTGCATCCAATTTCCCAAAATGAAAGATACCTTGATAGACCAATAGAAACATGATTGCCCATTGTGTCCCTTCCCATATACATTTCCCTTTTAGAGAAACGGGTTCTTTGTATCGTTTCAAATAAGCAACCAGAAGCATTGTCATAGGTAATGCATACCATGCATAATATATCCCGGATACTGTTTGTAGTGGATTACAATAAGCCTCTGGTAAAAACGCTAAAGTTAAATTTCTACTATATCCTAAGTAAGTACCTGCAATTGCTGAAAGTGCGGCAATCAACAAATAAATAATACTAATATATTTTTTCTTTCCATTGGTTAAAAACTCAAAGAACAATGCCGATATAGCAAATAAATGTACGATAGGACCTGCTATTCCATATAAAATAGGAATGATGCAAATGCCATAAATAAATTTTATTCGTGTTTTTATGTTTGTATATAGCCATAGAAAAAGCAATAAAAATAAATAAGCAATAGTTCCTTGTTCATAATAATCATAGTCTAAACTAATAATTAGTAAAGATAGCCAGGGTAACAGGAAAATAAGAGGTAAATCGTTTCGTGAGTTAATCTTTTTCAGTATTAATGATGATAATAAAGCCACTAAAGTTAAAAGTAGAGCAGAAATGATAGGTCCTGTCCAAAATACCACATAGAATTGAGAGAGAAATTCCGATATATAAATAGCAACACCACCAGCCTGCTTCAGTGTTTCAGTTAGGTACTGTGATGTAAATTGAAACATTTGTAGCTGTTCCTTAAAAGGGAATAAATAGCAGAAGAAATAATAAAAGACTATTATTTGACTAATAAATAAAAGAATATTTAATATTAAGTCTTTCTTGTTCATATAAAATCCCGTTTTGAACATCTACTGTATACATGCCAGATTTCGGAACATTTATGATGTATGTAACTCTCTATATTCTATAGGATTGTAATATAAACGTCCTATTAGCCAGCAGACAATAAGATAAGTAATATATTCTCATTATATTTTATTGAGGGAAATAAAGAGGGAAGGCTAACCTTCCCTCTTGTATGAGATTTATTCCCAACCCGGATTTTGTTTTAGAAGAGAACCATGGCTTGCAGACAATGTAATCTGACTTGTTGGGATAGGATAGTACAGACGCTTGTCGTTTCCTGTCCATTTACGGCCGGCTTCGTTCAAACTTTTACCAGAATACATGCGGATATAAGTTTTACCATTATATTCGATTAAATCACGGGCTGTTGATCCTTCAAATACTTCAGGTTGGTATAACGCTTTTACTTTATCTGTAACACGCATGCCTAGATATGTTTTAGGATTTTCGAATAGTTTCATCGCATTCCAACGCATGATATCATCATAACGGAAACCTTCCAAAGCCAACTCGATACGACGTTCACGGCGGATTTCATATAACAACGGAGTTATAGAATACCCATAATCAACCGGATTCAGATCGGCTACTGGAGATACTGTTAAATGTTTCATCTCAACACGGTCGCGCAATTTATTAATCGTCTCATCCAAAACAGCCTGTGTGCATTCACCTAATTCGCATTTGGCTTCAGCGTAGATCAGCAGGATTTCTGCGTAACGGAAAACAAACCAGTCGTAAGAAGATGTTTTCACTGCATCTTGTTGGCTCTGGCTTGCTGACACCAGTTTGATAGGTGAGTATCCTGTGGCAGTCCCGGTTAATCCCGGAGCTGAATGGACATTTGTTCCTGGTTCTTCAGACGGACTAAATTCCTTTTTATCATCAATACCGGAATTTACTACACGCATACCATTGCTTTTGACCGTATATGGGCGATATTTACTGTCTATAATCTGATACATACGAGGATCGCGGTTTGCCATTTCATCATCCAGTGTTTCATCTCCCTTGTATTCACTACTGTTTGCAATAGGCAAACCATCCTTGCAAAGGAATGATTCTGCAAAATCTTTAGAAAGACCGACTCCTCCACTACGAGCGAGATTATGAGTCAATACGTCTGCTTCGAAAACACGTGCTAAAATACATTCTTTATTAGTCGTTAAATCCTCTTGTGTAAACTGGTTTGCATAATACAAGGGATAATCGGCAAAAGCAGACTGGTTTGCTCCGGCATCCGAGCCTTGTACGATATCGTAAAGACCACTATCCATCACCTCTTTGGCAAGAGTCGCCGCTTTTTGTAATAATTCCTGAGATGTAGGTGATGTCGAAACATTATGATACTTTTTATATGTTCCATAATGTAGGCAAACACGGGCTAAAAATGTACGAGCGGCATCTTTATGTAAAGCTCCTACCTCTGCTGCACTTTTTTCCGGTAACCATTCAATTGCAAATTCCAGATCTTCGATAATTTTCCCTAGTACAAAGTCACGGTCGTCACGTGCTTTATACAATTCGTCAATATCGGCAGTTGTCAAATCCTTTTCATACCAAGGAACATCTCCAAATGTCTTGATTTTATCGAAATAATCGAAAGCCCGGAAAAAGCGAATTACGGCAACAACCGGATTTACTTCAGATTCTGTCGCATTTACCCGTTGATAACGAGTCATAAAATAGTTTAGATTACGAATATTGTTCCAATACCATTTTGAATCGAAATTTGCTTCAGAAGGTATAACCCATTCGTTGAACAACCATTGGTCGGGAGAAGCGACCAGACGATCGTCACTTCTTTCATCGAGAGCATTTAAATCATCCAAATTTTCACTTCCGTCTGACCTTAAACCTTTTCCCGTCAGGTTCATATAAAAACCTTTGGCATAATTTTCCAAATCGCTAACTGTATTCCAGTAGCTATTGTCGGTAATGCTGTCTTTTGGATCGAGGTCTGTCACGTCACAAGCCGTAAATCCTCCTAACAATCCAAGACTTAATCCTAATAAGATATGTTTAGTTTTCATTGTCTTCTTTCGTTTTTTACAGTGTTAAATTTAATCCAATTGCAACTTTTCGATTAATCGGGTATGTCAATCCTCCCAATGTTTCAGGATCGAAGGCATCGTTTAGAGGAGTGATAGTGAGTAAATTTTCTCCTGTCACATATAATCTCAAACGAGAAATGCCCCATTTTGTCGTTAGATTCTTCGGAATTGTGTAACCTACCGTCAAATTCTTCAAACGCCCGTAAGCTGCACTTTGTAAATAACGGTCACTTGTTACCCTGTTACCGCCATTTTGCCATCCTGGTCTTGGAAAATAAGCATCTGTATTTGTTTCTGTCCAATAATCAAGGGCCGGAGTATATGGAACATCCCATTGGCTGGTGAATCCCCAGAACTGAGCGCCACTCAACATATAGTCACGTTTTCCTGTCCCTTGCCAAAACATCTCGAAATCGAAGTTCTTATAATCAAATCCAACGGTGATACCAAATTGATAACGAGGTGTTTTATTACCTATGATGCTCTTATCACCCGGGTTATAGATTGTTTCCTCCCCTTTTGTGATTTTACCATCACCATCTAAGTCTTCGTATTTTACATCACCCGCACCCCATTTTCCAGCATAAAGTTCGCTTTGGTCTATTGTTGCAGCTTCATCGTCTGATTGGAAAAGGCCGTTTGAATGATATCCCCAAATCTCACCAATCTTTTGTCCTACATAATATTTACCATCGCCATCACTTTGTGAATAGAAACCAGCGTCATTTCCGGCATATTTGGTAATAGTCGCCTGATAGTCAGATAAAACACCTTTTACCCAATAAGAAAATCCATTTTCTAATCGATCATTCCATCCTAAAGAAAGCTCCCAACCTATGGTCTTCATGTCAGCAGAGTTACTTTTAGGAACACTGGCGCCCAATGTTGCAGGTAAAGTTGCTCCGGCTACCAACATGTCTTTTGTATTTCTACGATACCAGTCAAATGTTCCCGTCAATCGATTATTCAAAAATGAAGCATCAAAACCGAAGTCCATTTGAGTGACTGTTTCCCAAGTAAAATCAGAGGCGACAAGCCCCGGTGCTTTTACAATAACAGGTTTGGATCCGTTGATCAAGTAATTGTAGGAAGAATTCGTCCCATATGTTGCTAAATATGGGAAATTACCTAGATTATCCATTACCTGATTTCCCAATGACCCATAAGAACCACGGATTTTCATATCATTCCACCAACCTTTTAACGGTTGCCAGAAATTTTCTTCTGAGATACGCCATGCTGCGGAAACAGATGGGAAGAATGCATAACGATGATCTTTTGCAAACTTGGATGAACCGTCATAACGGCCGTTAACTTCGAGTAGATAACGTTGTTTGTAATTGTAATTGAAGCGGAAGAAGAAACCATTAATTGCCCAATATGTATCTTCTGAAGACATGCTTTGTTCACCTGTCGCCAAATCCAAGTCGGGAATATCTTCAACAATCAGATTGGTACGTTTCGCATTATATTTTTTGTTGGATTTCTTTTCTTGGTTATAACCGGCCATAATCTTAAAGTTATGCGTATTTTCTAAAAATGATTTAGAATATTCTGCAAATGCATTGAATGCATAGTAGTAATCTTCATTTGTAGTATAATTTGCATAACTTGGCTTTGTCCAACCATAAAGAGCTTCTGTTCCAGCTACAGCCGTATAATCTGTGAACGTCCGTTGAACTTCTGATGCATTCTTGCTATAAATATTATATGTATAATCAGCATTGATAACCAATCCTTCCAAAGGTGTGATTTTTACAGCACCTGTTAACCATAAATCGTTGATTTTATATTTGGTATATCCGCCTAAATCTCCTACAGCAGCGGGATTTGTGTTCCCGTTCTGACCTGAATAGTTGTTAATACCTTCATCTTTATAGATATAATCGCCTGAAGTTTGGATACCTAAGTTAGAATCATTGATGGCTGCTGCGCCAGGACTATAAACGAGTCTTCCTGTATGGCCAAAACGTACAGGCATTAACGGGCTTAAGTCATTTTTCAACATACCTCCATAGGCATCGATTCCAGCTGTAGAGTTGGTAATGGGGTGATCCTCTGTGGAATAATTGTCTGCGATTTTGGCACTGACCTGCAACCACTTTGTCAGTTGTGAAGAAAGATTCAATGTCGCATTAAATTTCTTGTAATTATCATCAGCTGTTTTTAAAATACCATTCTGGTCAGCAAATCCGACAGAGCCGTAATAAGTTGTTTTTGAGTCTCCACCACTAATGTTTACATTATATTGTTGAGAGAAACTTGTTTTGTACAATTCATTAAACCAATCAGTGTTGCCACAATAAATCCATCGACTTTGATCTTGCGACTGATCGAAATATTCTGGATACTTATAAGAGCCATCCATATATTTCTTTACATAGTCTAATTGTCCCGGAGTGATCAAGGAACTCATTCCGCTATTGGCTGCAGCAATATCTCTCATTTCCAGATACTCCAAAGAGTTGATATTGTGCATCCTTAATGCAGGGCTCTGCCAATAACCACTTGCTGATACGGAAATCTGAGGTTTTTGTTCACTTTTACCTTTCTTTGTTGTAATTAAAATAACGCCATAAGCAGCGCGGGCACCGTAGATAGCAGCAGATGCGGCATCCTTTAAAACAGAAATAGATGCGATGTCCTCCGGATTAACAAGGTTGGCATCCATTTGAACATTATCAACTAGCACTAAAGGGCTACCACCGTTAATCGAGTTGTTACCACGAATATTAAAGTCAGAGCTACTACCAGGAGCGCCACCTTTACTCATGGTGACGTTTAAGTTTGGAACAACTCCTTGTAATCCTTGTCCAACATTTGTTATAGGACGGTTTTCTAGTACATCACCGGCAACAGCTGCCACAGCACCTGTCAAATTCTCTTTTTTCTGTGTACCGTAACCTACTACTACTACTTCTTGTAGCGCCTGGGTATCTTCTTTTAATGTTACAGGGATTGACGGTTGTCCTGTATAGGTTATTTCCTGTGTCGCATATCCAATGTAAGAAATTTGAATAACATCTCCTTTCTTCAAATTTTCCAAAACAACTTTGCCGTCCATGTCTGTCACATTTCCGTTGGTTGTTCCTTTTACAACAACTGAAGCTCCGATCACAGGGCCGAACGAATCTTCCACCACACATACTACTTTCCCATTTTGTTGGGATAGACTTACTGACGGCCTTTCCGGAGTAATTTCGGCAAAAGCACTTTCTGGAACAGCTAAAGTTCCTGCCAGTAGCATCAGACTTACTAATTTAGTTTTTTTCAACATAGAGTATATATTTAAAAGAAATAATACATACTACGAAAACGGCTTACATCTGTTGAGTGTCTTTATTAGATCATGCTCATTAGATTTTGCATATTTTTATAGCGTTTTTCTGTGTTTTTATAATTTAGTTCTATCAGAACTATGGTTTTTAATTATCTCATATCCGGGTCAAAGGTATGAAATTTTCATTTCGTTGTATGTTTTTTATTTAAAAAAGTTCATACTGCACTCATTTTTAACAATTCAGACTTGCAGGCTATTAACAAGCATCAGACAATATCAGACTTTTGAACCTTTTTAAGCACAAGAAGTAATTTGCGGCTTATCATTCAACTCTATTTTTGTACAATATTCACACTTATCAGATACATTTCTTCATAAATACATGAGTTCTGATAGAACTTATATCTCTTTCTGTGCATGGGTGGTCAAAAAATAATCTTATTTTTATAATATTGCATATTTGTCTGAAAGTTTTGTGGTTATGCATATTCTCATCAGCACAGAACATGATTTTGTATCTGTCGAAAAACAGAGAAAAGGGCAATAGGCAATGAAATACAATGCCTGTGTTAATTTATCTAATTTTAGTGCAACTTTATTGAAGCTCAGTAGTCGGGATGGGGTGATTTCTTGGATGTTTTTTCATAAACATCTGTCACTCTATCACTAAATGTCGTGTGAGTCTTGATAATCAGTGCGTATCTAAAGTGATAGATACCTGTTTTATATATCACGCTTCTATCACCATCTGTAATCGCTCATCTATCTGTTTTTTTGCATAAACTCCAAGCATTTTAAGGTAAAAGTAGGGAGACAATTTCACCAACACCCCCATGTGCCCGCCCCCGACACCCGGATCTTACGCTCTTATAGATCCGGGTGTC